>Ga0209291_1000534_pt1 | contig 35966 bp, 52 predicted proteins | sample GOMGulsemesocosm_FD_184633 | JGI IMG/M metagenome (GOLD analysis project Ga0209291, IMG submission 184633) | Methane-oxidizing microbial communities from mesocosms in the Gulf of Mexico - GOM9B Gulf of Mexico (SPAdes) (version 2) | ecosystem: Environmental > Aquatic > Marine > Cold seeps...
AATTGATTCTATTCTTGTGGTAGAAACGAATATTACTTCACAAAAAAATGCTTCACAAAAATTAAAAGCATCTTTACTTAAAGAAAAAGAGATAAATGAAATGAAATCTAATTTTGTATCTATGGCCTCCCATGAATTTAGGACTCCTCTAAGTACAATCATGTCTTCCGTTTCATTAATTAACACATATATCAGTAAAGGCAAATTAGAGGGTACTGAAAAACATATTAAACGAATTAAAAGTTCTGTTAATGGTTTAACCAGTATATTAAATGACTTTTTATCAACTGATAAGTTAGAAAGTAGAAAAGTTGCCCCTAACTTGACCACTTTTAATTACTCTACTTTTAAAACAAATATTACTGAAGAATTACAGGCTCTATGTAGGCAAGATCAAACTATAATTTCTTCTATTAATATAGAAAATATGGAAATTAATAGCGACCAAGATATTATAAAAAACATCCTATACAATTTAGTATCTAACGCTATTAAATACTCAGAAGAAGGACAAGAGATTATAATTAATTCTGCCATCTATGAAGATGAATTAGTGCTAGAAGTTTTAGATTTTGGAATAGGAATTCCTCAGAACGAACAAAAACATCTTTTTAATCGTTTTTTCAGAGCCAAAAACACTGTAAACATTAAAGGAACTGGCTTAGGTTTAAATATTGTTCAAAGTTATTTAGATTTATTAAAAGGAAACATTACTTTTGACAGTAAAGAAAACATTGGCACAAGCTTTATCGTAAAAATACCCCTAAAATAATGAGTAAAATTGTATTAATTGAAGATAATAATGAAATGCGTGAGAATATTAAAGAAATTCTCGAACTAGCAGACTACACTGTTTTTGCAGCTGAAAATGGCAAAAAAGGAGTAGAACTTATTAAAAATGAGTTGCCTGATTTAATTCTTTGCGATATCATGATGCCAGAACTTGACGGTTACGGTGTTTTATATATGGTAAGTAAAAACATTAAAACGGCTTCAATACCATTCATCTTTCTAACTGCAAAAACAGAAAAAGAAGATTTTAGGAAAGGTATGAATATGGGTGCTGATGATTATATTACAAAACCATTTGACGATACTGAACTTTTAGATTCTATAGAAAGAAGATTAAATAGAATTAAACAATTCTCAGATGAAACAGAAATTACATCTGACGGTTTACACACTTTTATTAATAGTGTTAAAGGGATAGAAGAACTTGAAAAGATGTCTCTTGAAAAGAGAACAAAAAAATTCAATAAAAAAGATACCGTTTATTTTGAAGGTGATTTTCCTAATTTTTTATACTTTTTAACTTCAGGGAAAGTTAAAACTTTTAAAATGAATAAAGATGGAAAAGAATTTGTCACAAACTTGTATAAAACTGGAGATTTTCTTGGTTATAAATCTTTAATAAACGAACAAGCCTATGAAGAATCGGCAACAGCTTTAGAAGCTACAGAGATTAGTTTGATACCCAAAGAGGATTTTTTACATCTTTTATATTCTTCAAAAGAAGTATCTCATAAATTCATCAAGATATTAGCTGGTTCTATTGATACTAAGCAACAAGAATTATTGAATTTAGCGTACGATACTGTTAGGAAAAGAGTTGCTGACTCTTTATTAAAATTGGAAGCTAAATATAACACTACTGGTGAAGAGAACTTTAGCATAGCTATTTCAAGAGATGATTTAGCATCAATTGTTGGAACAGCAACTGAATCTGTGATTAGAACATTATCCGAATTTAAACATGACGGTTATATCTCTATCAAAGGTTCAAGTATTACAATATTAGATTCAGAAAAATTAAAAAACTTTAGATTTTAAAAAATGAAGTATTCCAATTTACAAAAAGTAGTAGTACTATCATTAATAGCAATATCTCTTTTTGCTTGTGGAAATACTGAAAATAGTACGCTAACTGTACTAGAAAATACACCTTTAACAATTGAACAATACATGACTGATAATAACATTAAAGATGCTATTAAAACAGAAGAGGGAATGTATATTCAAATTGAAAAAAAAGGCTCAGCTGAAAAACCTACAGTTAATAATGATATTACTATCCATTATAAAGGTTATTTATTAGATCATACCATTTTTGATCAAACGGATGGAGATGCCAGAACATTTCCGCTAAGTGCACTTATCACAGGGTGGAAAATTGGTATTCCATACATAGGTAAAGGCGGAAAATGTAAATTAATAATCCCACCACATATTGGCTATGGATCAAGAGCTATGGGAGAAATACCTGCAAATTCTATTTTAGTATTTGAGATTGAATTAGAAGACTTCAAATAATAAACAACATTACATTTAATGCCTGATAATTTATAATTATCAGGCATTTTTATTTCCAATTGTTTCCGTATTTAGTACCGTTAAGCCATTTAGTAATGTTCTTATCGTTCAAGAAAGTACCACACCAAAATACATCACTTTCATTCAACGCTTGGCTTGATTCAATTTCTTCCTTAATTGGACCAATCACATTATGATAGTCAGAATGAATAAACCATAACTCACCTTTATTCTTTAGAACCAACCCTACATGACCACTCAACCCCAAAATATATAAATTATCAGGACGATATCTTACATATGTATGCAATTCTGTTTTCGTTTTAAATTCATATACAGAATCACAAATGCTGTGAACAATATCTTTTGAATACATTTTAGCTAGCTTATACCTATTCCAACTAAAGCCTAAATGCTTTAAAGATGTAGATACAAAATAACCGCAAGCGATAGTAGATTGTCTTGGTACATTGGTATACCCATTATAATTCCAAGGTGTACCCAACCAATACGGAAATAAAACCGAATTATATTGATGCAAAAGATAATTCCTAACACTATCAAAGTTAGTACTGTAATTCGCTTTTAAATTAATTCTATCTATTTTAATTTTTGTGACTTCTTTTGAATAGTTTGACTGAGAAAAACTAGTCATTGCATTTACCAATAAGAGTATTAAAAAAATAATTTTCATAGTTTTAGTTTTTATCAATTCAAGCACAACTCTCAGTTATTAAAAAACTACAACCATTTCATTTATTAATAATAAAAACTAAAAGTCATGACAATGAACCGATATATATATATCTATTAATTCAAATACATACAAAAAGTAACAAAACATTAAACTCTTTAAACAAATAGTGTAATATCAAATGAATAAAGCGAAAGAATTAGTTGCTCACTTCCTTACTCCTATTTCATTAACTAGAGTAACAGAACTGGAGTTTGATTTGTACTGACTTTAGGTTAATTAACCCCATTAGACCTACTACCCCCTAAATAACAAAAAGAACAATAAAAAAAAGAGTAAAAAAGAAAAAAAGGCGTGAAGACCCACGCCCACACAAAGAAGTTCACAAAAAAGGGAAAACGCACTACTTTAAACGAAATGCGCAAAAACTACCACTTAGTATCATTTTGGTATCATTAAACTACCATTATAAATAGCTTTAATTACCGTTTACTACCACTTAAAACATACAAACGGTAGTGATACACCCCAAACTACCATTAAACAACAGAAAACGCCCCAAATAAAGGGCGTTTTTTTTATGTTTAATTGTAAATAAAGCTATCGTACCATCATTTAAAAATAAGATTAACCAAATTACAATCCTAACGACTTTTTAACTTTGGGTTGTAAGTTGGGTAGTAAGTTGGGTGGTAAAAAACGTATCACAGAATGACGGTAAAATAATACTAAATACCCTAAAAAGCATAAAAAAGACATAAAAAACAACGGTTACAGGGGGCTAATTCCACATTAAAACAATTTAATAAGTAGTTAAAGTACTGATTATTAACTATTAATGTGTTTTGTGGTGAAAATAATCCTACACATCATTAATAAAGTAGTGATTTACCATATAGAATTCATACGAATTGATGCTTTTATCATAGATATGGCTCTAATTTTGTCCAGTTTTATATCTTTTGGTTGATGGTGTCTGTTTTCAGACACTAATTTTACATACTGTTCTCCTTTTTCAGATTTCTGAATATATTTAACAGTGACAAATTCTTCACCTGACACTTCCACGGATACTAAATACATTTCACCCCAAAATATTTCGGTATACTTATCATGTATAATCTTATAGGCTATAATATCTCCACTTTTTAGTAAAGGATACATACTATCTCCATTCACAAAAACAGCTCCGTCACATTTTGGAACTCTTGGAATACTAATGTATTCTTCTGTAGTTAATTCTTTAGCGTTTTCAAACAAAGGAATTAAACCTGCTGATGCTTCTAAATCATAAAGAGGTATTCTTTGTTGAGATATAATATTATCAGATCGTAAAGAGAACGTATTTTCAGCAACGCTGGTAGCGTTCGGTTTAATACCAGTGACTATCCAATCAATAGAAGAATTAAAAATAGAAGATAGTTCTATTAATTGAGGTATAGTTGGTTTCAATATATCTTTTTCAATCTTGCTATACGAGCTTGGATCAATAGATATTAGCTCAGAAACTTCTCTTTGTTTAATTTTTCTTTCAACTCGTAACTCTTTAATTCTTAAACCTATACTCATAATTAATACATTTTAAATAGAATTATGTTCTATTTTATTTGGATAAAAGGAAATAACTTCCATATATTTGTAACCGCAAACGAAACAACATATACAAATGAACAAATCTACAATAAAAAGAAATAAGTTCAACGAGTTAGTGATAAATAGACTCCAAAAAAAATGGGGAGTAACTAAACACTATATCCGTATGGCACTCCGTGGAGATCGCACAAGTGAAACTTGTGAAGAGATTGTAAAAGATTACAAGCGATTAGTTAAGGAAGTAGAAAATGCATTAAACAAATAAAACACAATTCAATGTTTGAATATTACAATAACATATTATGCATCCAAGCATCATACTTATATAACAAAAAGTTATATGATGAAATTGTAGTGGCTAAACAAAACTTAAAAAAAGCATCAGCTTTAAATGATGAACAACAAATTGACATTTACACTCATGAAGTGACAGTAGCAAGGTATTGGTATAAAAAAGATGCAGAAACTTTCCTTGTAAGGGATACTTATTATAACAGACTGAAATCAAACAAGATTAATAAGTTAACATGTGGTGGTAATGGTAGAACGGCATTAATTGAATGGGATAGTTTATCAATTAAATTACAAGCTAAGATTACTCATCAAATTGGATATGATCCTGTTAAACAAACTAAAAACAAAACGTTTGCAGATTACATTATTCAGGATTCAAAAGCTATTGAGTTTTTTAATGACTACACAAAATCAGATGGTGAAAAATTAACACCAAAGGCAGTAGATAAATACGTTAACCGTGCAAACATTTTTAACGCTATTACAGCATTATTGGCCGAGCGTGAAAGTAAACGATCTGCACATGGTAAAAGTTTAGCTGTACTTTGGAAAAACATTAGTAAAACAATTACAGAATTACCTGAAAAAGTAGCTCCATATAAATTCCCAAAAGACAGAAGGCTACGTTCTGCTTATGAAAAATTTGTAAAAGAAAGCTATATAGGACTAATTCATGGCGGTACAGAAAATGACAACTCATTAAAAATTAAAGGTGAAATAGCAGACTGGTGGTTAGCCATGTATTGTTTACCAATTAAAATGAAGGTGCCACAAATAATGGTTAAGTATAATTCAATTTACGAATCTAAAGAATGGTCTCCATTAACAGAAGGTGCAGTAAACGGTTGGCTTAACTTACCTGAAGTAAAACGTAAATGGGTATTAGCTAGACATGGTAAAGAAGAGTATAAACGCCAATTTGGACATTACATTAAACGTGATCGTGATAACTGGTATCCAAATTCATATTGGGCAATTGACGGTTCTAAATTGGATTGGTTACACTTTCAAGATAAAACTGAAACGAACAGAACAGGACTTGCTGCTAAGCTTAAAATTAATCCTGTTATAGATGTTTACTCTGAAAAAATAATTGGTTGGTCTTATTCAGAAACTGAAAGCCACGTAGATCATTTCAAAGCGGTTAAAATGGCTGTTAACAATTCTGGAGCACGTCCTTATTTATTTACTTATGATAATCAATCAGGACATAAGAGTAGTAAAATGCAAGAGTTGTATTCTAAGTTGATTGCTCGTAAAGGTGGAGTTCATTATCCAAATAAAGCATACGCACATAATAGTCCAGTTGAAGATATTTTTAGAAGGCTACAACAACAGGTGTTAAATATCATGTGGTGGTCAGACAAACAAAGTCCAACAGTTAGAACAATGGACAATAAGCCAAACCTTGAATTTATAAAGGAATTTAAACACCTATTAAAATCAAAAGAAGACCTATTAAAAGCATTTGAGGTATGTGTGGAACTTTGGAACAATGCAAAACACCCAAGATATAACAAATCAAGAAATGAAGTTTATATGGAGGAAGCTCCAATGAGTGAAAGTATTTCATTTATAGACCAAGTTGATATGTTTTGGATTTACAATAACAAGCCAAACACATATAAACGTGGAGGAGTTACTGTTAAAGTTGATAAAGTTAAATACGAGTATGAGGTTTTAGATAGTGAAGACAGAATCGATATTGAATTTAGAAGAAAGTATGTTGGTCAAAAGTTCTATGTGAAATATGACCCTGAATTCATGAATGATTTTATTCAGCTGTATAAAATTGAAGGTGATCAAAAAGTATTTGTTGCCAACGCTCAACCAAAAAGAAAACACGAAAGTATTCCAGTATTAATGAAAGAGGGTGACAAAGAAGCTTGGAAACAAGATTATGACATTGCCGAAATGGAATTACAACGGGACTTAAAAGACATTGAAGATTTAAGACGAAGAACAGGTATTACTCCAGAGACATTAATTGAAGAGCAGGAACTGATGATAAAGTTTGGCGGAACATTGCCGAAAACAGAACGATTAAACGCAGAATCAAACCATTTACACGGATTTTAATAGTAACAGAATATGAATAATCAAGAGAAACAAGTAATTGTACGAGAGTTAGAAAGGTTAGTACAGTTTTCAAGTCAAAACAAAGTAGCTACAAGACTAAGAATATCAACAGCTACAATTAGCCAAATGATAAACAACAATTGGGACTTAATCAATGATTCAATGTGGCGTAGAACTAAGGTTAACATGAAGCTTGATTTGAATTGGAGAATTGTTCCAACTGAAAACTATAAAAAGTTCATGAGTGTTTTACAGACTACTCAACAAAGAGGATTTTCAATAGCTATTTCAGAAACTGCAGGTTTAGGTAAGTCAGAAGCCTTCAAGCAATATACAAAATCGTATAAAAATGTGATTCACATTGAATGTAGTAAACGTTGGAAGAAAAAAACCTTTGTTAAACATTTATGTATTACTGCAGGTTTAGATTCTAACGGAACAGAAGAACAAATGATTGAACGTTTTTTAGATCATACCAAAGGTTTACAATCACCATTAATCATATTGGACCAGGTTAACATGTTAAAAAATTCTGCATTCGATTTATTTGTGGACATGTATAACGACATGTTTGGACATTGCGCTTTTGTGTTAAGTGGAGTTAAGGCTTTAAAGAAAATCATTTTAAGTGGATTCCAAAACCAAAAAGATGGTTATGAGGAGTTATGGAGTAGAATTGGTCGAAAGTTTTATGAAGGTTTACATATCACAAGTAAAAAAGATGTGATGCTAATTTGTAAAGGTAACGGTGTAACAGATGAAGAAACAATATCATTCATTTTCAATACATGTGAAGGCGACTTAAGATCAGTTAGAAGACAAGTAGAAAAAGCACAATTATTATCAGCATAAAACACCATTTAAACCCTATTAAAATAATGTCAAAATTACCAAGAGCAATATCTTCTGATCAGTTAATTAGAACAAAATTCCAAACCATGCCATTTGAAGGTAAGTGGAAAGCTTCTTTTGGACTACCACAACTTGGAGGGACTTGGTTGGTATATGGAAACTCAGCAAATGGTAAAACTTCACTTTGTATGCAAATAGCGAAATATGTTACAACGTTTACAAAAGTGCTTTACAATTCATTTGAGGAAGGTGTGAGTCTATCATTTCAAAACACAATAGTTAGAAACAAAATGACTGAAGTAACTAAGGGTCACTTTAGCATATTACCCGGAGAAGATTTTGAAATACTAATGAAACGCTTAAAAGCAAGAAAATCAGCAAGTATCATATTCATAGATTCAATTCAACATTCATTTTTAACTAAAGCTCAATACAGATTAATGAAAGCAACGTTTCCAAACAAGCTTTTTATTTACATAAGCCATGCAAGAGGTAAAAAACCGAAAGGAGAAATTGCCGATTTCATTTATTATGATGCTGATCTAAAAATAAGAGCAGAAGGATTCAGAGCATTTGTAGACGGTAGACTAAATGAAGCTGATGGAAATTACTTTGATATCTACCCAGAAAAGTCCAAACTGTATTGGCAAGAAATAGCATAAAAAAAATGAAAAGAAAGAACAAAAAAACCAATCAAAATTTAATAACCAATTTAACCTGTACTTATGAAACATCAAACCTTAAACAAACCGAGAATTCAAGTAGTGAGAGAAAAGTACGCACACAATCGAGCTTTTATCCAAAAGGTCGCCAAGCTTAACGAAATTGAATACAATACACTGCTGTTGGAGACTGGTTGGATGTTTTTAGAAGATAAGTTTCCTGCAGGTGAAATGTATAATAAGTATTTCAGAGCATACGCAGATCAAAGACCGTTTTGGTTATGGTTTAGACATGAATGGAAACAATGGGAAAACGACTTAACGAATTTTATAACAGAAAATGAGGTTCGGGTAGACGAAAAGTTTTGGAAAGAGGAGATGCAACAAATGGCATTAGACAGATCCATTGAAATCAGTTTTTACAATAATTACTTAAAACTACAAACCCATGTCATATAAGTCAGAAGAACCAATTAATTACAAACAAAGTTTATTGATGAGAAGGTATCTAATCAGAAAACAAATCAAAGAATTAGAAAGGATAGTCTATAAGGCAGGAGCTGTGATGGATGATGACTGGTTTAAAAAGCACAAACAGCTTTGTTTTTTCAATATCGATTATGAAACGGTAAAAAGTAGACTTAAAAACCTCAATAATTTTAAAGGAGGTATTGCAGTAATAGAATTAGATAATAACAATCATAAATAAATAGTAAAATGAGTGAATCAAAGAAAGAAGAGTACACGGAAGATCAGTTGGTGAAAATGTTAGCTGACAAAAGAAAAGCAGCAGAAGCTGAAACTCAAAAGAAGAAAAGAGTCTATGAAAAGAAAAAGGATATTTTCGTACAGGATGTAGCGCAGCACTTTATTCGATTAGCTGAAAACTTAAAAGAAACTAAGGATAGAATAACTGAGAAAGGAACTAACCTTCATAAAGAAATGTATGAGATTTATGGAAAGGAAGAAAAAAATCAAAATTCATTTTCAATTGAATCTGCAGACGGAAAGTTTAAAGTAGTTATTGAAAATCAAGAACGTCAATCATTTAATGAACATGCTGAAGTTCATATTAACACAATCAAAGAGATTCTAAGAAACAAGTTCGAATCAAGAAATAAATCAATGTATAACATCATTGATTCTATTCTAATGAAAAACCGTACTGGAGAATATGATGAACGATTAGTGGCCAAGTTAAACAAACATAGAGAGAGTATCAACAACAAGGATTTTGATGCAGCATTAGACGCTTTAGCTAACTGTTATGTAACGTTTGACAGTAGTACTTATGTACGTGCTTACCAAAAAGACAAAACAGGTAAATGGGAAAGTATTAACATTCAATTTTCATCAATAAAATAATATAAACAAATAAAAAACAGCAGCATGAATACATGGCATACAGTAAAAGTGAAATACACTAAGCAGTTTCCTGATGGAACATTAAAACGTGTAACAGAACCGTATTTAGTAAACTCAATTACGTTTATAGATGCAGAAAAAAGAATACATCAAGAGGTTGGTGAATTTACAAGAGGTGAGTTTTTAGTAACCTCCATTACTAAAACTGATTTTGCAGACATATTTCATTATGATGATTCAGATGTTTGGTACAAAGCAAAAGTATCTTATGTGATTGGAGATACAGATACTGGAAAAGAAAAGAAAGTTTCAAACGACTTTTTAATTTCAGCTCACAATGTTGGACAAGCTTATGACCGAATGCATGAAAGTTTAAAGGGTTTACAGGTTGGATTCGATATTCCTTCAATAGTTGTAACTCCAATTTTAGAAATATTCCCTTATGAAACTCCAGAAGGTGAAGAACTAACTGAAGTAGATAGTTAAATAAAACAAACGGTGGTAATTCAATTGGCAGATCATAGGTGTACATAAATAATAAGCCTACGGATACAGGTTCGAGTCCTGTCCACCGTTCAAACATCAAAAAAATAAAACAATGTTCGGATTTAAGAAAAAAGAGAAATCAAGATTAACAAGAATTGGAAAGTTTCTAGGTATAGAAAGAACTAAGTTTAAGTTCCTTGTGAAATGTACTATTAGATTAAATAATCAAAGTTCTAATCGTGTTGAAGTAACAACTACTGCTTACAATAAGAGACAAGCAATCGCTAGAGTTCAAAAAGAATTAACAGTTAAGGTTGATAAAGCATTTAAAATTAAAAACAAGTAGGCTATGGAATTTAAAGATCAAAGTGAGCGAGTTATTAAAGATGGTGATGCTTTATTATTCTCGGTTGAAGATTCATTAGAACCTTCAGGTTATGGAAGATTTGTCACTGATGTAAAATTATGTTGTTGGTGTGCTAATGAGAAAAGATATATACCATTATCAGAGCATACTACAGAAAACGGATTAACTGGAGTCGACATTATTCAGGACCATACTCACCCTAATACTAAGAACAACAATGACTGATTTTAAACAATATTTTGCAATAGAAAAGCAATTAAAAAAACAAGGTAATCATTTAACCAGGGCAGAAATGATTGAGGAATTTACTTCAGGTAAAAAAAACAGTTTAAAAGATCTGTCTGCAGGTGAATATAAGCACTTAATTATTCAGTTAAACAGAACTTTAGGAATGACTAAAGCAAACCCTGATAACGGCTGGATGAATAGCCCTGAAAACAAAATGCGTAGAAAGGTTTGGAGTTTATTTGTTCGTAAAATGGAATATTCTGAAGAGGGTTATAAAACATGGCTTTTAACTCATGGTAAATTTCACAAGCCAATTAATGAGTATTCCAGACCTGAATTAACTCAGTTAGTTACTCAAGCAGAAAAAGTTTATGCATCATATTTAGAGGAGGTTAATAAATAGAAACATGATTACAATATATAAAAACAATAACGTAGGAGTAATGTATAGAAATGGAAAGCTGTATGAGCAGTTCCTTTATACTGGAGCAGACAGAATTTCGTTTGACGCTATTAAACATGACATTGAATTTTACGAATCCGATTTAGATCTAAATAAATGGCAAAATGATGATTAAATATCTATTAACATTCACAACGGTAAAAACTAAGTGTACTATTACTTATTCAAATGGTCAATTTAAAAAATTAGAATATAACTCAGGAGGGATGAAAGCTGACTTGTGGAGTTATTTAAGTAAGATTATTCCATTTGAAGAGCACCACATTAAACTTGTTACTGACAAGTTAGGAGAGAAACTAAAATTCGAAAAAATTGAACCTAAGAAAAAAAGCGATTTTACACTATATCTAGATGTTTATTTCCATTGGTTTGAATCCAAGTACAAACTAAAACCTAAATGGACTGAGGTAGAAGGGAAGGCATTAAAAAAAGTGATTGCATACCTTCAAGAACAATCCACTACAAATGATGAAGCTTTGATTGTTTGGCAACAAATATTTACAAATTGGGACCAGCTGGAGACATTCTACCAAGGGCAGAACCAACTAAAACAAATCAACAGCAATTTAACCACTATTTTAATACAACTTAAAGATGGAACTACAGCAAACAAAAATAGAACCCATTCTCAGCGTATGCAAAATGCAGACAGTATCGTTGATGAACGCTTTGGCTAAATCTGATGAAACTGAATTAATAATATTTGAAAGTGATTTATCAATTGAAAAGGCGTTTACAGGAACTTATTTAAGAGTACTTCAAAAAACTGATAAGCGTTCTACTATTAAAACTCTAGTGTATATCATCAGTAGAATGAATGATTCATATAATATGAATTTGAAACTAAACGATAATCAAACACTACAATTGGCAGTTGATCTATTAGATGTATTTAGGAATGAATCTATTGAAGATATAATACTAATGTTTAAGTATGCAAGGCAGGGTAAAATTGGAGGTAAAATTTTTAAATTAGATAGTCAAACTATTTTTAACTCATGGGTTCCTTCTTATTTAGAATTAAAAGCAATTGAACGTGAACGTAGAATTGCACAAAACAAATTAGAACAACATAAAATTGAAAGAGATAATAAGAATGAGGAAAACGTTCCTTACCATCCTAGAGTAGTTAAAGAGTTTTCTAAACTTCAAAAAAAAATTCAAAAAAAACGTACGGAAAAACGAAAAATCATAGGACATCACATGACAAGTATAGATGCTTTCGTTGAACATTTACCTGAAACATGTAAATACCTAACAGACGAACAGCTTCAAAAAGAAATTAAAAAAGCAGAATATCAAAAAATGACTGCAGCAGTTAATATTTATATGACTGAAGTGAAAATTAGAATTGAAGAAAAACAAAAACAAGCAACCAAACCCAATGAACAAAAGAAATAAAAGACTGCTAAAACGTAATGAAAAGATTGTTAGTCGTTTTGTGAAGCTAAGTGATAAAAAGTATAAGGGAGAGAAGTTATACGCTAAAAAAGCAGTTTTAGTAATGCTGAGTACAGAGTTTCATTTAAGTGAACGAACTATTGATGATATAGTTTTTAATAGAATTAAATATAAACAAAATACAGAATTATGATATTAGCATTTAAAAAAGAGTTTGTTCCAAAAATATTAGAAGGATCTAAAATACATACTATTAGAGAAGATAAACCTAATAGATGGAAGGTAGGTAATAAAATACATTTTGCTACTGGTGTAAGAACTAAAAACTATAATCAATTCAAAGAGGGAGAATGTATATCGGTTCAAGACTTTGAAGTTAAATATACTAAATTTAAAGATCATACATATGTATCTATCTACGTTGACGAAAGAGTAATTGCAAGTGCTTCACTAGTAAACTGTGTTGTTGGTGGGACAAGTGGTTTTATGAAAGTTTTAGCTAGAGATGATGGTTTCAAAGATGTAAATGAATTTTTAGAGTGGTTCTCTGATGATTTTAAAGGGAAATTAATTCATTGGACAGATAAAAAATATTAAGTACTCTCCGATTAATAACCGTCACACTATTCAATTCGGCAGAAGTAAGAAACCCAGTCATTAGTTTGATTGGGTTTTTTTATGGAATGAAAATTGTAGTTTTGCACATACGATTTAACAAAACGTATATACGAATTTGCATAAATAATTACATTATTTATTATATTTGTTGTAACTTAGAAGGGTAAATCGTTATATTTGTAACCTTATAAATTAATAATTATGACAAAAATACTTAAAAGCATCAGAGAGATCATGTGTGACTTTGATGAGGTTTTTGTAAAAAAAACCGATTATTTAATTGATAATGAATTGAAAAGTTTTTACAAAAACGAAGTCGAAACATTACATTTTGAACCAATGTCTGAAGATAAAAAAAGTATTAAATCTGATTTTTCACACGTTTCATCAGATTTGAATACTTCATTGAAAGAGTATAAAATTAGAATGCAATACTAGAATGGCTAAAGCAAGAAAATCTGTAAAACAAACTCAACTATTAAACAAAGGTAAGGATGCTGTTCAAATGGAACATCATGAGGTGTTTGATGATAATTTATTACCTGATGCTGAAGAATTAGCAAAGCTTAAAGTTTTAGATGATGACATTATAAATTGGTTGAAAGCAAGAGCTGAACAAGAACAAGCTGCAAGAATCAGATTTAATGATTCAAAAACTGATATAGTAAAGAAAGGTCAAAAGAATTTATTCAGGACTGATTTATTATCATTGTTTTTTGGATTTATCATCATGTTAACAGGTATGTTTTCTACATTGTTTTTATTCTACTATGATAAAGATGTTATAGGGAGTTTATTTGGTGCAGGAACACTTGTAATTGCTGTTAAGGCTTTTTTAGGGTTTAATCGATTTAAAATTCAAAAGTCAAATAAATAGGAATCAACAACGAAAATAGTAAAAGCCTATCATTAAGTTGATAGGCTTTTTTGTTTAATTTTGAAATATGGCAGAATTCAGCGCAGAATACTTAGAATTAAACGAAATAATTACAACACCGGACTTTTCATTTAAAGAAGAATTTAAACTCTTAAAAGAAGGTGAAACCAAACCCTTAATATGTGAAGGGTTTGGAACTAAGGCAATACATAAATCTAATGGTGTTAATTATGTTTTACTGATGAATGACCAGGAAACAACTTTACACTTACTGCTGTCCAATAATTAAACTAATAGGAGTAACTGCTGTTTGAACTGGAGCCGTAGTACAATCATAAATTGTTGTTGAATATGTTAATTTAACCACTTTTAATTGATCGTATTCAGTTATTAATTCGCTTTCGGTTCTAGTTAATCGAGTACTTAATTGATTAGATCCTTCAAGTAAAATAGATTGATGCATTAACTTATGTAATTCATTAGCTAAAAGCAATGCAAGTTCTGGACTGTCTCCAATATCAAACCTTACCAAGTGCAGCGTTATTTCAATGTTTGCAGTTTGTAATCCATTACCTGCAGTATTCCAATTTGCAGGAGAGGAAAACTCAATATATACTGCAGGTAATGTTACGGCCTTTAAATCCTTAAATCTGTCGTATTGGTTATTATACCAGTCAATTGTTTTAATAGTGTTTAAATCTTGATTAATTAGTGTTTTAACAGCGTTGTAATAGTTAATGTACATTATAAATATATTTTAAGTTTTTCTTTTAGTATTTTAATAATTTTTCTTTCCAATATAACACTTCTGCCTATGAATTGACGTTGGGGCATTGTAGCTGAAGCTTTACCAAATACTTTAATTTTACCACCTTCATTATGAATTTTGGCGTAATCTTTATTTGAAAAGATTCGAATGCGGTTAGCTTCAATTTTATATTGAATACTATTCTCCAGTCCACTCTTCTTACTACTTAATATTTGTCTTTTTCTAGCCGTTGGACTGTAATTTGTTATTGGGTTTGATTTTCGTGGTTTGTACTTTTTCTTTGACCCATTTCGGCTTGGATGTTTGGCAGGTTTTTTAGTTCGAGCTTCATATTCAAACCCAAGCCAACTACTATTAGTATCTCTACGTTTAACATTTTTCCACTTTTTGCCATCAAAACTTTGATTATCAAAATTATCTGTATAATGATCAACAGCAGTTTTAGCAATAACAATTCTAGCATCCTTTTTTAAGAATTTCTCTAATCCTTTAAGTTGTTTTGTAATTTCACTAAAGTCTGCCATATTGTTATTTAATATAATTGTTGTACCTTTGTGTCGGACAGTAGGGTTATTGTGTATGCAGTCCAGGTCTTCTATTTAGGGTTGAGAAGTAAAACCAACCCTTTTTTTTATGCCTTATTTTTTGTGATAATCATAAACTTTACCGTCTTTAATAATGTAGATATCTTTGAACTCATTAGCGTATCTCGATACTTCCCCTTTTATTAAACTACGTGCTACATTAACTGATAATTCACTATTTATTTCAAATACAACACTTTCACATCCTTGTTTTTTAGCACTTTTATAGGCAGATTCAACACTCAGATCTGTTATTGTTTTTAAATCAGCATACTTACCATTTATTAAGTATTCAGGGTTACTTCTACCCTTTTTACCAATACCAGTTTTAACATTGTTTGAATGTGGACGTATTTTAATATCCACATTTGGTAATTGTTCCACAAGTAATTTAGCATTATCAAAATTCAAAGTCAGGTCGGACGGATCTGCATAAGTATGAACCGTTACATTGCTTCGTTTTTTAGAAAAATCAGCCTTACCATAAGGAATGGTTTGCTTGAAACTTTCTAAATTGTTTTTAACGACAGTATGTCCTATTTTTTCATTATTAGCAATAAACGGATGATCATCTTTGAATATAGTTTGACTTTTACCTGCATTACCACTAATACCTTTAATAGGTTTTACACTTGAAGGTGTTCCTGCAGTAATAGATTTATCTGTACTACGTACCCAGCATTTGCAACTCCAACCATTTGGAGGATAATTTGTACTCCACCAAGGATCATTAATTGCTCTAACAGTTCCAACGAGTTCAAGATGTTCTGACCTTCTTTCTACAGATCTACTTCTCATATATTCAAGGTTTGGATAAAGCTCTTCAGTATCGATATGTTTTTCCCAATCTGATACAGCTTTAACACTTCTTGAAGCCATTGTAGATTCAACCTTTAATTGTCTGCTATACATGGCCATGATATGGTTACGTTGATCATCTGTAGCATCCTTTAATAATCTTGAGAAATTTTGACTTTTATAAGCCGAAAAAGTATCTATGTTTTTGATCAGTTTATTAGTAACTGCATAATCTTTATCTCCATATTTTGAATTTGGAAATTCAGACCTTACGCTTTTAGTTAATTCCTTGCGTGTATGTGAAAATAACTTTTCAGATATGGTACCAGAATCTAATCCATCAATTTCAGAATAAACACCTTCAGTATCTTTTACATTCACACCCAATTTAGTTGCTTTGTACCAAGCATCTTTTAAGTTATCCCATTTAGAATTATGATTATGCCCACAACCTTTATAAGTACGATCTATAATTGCCCCCAATTTATGAGGGCTTGTTAAAAAACTCCGTTACCAGTATTTAAGTTAGGTTTAATTTCTTTTTTCTTGGTAACTGGTATTCCAAAAGTGTTATTAATAAAATCCTCATCCACATCATAATGTGCTAAAAGTCCTTCGGTTATTTTCCACAACCCATCAATGTTTTTACTTTGCTCAAACCTAAATAAAAAACCGTTTAAAGGATAACCTAACACAATTAGTCTTGGTATTAAAGTGTGATTAATAAAGCCTTCAATGAATTGTTTATCCGCATTGGTAATTAGATCACCCATTCGCTCACCAACCTCCTCTTTAGATCTACTCCCACCTTTTGAAGCTTCACCTAATACAGCACCATTTACTAATTTGGATACCTCAGAGTTACAACGGTTAATTAAGTTGTCATACACTTCACCTTTACTTCCTGTTGTTTCAACAAATTCAATAGATTCATTGTCATCAATTACGGCATATGATGCAGCACCCATGTTTATCATCATATCCTCCATACGATTCAAACTATCAACATCTTTCACGTTTGTTTTACCATAACGTAAAGGCATTCCAAAGATTTCACAATATTCTGACCAAGCACTTTGAGCAAAACGTTTGTATAAAATGTGAGGTGCAGTTTTGTTAAATAGGCCTAAATCATCTTTAGTTCCTATTTCAAGTAACCAGGGGGAATATTTTTTATCCTCCCTAAATAATACACCTTTCTCATCACTTTCTCTAAAAATAAACAATCCCTTTTCAGGTACAACATGTCGTCTATTAACTAAAGTAACATTACTTACTTCACCTTCAATAATTTCTCCAATTTGCACCAAAGAATGACCCCAAAATACACTTTGCATGGATAGATCAAGTAACTCAAAAAACCAAGGCTTTGATAATAACTCCGTTTTTTCATTATCTACAACACCATCTGTTTGATTATAAACTGAAAATTGACTACCTCTAATGGCTAATACTCTTTTTTGAAACTCTGCAGACAAATGAGCATCTAAAATTAATTCATCATATAAACTATACAATAAACTACGTTTTGGCGTTTCAACGTTTTCAGCTTGTTGTAAAGCAACTCTCCAGTTACTAATATCTTTTCTTGCTCTTGCTCGATTAGAAGCAATTAATTTGTCTACTAATTTGTTTGGTCTTGATTTTGCCATAATTAATAATAATGATTTTGTTTTGGTGAACTACTGCCATGGCGTAGTGGTATCTTTTCCTCTGCTGTTTTATGTGGTAATAATGGATCAATGAATCCGTCTGCTACTTTCTCAAGCCAACCCTTTGCTTCATCATGTCTTTTTACTCTCAATTCTGGAATGTTATCAGGAGCAATTCTACTATGTAAATGATACAGTAATATGTCACTTAAATACATTACAATCAAACCATTTTTTTCAATGGAGTTGTCAAATATTTTAACAACATCATATCTAATATTTAAGTAGCCAGTCATTTCTTGAATGGCTCTACCTTCTGTACTAGTTAATAATGTGTCATCATTATCTAGAATAGCGTCTAATGTGATTAAATCAATTAGATCTAATAAATCTGTTTTTACTAAAAAAACCATAATATTTAATATTTACGTGACTCTCTAAAGCCCATTTTAAAAGTGTTACCCGAACTTCTTGCAAATCTGTCTAAGTAATCAAATGCTTCTTTATCTGCATCAGGAGAATCATCATGACTTTTATATCCTGGTTCAATTCCTTTCAGCTGAGCAAGGCCTTCTTTTGAATCATTATGATCCTTTAATTTTATGTTGTAGTAAATCCTCCCATTTTGGTATTGTGGATGCATTTCTAAAATACGATCAAACTTCTTTTTTGTTGAACGATCACTTTTAACTAAATTTAAAAGGAGTTTTTTATCAGCTTCAACTTCCGAAATAGTTCTAGTTATCTCTTCATTCCAAAACTGAGCTTCAAATCTAAAAGGTACACTCACGGATTTAGGTAGGCTAGATTGATAATTAGCAATCCACTCAATAGCAGGTCTAATTTTACTCTGTTTTACAAAGCAATCAATCAAATACTTTTTACCATCTTTTAATCCCCAAACACGTACAGCATTGTAATCAGAAGTTTTAGACCCTGCAAAAGCAACATCCCAAGTTCCGACTAATGCTTTAAATGAATCCAACCTTGGCAGCTTAGTCCATTGAATCATATCATCTGTGAAAATCTTACCTTCTACATGTGGATCATTATTGTATTCGGCTTTTGCATTTAAAGTACCAACAGTTTCAATTTTCTTAATATAATAATCTGCAGGATACTTTTCAGGCCAACACGGTAACAATGTAACTGGATCAAATGCTTTTTGCTCCTGTACCTTCCAACCTCTATTCTCTCCAACAATTTTACTAAAAATCATTCGTGGTGCAAATTGGTTTTGAGCCAACACCACTCTTTGATTATCACCATCCATAGTTGGAATAATACCAGTTAATAACCATTTGGAGTATTCGTCTTGACGTTTAGGGTTTTTTAAAGTTTCTTTAGTTTCCCAATCATCACATACTATATAATCAGGTCTGTCTCCACCAACTCTTAATCCCCTTGGTTCTTGACCCATACCAATTGATTTGGCTATGAATCCATTTTTAGTAATAAAAAAACCACTTTCCCAATGCCCGGTGTTTTTCTGAATTCCAAAATCATGTATTAAACGTTCATTGGCTTCAAACTGTAATCTTAAATCATCTAGTAAAATTTCGGCTTTTGAACTTTCCTGACCAATCAACAACATAAATTTGATGTCATTATTAATCCAAAGCCAAAGCGGAACTGTTACATCACCAACAACTGACTTTGCTAAACCACGCCCCCATTTTAACCAAATAGATATTTCAGAATTATTTTTAATTCGTTTAGCAGCTCTTACATGAAAGTCTGGAGTTTTGGTTGTGGCAAAAGTTGGTAAATAGTATTTAACAAAGTATTCATAATCTACTTTAGCTTTAGCAATTCTTTGTTTTTGATCTTGCTTAGTTTCATTGTGGTTAATTGTTGTTTTACTTTGTAGAAACTGAACTTTTGAACTCCAATTTTTAAACGCTTGTTTATCTCTTAATTTTGCCATATCTAAATTCCTTCCTTAGTTGCTAATTCGTTAATAAACTCATCTATTAACGAAAGCATATTTAATGATTGTTTGGCGTGATTAAGTGTCATCCAATCCGTGAACTCCGTAAACACTTCAACATACTTATGTAGTGGATTGTTTGATAAGGCTTCTATTTCTTTTCTTATGACGGCTTTAGCGTCTGACATTTCTTTGTTAGGAAGACCATTAAGTTCTTCTTTAATATGATTGTTAATAGCTTTTAACTGAGCATAAGAATCTTGTAATAATTTAGAACTCGTTAAATTTTGTGAATCTCTAATACTGTCCCATTTACCATCATTAATCCATTTTCGTAAAGTCTTTTCTGTACAACCTACCTGCTTTGCTATTTCCTTTCTGCTGAAGGAACTTTTAACAAATAAACTGTAGGATAATGTCTTTTTTTCTGCATTAGTCATAACACAAAGGTCACTCCTATTATTGATAAATAAAAAATCAAATTCTTTGTAATGTAATTATTTAACTAACCACACGTAAGTCATTAACGCATAGTTGAATTGTAATTTGCAATACCATTAAATAAAACTGAAATTTGTGACCTCAAAGGGATTATAAAATCCAAATATTATATGGCTAAAAAAGTAAAAACATTTGTATTAAGTGATGGTAGCAAAAATAGCTACGGATTTGCAATTGATATGGCTAAGTTGAACTTAGAGCGTTTCAAAGCAAACCCTGTTATGTTATATAACCATGGAGAGTTAGTTGGTAAATGGGAGAATATTAGAGTTGAAAATGGCAAACTATTAGCTGAGCCAGTTTTCATGGATAATGTATCAGAAGAGTTTGCACTGAAAATAAAATCAAGAGTTGATGATGGTTTTGTAAATGGAGCTTCAATTGGGTTTGGAGTTTTATCAGTGAATAAAGATGGTGACATTCCATTAGTTGAAGCAGAAGTAAATGAATGTTCAGTTGTTGATATGCCATCCAATGCAAATGCTATTGTTCTATATGATAGTGAAGGAATAAAGTTAGATAATGAAGCATTTAAACTCGCTTTAAACAGTATTAAAAAACCAATAAAAATAGATAAAGAAATGAAACTTAACAAAAATAGTTATGTGACATTAGGTTTAGCAGAAACTGCTACTGAGTCAGAAGTTGACGTAGCAATTCAAAACCTAAATGCGAAAAATGTTGATTTACAAACCAAAGTAGAAGGTATTGATAAAGCAAAAGTAGACGCTTTAATTACTGTAGCTTTAAGTGAAGGTAGATTCACTGCAGACAAAAAAGAACAATTTGAACAATTAGCTACAGCAAATTTTGATTTAGCTAAATCAACTATTGAAGGTTTACCGTTAAAGGGAACTTTAGCAGGTAATGAGCAACGTGAAAAAAAGGATAAAGAAGATCGTGAAAAATGGACGTTTGCAGACTGGAGAAAAAAGGATACTGCAGGATTGTTATCTATCAAAGATACTGACCCTGAAAGGTACAAGGAAATTACAGGACAATAGAAGGATTGAACGCTATAAAGGTTCTAACAAAAATAAGAAGTGAAAATTTAAGAGAAAGAAAATGAAAAAGATTTTAAGTATTGCGTTTGCATTCGTTGCAGTAGCATTTTTATCAACTGCAGTAGCATTAACAACTGGGGTTCCATTAGTAATTACAGGTGGAGTTATAACATTAGCAAGTGCACTAACACCTGCAGTATCAGGTGTAGCATTGGTAGGTTTAAATAAAGAAATTTGGTTGCCTGATTTATTAGAAGGGTTTTATGCTGATGATATGTTTTTAGGTGAAGCTAGAGATATGAGTGCATTTGTAAGTAATGATGTTATCAATTTAGCTGAGGCAGGGGTTAATCCTGAGGTGCTAATTAACAATACTACTTATCCAATTCCAGTTTCTTCACGTGATGATTCTCCAATTCAATTAACATTGGATACTTACGATACTGAAAACACAATGATTGCAGCTATTGAAACTGCTGAATTATCTTATGATAAACGAGCATCAGTTTTATATGGTCATAGAATGGCGTTAAGAATGAAATACATGCAAAAAGCTATTCATGCATACTCTCCTTCAACTGATGGTGAATTTACACCAGTCTTAGTAACTACTGGAGTTAATGATGGAAATGGACACAAATCATTAACATTTGAAGATATTCTAGATTTAGAAAACAAGTTTGATGATGCTGAAGTATCTACTGAAGGTAGAATTCTTGTGTTATCAACTACACATAAAAGCCAATTAAGAAAACAAGATTTAAAATTGTATAATACTGTATTTGATAAAGAGTCATCTTATGGAGGTTTTAAGATCTATTCATTAGCTAAGAAAAGAATGCCAGTTTATAACTCTTTAACAGGTGCAAAAGTAGCATTTGGAGCAGCTGCTGCAGGGACAGATACCATTTGCTCTGTAGCATTTCATAAAGATGAAGTTATGAGATGTCAAGGTACTGTAGATATGTTTGCAAAATTAAAAGACCCTGAAACAAGATCAGATATTTATGGTTTCCAAATGAGAGGATTAGCCATGCCAATTAGAAATAAAGGTATTGGAGTGATTTACTCTGCAACTGTATAGTCTTAACTAACTATTAAGATATGGAGACTCAATTATGGGTGCTAACAGGTTTGGTTTCAGTTTTGGCAACCGTTTTAACAATGGTTGCCAAAGCAAGCCTTAAACAATTAGTTGGCCGACTAGATGCCTTAGTTACTGCAGTAGGAGAATTAACTGTACAGTCTTCAATTCACAAGACAGAAATAGCCAACGAAACGGAAAAAAACAACGAGCAAGATCAACGCTTAAACGAGTTATCAAAGCGAGTTAGACAAATTGAAATAAAAAAGTGAAAAGAGCGATCAAACATATTGTACTTCATTGCACCGCCACATCTAAAGATACTAAAGTGTCTTCTATTGTAAGGTATTGGAAAGAAAGAAAAGGATGGATTAATCCAGGTTATCATTTTATTATTGATGTATTCGGAAATGTTACCCAATTACAACCATTAGATAAAGCTTCTAATGGTGTTAGAGGTCACAATTCAACAAGTATTAATATTAGTTATATCGGAGGTGTAGATAAAAATGGAAAATCAAAGGACACACGTACAATGCAACAATATGATGCAATGGTTGGATTGGTTAAAGCTTTTCATGCTGTGTTTCCTGATGCTGATATACTTGGTCATAGAGACTTTGAAGGTGTTAAAAAATCGTGTCCAAGTTTTGATGTAAAACAATTTTTAAAAGAAATTAAAATATAGCTATATGAACGGTTTTTTATCCAAATTTTTAAAAGGAAGTGCTAAAGAATTGACTGATAGTGTTGGTAATGCTATTGATAATTTAGCTACAAGTGACCAGGAGAAACTAAAAGCAAAAGCTGAAATATCTAAAATTGTTTTAGATGGTTTAAATGAGGTTGCAAGTTACCAACGTGATGTATTAGTTGCAGAATTAAAAGGAACTAAACTTCAAAGAAATTGGAGACCAATTGTAATGCTAATGTTTGCTTTTATCGTGGTTTACGCCAAATTTATTGCTCCAGCGTTTCAATTACCAAGTACTGAACTTGAACCTGACTTTTGGGAGTTACTCCAATTAGGTATTGGCGGTTATGTTGTTGGCCGTAGTGTTGAAAAAGTAGCTAAAACAGTAACAAAAAATATTGATTTATCATTTATAAAAAAACGAAATCGTAAAATCAACTAGTATGAAAAAAAGTAAAAAAGTAATTGGATTAATAACTGAAGCTTTCAAGTTTCACAAAGATGAAAATGAGTTATTGGTAACAACTGATAATGTTATTTTCTTAAAGTCTGCTAAAAACTTAGCAAAAGATCATGCTGCTAGAAATGGTGGTAAAGTTGAAACTGTAAAAAGAGGTCAAGAAATTGAAGAACTAGAAGTAGTTGTAGAAGTTGAATCTGCTACAACAGCAAATTTTACCGAAATGACTATTGATGAAATTAAAGAATTTGCTACTGAAAAAGGTATTGAATTAATTGAGGAGTCAAAAGATAATTTAATTGCTGAATTAGAATTGGCATTAACAGAAACGGAGGAAGCCTAATGAATGACATTGTTATAGATAAAACCAACGGAGGTTTGGCGAGAAAGAATCCATCTGGAGACATGATCAGTGGATTATTAACTCAAGGTGTTGCAGTAGTTGCTGGCTTACAGCTAGATATTGTTTACCGTTTAAAAAGTGTTAAAGATGCTACTTTATTAGGTATTAATGAAGCTTATGATGAAACTAATAAAATTTTAGTTTTTGAACATATTAATGAATTTTTTAGGGTTAATCCTGATGGTGATTTGCACGTTTTAGTAGTTGATAAAACTGTTGAAATTTCTACAATGGTCGACCCTTTAAATGCAGGTTATGCTAAAAAGTTATTAATTGAAGCTGAAGGAAAAATCAAACAATTAGGTGTTTCATTTGACGTTACACTTGAAGATATTGGTTTTGTAGATCTTACTATTGCTATTGCTAAGGCGCAGGCTTTAGTTGATTCTGAATACACATTACATAGACCAGTTGAAGTAATTTTAGAAGGGTCAGGGTTTGATCAAACAACCCCACTTGACTTTAGAAGTTTAAATTCAAAAGGTGTATCAGTAATGGTAGGTCAATCTTTAGAAGTTGCAAATAGAGAAATTGAATCTGTAAAATACTATCAAAAATATGCTGCCATTGGAACTGCACTTGGTGCAATTTCAAAAGCTGCAGTAAATCAAAACATTGCTTGGGTTGAAAAATTCAATTTATACGGAGGCTCTTTATTATCTGTAGGGATTTCAGGTGTAGCTATAAACTCTGTCTCTGATAGTACATTAGAAACAATGAATGATACTGGAGCAATATTCTTTAAAACGCATATTGGTAGATCTGGAATCTATTTTAATGATAGCCATACATGTATAGCTATTACTGATGATTACGCTTATATCGAAAACAATAGGACTATTCATAAAGCAGTTAGAGCAATCAGATCTATTCTATTACCAAGACTTAACTCTCCAGTATTAGTTGATTCTGATACGGGTAAATTAAGTCCTGAAGTAATTAAGAGTTATGAGAATGACGGACGTAGGGCATTAGAGAGTATGTTGAAGAATGATGAAATAAGTGCATTAGATGTGTTTGTTGATCCTGATCAAAATATTTTATCAACCTCAGATCTCAAAGTTCAGTTTTCATTAGTTCCAACAGGAACAGCTAGACAAATAAGTGTAACCATTGGATTTACAAATCCATTCTAATACCATTATCAAATGAGTGAACCATTAATAAATGGAGTAAGACATAGTTGGGCTGATGTAAAAGTGAATTTACTTGGCAGAACTATTTCAGGAATTACTTCAGTAGGCTATGATGACAAGCAAGATAAAGTCAACAATTATGGAGCAGGAGTTTTTCCAGTTTCGAGAGGGCGTGGAAAATATGAAGCGGGTGCAAAAATCGCACTTCATGCTTATGAAATAGATGCCATTACAAAAGCATTAGGAAAAGGTAAACGACTTACTGATGTTCCAATGTTTGATGTGACTGTTGTGTTTATGCCAGTTGGAAGTGATGGCTTAATTACTCATGTTATTCGTAATTGTGAATTCACAATGAATAAAAGAGAAATTAAACAAGGAGATACAGTAATTGAAGTTGAATTAGAATTAATTACCTCTCATATTGATTGGGATTAATTTATAACATTAAAGAAATGTCAAAAAAAGTAACAGAAGCGCAAATCAAACAATGGAAAGATCGTCATGAAGACGTTTTTCAAGTGGATGTACCATTAGATGATAAAGGAAATGTAGGTGTAGGCTATTTTAAAAAGCCAACCTTACAAATTATGGGGCCTGTACAGAAGTTTATGGAATCAGCTCCTTTAAAGGCATTAACTATTTTATTTAACGGGTGTTGGTTAGGTGGAGATGATGAACTTAAGGATAGTGAGGAAGCTCAAATTAGTGCATCAAAACAGATAGTTGCTTTATTTAAAGTAAGAGAGGCTAAGATAAAAAAGCTATAGACTTCAGTTTAATCGACACAGAAACTGGAGTCGATAATTTGAGAAAAGCTGCAGCACTTATTAGAAGTACGTTTAAGGTTGATCCTTATTCTTTAACTGATGATAAATTCGCTGAGCTTTTCTCTGAAGCCATTTGGCTTAAAAAATTTGATGCAGAGTTATTTGAAAACTCAATTTACTCAGCATTAGGAAAAGCATTCGGAGAACAAACATAATTCAATTTAGTGGGAGGAGCAGATATACATATTGATTTAACTGGTGATGCTTTAGGTGTTTTAAAGCAGTTACAAAAAGAATTTGGTGTGTTAAACACTAAAGTAGATGTAATTGAAAAAGGTACTAAATCAGCATTTAAAGGTATATCTAATAGCTTAAAATCTATTAATATTGTTTCAATTACTCAAGGGTTTGACAATTTAAAAAACACCTTGTCCGAAATTAATGGACCAGGAATAAAGTTTGAATCTAGTATGGCTGATTTATCTGCTATTACTGGTATTGTTGGAAAGGATCTTGATGCACTTGGGGATAAAGCTCGTAAAAATGCTAAAACGTTTGGAGGTGATGCTTCCAAATCTGTCGAAACTTACAAATTACTACTTTCACAACTTAGTCCAGACTTAGCTAAATATCCCGATCTATTGGGAGGAATGGCAGATAATGTATCTATCCTTTCCAAAACAATGGGCGGTGATACAACTGCAGCAGTTGGCGTATTAACTACTGCTATGAATCAGTATGGTGTTTCAATGGATAATCCTATTGAAGCGCAAGCTAAAATGAATGAGTTCATGAATATCATGGCAGGTGGAGCTAAAGCAGGTTCTGCAGAGTTACCACAATTACAGCAAGCAATTGCCAATGTTGGTGGTGATGCTAAGTCATCTCATGTTGAATTTGCAGGAATGGTGAGTGCAATTGAATCATTGGATAAGGTTGGAAAAAAAGGAGCTGAAGGTGGTGTTGCGTTGCGTAATGTATTATCATCTTTAAATCAAGGTCGTTTTTTACCAAAAGATGTTCAAGCAGAATTAAGAGGTGCAGGAATTGACATTAAAGGCTTATCAGATAAAACGTTGAGTTTTACAGATAGATTGAGGTTGTTAAAGCCAATACAATCAGATGCCGCATTATTATCTAAGTTATTTGGTAAAGAGAATAAGTTAGCAGCTGAAGCATTAATTAATAGTGCAGATGCTCAGGACAAAATGACCATTGCCATTACAGGAACTAATACTGCAGATGAACAGGCTAATGTAATAATGAATACTAAAGCTGAAAAGCTATCACGTATTCACGCTTGGTTTGATGATGTTAAAGTAGGTATATCAAATGCAACTGGTTCGTTTTTACCATTTATGGAAATGGGGTTCGGAGCTTTAAAAAGTTTAAGTACAATAGTTCCTGCAATTCAAGCTGTAACAACTGCCATAAATTTTATGAGAGTTGCAGAAAATAGAATGATTGTGACTCAACAATTAAAGTCAGTTTGGACTGGAATAGCTACTGCAGCACAATGGGCTTGGAATGTTGCTTTAAATGCAAATCCAATTGGTTTAATTATTACTGCTATTGCAGCAGTGGTTGCAGGTATAACTTATGTTATTGCTAAAACTAATGGTTGGAAAGAGCAATGGCAAAACTTAAAAGATACTTTGGCAGCTATATGGGATGGGATGAAAATTTCCTTTGAACTGGTTTGGGTATCTATTAGGAATTCATTTCTTAATGTAATTGACATGATGAAATTAGCTTGGTTTGAATTTAAAGACTTCCTAGGGTTTGGAGATGATGAAAATACCATAGCAATCACTCAGATTAATAAAGATATGGTAAGTCGTGATAATGAAGAGAGAGATCTAGCATTAGAACAGGCTAAAGCACAAAAGAAAATAGTGGACACTGCAGAGTGGAAGTTAAGTTGGGATGATGATGCTGTTAACACTGATAAAATCACAGATCAACTTACTGGAGGATCTACAACTAAATCAAACACACAATATGCAGGAATGCCATTTGGTGGAACTGGTTCTACAGGAGGATCAAAAAGCACAGGTGGTAAATCAAAAGGAGCAGGCTTTGCTTCTGCAGAGAAAAAAGAAATTAATACTAAGATTGAAAATTTAGTAAAAAACATAAATATACAGGTTGGTAATATGAACCAATCTAAATCAAAAATAAAAGATCAAATAACTGAAGCCTTAGTTGGTGCGGTTAGAGATTTTGAAGTAGCAATAGGATAATGGCAAAAGAATATACTATACCAGAATTGTTAGGACTAGTAGGAATACGTGGTTATTCTCCGAGATTGGGGAGTGCTATTAATACCCTGGTCACTACAGAGAATGAAATAGAATATCAAACGGCTTTACAAACGGCCACTTCAGAAGCTTCTGAAATATATGATTATTCTGAAATTGGTACTTATAGTAAGTCAAATCACTTTGATGGTTTGCCGATCTACATGCCTTTATTGTTTGAAGAGTTGGAAACAACTCCAGCAGACTACTTATTAGAAAGTGCAATTGTATCTATTTCAAGAAGTAAAAATATAGTTGTTACTGAAGTGCAAGGAAGGGATTCCACAGTAAAAGAATTTATTAATAACGGTGATTATGATATTAGCGTTAGTGGTATTATTTGTAAAAATGGTATTGGCTATCCTAAAGAAAGTGTAAAGGAATTTACAAAGTTTATGGTGGCTAAAAGTAGTATAAAAGTCGTTCATGAGGTTTTAAATATGTTAGGGATTTATGAATTAGTGATTATGGATTATGACCTTCCAAATTCACCGTTAATTAATGTGCAGCGTTATAGTTTTAATGCAATAAGTGAAACACCAATTGAATTAAGAATAGAGGAGTAATGGAAGTGTTAATTTGTAAAATATTGATCGGTACTTTAACTTTTAATTGGGTTGGTAATGTTGAGATTGAAAGCTCGTGGGAACTGTTAACGGATAAGGCTACAATTACATTACCTGCTAATGTGAAAGTTGATCATAATAAGTTAGCTAAAAGCATTAGTTATGGAGAGAAAGTAACTATTAAAATAGGTTATAATGATAATTTAAACACTGTTTTTACAGGGTATATTACAAACATAAAACCAAAAGTACCAATTGAAATTACTTGCGAAGATGAAATGTGGAAGCTAAAACAAAATTCAATTATTGATAGTGGCAGAAATCAAACACTAAACAAATTATTGAAAAAGCATTTTTCTACATATAAAACAGATTCCTATGATATTGAAATGGGTACGTATTACATTGATAAAATAAGTGGAGCAAAATTATTGGAACAAATAAAGTCAGACTTTGGAATGCATTCATTCTTCAGAAATGATGTTTTAGTTGTGGGTAGAAGATATAATCCTGACACTGCAAACCATGCTAAGTTCAAGTTGGACTACAACATGGTAGAAGATAATTTGGAGTACAAGAAAAAAGACCAGGTTAAAATTAAAGTAACTGCAATAAGTAATAATAGTGATGGCTCAAAAACAGAAATTCAACTTGGAGATCCTGAAGGTGAAGCTAGAAGTTTAAACTTTTACAATCTGAGTAAAACAGAATTAAAAGCAGCTGCAGAACGTGAATCAGAACGATTGATTTATGAAGGTTGGCGTGGAAGTTTTACAGCATTTGGAGTGCCTGTTGTTGCCCATGGAGATATTGTTGAATTAATACATAGTGAAGAAAGTGATAAAGTGGGTAAATATTGGGTAGATGAAGTTAAATCTACTTTTGGTTTAGATGGATATAGACAAGAAATTAAATTAGGATCTAGAGTATGAGTTTAAAAGATACCATATTGGCATTAGTTAAAGATCAAATCAAAGTTCAAGTTGTTACTGGTAAAATTAAATCAGTTGATGAAACTAAAATGATTTGTGATATTGACTTACAAAATGCACCAGACTTGTTAGATGTTAGATTAAGATCTATTATTGATGAACAGGAGAAAGGCATATTGATACTTCCGAAAGTTGGAAGTTATGTTTTGGTAGGTTTAATTAATAATCGCCCTGAGTCAAGTTTTGTTTGTGGGTACAGTGAGGTCGATAAAATTAGATTTTTAATTGATGAGATTGAATTATCAGGTGATGATTTTGGAGGAATCGTAAAGAGTGAAAAAGTAACTGAAGAAATTAATAAATTATCATCAGACATTAATCAACTAAAACAATTTATTGCATCATGGGTTCCTGCTCCTCAAGATGGCGGTGCAGGATTAAAAGCAATATTATCAAGTTGGAGTACTTCAACTCTTCAGAATGTTGTACAGGCAAGTTTAGAAAACGAAAAAGTGAAACATGGCTAAAGATATATTAACAGATGAGAATGGTGAGTTAGCTGTTTTAAATGGTGATTTACATATCGGTAATAGTGATCAGCAACATGTTGAACATATTTTAACATCTGCTAAAGGACATTATAAACAACACCCTTTAATTGGTGTTGGAATTGAAGATTATTTAAACGCTCCAAATTCATTAATAACACGCCAAAAATTAGAAAAAGAAATTAACCTTCAGCTTGAGTCTGATGGTGCAAAAGAAATTACAGTTTCATATAACGACACTTTAAAAGTAGCAGCTATTTATGAGTAAAACAGATAAAATATTAGTTAAACCAAATCAAACCATTTTTGATATTGCTTTAAAACAGCATGGTAGTATTGAATCTGTATTTGACGTTTTAGAAAACAATACTGAACTTCAAAATTTGAATAGTAACATCAATGTTTCTCAAGAGTTAAATATTGATAGCGAAAATGTTTCAAATAAAGAAGTTACTGATTACTATGATTCTAGAGGAGTTGATCCTGCAAGTAAAGAAGAATCTACTCATGTAGTTGTAAATACACCTGAGGAAATAAGTTCTTTAGTGTGTAAAAATTACAGTTTAGAAGATAAACATTTAATATTGGGTTGTTTAGATTTTAGCGATCAACAGAACGTGGATGCTTTAAGTAGTAAACAAAATCAAGATTTAAAGGAAGGATTGTGCCTAAAAAGTCTGTTTTTAACATTAAATTATTTGGATACTAATGATATAATTGAGGTTACAGGTGACTCTGATAATATCGGGGACTACACATTAATCGATAGTGGATTAGAGATCAGTACGGATGGTATTAATTATATACCACTGGTTGCTCCATTCCAATTACTAGACGCTGTTTTGTATTACTTAAAAAGAACAACTGCTATAGTATCAGAAGTGAAAAAACTAACAGGAACTTATGTCTAAGAAAATAAACATTTATGGTAGTTACTCATCAATTACGGGGCAATTGTTCTTTGATGAATTTGGTGTAGGGATATCTGGTTTCTCACTACAAAAATTACGAGCAGGTTATACTGGTGCTTGTATGCGTGTTTTGCGTACAAGTGATAATACTGAGATGGATATAGGTTTCGTAAATGATACTCTTGACACTACTACGCTATTAAGTTTTGTGGGTGCATCAAATGGTGCTGTAACAATATGGTACAATCAAGGTAGTGGTATAGTAAATGCAGTTGAAACAGTTGTTGTTGATATGCCTTTAATTGTAATAAGTGGTAGTTTAGTTATTAGAAATGGTGACCCAGCTTTACAATTTAGTAATAGTAAATTGACTGTTTTAACCCAGTATGGAAACACTGATACGAGAAGCCACTTTTCAATATTTGAAATTAACAACACAATAGCGCACACAGGTTATCATAATGTTTACTTGTTCGGTTTAACAGATTTTACAAGCGGATTTTTTCAGCATATTTATCACAATTCACCTAATTTAATTAATTTCAATAAACGGGTTAATATTTTAGATTTTAACAGTATAGTAAGTCCAGACAACACGATACGACTAAGTTCTGAAATTAAGAATTCAGTTTCAATTACTACTTATCTTAATGATCAAAATCTTGGTACTAAACTTGGCGTATTTAATTATGAAGATACCCTAATGATCGGTTGGTGGAGCTCTAATAGATTGGGTGGTTACATACAGGAAATGATTACATACAATGAAGATAAAGGTGTACAAGCAACTCAGATTATAGATAACAGGAATAGTTACTATAATATATTTTAAAAACAAGGTTGAGCAAGTTATTGTAAATATCACGTTCAATTATTAAAGTTAATGCAAACAATGAGAGTCAAAATTTGACACGATTAAAATATAAAAAATGGCAAGGACAATTACAGAGATATATGATGAAATGGTGACTGAAAAACAAACAATGTCTTCATTGAATGCTTTTCAACCAAATATTGATAATTCACAAACTTTACTCACAGATCTAACTAGTCAAAGTAAGGTGGCTGTATGGCGTTTATTGTTTTTTGTTGCTGCCGTTAGTATTTGGGTTTTGGAAACGTTATTTGATAAACATTCTCAAGAGGTTGAAGCAAGAGCTAATGAATTAATAACGGGTCCAGCATTATGGTATAGAGATCAATGTTTTATATTTCAATATGGTGATGCTTTAACTTGGAATGGAAAGAACTACAATTACCCAATAATAAATGATGCTATAAAAATTATTAAAAGAGCTGCTGTTATAGAGGCAGGTGGACAAGTAAGAATTAAAGTTGCTAAACTTGATTCAGGTCTACCTGTTCCTTTATCTGCATCAGAAAAAACAGCTTTTGAAACTTACATTAATAAAGTAAAATTCGCAGGAACGAATATTGATGTACTTAGTTTAACATCTGACTTATTAAAAATAAGTTACAAAGTTGTCTATGATCCTTTGGTATTGAACAGTAATGGTGAATTAATTAGCGATACGTCAATAAAACCAGTTGAATTAGCTATTAATAATCATATTCAGAATTTACCATTTAATGGTATTTTGAACTTAACTAAACTAACAGATTCAATACAAGCTTCACTCGGGGTTATAGATCCAATTATTCAAACTGCTGAAGCAAAATATGGTTCTATTCCCTATCAACCGATTATAAATAATTTTAATGCTGACGCAGGCCATATGGTTATTGATCCTGCATTTCCTTTATCAACACAAATAACATACACGCCAAATGTTTAACATAACTTATAATGACATAGTTGATAAAATAGTTCCTGCTAGGCTTCAAAAAGAAAGTATAAAATCACTTTTATATGTAATGGTAAAGCCAATACAGACTTTACATTCTTCATTTATTAGTTTTAGGGATGGGACAAACTATAAATTATTATTTAATGGTCAGGTAATTTATTTAGAACATTATTTGAATGATGTCTATGACCCAGTTAATAGAGAAATTTATATTGAGGATACAGCTAATCTTGATTATGACTACACAGGTAATAAAATTGAAAATAGACCTGACTTATATCTAGTTAATAAAACTGAAATACCGCCTGAATCTGCTTGGATTATTACTAATCAAGTAGAATACAATTCGCAAGTAGAGTTCATTGTAAAAATTCCTGTTGCAGTGAGTTATAATGAAATAATAATGAGAGATCAAATAAAAAAATACACAATCGCAGGTAAACGATTTAATATAAATACATACTAAAATGAATAAATTAAAAACAATTGAGAATGGTGGGTTTCCATTCGTACTTGATGACTTAAGATGGATGGATTTAGGAATACGAAATGCATTCTTAGGCATATTTAGTGCTTTTAATTCTGATAATGGTTTTATTGTATCTGGCTGTGTCAAAACTATTGATACAGGTACAGTTACAATTACAGAGGGTTATATAGTTTTGTCAGGAGAAATATATTATTTACCAACTCAATCTTATTCAGAGGCAGTAGCAGGAGAGGTTGAAATTGTATCTATTGACTTGTCATATGATGTAAATGGAAATAAAATTTTTCAAAACGGTTCAAATAATAGTACATACGAAATTAGAAACGTAAAAGTTGAAAAGGTTGCAACGCCTGCACCTGTTGATTCTATTTTCTTTCTTACAATTAATAAATTGATAAGTGACTCTTTTAATTTAGCTGATAGTAAAACTATAGCTTCATCTGAAGCTGTAAATCAATTAAGATCTTCATTATCTACATTGATAAATACAAAACAGAACTGGAACTCAGCTGTTAAGTTTTACACTGGAACAACATTACCTAATCATATATCTTATCAAATAGGAGATCTGTATTATGTTGGAGCTACTGCACCTTATACAATATATATCCATATCGGAGATAATTGGGTTTCACTAAATTAAAAAAAAACATAAAATGAAATATTTTGTAGCAAAAGAAAGTAATGGAATTATCAGTATAACTTCTCCAGTACCACCAAACTACCGTTTATATAAAGGGGAAAGTTTAATATTAAGTGAAATACCAGACATTGATTTATTAACACAGAAATTTATTATAAATGATGGTGAGTTAAAGATTGAGTCAAAAACAAAATTCGATACAGACCAGGATAAAATAGATTCTTTATCCAATAGTATTAAGACCATTGATGAAAACACGAAAAAAGAAATTTTAAAAGGTTTTGAATTTGATGGACAAACTTTCAGTTTAAGTGCAAATGCTCAAATAAATTGGCAGGGTATGTTATCACTAAAAACCGCATCATTGTTTTCACCTACAGAAATCTCAACAATTGATGACCAGGTGTATTTATTAACCATTTCTAAACTGGATGCTTTTATTATAGCAGGTAGAGATAAACTCCAATTAAAATTAGCAGAAGGTAGAAGTTCTAAACAGGCTTTAAAGTCTGTTTAAACACCAATTAAGTAATTATTAAACAAACATATAAATGAGTAGTGTGACAACTAAGAAAATTAAAACACCGATTAGCTATTACGGTGGTAAACAAATGATGCTAAAGAATATTTTACCTTTAATACCTGAACATGAAATTTACACAGAAGCCTTTTTTGGAGGTGGAGCTGTTTATTGGGCAAAAGAACCGGCTAAATGTGAAGTGATTAATGATGTTAACATGAATATTGTTAACTTCTATGAAGTATTGAAGCATAGTTATTTTGAATTACGTAAAAAGGTAGAATCAACACTTCATAGTAGAGAAACTTATAAAAAGGCTATGATTATTTATGATTGTCCTTGGTTATTCCCTGAAGATCATGTATTAAGAGCTTGGGCGTTTTGGGTAGCTACCAATCAAGGTTTTTCTTGTAAAATTGGTTCATGGGGTTATGATAGAAACAAAAGGGCTAGAACTGTTCAAAACAAAATTGATGCCTTTGATGAATTGCTATCAGAACGATTAAAACACACCCAAGTTGAGCATAATGACGCTCATAAGGTTATTTTAAGCAGAGATACTGATAAAGCCTTTCATTATGTTGACCCACCTTATATTGATACTAATCAAGGTCATTACGGTGGTTATACTCACGAACACTTTAGACGTGATTTAGATGCTCTTACAAAGGTTAAAGGTAAGTTTCTGTTAAGTACATACCCTTCTGACATTTTAAAGGAGTACACGGAAACAAATGGATGGTATACAAAACAGATAGAGAAAACACTCTCAGCCTCTAATGGGGCTAAGTTAACCAAACGTAAAATTAAAATAGAGCAATTGACTGCTAACTATCCAATATAAACCAAAAGAACCTCATACAATTATGTGTGAGGTTCTTTTTTTTGTGAGCATTTCGTTTTGAGTTTGTGTACATTTCGTTTTGCCGATTATACTACATTATTTTTTTCAACCCTACCCTTCCTTCTCTTCAAATTCAGAAAAATTATCCATTCCACGTCCACAATTACAACTAAAAAGAATTTTACACTACAAAACACATAAAACACAATATAAAACCCCATTATTTAGCCTTAGTCATGGTATAAAAATTAAAAGAAGTAGTTTTGCCAGTCAAAAAAAATGGCAGTATTATGAATAAAAATATTTTAATTGCAGGTGGTGGTTTCTCAG
>Ga0209291_1000535_pt1 | contig 35949 bp, 25 predicted proteins | sample GOMGulsemesocosm_FD_184633 | JGI IMG/M metagenome (GOLD analysis project Ga0209291, IMG submission 184633) | Methane-oxidizing microbial communities from mesocosms in the Gulf of Mexico - GOM9B Gulf of Mexico (SPAdes) (version 2) | ecosystem: Environmental > Aquatic > Marine > Cold seeps...
TCCACATTTTCTGTTTAATGCTCTTAACTCTGTAATGTCATTAATTGATGTAAATAAGCTTAAAGCAAAAGATATGCTAGTGGAATTATCTATATTAATGCGCCGTTTGTTAGAGCAAGATGATAGGCATACTGTCACGGTAAAGGATGAGTTATCTTTCATACAAAGCTACCTAGAATTAGAACGATTAAGGTTTGAAGATCGATTAATGATTACCTATAAAATTGAGAATGAACATTACTCAGCATTGGTACCTAACCTGATATTACAACCCATAATAGAAAATGCGATCAAACATGGATTTTCTCAATCAACTGAAAACTGCGAGATAACGCTGGAAATAAAAAGCCAACTTGGTGAACTTGTGATCATTATTGAAGACAACGGTATAGAAAACCCATTTATCCCTAGGTTGCCTAATTCAGGTGGTGTTGGTTTGAAAAACGTTTACCAAAGACTTGAGCAAATGTTCGGTGATGACTTTAGTTGCTCTGCCTATGCTGTGAAGCCTAAGGGCTTTGGTGTACAGTTAATATTCCCTTTAATACGTTCTAACTTCTCATGAAAATATCCACGATTATTGTTGATGATGAACCTCTTGCAAGACAAAGGATCAAAAGCTTAGTTTCTGAGATAGTGGAAATTGAAATCGTTGGGCAATGCCGAAACGGTAAAGAGGCAATTTCAGCGATTCACGCTCTACAACCTGACTTAGTCTTTCTCGATATTCAAATGCCCGGCATTGATGGTTTTGGCGTATTAGACCAACTAGAAAAACTGCCAGTGGTTATTTTCGTCACTGCCTACGATCAGTATGCAATACAAGCTTTTGACTATCATGCAATTGATTATTTGTTAAAACCTTATAAGGATGGTCGTTTTTACGAAGCGTTAGGATGTGCAATTAAGCAAATTCAATTACAAAATCTCTCTGGAATTCATAAGAAGCTAGAATCACTTCGCACAAACAAAAGAGAAGAAACAACAACATTTCAAGGCGTAGACTTCGAAATTAAGCATCAGGGGATCACTCGTATTATTAGCTCTAACCAAATAGAGTGGGTTAACGCAGATGGAAATTATGTAGAATTACATTGTAAAGATAAAACCTACTTATATAGAAGTACCATTTCGACTCTGGAGTTTGATTTACAAAAAAATGGATTTATCAGAATTCATCGTTCGATTCTTATTAAAAAATCTTCGATTAAACGTGTTCGTTATCTTAATAGTAACAATCAGTATAAGTTTGTTCTTCAAGACGGCGAGGAATTATTATCTGCTCGTTCATATAAAGAACGCGTGGTTGAATTTCTGGAACAGCACAATCAATTATTGATATAAAGAAAAATTGACCTCAAGTTTATATGTTCTACTGGTTAGTTAATGTCAGTATACAGACATTTGTGGATCGTCATAAATAATGAGAATTATTGTTGAATGGTTTTCTGAGCTGTAGCCAAATTGGGATAATCTTATTGAAGGTTTTTCGTCAAAAGTCGTGAGGAAATCACAAAACACTTCACAAGTCGCTAGAAAATAATGGCAACTAAGTACGCTTTACATTAGCCACTGGTGCATATTCTTTAGGTCAACTGATAGCCAAAAGCTGACATTAGCGTTTGTAAAGTAATAAACATATTAGTGGCAATTTCAACCAAAAACAAATACATTTTAGAGGGGCTGATTCAAGCTCAAAGCTGCCTCTGATGTTTGGATAGTTAACCTTAACAACTAACCTAGATAGCCATTAAAACAGCTCTTTGGTCTATCTAGCTATAGGGGCACATTGCGCCACAGCTTTCAACTCTAAATTTAGCACTTGCCTATTCATCTCCTCTATCCAAGTTCTCAGTTTTAATTTCATTATCTTCAATAATAATTTACTTAGGGGTTAATAAAATTACCTTTGCCCCTTTAAAAAGCAATAAAGAAGCTTTTCTACTTCATATCTAAATCAAAATAGCGAAGACAGGTAGCACTAGTGTCAATCGATGTATTCATCTACTAAGTAATATTGGTTTGCTTTTGTATATAAAAATACATTTAATTCTTGACCTTGATTTTCGTTAGTGGTTAAATTGAATTATAGGTTTTTAGATATATAGCTTGATTTATTTGAGTTGTTTGATTGGTTTTTAATTAGGGTGTGAGTAAATGACAGATAAACGATTTGTACTTTTAAATATGGAAGACAATATATTTGTTTGTTGTGAAAGGGTGCTGGCAGGTGTTGAAGTTCTATTGGAGGATAAGCTTGTCAAAGTAAATACCAATATCGATATTGGTCACAAAATAGCACGTAAAATTCTTTCTCCAGGTGAAAAAATAATTAAGTATGGTGCCGCTATTGGTTCGGCCACAGAAGCTATTGGTGTAGGTGAACATGTGCATATGCACAACGTTAAAAGTGATTATATTCCAAGTCATACACGTCAAAATAAAACTGAGGATAAATAATGAAAGGTTATTTAAGAGCTGATGGCCGAAAAGGCATCCGAAATATAATTCTTGTTACCTACTTGGTTGAATGTGCTCATCATGTGGCTAGAGTGATTGTGAATCAAAGCAATAATCAAAATGTACAACTTATTGGTTTTCCTGGATGTTATCCGAATGAATATTCATTAAAAATTATGGAAGGATTATGTACGCACCCTAATGTTGCTGGTGTACTTATAGTTTCGCTAGGTTGTGAAAGTTTTAATAGAGAACAACTTGCCGATACAATAAAGGCAAGTGGCCGCAGTGTAGAAACTTTAGTTATTCAGCAAGCTGGTGGTACTAAAAAAACAATATCAGCTGGCGTAGAGCATGTTAGTCATTTACTTAAAGGTGCTAAGAATTTTGAATTAGTACCAATGGATATTGGTGAGTTAACAGTTGGCACTATTTGTGGTGGCTCTGATGGAACCAGTGGTATTGGGGCAAACCCAGCTGTTGGTCATTGTTTTGATCAATTAATTGAAAAGAATGCAACGTGTATCTTTGAAGAAACGGGTGAATTAATTGGTTGTGAGCAGATAATGGCAGATCGTGCTATTACCCCAGATCTTGGCGACGAAATTATGAAGTCAGTTGAAAAAGCAGAGCAGTATTATACGACTATGGGCTATGGTAGTTTTGCTCCCGGTAATGCCGAAGGTGGCTTAACTACTCAAGAAGAAAAGTCGATGGGTGCTTATGCAAAATCAGGCAGTTCTAAAATACATGGTTTAATAAAACCAGGGGATATTCCTAAGCAGGGTGGTCTATATTTGATGGACGTTGTCCCTGATGGCGACCCGCTTTACGGTTTTCCTAATATAGTTGATAGTGCTGAAATTGTTGAGATGATCGCATCTGGTTCACATCTGATTTTGTTTACTACAGGACGTGGTTCTGTTGTTGGCTCTGCTATTTCGCCAGTGATCAAAGTTTGTGCAAACCCTGATACTTATAGAAATTTGTCTGAGGATATGGACATTAATGCCGGTAAAGTGATCACTGGCGAGGCAAATGTACAAGAAGTTGGCGATGAAATTTATCAACTTGTACAGAAGGTGGCTCAAGGTCAGCAATCAAAATCTGAAGAATTAGGGCATCAAGAGTTTGTCTTAACTTATAAGAAGTTTGAAGCCATTGGCCCATCATGTTTGCCTTCAACTAGATAACCGAGAGTGATTTAATGTTTAAAAAGCGACAAATTGGACAAACCAAACTACACGTCACTGAACTTGGCTTTGGCGCCGCTACATTGGGTAATTTGTATCGAGCAATGCCAGAGGAAGAAGCACAGTTGAGCATTGAAAAGGCTTTAGAACTTGGTCTTAATCAATTTGATACAGCGCCTTATTATGGTTTTGGTTTAAGTGAGCGCCGTGTTGGCGATGCATTAAGACGTGTTGATGCTGACGATTATGTGCTATCTACGAAAGTTGGTCGAATTTTAACTCCTTGTGCAAAAGCAGAAGACAAATATGGCTTTTGCTCGCCAATGCCTTTTGAGCCAGAATACGATTATTCATATGATGGTGTAATGCGCTCATTTGAGCATAGTATTCAACGACTAGGCTTATCAAAAATTGATATTTTGTATATGCATGATATTGGCCGAATGACTCATGGTGATGAGCATGATCGTTTGTTTAAAATAGCGATGGAAGGTGGCTATAAGGCCATGGATGAATTGCGTTCTCAAGGTTTAGTCTCTGCTATTGGCCTTGGCGTAAATGAATATGAAGTCTGTGAACAAGCGATGGACCATGGTTATTTTGACTGTTTTTTATTAGCAGGAAGATACACCTTATTAGAGCAAAAAGCGTTAGACACTTTTCTGCCACGTTGTTTAAAAGAAAATAGTTCAATCATCTTAGGCGGTCCTTATAATTCAGGGATATTAGCCACAGGTGTGCGCCGTGAAGGTGTGACTCCTCATTACAATTATGAACCAGCAAGTGATGGCATCATTCAATTAGTGTCAAAAATAGAAGATATTTGCCAAGAATTTAATATATCCCTTGCTGCAGCTGCATTGCAATTTCCATTAGCTCACCCCGCCGTGGTAAGTACCATTCCGGGCTTAAGCTCTGCGAGCCGAGTCGAGTCGACAGTAACCCAGTTTAATGAAGTTATTCCAGCCGAATTTTGGCAGCGTTTACAGCAAGCTAATATTTTACATCCTGAAGCGCCTATTCCCTTTTCTAATGAAAGCTAACGACGGAAAAAGCTAAAAATCATGAAACGTATCGATTCTCATCAACATTTTTGGCAACTAGCACGTGGTGACTATGCTTGGTTAACTCCTGAGCTCGAGTTGCTATATAGAGATTTTTTACCAAATGATCTTCAGCCGATATTAAAAAGTGCAGATGTTGAAAAAACAGTATTAGTGCAAGCAGCTGAAACAACAGCTGAAACACAATTTTTATTGCAGCTAGCACAAGAAAATGAATTTATTGGTGGTGTTGTTGGTTGGGTGAACATGGAATGCGCTGATGCAGTAGAGCAATTAACTCACTTTAGTGAGAATCCGTACTTTAAAGGCATTCGACCTATGATACAGGATATTACTGATATTAATTGGATGCTAAAACCTGAATTAGCACCTGTTTTTGAATACCTTGTTGAGAACAATTTAACGTTTGATGCTTTAGTGATGCCAAAACACCTTGATGTTTTATATGCATTGTTATTACGGTATCCAGAACTAAACGTGGTTATCGACCATGGTGCTAAGCCAGACATTGCCAATGAATTAACACCACAATGGTTTGAAAAAATAGCGCTTATTGCTTCAGATACATCGGCCTTATGTAAGTTATCAGGATTAGTTACTGAAGCCGGTAATGAGCCAACTTTATCAAAACTTAACCCTTACATGGCGCACCTATTAAAGAGTTTTGGCGCTGAACGTCTAATGTGGGGCAGTGATTGGCCTGTGATTAAATTAGCTTCAGATTATTCATCCTGGATAAAACAAGTCGAGTCATTTTTAAAATATTTGCCTGAGAAAGAGCAACAACTTGTTTGGGCGACAAATGCTCAACAGTTTTACCGAATTTAAAAAAACAATTTTTAAGGATTTTCATGAGCACTCAGATTAATACTAATACAAGCACTTCAACAAGTAATAGATTTGCAGGGAAGGTCGTCTTAATCACTGGTGGTGGTAGCGGTATTGGTCAAACAACGTCTATTAAGTTTGCACAAGAAGGCGCTCACGTCATTATCTTTGATCTGGATATGGTTGGCGCAAACAAAACCAAAGAAATAATAGAATCAAACAACGGCAGTGTGAGTGTTTTTGCATGTAACGTTGCCAAGCAAGCTGAAGTAAATGCCATTGTTGATGAGATCTTAACTGAACAAAAAATTGATATTTTGATCAACAATGCAGGTATTGCCCACATAGGCAATTTAGAAAATACCGAAGAAGACGATCTTGACCGTATATATCAAGTGAACGTCAAAGGCTGTTATAACATGATGAAAGCCGTGATTGATTCAATGAAAGCGCGTCAATCTGGTGTCATTTTAAATATGGCTTCTATTGCTGCAACTGTTGGCATTGAAGATCGTTTTGCTTACTCCATGAGTAAAGGCGCGGTATTGACCATGACCTATTCAGTGGCGCGTGATTATATTGACCATGGTATCCGCTGTAATTGTATCGCACCGGGGCGTGTTCATACTCCTTTTGTTGATAACTTTTTAGATAAAAACTACCCAGATAATCGTGATGAAATGTTTGACAAGCTTTCAAAAAGCCAACCTATAGGCCGTATGGGAAAAGTAGAAGAAATAGCAGGGCTTATTGCCTATTTATGCTCTGATGAAGCCGCGTTTATAACCGGAAGCAACTTCCCTATAGACGGTGGTTTTGTCACCATTAATAACTGATTTTACAAATAATAATAACGATAAGGTGTAATATGGCTAACGTATCAACAACCGAAGAATTAAATACCGAGCAAACTTCTACAGAAGTTGTTCCTAAAGCTTATTTATTCTCATTTATTTTAGTGACTTTGTGTTTCCCATTATGGGGTTTTGCCAATGATATTACTAATCCCCTTGTTAAAGCTTTTTCTAAAGTATTACAAATGTCGGCCGCAGAAGGAACTTGGGTACAAGTAGCTTTTTATGGAGGCTATGGCGTAATGGCAATACCTGCCGCGATATTCATTAAAAAATTCTCCTATAAAGCGGGTTTAATGATGGGGCTAACGTTTTATGCTTTAGGCGCATTATTATTTATTCCTGCGGCAGGGGCACAAGCATTTGCTCCTTTTTTATTCGCATTTTTTGTTATGACCTGTGGTTTGTCATTTTTAGAAACCAGTGCAAACCCTTATGTTTTATCAATGGGGCCAGCCTCAACAGCAACACAACGATTAAACTTAGCGCAGGCGTTTAATCCCGTTGGCTCTCTATTGGGGATGTTTGTCGCGACACAATTTATTATCCAGAAATTAAACCCTGCCACAGATGCAGAGCGACGTGAATTAGCTGCTGATGGTTCAGGGCAAGCTTTAGAACAGCTCTCCGCGATTACCAACAATGATTTAGCCGTTATTCGAGACCCTTATTTAGCCATTGGTGTTGTGGTTATTATTGTACTGGCCATAATTGCTTTTAAGAAAATGCCGGTAACAGAAGAAAAATCACAAAGCTTAGATATTAAAGGCACTTTTACGCGTTTACTCGCCAATCAAAACTATCGTGAAGGTGTGGTTGCGCAAATGTTTTATGTTGGCGCACAGATTATGTGCTGGACCTTTATTATTCATTACGGCACTGAAGTTTTTGTAAAGCTAGGGATGAGTGAGCAGGCTGCAGAAGCTAAATCACAAATGTTAAACATCTATGCGATGGTGATTTTCTGTTTAAGCCGTTTTGTCTGTACGTTTTTATTGAAATATATCAATGCTGGCAAGTTATTAATGGTATTAGCCGCGGGTGGCATGCTGTTTACTTTGTTAACTATTTTCTTAGAAGGTGTTGCAGGTATTTATGCGCTTGTTGGGGTTTCTGCTTGTATGTCACTAATGTTCCCAACTATATACGGTATTGCGTTAACTGGCACGGATGATGATGCTAAATTAGGTGCAGCAGGGCTTATTATGGCTATTGTTGGCGGTACATTCTTACCTATGGCACAAGCCTCTATTATTGATATGAAAGTAGTATTTGACGGCTTTTCTGCCACTAAAGCCTCGTTTATTTTACCTTTATTATGTTTTGTCGTGATTGCAATTTATGGCAAGCGTAGCCAAAAGCATTTGCCCAAGTAGCTAATTACAAGTAAATAAAAAGGGAAGGTCGATGATATGACAACAAGACACTGCTTTGCATTAGATTTGAAAGATGATCCAAAGCTGATAGAAGCTTATAAAAAGTATCATCAAGTAGATAATGTTTGGCCAGAAATAATTGCAAGTATCAAAGATTCAGGCATTGAAAAATTAGACATTTACCTAGCAGGTAATCGTCTGTTTATGATCATGGATGTAGATGCCGATTTTAGTTTTGAGGCAAAGCAACAAGCAGATTTAGCAAATAATAAAGTGGTTGAGTGGGAAATACTAATGTGGACTTTTCAACAGAAACTCCCTTGGATAAAAGGTGATGAAAAGTGGTTGTTGATGGAAAATATTTTTACTCTGTAGTTAAACCTCATACGTTAACGCTACATAAATAAATTCAATGCAGATTTTAAAAATTGATATAAATAGGATAGAAAATGAAATTAATGCGAGTAGGAGAGCCGGGTCAAGAAGTCCCTGCAATTTTGGATGACCAAGGTGTTATTCGTGATTTATCAGCTCATGTCAGTGATATTGATGGTGATTTATTTGCTGACGATTCAGTAAAAAAGATAGCTTCATTAGATTTAACAACATTGCCAGTGATTGATAATAATGTACGTGTTGGACCAGCTGTTTCTAAAGTGGGTAAATTTATTTGTGTTGGTCTTAATTATGCAGATCATGCGGCTGAATCTGGTATGGCTGTACCGTCAGAGCCGGTATTGTTTATGAAAGCAACCTCATCAATTATCGGACCCAATGACACGGTTTTAATGCCACCTAAATCAGAAAAATCTGATTGGGAAGTAGAGTTAGGCGTGGTTATCGGTAAAGAAGCTAAATACGTCTCTGAACAAGATGCGTTAGCACATGTTGCTGGTTATTGCGTGATAAACGATTTGTCTGAACGTGAATTTCAAATAGAAAAAGAAGGGCAGTGGTGTAAAGGAAAAGGCTGTGACACTTTTGGTCCGATAGGTCCTTATTTAGTAACAACAGACGAAGTGACTGACTCTAATGAACTCGATATTTGGTTAGAGCTCAATGGTGAGCGTGTACAAGATGGTAATACGCGTACCATGGTTTATAAAGTGCCATTTTTGGTTTCATATATTAGCCAATTTATGAGCTTACAACCGGGCGATATTATTTCTACAGGCACACCACCAGGCGTTGGTTTAGGTTTTAATCCCCCTAAATATTTAAAAGAAGGTGACGTGATGCGTCTAGGAATTTCAGGATTAGGTGAGCAGCAACAAACTGTTGCACGATACCATGTATAGTCGAAAAAGCTTAATAGACAAAGTAATTAAAAGAGAATCACCATGATTATTTCTGCTCCGACAGATTATCGCAATGCTGCTAAAAAGAAGCTGCCACCTTTTTTATTTCATTATATTGATGGTGGATCTTATAGTGAGCGAACATTAGCACGTAATGTTGAAGATTTAGCTGATATAGCGTTAAAACAGCGGGTGCTAAACAATATGTCTGAACTTAGTTTAGAGACTGAGATATTCGGCGAAAAATTTGCGCTTCCTATTGCACTATCTCCAGTTGGGCTGACAGGTATGTATGCTCGAAGAGGAGAAGTACTATCAGCAAAAGCGGCTGAAAATAAAGGCATTCCTTTTACTATGTCTACTGTTTCTGTATGTCCGATTGAAGAAGTGGCACCAGAAATTTCACGTCCTATGTGGTTTCAGTTGTATGTACTCAAAGATAGAGGTTTTATGAAAAATGTCTTGGAGCGTGCCAAGGCAGCTGGGGTAACAACACTGGTGTTTACGGTGGATATGCCGGTTCCGGGTGCTCGCTACCGCGACATGCACTCTGGCATGAGTGGTTCTTTTGCTGCACCGAGACGAATATTGCAAGCGATGCGTCACCCCCATTGGGCTTTTGACGTAGGCGTATTTGGTAAACCGCATGATTTAGGTAATGTCTCAGCTTATCGCGGCGAACCAACGAACTTACAAGATTATATTGGCTGGTTAGGTGATAATTTTGACCCTTCAATATCATGGAAAGACTTGGAATGGATCAGAGATTTTTGGGATGGCCCTATGGTTATTAAAGGCATTCTCGATGTTGATGATGCTAAAGATGCAGTAAAATTTGGTGCTGATGGCATTGTTGTCTCTAATCATGGCGGTCGTCAGTTAGATGGCGTATTGTCTTCAGCTAAAGCTCTACCTACTATTGCTGATGCGGTTAAAAGTGATCTGAAAATATTTGTCGACTCCGGTATTCGTTCAGGGCTTGATGTTGTACGCATGCTTGCTCTAGGAGCCGATTGTGCGATGTTGGGACGCTCATATATTTATGCCTTAGCAGCGCAAGGACAGCAAGGTGTTGAAAACTTACTTGATCTGTATGAAAAAGAAATGCGCGTGGCAATGACGCTAACCGGAGCAAAAACAATTAGTGATATCAATCGAAACTCGTTAATTGGTTCTCTTTAATCCTCATTAAATTATTACTTCATCTCTTTGGAAAAGTTAATGTAGAATACCTAATTAACTTTTCTGCTTTATTTCTAATTTCTCATGATAAACATTCAAAACTTTCAGCATACCAAGTTAACGATTAACCATTGGCAGGTTGTTAAAGGTCAAAGCTGGTCTATTCTAGGGAAAAATGGCTCAGGCAAACAATACTTAGATCAGGTATTAACAAGAGGTTTAATCGCTGATTTTACTGATAGATGTATTTTGCCGGATAAAAATAAAGTCGCTTTAGTTTCTTTTGAAAGTCAACAAGCCATTTATGAACACGAATTAAAAATTGATGCGACTGATTATATTGACGCCGATGATATTGGTACCAAAGCGAAAGAGTTTTTACCCAAAGAGAAGTTACATGACCCCTTAGTTGATGAGTTTGGTTTATCACATCGACTTGAAAGTGGTTATCGACAGTTAAGTACTGGTGAAAGTAGAAAATTACTTATCTTAAAAGCAATATTTGAAGGTGTAGAGCTTTTAGTGTGTGATAACCCGTTCGACAGTTTAGATAGTAATTCGTGTATCGCATTATCAAAAGTGCTATCGAACCTATGTGATAAAGGTATCACTGTGATTATGCTACTGAGTAATCGCCAAGATATTCCGAAATGGTGTCAGCATGTAGCCTTTATCGAAAGAGCGGAGTTTAATGTTTTAGGCCCATTAACCTTACCTGACACGATACGACAGCTAGAGGCTCTATTCACGGTAAATCAAGAAGCGGTTACTTGGCCAACACCACAACAGAAACTAGCAGACTATCCGCATCAATATTTAATAAAGCTGAGTAACGGTCAGGTAAAATACAGTGGCAAGGTTATTTTCGACAACCTTGATGTGACGATTAAACCTTTGCAACACACCTTGATAACTGGAGCCAATGGTTGTGGTAAGTCTACGTTAATGCAGCTAATCACAGGCGATTGTACTCAGTGCTACAGCAACGATATTGAAGTATTAGGCTTTAAGCGAGGCTCAGGGGAAAGTATTTGGCAAATAAAGGAGCACATGGGGATTGTTAGCGCTGAAATGCATCGACAATATCGCGTCAATGGTGAATTACTTACCGTGGTGTTATCGGGTTTCTACGACTCTATTGGTTTGTATCAAAAACCAGAGAAGCACCAGATAGAAGTTGCTCGTCATTGGTTAAATCAAGTCGGGTTGTTGGCAGAGCAGCATACTTTATTTCAGCAATTAAGTTATGGTGAGCAACGACTTGCTTTAATTGCTCGGGCACTTATTAAATCTCCCTACTTATTAATGTTAGATGAACCTACACAAGGATTAGATGAAATAAATCGGCACCGAGTGCTTAACTTTTTGGAGCAACTTGTTAAGCAAAAACACAGCACCATTTTGTTTGTAAGTCATCGAGAAGATGAATATCTTCCCTTATTTAAACAACGAATCAAGCTTTAAGGTTAACTGTCTAAACCATGCACACAGCGCAATAAGGTTTTTTCAGCTGACTGTAAATGCCTTTCCATACTCATTATTGCACCAGCAGTATTATGCGTAACTAGGTTGTTTAATATATCTATGTGTTCATCAATAGCGACAGTAAAACGTTCCAGCTCACCGGTTTTGTCCCACTGATAATGATAATGACAAACAAAAGATACAATGTCGTAGAATTGGTTGGTAAAGCGATTTTGGTTACCTGCTTTAATTTGATAATGCAGAGCTTTATCTAAATCAGGAAATTCCAAATAGCGATTTTCTATATCCGCTCTGACTTCTTTATGTTTAGTCAGTAACTCTGTGAGATCTTGCCAAACAGGATTGTTTTTCGGTAAATTTAATAATTCGGTAATCGCACGCATTTCCACCATTTGTCTAAATGACACTAATTCACGAGCAAACTCTTCATCAAATTTCACCATTTTCCAACGGCCACGCGGTATTTTTTCAATTAAGCCATTGCTTGAGAATTTAATAAGATATTCGCGAACGGTAATGGTGGTACAACCTGAGTTTTTTGCCAGACTTAATTCTGAGAAACGATCGCCAGGTAGTAACTTTCCAGTGTTAATTAAGTTGAGGAAATGTTTTTCTATCTGAACATCTTTAGAGGAGTTTTTATCTTTTATATCGTAATAATCGTCAGGAGTTGGTTGACGAAGTACTAGTTTGTTAGGTCCTTCTCGTTTAATTAGACCAATTTCAATTAGGTGCTCAATACAAGCTCTCACAGTAGTGCGACTGATACTCAATAACTTAGTGAGCTCAATATCATTGGCCATAATATCCTGTTTATCAGGTATAGCTGTAATATGATCAAGCATACTATTGATAGACTGTTTAAAAAGGTAAGTTTTCTCGCTCACGTTATGATCCCTTAGAACTTTTCATATTATTAGTCTCTAGGACTACTTATGTTTTAAATGTGTATTTTATACTCAATTCTACAGCTTTTTTTGTCGAAATCTACATAAAAACCGATTAATCGATATTATTTACAAACTAATACAGGTTCTTTTATAGGGACTCATACAATTTTGTACTTTAAATTGTTGACTTGCTAAATTACCAATAGTAATCTCGGTATTTATTATATATAAATACACACTAGTTTGTCTTTCGGAGGTTAAATGAAAAAACAAGCGTTCAACTTCGTTCTTTCTATCTTTATCTGTCTGAACAGTGGGCAAATTCTTGCAGGTGAATCGAAGCAAACTAAACCTAACATTATTCTGATGATGGCTGATGATTTGGGCTATGGTGATACGGGATTTACCGGCAACAAAATTATTAAAACGCCAAGCCTAAATCAAATGGCTCAAGAAGGAGCGATACTCACTAATTTTCATTCTGGTGGATCAGTATGTTCTCCTACGAGGGGGACTTTTTTAACAGGCCGGCATCATCACAGGTACGGTATTTTTTGGGCCAATATAGGGCACTTACCTAAAGAAGAAATAACCCTTTCCGAAATATTAAAAGAGCAAGGTTATACCACAGGGCATTTTGGTAAGTGGCATTTAGGTACATTAAGTAAATCATCTTCACCGAAAGGTACAAAGCGAAAGCCTGCTCAAAACTATTCACCGCCTGCATGGCATGGTTATGACACTTCATTTGTCACTGAATCGGCGACCGCGTTGTGGGATCCTGCAAAGGGAAAAAGGGCAAAAAACAATCCGTTTTGGCTTAATGGTGTTGCGCTTGATGCTAATGACCCTAGTTTACAAGGTGGTGCAAGTCGAGTTGTCATGGATAAAGCCTTGCCTTTTATTGAAAAATCAGTGAATCAACAAACCCCCTTTTTTGCTGTGATCTGGTTTCATGCACCACATATGGACGTTGTCGCAGGCCCTGAGTATTTAGCGCGTTATAAGGGTCATGGTGAAGCAGCACATTACTATGGTGTAGTGACCGAAATGGATGAGCAAATAGGTCGTTTAAGAGCAGAATTAAAGCGTTTAGGTGTTGATAAAAATACCTTGATTACATTTACCAGTGATAATGGCCCTGAAGGCAGAAAACCTAAGGGTAGAACTGCCGGTGTTACTGATGGTTTAAAAGGTCGTAAGCGTGATTTATTTGAAGGTGGTGTTCGAGTTCCTACTCTTGCGTTATGGCCAGACAAAATTCAAGCTGGCAGGGTGATTGATACATCGGCTTCAACCTTAGATTATTTACCAACCATTAACGATATAATTGACTATAAAATGCAGGATAATCGTCCGATTGATGGTGAAAGTTTATTACCGGTATTTATTGATGAGTTGTCAGAATTTAAACGTTCAAAAGCTATCCCTTTTATTGCAAAAAATAGTGCTTCATTGATCAAAGACAATTTTAAGTTGATTGTAAATAAAGGTAATTTTGAACAACCTATTTTATATTACTTAAAAGGGGATCGCAGTGAAACAACAAATGTTGCAGCACAACATCCTCAACTAGTTCGGTCAATGACAGAAGAAATTACAGCTTTTATAGCTTCAGCTAAAGCGAGTCACCAAGGTGAAGACTATACACATGAAAACTTTAAACCGGTTGATAAATGGCCACTTATAAAAAGTAACACGGAATAATAATTAATGAAAACATACAAATTATTACAACGCTTTGCAATCAGTCTCGCTATAGCAGCAGGGATATCTGGTTGTACTGAGGTTGATGAAAATACAGCGTTAGGCACTATCACAAAAGAAAATACTCGCCCTAATGTTATTGTTATTCTTGCTGATGATATGCAAAAAGGGGTAACCGGGCATGAAGGACATCCCATCATAAAGACCCCGAACATCGATAAGTTAGCTACTGGTGGTACTGTTTTCGGTAAAGCATTTGCGACAAGCCCTGTTTGTACGCCAAGCCGTACTAATTTACTTACCGGTCTTTATGAACGTCGTCATGGTATTAATTTTGGTTCTAACAGTACGATGACCGAAGAAGCATGGGCGAATACTTACCCAATGCTTATGAAAAAATCAGGTTATTTTGTTGGTTATGTCGGTAAAAACCATACACCTATTGGAAAAACACCGGAGGGCGGTTTTGGTTATAAAAGTGGTCTCATGGATTCTAGTTTCGATTATTGGTATGCCAGTCATAAGCATTTAAGTTTTTATCCCAAAGATAAAAAAGCGCATAAGATTTTTAAAAATGCAAAAGCCGATACCCAGATTGAAATTATAGAAGAGGGCGTAGAAAACTTTATGGCGCCAAATGAGGCGTTCAAAGCGGGCTATAGCTTTTTAGATAGCAGACCAAAAGACCAACCGTTTGCTTTGTTATTGAATTTTAACGTACCGCATGCCAATAGCACCAGTTCAATGCAGCTACGTGATAGCGATTTAGATTTATATAAAACCGCCTATCGCGATCAAATAGATGAAATCACTTTACCTAAAACCTACGTTGCAGAAAAAGATATTAAAACGCCTAAATTGCCAAAACATGTTTATAACGGCGAATATATACAAACATACAACTACGTTAAAACACCTGACACGCTTAAAGAGCGAAAAATTCGTGAAATGCAAACCATTTCAGGTATCGACAAACTCGTTGGTAAGCTCGTTAAGCACCTTGAAGAACAAGGGGTTGCCGACAACACCATTATTGTTTTTACTTCTGATCACGGTTTAATGCATGGTGAATTTGGTATGGGGGGTAAAACTTTACTTTATGAGCCAATGGTACGCATTCCTATGGTGGTTTATGACCCTCGCATAAAGCCTAGCAACAAAGCTGACAATAATAGTGATTTAGTTGCGCTAGTTGATATTGCGCCGACTTTACTTGATTTAACCGGGACCGCTATTCCTAATGAAATGCATGGTGAAAGCTTAAAGCCATTGATGTTAAAGCAAGAAGCTAATGGACAAAAAGCTCAGTGGCGTGAAGAGATATTCTTAGAAAACATGATGATGATCCAGAACTATCCAAGAACTGAATCAGTGAGAACTCATAAATGGAAATATATACGTTATTTTGATAAGAAAAATGATGGCCCTTACGAGGTCGCAATTAACAACTCTATCAATGGTGAACAACCTATATATGAGGAGCTTTATGATATTGAAAACGATCCAGATGAAATCGATAACTTAATTGATGCTCCAGAACACAAGCAGATAGTAGAGCAATTAAGAAGCAAAAATACAGAGTTAGTGAAGAAGTATCGCGGTAAAGGTCCTCTCAACACTCATATTAGTAAAAAGAAAGTTAAACCAATTGATCCGCTTGTCGGTTAGATAATTAAAATGATGGAATTTAAAATGAATCAATTTTTAAGTATTGAACGAACCAAAGCTACATTATTTTTATTGATTGGAATAATTAGTCTCTCTGGTTGTGGTCAAGCTGAAAAAGCCGAACAACAAACTCAGCAACAAACACAATTAAGTGAAAATAAAGTAAAACAAAAAAGGCCAAACATTGTTTTAGTGATGACAGATGATCAGGGTTATGGTGATTTTAGTATGCACAATAACCCAATTGTTAAAACACCAAACATAGAAAAATTAGCCAATGAAAGTCAGCGTTTTACCAATTTTCATGTTGACCCTACCTGTTCACCAACACGTGCCGCATTGATGAGTGGTCAGTATTCATTGCGGGCGGGTGTATGGCATACCGTGATGGGACGCCATATGTTAAATGACCAACATTATATTTTGCCTGAGATCTTAAAAGACAATGGCTACAATACCGCAATGTTAGGTAAGTGGCATTTAGGTGAAAATTATCCATTTCGCCCGCAAGACCAAGGCTTCGAACATGTATTAATGCATGGCGGTGGCGGTGTTGGTCAATCACCTGATTATTGGGGAAATACGCAATTCGATGACACCTATTATTTAAATGGTGAAGAGAAAGCCTATGCGGGTTTTGCCACTGATGTGTGGTTTGATGAGGCGATTAATTTTGTTAAACAAGAAGCAAAAACTGATGCGCCTTTTTTCCTTTATTTATCACTTAATGCACCGCATGTGCCTTGGCGAGCACCTGAAGAATATATTGAGCCCTACAAAGCGCTAGGCTTAGGTGAAGATCTCGCTAATTTTTATGGCATGATCACCAACATTGACGACAATATTGCTCGTTTACGCCAAGCAATGCGCGCGGCGAATGTAGAAGATGACACTATTTTTATCTTTCTAACGGATAACGGTTCGTCTATGGCAGCAAAAAGTCAAGGTGAGCCACTTAACCGTTTAGATGAAGGCACCATCGCTGCCATTGAAGCAAAAACAGGAAAAAAGCTAAACACCTTAAATGATTATATGCGTGCTGGTAAAGCATCTGCTTATGAAGGGGGGCATCGTGTACCTTTCTTTATTCGTTGGCCTAACGGTAACTTAGGTAACCAGGGCGAAATTAATGACTTAACAGCACATTTTGATGTATTACCTACTTTACTTGATTTAGTTGGTATTGACTCAGCTAATATCGATACTGACGGTACCTCTTTAGTATCAGCATTAAAAAATGGTGAAGCCCTACCAGATAGAACCTTAGTGGTTACCAACCAACGCGTATTAGACCCTGACCCACAGCGTCCTTATTCTGTGATGCAAGGTCATTGGCGTTATGTCCATGCAGTAGAAACTGGCGGTGTTGAGTTATTTGATATAACCAATGATCCTGGTCAAAGCAATGATATTAGTGCCCAACATCCTGAGAAAGTGGCTGAGTTTACTAAAGCTTATGATAACTGGTGGCAGCATGCTACAGGCAAAGGAACACCGACTACTCGAATTATCATTGGTAGTGAGCAAGAAAATCCATCTCGCTTAACTGCTATGGACTGGTTATCTCCCAATACAGAGCAAGTTCCATGGTGGCCTGGATTTGGCAATGATAAATGGGGTCAAAGTTCTGGAGTTGCTTGGATAGGAAAAGAAGATAAGTTTATTGTTTCAGCTTGGGCGTTAAAAGTTGCCCATACTGGTAATTATACAATGACGCTTTATTTACATGATATTCCAGCGAATAAGGTTATTGATAAAAGCTTTGCGCACATACAGCTTAATGGTGAAACACGAACTTTACCTATAGTTGACGGCGCTATTTCGGTTACTTTTAATGTTGATTTACAACAAGGTGAACTTGATTTTCGTGCATGGTTTGATGACCTATCGGACGAATCTGGCTTAGGTTCAGGCTTAGCTGCGTTTTATATGTATGTAGAAAATTCGAATCTATAACAAGTAGTGTGATTTCATGAACTTTATTTATCGTTTATTGTTTGTTATCAGTTTTGCTTTTTCATGGGGCGTATACGCATCTGAAAAAATGCGATCGGATATCAATAAACTCAATCAGTTGGTAATCGATGATAGCTCGCCAGCTGTTTATGAAAATAAAGAGTTGGCGGATAGTGTTCAGGAGATCTATTTTGAAGGTGTAGAGTTTCAAGGTAAATCAACACGCATTTTTTCATATTATGGTACGCCACGAGGGAATGGTCCTTTTCCTGCCGTCGTACTTGTTCATGGTGGCGGTGGTAGTGCTTATAAAGCGTGGGTAAAAAAATGGAATGAAGCAGGTTTTGCTGCCATCTCTATAGCTGTTGAAGGACAAACAGGGACTCAAATAAATAAAAGGCCACCCAATAAATGGAAGCAGCACCAGTGGTCAGGTCCACAGCGTTCAGCCATTTATGCTGATAGTGATAAACCTATGTCAGAACAATGGATGTTTCATGCAACAAGCGCCGTCATTAAAGCGCATAATTTATTACGTTCGTTTGATGAAATTAATAAAGATCGAATTGGTTTGTCAGGTATTTCTTGGGGCGGGGTTATTACAGCAACGGTTATCGGGTTTGACCAACGTTTCGCTTTTGCTATTCCTATATATGGCAGTGGCTTTCTTGCCGAAATGGAAAACCAATACCGTCAAGCTTTGCATGATAATCTAACCTATAAAGAGATATGGGAGCCGGCGCTACGCATCACTAAGTTTAAAAAACCAACGTTTTGGCTAACGGGTTTAAAAGAAACTCACTTTTCTTTAGATGCTCAAGCAAACACTTACCAGTTGCTTTCAGGTAAACAGGTTCGAAGTATTCAACCTGATTTGAAACATAATCATGTTGCTGGTTGGACACCTAAAGAGCCTTATGAATTTGCTAAGGCGGTGGTTAATGAGCAGCTGTTACTGCGTTTTGAAAAGCATAAAGTCATTGAAGAAACAGTCAGTATTAAAGTCAAAGTTCCTTCAAAGACAGGTAATACTAAGCATGAATTATCATCGGCAAGCCTTTATTACACCAATGATGTAGGGCATACCTTTAAGCGTAATTGGCAGAAAGTGCCTGTAACTTTAAACAAAAATAAACAAGTGTTCTTGTTGAACTCAACGCTACCTAATACAGCAACTGCATGGTTATTTAACGTGACTACACAAGGTTTGCAATACAGTAGTGAGTTATATCAAAGAGTAAATCAACATGAATTAAACGGGATTGATAAAACGTAAAAGTCATTAATTGTAATATGAGAATCAGATGTTAAAACATATCAACAACAGTATAAGAACAGTTTGCACAGTGGTGAGTTTACTCGCACTTAATGGTTGTACTGATCATAAACAAAGCTCTACTGAACTTAGGTCACAGTCACAGTTGCAATCTCAAGAGCTAAGCGAAAAGCCTAACATCATTTTAGTAATGACAGATGATCAAGGGTATGGTGATTTTGGGCATAATAAAAATCCGATAGTAAAAACTCCAACAATTGACCAACTGGCTAAGCAAAGTATTCGTCTAACAGATTTTCATGTTGATCCAACTTGCTCTCCTACACGAGCAGCGTTAATGAGTGGTCAATATTCATTACGTGCTGGCGTATGGCATACAGTCATGGGAAGGCACATTCTTTCAGATGAAATACAAACCTTACCTGAAGCTTTAAAAAATGAAGGCTATAACACTGGCATGGTGGGTAAATGGCATTTAGGGGATAACTATCCATTTCGCCCACAAGATCAAGGTTTTGAACATGTATTGATTCACGGTGCTGGTGGTGTTGGACAAACCCCAGATCATTGGGGCAATACGCAGTTTGATGATACTTACTTTTTAAATGGTCAACCTAAAAAGTATCAGGGGTATGCAACCGATATTTGGTTCAATGAAGCGATTGACTATATTGTAGACAATGCCCATAAAGCAGAACCTTTCTTTTTATATGTATCAACTAATGCGCCGCACGCGCCATTTCGAGCACCTGAGAAATATATTGAGCCTTACCTGAAACTAGGTGTGCCAAAAGAAATTGCTTTGTTTTATGCGATGATCACCAATCTTGATGAAAATGTTGCACGATTACGTCAAACCATGGATAAAACGGGCATCACGGATAACACTATTTTTATTTTTATGACTGATAACGGCTCTGTATCGGCGGGGAAAATTGCCAAATTAATTAAAGGCAAGGTAAAAGAATCAATAGAAAAATCGACAGGGCAATCGATTCATTCATTAAATTACGATATGCGAGGCGCTAAAAATTCAGCCTATGAAGGTGGACATCGTGTGCCATTTTATATTTCTTGGCCCAATGGCGGCTTTGTCAAACCTAGCGAAATAAATGGTTTGTCTGCTCATTTTGATATTATGCCAACCTTATTAGATTTAATTGATGTTGATATAAAAGAACTTGATACTGATGGTGTCAGTCTAAAATCAACTTTGACTCAAGGAGCTGCAATACCAGAAAGAACGTTAACGGTTACCACCCAGCGTGTATTAACTCCTGATCCTGAACGTCCTTTTGCTGTGATGAAAGGGAAATGGCGCTATGTCAAAGCAAATGGTAATAAAGATAAAGTTGAACTGTTTGATATTGCCAAAGATCCAAGCCAAACAAATGATTTGATTCAGCAGTACCCTGAAATAGCAACAGAATTGGCAAATCAGTATCAACAATGGTGGCAACATACTACGAGTAAAGGAGTGCCAACCATGCGTTCAATTATTGGTTCTACTTATGAAAATCCATCTCGCCTGACCAGCCATGATTGGTTAGCACCTAATACGAAACAAGTTGGCCATACCGTAGGTTTTGGTAATGACCAATGGGCGAAAAAAGGTTGGTTAGGTAAAGAAACTAAATACCAAATCTCACCGTGGAAAGTTAAAACAGCACAGGCGGGGAAATATCAATTTACCATCCACCTTCATGATAAACCGGCTAATAAAGTTATCGGCAAAGCGTATGCACATATCGAACTTAATGGTCAACAACAGACATTAGCTGTAACGGAAGGGGCTACACACGTCACATTCGAAAGAGAATTAGATAAAGGCAATTTAGATATTAAAGCGTGGTTTACAAATAGCAAAGGTAGTTCAGATAATAAAAACAGTTCAGATAAAGCATTGGCAGCGTTTTATCTTTATGCGGAACTTATTTGAAAAATATGTTGTGCAAAATGATCTAATCGTCGAAGTAAATTAATAGCCATTAATTTATTTGCTAAAGTCTTATGCAAAGCATGTTTTTTAGCTTTAAACCTTATATTTAAGTTAAACGTAAGCCCCTATTATTGTAAAAACACCTATCAATTAATTATTAAATGGTGTTTTTTTATAATTTATTTAACTGTTTATTTAACTGTTTGTTTAATTACTTTATACGTAAACATGTTTTATTTATGGGGTTTTCTTTTGTTTTTCTTTTGTTTTTCTTTTTAACTCTTTGTTGTTTAAGGGGAAGTTTTGTTTTTTGGTTGAATGATAAATAAAGTGGTTTTTTTATAGACAATAATACAGTTGCCGTATATATTATATGTAACAATACACTGCGTTGTATTAATGATAAATTAAATAAATATTATAATAATGCTAAATCATATGGGGAATATCATGGAAGCTCAGTTAAGAAAACAAAGGTTTCTTAAAGGTAAATTATCACTTGCAATATCAGCAGCTATTTTACCTGCTATGTTTGCAACAAGCATGAATACATATGCGGCCGAAGAAGCTAAAGAAACTAAAAAAGCGACTGAAATCGAAGTAATCGAAGTCACAGGTTATCTGTCTTCATTGCAGAAAGGTCTTGATAAGAAAAAAGAATCAAAAAATATTGTTGATGCTATTATCGCCGAAGATATCGGTAAAATGGCTGATTCAAACGTAGCAGAATCTTTACAACGTATCACCGGGGTTTCTATTAACCGTGAAGGTGGTGAAGGTACAACGATCAGCGTTCGTGGTATGGGCGGTAATTTAAATAATATTAGTGTAAACGGTCAAATAATAAATAGTGGCGGTGATGCGGGTACTCAAAATGGCTCTGATGCTGTTGGTTTAAATGTTATGTCTGCCAATATGCTTGGTGCCATTGAGGTTATAAAAACACCCAGCGCAAAACATGAAGAAGGGAGTTTAGGTGCTCAAGTTAACCTGAAAACCATGAAACCCTTGGATAGACAAAAAGAATCATTTAATGCCTCTGTAACCGCTAATTACAATGAATTTAGTGAAAAAACTGACCCATCCGCGCAATTTAACTATATTGGCCAGTTTATGGATGATACGCTTGGTTTAGCGGTAGGATTGAACTATGAAAACCGTAATGTTAGAGAAGATTCCATTCAAACATACGGGTGGGGTGCCGCTAACTTCAAACAAGATATTGCTGGTCGAAAATATTCAGAAGATGCCAGTGGTAATGTGTATCGCGTTGCTGCTGATGGTGAAATATTTGATGCCTATGGTAATGCAACCACAGGTGTTGATAGTGCCGATTTAACCAATACCCCTCAAAAAGCTTACTTTATGCGTCACCTATATTCAAAACACTCTAATCAAGAACGTGAGCGCAAAGGCATCAACTTTACTTTGCAATATCAACCCTCTGAAGAGTTTAATAGTTATTTAGATGTCACTCATACCTCGTTAGCGATTGAAGATGATTTTTCACTATTTCGCCAAAACTTTAATGGCGGGGGTCAAAATAGACCTAACTTAGCGGCAGATATTGATCCTGATTCACAAACTGTTATTACCGCGGTAAACCTTAAAGGTAGTCGCTCTATGCTGCCACGAGAAACGCAAAAAGAAACAAATATGACTATTGTTAATTTAGGGGCTGATTATATCCTTGAAAATTGGCGTATCCATACAAGTTTAGGCTACTCACTTACTGATGAATCCTACCCAGAAAATGCGCGTTTTAATATTGGCGGTGGCGGCACTTTAGGTGGTTATTCCATTGCTGAAAACCCTATGGTACCTGAGTTGATTTGGGCAAACGCACTAAACAATGGTAAGGCTATACCTTCATATCCAACAACAGCAGAAGAGCTTGCAGCACTATCTGCGAACGTACGCGCTGGTGCTTTGGCTGATATCAGTGCCGATGGCATTAACTATTATTCACCATTAGCTGAACATGCAAATGTCAATCAAGTATGGAACGATGACCGTGAAGTAGAAGATGAATCAGTGTCGGCACAAATTGATTTTGAGTATTATTTAACTTCGGATAATTTTCACTCAATTGAATTTGGTTTTAAGTATACCAACCGCACAACTGATCGCTATCATTCACAAAATAAAATAGCTCTAACTGATTTAGGTATACCTAAAGGAGATATTTTATTAGGTGAAGATAACTTGATAGAACCATTTCCAGTCGATAACTTCCTTGACGGAGAAGGCACATCTTCAGGGCCATATCAAGGCACAGTAGACCAATGGGCATATACTAACTTTGGCGCCACGGGTGATGCAGTTTTAGCTAGGTACAATGAGTTGCACGGTACCAGCTTAACTCATACTAGTCAGTTACCTTATACGCTGGATTTACGTCCAAGTTATAATGTAGACCAAACGTATTTAGCCGGTTATGTACAAGTTAACATTGATACTTTAGATGGTGATTTAGTCGGTGATATTGGTGTTCGTGCCGTGCGAACGGAACTAGACACTCAAGGTTTCGGTGGGGGCACTGTTGATGCGAGTGTCTGTACACGTGATGACGATTTTGTTATGGATGATTGTGTAAATTCTTATCGTCAAACTAACGGGAAACACGATTATACTGAATTTTTACCGAGTGCTAATTTCCGCTATCAATTCAGCGAAGAAGTCTTTTCTCATTTTGCAGTTGGTCGAGTAATGGCACGTCCTTCAACGTTTGAAATAGCCCCGTTTGCTATCGATAAAGTCAATACTAATAATCCCGACGGTGCCAAGCGTACCGAAGGTGATACCTATTTAAACCCATATTCCGCATGGCAGTACGATTTATCACTAGAGTGGTATTTCCAAGAAGGTGGCATTCTTTCAGCGGGGTTATTTCATAAAGATATTGAGGACTATATTTACAGTCGAACGGTACTAATAAATGAAGATATGCTTGATGGTAGTGGACAGGCGTATGAAGGTAATTATGGTGATGAAGAATTTCCAGATATACGCCCAATAAACCCTTACTATTCGAAAAAACCAGTCAATGGTGGGAGTGCGACAATTTCAGGCGTTGAGTTTAATTATCAACAAACGTTTACCATGCTACCTGGTTTTTGGTCAGGGCTTGGCGTGTCAGTAAACTACACCTATGCAGACTCTGATACCACCTATGCTGCAACGGATGCTGATGGTAACGAAGTAGACGTTTCTATGCCATTCATTGGTCAGTCAGAGCATACCGTTAATAACACTATCTTTTGGGAAAAAGATAGTCATTCAATGCGTTTGAGCTACAACTATCGTACTGATTCATTATATCGCCCAACGGGTGAGCTTACTGATATGGTGTGGAACGATTCTTACGGTCAGCTAGATTTCGCGGCTAATTATCAGGTTAATGATACTATTAGCGTTGGTTTTCAAGCCGTTAATATAACGGGTGAAAACCCTTATCGCTATCATACCAATTCGTGGGATGGTAATCCGTTAGACGGCGATGCTTATGAAAACCGATTGTCATCATACAGAATAACAGGTTCAACCTATCGTTTAGTCTTACGTGGCAGCTTTTAATTAAATAGTCAGCAATATAGAACAAAACCACAGCAATAAAACTGTGGTTTTTTTATTTTGTAGGTTGAAGCTTGCTTCAATATCTTTTAGAAATAACCAGTCGAAGCAAGCTTCGACCTACAGATTTTACAAAGTCGAAGAGACAATGCAAATCCTGAGAATAAAAAGAGTGACAGATGAAAGCTATAACAATAAATTTCCGTAAAATCAATAAGGTAAATCCTGCTATGAGGTGTGTTGCAGTGTTTTGTTGTTTTGTAACCATGACGTTTTTAGCGCCAGCGAATGCTAACTCAGGGGAGAGTGAATTAAGTCAAAACGCTAAGCCAAATTTTCTCTTTATTTTAACCGATGATCAAAGCTACACCGCATTAGGTCGCGCAGGCAATCATCAAATTAAAACGCCCAACTTAGACCGTTTAGCAGCCAGAGGCACCCAGTTTACACATGTGTTTAATCAAGGTTCATGGTCTCCCGCGGTATGTGCGCCCAGTAGAGCAATGATTAATACCGGACGAAATTTATATGAAACGGGTATGAGGGATAAAACTATAGCAGCACAAGCTAGACCAAATTACCCTTTGTGGGGGGAAACGTTCAAAAATGCTGGCTATGATACATTTATGTCGGGTAAATGGCATGTGAGTCGTCAAGCTTTGTTGCGCAGTTTTACTATCGGTAAGGCTATTCATGAAGGAGGCATGACCTATGATCATTATAATGCCACTATGGTAAACCTTGATGAAAAAAGCCATCAGCTATCAACGCCATATCCATCAAAAAAACACACCAGTGAATTAATTGCCGATGCCGCGGTAGATTATCTACAAGAAAAATCTAAACGTAATGATGACCCTTTTTTAATGTATGTCGGCTTTTTAGCACCACATGATGCAAGACAATCACCTCAACGTTATGTTGATATGTACCCTGGAAAAGACATTGCCTTGCCTAAGTCGTTTATGAAACAAAATACTCTTGATCAAGGGGATTTTTGGGTACGTGATGAAATTTTATTGCCGATACCCAGAGAAAAGCAGGCGGTTAAACAATTTATTGGTGAATACTACGCGATGATCACGCATATGGATGCTCAAATTGGCAGAATTCTCGATAGCTTAGCGGAATCTCCTTATGCTGATAATACCATTATCGTTTTTACTTCTGATCATGGTTTAGCCGTTGGTAAACATGGTCTGTTAGGAAAACAGAATCAATATGATCATAGTATCAGAGCGCCATTTGTTATTGCCGGTAAAGGCATAGCACGAGGTCAGGTCAGTAAAGGGAACTTTTACTTGAATAGTCTCTTTCCAACAACCGCAGAACTAGCAGGAATTACAGTGCCTGCGACGGTTCAAGCTAAAAGTATTGTGCCGCTTTTGTCATCTCAAGGAATGTCGGAACAACAAGTGTCAAATCAAAAAAGTGGTTTATATGACTATATCTACGGCAGTTATCGTCATTATCAACGTATGGTGAGAACGGATGATTTTAAATTAATTTATTACCCAATGATCAAGCAAACCCAATTGTTTGATTTGAAAAATGATCCTGAAGAATTAAATAACTTGGCTGCGGATAGTCAATATCATGAACAGCTCGTTATGTTACAAAACAAGCTGGCTGATTTGATTAAAGAACTTAAAGATCCGCTTGATTTTAACGCCCCTGAGCTAAGCTTTAAAAAAGCAGGTTATGCCATTATACCTTGGCGTAGAAATGATAAGAGATTGAATTAATTTATTTATTAATAAGTAAATAAACAAGAATTAAATAATAATTTAAAACGAGTAAATGATGAATAAAAAAATAATCAATAAAATTGTTTGTACGGCTCTATTAGGGTTGCCTTTATCTTTAATGGCTGCACAAAACTCACAAGGCTGTTCAGTTGAAGAACTAGCTGCCCATGACGCCTTAAGTGAAGTTGAAAAGCAAAAAAAATATGGGTTTGAGGGTTCTGGTATTCCATGTTCAACTGAAATGAAAACCCTTACTAAAGAGTGGAAAGAATTAAATAGTTCAGCGGCAAAGCAAAAAGGTCGTGATCGTTTTAATGAAAATAAATACGGCATGTTTATCCATTGGGGCTTGTATTCAACTTTTGGTGGCGTCTATAAAGGCGAGAAAATGGAAGATGGCGGCACAGGCCCTCGAGTAGCTGAGTGGATCATGCGCCGTAAAGAAATTCCGCGGGAAGAATATGCAAAACATGCTAAGAATTTTAACCCTCAAGGCTTTAATGCCGATGAATGGGTTGCCATTGCTAAAGCGGCCGGCATGAAATACATCGTCATGGGCTCAAAGCATCATGATGGTTTTGCGCTGTTTGACTCAGATGTTAGTGATTATAATATTGCTGATGCTACACCTTTTGGTCGCGATGCCATAAAAGAAATGGAAATAGCGGCAAAAAAAGCAGGTATTGATTTTGGCGTTTATTACTCTAATGCCCTTGATTGGCGTAGTGGTGGAGATAGCGGTTTGAAAGATTATGGACCAGCGCCAGGCATCAAACCAAGACGTGCTCTATTTGTTAATAAATTCGATCCATCGCCAGTGAGCTTTGATGACTACATCAAAAACAAGTCAATTCCACAGGTAAAAGAGTTATTAGCCAATTACGATTTAAGCCAAATTTGGTTTGATACCCCGCTTTATATACCACCAAAATATAGCATGGAATTTTATCGCTTAGTGAATGATGCGAACCCTGAAATTTTAGTTAATGCTCGCATTGGTAATGGTTTTGCTGATATTGGTACCCCAGGAGACAATGTAATTCCTGACAAAGCAAGTGCTAATACCTGGGAAGGTATTGCCACCACTAACCATTCATGGGGTTTTAAGTCTTATGATACTGATTGGAAAAGCCCTAAAGAGACACTCTACTGGTTAATTGCTAATGTCAGTAAAGGCGGTAACTTTTTGTTAAATGTTGGCCCAGATGGCAATGGCGTGATACCAAAAGAGTCTGCAGATATATTAAAAAAAGTGGGACAATGGTTAACAGTTAATGGCGAGGCTATTTATGATTCTAAACCTTGGAAAGTTGATCATGAAGGGCCGACAAAAATTAGCATGAAAGGCACTAAGCACCGCGAAGGAAAAAAGGTTACTTTTGATTTTAAAGAGACTGATTTTTGGTTTACTCAAAAAGAAGGAAAAGTGTATGTGGTTTCTTTCACAAAACCAGCAACAAACAACATTTCTGTGAAGTCACTAAATGGTCTTGATATCAAAAACATTCGCGTTTTAGGGCAACCAGAAAAGGTATCATGGAAAAACAACAATGATGCTCTTGCTATTGAACTACCTAAATTAACTCACTCAACGATAGGTTATACATTGGAAGTAACCTTGTAGCTTTATTGGTATTAGCTTACATAACCCTGTTGAAACTGCAATTTAGCATTGACAGTTTCAACAGGTTCTTATTTCTATCATGATTAATTATCGAAAGAATAATTAAATGAAGTTCATCATTTATCGAAAGTAACCGCCATGAAAGTTAAATTATATCTTATAAAAATTTTTCTCCTTACTACGTTTTCTATCGATGCCTATGAAGGAGAGCAAGTTAAAACAAAAAGGCCTAATGTTGTGGTTGTTCTGGCTGATGACATGCGGGTAAATTATACCGGTTTTGAAGGCCATGCCATCATTAAAACCCCTAACATTGATAAACTCGCATCTAACGGCACGGTTTTTACCAAAGGCTTTGCTACCAGCGCGGCTTGTACGCCTAGCCGTACCAGCTTATTAACGGGTTTATACGAACGACGTCATGGTATTAATTTTAACTCAAAAAGTAGTATGACCGAAGATGCATGGTCACAAACTTATCCGATGATATTAAAAGATGCGGGATATTTTGTTGGCTATGTTGGTAAAAATCATACACCTATTGGTAAAAATGAAGCGGGTGTATTGGGCTATAAAAGTGGCGTTATGGAGCAAAGTTTTGATTATTGGTATGGCAGCCACAAGCACTTAGGTTTTTATCCGAAAGATTATAAGCGTCATGCTATTTTTAACAATGCCAAAGCTGATACCCAAATAGAAATCCTCGAAGAGGGACTAGAAAACTTCATGGCGCCTAATGAAGCGTTTAAAGCGGGATATCGCTTTCTCGATAGTCGACCTAAGGACAAACCGTTTGCCTTAATGATTAATTTCAATGTGCCCCATTCCTGGGGCACTGAGTCAATGCAGCAACGTGATAGCGATCTGGATCTTTACAAAACAGTCTATCGAGACAAATTAAGTCAGGTAACTATCCCTGAAACTTACGTTGCCAATAAAGACATCAAAACGCCGAAATTGCCGTTTGACGTTTATAACGGTGAATACATAAAAAGTTATAACTACGTTAAAACACCATCTAACCTGAAAGAGCGAAAAATCAGAGAGATACAAACTATCTCTGGTATTGATAAGTTATTAGGTAAACTGGTTCACCATCTGGAAAAGCAAGGTATTAGCGACAATACCATTATTGTCTTTACCTCGGATCACGGCTTAATGCATGGTGAATTTGGTTTAGGTGGCAAGGTACATCTTTATGATCCATCGGTGCGCATTCCTCTGGTGGTGTACGATCCTAGAATGAAGCAGCAAAAAGCGGATAAGCGTCACGAACTTGTTGCTTTAGTTGATATTGCGCCGACCTTACTTGAGTTAACTAATACCCCTGTGCCAGCAGAGATGCAAGGCAAAAGCCTAAAACCTTTGATGAAAGGGGATAAACCACAATGGCGTCAGGAAATTTTTTTAGAAAATATGATGACCATTCAAAACTATCCTCGAATGGAGGGGGTGCGTACTCATAAATGGAAATATGTACGTTATTTTGATAAGAAAAAAGACCAGCCATACGCCGCTATGAGTGTCGCGTCGATTAATGGAGAACAGCCGATATATGAAGAGTTATTTGATTTAGAAAACGACCCTCATGAAATTAGTAACTTAATCGCAGAACCGGTATATACGGAAGTGGTTAAGGAGTTACGTAATAAAAATGCAGTATTAGTAAAAGAATATCGTGGCAATAAACCGTTCAACACTCATGTTAATTATGTGAAGCAATAAAATAGATAAGGATCATAATCTTTATCTTTTTTGAATATTTGTAAAGGTTCTGTAGCTATGGAGTTATTAACAATGTGTAAGAGGAATTTAAAAGTGAAACATTCACAGAAACAAGCCACTATACTGGCTAGTGTCTTAGTCATTTTAGCTTGTGAAGCATCAAATAATCCTGTTGATTTGAATAACGAGTTTAATAGCTCATCTATTAGCGTAACTTACTATGTTTCACCACTAGGGAATAATAATGAGCAGGGCACATTGATAGAAAAGCCATTTCAAACGGTGCAATATGCTATTGATAAAATGTCGAGTGGCGATACTTTAGTCGTTTTAGATGGTGAGTATTCTGGCACAGTGGCGCTTAAATCTGGAATCACCATACAAGCTAAAAATCCAAGAAAAGTTATTTTTTCTGGCTTAGAAAGACTTAAAGTAAGCTTTGATAAACATGGCAATGGTATTTATAAAGCTAAGTTACCTTCACCGCTAAATCACAATACAAAACAATTATTCTTCAATAATCAGCCAATGACTTGGGCGCAGTGGCCAAATGTACAATGGTCAGAAAATTGGATTGATGAGAAAAAATGGGCTAAAGCTACTGTAGGTACAGGCCCAGGAGTGCTGACATCAAAAGCTTTTAAAGAGATTGCAGGGCTTGATTTAAGCGATGCTTATACCTTTATTCGTTATGGTAAAGGCAATAGTAACTATAGTCGCCGCATTGAATCGTTCGATGGTAAAACACTCCATTGGAACGATGATAATTTTTATGACAAAAAATTTACCGGCGAAGACGGCAGACGTGGTTCTACGCAAGCATTAAAAACCATGAAGAAAAGTCATGCATGGCACCCTAATAAATCGAAATTCTTCCTCGCAGGAAGTTTAGATTTACTTGATGCTCCCGGTGAATGGTTTGAAGAGCAAGGCACATTATATTTAAAACCTTTAGACGGGATCAACCCAAACGATGCCAAAATTTTAACTAAAACAAGCGATTATTGTATTAATCAGCAATCGCAATTAAGTAATGTTGCTATTCAAGGTGTTGACTTTTTAGGGTGCTCTATAAAGCTAGATAACACGAATAATAATGGTATCACCTTCGTTAATACGCATTTTAGTTATATCGGTGAAGAGCTACTATTTATCGACCGAGTAAAAGGTAATGCGATTAATAAGCCTATTGAGCTGGCAGGGGCTAATATCGTCATAGAAAAAAGTTTATTTGCTGGCGCAAAAAACACCGCACTTAAATTAACAGGAAGTGAGTTAACCATTCACAACTCAGTTTTTCTTGAAAATAATCGTCATGCAAATTTCGAAAGCCGCGCTGTTTTTATTGAAGCTACGGGGACTTATCGATTTACGCGAAATACCTTTTTCAATAATCATTCTGATGCTATCTCCATTCGGATCAAAGCTAAATCACCATTAAGCGTTAAACCAGAAATTGCTTATAACAATATCTTCAATGCAGGAAAATACAATAGCGATGTTTCAGGTATTTATATACCACACGGCTCACAAGAATATGCTGAGGTACATCATAATTGGATCCACAATATTAACGGTAATGCCTTTCGCCTAGACTTGGCTGGTAGTCAGTTAAGTTTACATCACAATGTATTTTGGGCTTCAAAAAGAGGGATTAATGTTGAGGGTTATGGTGAGTTTAATATTTACAACAATACTGATGTTCATAATCATGTAAACAGTGCACTCACCAGAAACATATTAGATCACGCTCGACAAAACAGAGGCAGTCAAGAAAAAAACTTCCCACCGATAAGTGATTGGCATGTCATCAATAACATCAGTGAAGGCCTAGATGATCGAGTAGGGCCAAGAGAGAAGAAGTTACTAAGATCCCAAATGAAAAAAGGCTTAGTGCATCCAGCAAGAAATAAGCAAGGCAATATTCCGGTTGTTGATCGTGGATCTATCCAAGGAAATCTGACTGGCAAACGTGACGAGTTATTTATTAATAGTGAATTAACCGCTCTGAATTTGATGCCAAAAGACAAATCCGTACAAAATGGCGTCAGTCAAACAGACGCGTTGGCGACTCAAAATGTTACCGCGCTAAGTAGTTATCGCGGTGCTTATGATTATGACGATGCCGGTTGGATCCCTGGCAGCGATTGGATGCCCTATGGTTTAGAAGTCATTACCTCTATGGCTATGGCAGAAAAATTTGCTAAAAAGTATGACTCAATATCCATAGAGCCTTAAATAAAATATACCGATATCTAGCTGGTCAGTTCAATGAGTAACAGAGTTATTACATAGGTTGAGTGAACAACTACAAAAGCTCTTAACCAAACGCACCAATGAAAACAGCAATATCTAAACAAAGAGTCAATTAAACATGAATGAAAAATTAAACATTAAACAGATTTTCTTAAACGTTATTCCTCTATTGTCGGCTAGTTTATTAAGCTTTATTGCTCATGGTGAAACAGCTCATGGGGCGTGGACAGAACTTGTTGCAGAAAATTTTAGGGAAAGATCTGAATTTGCTTTTGTCGAGAATAATCAAAAACTGCCAAATGTATTAATTTATGGCGACTCAATTTCTATTCACTACACACAAGCCGTTCGAGCAGAGCTTGAAGGTAAAGTGAATGTCTACCGTTTGTATTTAAATGGCGGTGACTCAAAATCGTTTATTCCCAAAATGACCAAGATGCATCAGACAATGCAAGACAAGCAATTGACTGATGCTTGGAGATTTGATTGGGATGTTATTCACTTTAATGTTGGCTTGCATGATCTAAAATACACTCATAATAGAAAACTGGATAAGGTAAACGGCCAACAAATTACCACCCTCAGTGATTATGAAAAAAATCTCCGTGCGAATATTCAATACTTAAAACAACTAGCACCGAATGCAAAGCTTATTTTTGCTACGACAACGCCTATTCCTGAAGGCGAGCCAGGGCGAGTTGTTGGGGACGCCGCTAAATATAATGAAGTTGCTTTAAAAGTAATGAAAGCGCATCCAGAAATTCACATCAACGATTTATACCACTTTATCAAGCCAAACCATGAAAAATGGTGGGCTGCTTCTAGAAATGTCCATTACAACCCATTAGGTAGACAGGCTCAAGGCAAGGAAGTTGCTAAGAAAATTTATTCACAATTACAAGCTCAAAGGAGCCTGTAAAAATTCGTTTAGGAAAAATAACTATTACCACATAGGAAACCGTTTTTTATATCAGTAGGCCTATAGTAGTCAAGATGTAGCCACGAATTAAAGAAGTCACTTATTACATTAAATTAGCTTCAAAGATCCTTTAACTTAATACCAATAAAGTACCACTTAACATGGTGTTCAGGGATTTGTTAATGTTTTTCTTGTATTGTTTAATGTTGCTTGTCGGGGGAAAATAGACCGCGCAAAGCGGAAACAATTTTATCTAAATTACTACGTTATATAGGGACTTATTAAATGCTTAAATCAAAACTTCTACTTGCAGTTTTCATACTGTTATTTTCCTCAACATCTAACTCAAGCGAGTTGCACGAAGCTTTATTAGACAAAGCAAACTCAGGGAATGCAGAAGCTAACTATCATCTTGGAATGTTATATAACAATGGCATAGGTGTTGAAAAATCAGCGAGTAAAGCATTCGAACTATTCATAAAAGCTGCCGAAAATGGCGATGCGCTGGGTCATTATAAAGTAGGATGTTATTACGCTGGTCAGTTTGGTAAGGTTGATGGAATTGTCTTGAATAAACCCAAAGCGCTCGAACATAAACTTATTGCCGCTGAAGCTGGATATAGTTTAGCGCAAAATGATGTTGCAGTTATTTACTATAGTAACGGTGACATTCCAAAAGCAATAGAGTGGGCACAGAAAGCAGGAGATCAGGGATATGTTCAGTCTCTGTCTAGTTTATTATCTCTCTATCAAATGCCTGAATCACAAAATAAAAGTGATAAAGATGCCTATGTTGCTTTGTTAAAAATAAAGTCACTAATACCAAAAAACGAACGTTTAGAAGAGCTTAAGGCTAAGTTGGAGAATAAGCTAAAACCTACAGATATTCAAAAGGTTGAAAGCCAAATAAACGTTTGGAAACCCAAAGCAACCTCACTGACACAACAAGCAATGCAAGGAATTAGCAGGTCTAAAATGATTGCGGGTGTATTAATAAATGATTAATCACTGCTCTAATGTCTGCAATTGCACAAAGCAGTCCTTTGGAGACGACTTTTAAGTATCAATAAAATGTCTCGAATGTGCGCATAGGAGACATAAAGCCTTCCTGAATACAAAGGTCAACTTTCCGATCAAACATTTGGTATCAAATTCATACTTCTAAGGCTAACTAATGGCACACAAGGCGGCAGATAATATATTTACTGATACCTTTAAAATCCTGTCGAGTTTACTATGCCAATTCAGTAATTAAATCCGCTTCACCTTGTTTATAGTCCACTCTATGTCATTTAGGTTTTTTCTTTTCTTATTGTGATTTACTCTACTCTAGTTTGTTTAAGTGTGTGATTTATAGAGTGAAATCGAGTTTAAAGCCACTGGCGAACCTGTGCTGCGCTATTGGAAGTTAGAGTAAGTAAATAAGATATTATTTAGAATCTAAAAAAATAGATTTATAAGGGATTAGCATGATTAATATAAGAAATAAATGTAATTATTTAGTAGTGATATTTGTAGCAACCATCATTGGGTGTGGCGGTGGCGGCGACAAAACTCCTTCTCCGAAACCTACTACTCAGACCCCGACATCTACTTCAAGTGTCTGTGGAACTAGTGATGTATGTATTTTTGAAGAAAGCCTATCTGAACAATGGACTATGTCTATTTATGAAGGTGATACAGATGAATCGTTTGTAGGTACTAACGGAACTACTATCAATAGCTATTGGGACGTGATTGATTTACAAGATGATGACCATGGTATGGTTGTGGATATTAAGCTTTTTCAATCAAGTGGCTATGCTGATTTTTCTTTTAAACCTATCATTGCTGGTGATCTAGAGAGTGTAAGTTATCATGTTGTTGATTTATCTTCTTATCTTGCTGGTGAATTAGTTTACGATTTACGTGTTGTTGATTGGGCAGATAACGAAATCGGCATGTTTATGAACCTACAGTGTGGATGGCCATGTCGAAGCCAGTTCTTTCCTGTTGCTAATCAAACAGGTGTAAACACTATAGCCCCTCCTGGCTTCCCATTGAAATTAAATGCCAATGAATGGCAAGAAGTACGTATTCCGATGCAATATTTTGTTAATGATAATTTATCTTCAAGTGACCCTTGGTTAGACCTTACTAAAATTAACGTTATTTCTATTTCTCCTCCTTGGGAAAAGGTAGAAGCGCAACGTAATGTTCATTATCAAATTGATAACCTTAGAATTGAAGCGCCACACTAGCTTTAAAAGGATGTGCTTTGCCGGAAACGCAACTATAAAAGAGAAACCTAGCCTTATCTTCCAAAGAAAATTTTAATAGCGAAGCCTATTTTTTTTAACATTTTTAGATAAGCTATTTTCAATATTGGAGACTATGGTTTAATGACCGTTCATGGCACAAATCGACTGAAAATGCTCTTATAATATTGAACGCAGTGTGGCAATTGTTATCATAATTCAACGGCTAGGTTTTCTTTGTTTAATAGTAAAACAAACCGTATAATTGACCAATATATTAGTCGTTATTTTCAGTGATTTATTTCTCTTCACATTGAACGGATTTACATTTAACCTTGTGATATACCACAAGTTATCCTGTGTGCCCATGCTCGATTGGACTGACTCTCCCATTTTTACTGCCCTGTAAGGCTCAAAGGAGTACTAAAGGGATACCTTCAAGTTTCTATATTTAATTATAGCCCTTTTGGGATACCCCTGTTCCAATTTAACTTCGTGTTTATTACTCTATTGTAACTTCAACTCAGTGCGCTAAGCGGAAGCTTTTGGTATCGACACCAAACCTTCCGGAGCTAGCCATAAGCCGACATTAGCTTTTATGAATCCATGATGATATCCAGGGCAATATTAACCGAAATTTACTACTCGTTTGTGGGGCAGGTTCAAGCTCATTGATCTTGCCCCAAAATAT
>Ga0209291_1000538_pt1 | contig 35859 bp, 35 predicted proteins | sample GOMGulsemesocosm_FD_184633 | JGI IMG/M metagenome (GOLD analysis project Ga0209291, IMG submission 184633) | Methane-oxidizing microbial communities from mesocosms in the Gulf of Mexico - GOM9B Gulf of Mexico (SPAdes) (version 2) | ecosystem: Environmental > Aquatic > Marine > Cold seeps...
CTTTGTAGTCATTACTATCTTGAATTCTAGAGGCTATATTAAGTTTTTCAATGGCTAAATCTAGTTGATTATCGAGCATTAAAATATTACCCATAACTCTATAAGTAATAGCTTTGTTTTCTTTATCGTCAATTTCGATTGACAGCGCTAGTGCTTCGTCACAATGTTTTAGTGCTTCACTATAATCAAGTTTTCCTTTTAGATCTCTAGCGTTTATTAGGTGCGTATAAATTTGATCTTCAATATCACTTTTACTTTGTGCATTTAATGATATAAAAGAAAATAAGAGGATGTAAAATATGAGTTGTTTCATGAGTTGTTTCTATTTTTCATAGGTCATATGGAATCGCTTATTATAATTTCCTTCAAATGTAGAGAAGGTGTTAAGAGTAGACGATTCATAGGAAATAAAGATACACTATTTGGTTTAATCTTACCAAAATAGTTTTTTGCTGTACTTTTCTTTGGGAAATATTATTTGTTTATAAGTTTTATTAAGTCGATTAATCGATTGCTATAACCTATTTCATTATCATACCAACCAACGATTTTTACCATTTTCCCAATTACGGAAGTTAGTTGGGCGTCAAATGTACATGAGTAGGGGTTGTTAATAATGTCTACCGAAACAATTGGGTCTTCAGTATAGTCAAGAACGCCTTTAAGACTGTTTTTTGAAGCGTTTTTAAAAGCTTCATTTATAGCTTGAATGCTAGTTTCCTTTTTAACATTAAATGTAATGTCTGTCAATGAACCATCTGGTACAGGCACACGAATTCCGCATCCACCAATAGTATTTGACAGTTTAGGGAATATTCGTGTTAATGCTTTTGCAGCTCCAGTGGTAGTTGGTATGATAGATTGTGTTGCAGCTCTAGCTCTGCGTAAATCCCTATGTGGTTTGTCATGAAGGCTCTGATCTGTCGTAAAGGAGTGTATAGTAGTAATGTAAGCTTGTTCAATTCCACATAACTCATCAATGACTTTAATCATTGGTGCTGCGTTATTAGTAGTGCATGATGCATTAGAAACAATTGTTTCTGTTCCGTCTAGAATAGATTCGTTTACTCCTATAACCACCATTTTAATGTCATCAGTCTGTGGAGGAACCGATAAAATCACTTTTTTAGCCCCTTTGTTTAGATGGTGTTTAAGTTCTTGGCAAGTTTTATATTTGCCAGTAGCTTCAATTACAATATCTATATTGTACGGTCTCCAATCTATATTTTCAATACTAGTATTATTCGTTAAAGGGATAGTACGACCGTTTACAATAAGATTGTTTTCTTTTGACGAAATGGTAGAGTTACTAACACCATGGATACTATCATATTTTAGTAAATGAGCCAAGGTTTCAGCATTAGCGATATCATTTATTGCAACTACTTCAATAGTAGAGTTGTTGATAAGAAGCCTGAAAAGACTTCTTCCAATTCTACCAAAACCGTTTATAGCTATTGCTGTTTTTTTAGCCAAGGATTATAAAATATGTTTATGAGCTTTGTATGAAGAACGTACTAAAGCACCACTTTCAACATGTCTGAAACCAAGTTCTTTTCCTATTTTTTCATATTCTGCAAACTCATCTGGAGTAACAAAACGTTGTACAGGTAAATGTTTTTTACTTGGTTGTAAGTACTGACCAATAGTAACAATGTCTACTTTTGCGTTTCTAATGTCATGAAGAGTTTCGATAACTTCTTCTTTTGTTTCTCCAAGTCCAAGCATTATACCTGTTTTGGTTCTTTTTTGTCCGTTATCTTTTAAATAACGTAAAACTTCCAAGCTACGCTCATACTTTGCTTGTATACGTACTTCTCTAGTCAATCTTTTTACTGTTTCCATGTTATGTGAAATAACCTCAGGAGCTACAGCTATCATTTTATCCAAGTGTTTTTCAATTCCTTGAAAATCTGGAATTAACGTTTCAATAGTAGTTTCAGGATTCATTCTTCGGACAGCTTTTACTGTTTCTGACCAAATAATTGTCCCCATATCTTTTAAATCATCTCTGTCAACAGAAGTTAATACAGCATGTTTAACCTTCATAAGTTTTATTGAGCGGGATACTTTTTCAGGTTCGTCCCAATCTACTGTTTCTGGTCTTCCGGTTTTTACACCACAAAATCCACATGAACGTGTACAGATGTTTCCAAGAATCATAAATGTAGCAGTTCCTTCTCCCCAGCATTCTCCCATATTCGGGCAGCTACCAGAAGTACAAATGGTATTTAGTTTGTATTTGTCAACTAAACCTCTTAACTCTGTATATTTCTTCCCAACTGGAAGTTTAACTTTTAACCATTTTGGTTTTCCTTTTGGAGGAAGCACGCTAGATTGTTCTGTATTCATAAAATATCATTTATAAAGAGAAGGCAAAGGTAAATAGAAAATTACTATTATTTATAACAATGTTGTTATATACCAAACACTAAAAGAAATGAGTAAAATAATACTAACTACGCTTAATAGTTTTAGCTTGTGTTTTGGTTGAAAAGCTTTAGGAGTATGCTTACTTGTGATTAATTTGTAGTTAATAATAGCATAAAAAGGTGCTGTTAAAAAGGATAATATAGTAGCAATTTTAATTAATGCCTCCATTTCAGATAACAAAAGGGTTAAAATAAGTGTAGTCCCAGTTGCTAGAATTAGTATCCAAAACGTATATGATTGTAGTTTTGTATTAGCCCCTAGTAATGAACATGTTTTTGCTAATGCTCTAGGAGATGCATCAAGTGTGGTTAATGTTGTGCTAAACATGGTAGTAAATGCAGCAATGGCAATGATGATTCCGAAATTATTACCAAGACTTTTGTTGTATAGATCTAATAGTTGGTTAGTGAACACTGTTCCTTTATTTGAAAACGTCTCTCCAGTATGATACATTATTAATGCACCTAAGGATATGAATCCTATTCCTAAAACTATGGTAGTTATATAGCCGATATTAAAATCAAATAATCTAATTTTTCTGAATGTAGAACTATTCTTTAGTTTTTCAACTTCCCATAAGGAATGCCATATTGAAATATCTAAAGGAGCTGGCATCCATCCCATAAAGGCTATTAAAAAAGCTACTTCAAGTTTATTTTTAGGGAGCTGTTGTTGAATACTAATGGTATGTTCAGTTTTTAAAAAGGCAAATAAAACAGCTAAAATGGTACTAATGGTTAGCGTGACTATTATTACTTTCATTAAATTGTTTAATAATCGAAACCTACCTGCTATCAATACAGTCAAACAAATTAGGGTTATAATAGTACACCAAGTAGTTAAGTTTAAATTAATTCCAAATAGGGAGCTAGCTAAATTAGCAGTAACTATAGTAACTGCAGTTTGTATGGTAAACATACTAGCAATCGATAAAATAAAGTATATTATTAAAATACCTTTGCCTAGTTTTTTATAGCCATCTAATAAACTTTCGCCAGTCGCTTGCGCATAACGAGGGCCATATTGAAAGAAAGGATATTTAATACAATTAATTAAAAATAGCGCCCAAAGTAATCCAAAACCAAAATCGGCTCCTGCTCTTGTTGACTGAATTAAATGAGAAACTCCTATGGCGGCTCCTGCAAAAAGTAATCCCGGGCCTAAAGATTTTAATTTAGAAACCATTATTATTTGCCTTGAATAATTTCTGCTAATAATTTTCGTGCGCGTAATAACTTGACTTTTACATTTGTGATGGGTTCGTTTATTTCTTGAGCAATTTCTTTGTAACTCATTTCTTGAAAATACCGTAACTGAATCACTTCTTGGTAATGGGGTTTTAATTTTTTTATATCCCGTAGCAGTTTTGCTAAGTTTTGTTCAGTGATAATTTTATCCTCTGCAGATGGGCTACTGTCAATAATATTATGAAGGTTATTGTTGTCTTCATTAAACGTTTTTGAAGAAATAGAAGATTTCTTTTTACGTAATAAATCATGATGAATGTTTTTAGAAATGGTGATTAACCATGTGCTAAATTTATAGTTATCATTAAATAGATCAATTTTATGAAATGCTTTAGAAAAAGTTTGAATTGTAATGTCTTCCGCATCAATTTCATTTTTGGTGCGTTTTAACTGAAAACCGTAAACTTCTTTCCAATAAGTGTCTAATAGAAAATTAAACGCACTCTGGTTACCCTTCTTAGCGTTGGTAATTTGTTGAAGTAATATTTTGCTGTTTAATTCCAATGATTTGGTTTTGAGAACCTATTTGTGATAAATATAGTTAATTGAAATAGAATTAATAATATTTCTAAAAAAGGAATAGCAAAAATTAAGTCTGTTTCTTTTAATTTTTTAGCAGAAAAACCATAAATAAAATATTGAACAATGATTCTTACTCCAAAAATTAACAAGACCAATTTCCATTGAAATAGAAAACATATTAAAGTAGTGAATAAGGTCCAGAACAAAATTTGGGAAACATAAAATAAACCTAAAAATAATTGGTCTTTAACTTTATAGTGTTTTGCGGTAGAGATGTGTCTTCTTTTTTGTTTAAACCATTCAGCGACTGTTTTTGAAGGGGTGGATAAGGTGTGTGAATCTTCAGAAAATTCAATATGAGTATCCTTTTTTGAAGCTACTTGATTGATAAATAAATCATCATCACCTGAACGAACGTCCATATGATTCATAAAACCATTTACGTTAAAAAAAGCTGTTTTATGATATGCTAAATTTCTTCCCACACCCATATAAGGATTTCCAACTTTGGCATATGAAAAATACTGTATGGCTGTTAGTAATGTCTCAAAACGTATTAAGGAATTTAGTAAGGAATACTTTTTCTTTTTATAAGCGCCATACCCTAAAACAAATTTATGCTTTTCTGAAAAATTTGAGCTCATGGAAGAAATCCATTGGTTTGATTTAGGAGCGCAATCAGCATCAGTTAATAGGAGGTAATCATTTGTACTTGCTTTTATTCCTAGAGTAAGTGCATATTTTTTACTTCCCCAAAAAGCTTCATTATTTTTTACATTAACAATTTTTATGTTGGGATGTTTTTCTTGAAAGGACTCCATTACTTCTAGAGTGTCATCATAAGAAGCGTCGTTAATTAAAACAATCTCAAAATTGGGGTATTCTTGGTTGATGATTTTCGGTAAGAATGTTTTTAGGTTTTCTGCTTCATTTTTAGCACAAATTAAAACAGAAACAGGAATGTTGTTTGATAGTTTCTTTTTGTTTGATGTAAAAGAAAACCTGCTAAAAACTAAAAGAAAATATATAAGTTGAATACAAGTAATTGCTATAAAAGCATACAGTAAAATTGTGAGCATAAAGTTGTATTGGGGTAAAGTGTGGTTATAGCTTAATCTTCGTGCTGAGGTTCGTCACAATTCCCAATTTCATCTGCGGGTTTTCCGCAAAACCCACAAGGCTCTCCTTCTTTGTTTAACATTGGGTTTTGACTTGCACATGTTCCTGCAAATTTACCGTCTTTTTTTGCCCAAATTTTAATAGCAATACCTAATACTGCAAGTGATAAAAGTCCAAAAGTAAGTAAAAGAAGTTTCATTTTAAAAAAAGTTTTATGGTACAAAGGTAATGTATTTAAACAAAAAAAATGACCCGCATAGCGAGTCATTTTTTGGTTGGTTGGTAAAAAGATGTGTTATTTTATAACTAATCGTTTAAAGAACTCGTTATTACCAGTTTTTATTTTTAATATATAAACAGCAGTTTCTAAATTATTGAAACGAACCTTTTGATTAAAAACGTTTGAGCTATTTTTGAAATTTTGGTCATAAACTAATCTTCCTCTCATGTCGTATAAAGTAAGTAATACATCGTCATTGTTAGTTGAGTTAAATGAAATGTTTACTTCTCCATTAGAAGATGAAGGGTTAGGATATAAATTGAATGAACTAGCAATAAGATTATCTTCAATTGCTAATACTGGGCTACCGCAAATTTCAACACTCCAAGAATTAATTGATCCTGAGTCATCAGTCCAATTATCGTACACAGAAAGTTTCCAGTTACCAGCACTTGTTTCATTGTTTAATACAGATAGAGGGTTTTCAGGGCTGTATGTTGCTGTAAATGGAGCGTTAGCTGCTGCAGTTGCTGTAATAGCAGTTGCTCCTGCATCATCTAATACTGTGCTTGTAAAGTTTGCTCCACTGTTACTGGCTAGGTTTTTAAATAATTCTACTGTTGTACCTGCTGGACTAGTTAAAACGACTCTTAAATCTTCAACATATCCATAAGTAATATTCAAGGTTACATTAACATCAGTAATTGTAACATTATTTGTAATTACGATAATAGATTCTCCGGGAGCAGCTTCTGTTCCGTTCGTAGTTGCGTTTGGTACAGCTACAGTTGTAACATTTGTTTCTGTTGCACAAGAAATACTTGCCGTTGTAAAGCTAAATACTGAAGAATAAGCAGATTCTCCACATCCATTTACTGCTTTTACTCTCCAGAAATATTGAGTTGCTTGTGTTAATCCAGTAGCGTTGTATGTTGTTGCACTTACATTGTTTGTAGTTAAGTTTGCTGTAAAGCCTGAATCTGTAGCGGTTTGTACTGTATATGTTGCTGCGTTAGTAGCTGCTGCCCAAGTTAAGGTTGTAGATAAAGCTTGGTTGGTAGTTGCGTTTGCAGGTGTAGTTAAACTAGGTACTGTAGGTACTCCAGCTTGAACGGATAATACAACATCTACCGTTTTGGTTGTAGTTCCAGTTGCAGTAATCGTCATTGGATAATTTCCAGGAGTTACGCCTGCAATATTACCAATTGTTAAGGTAAAGTTACCAGCAGCGTTCATTGCTGTAGGACTAAAAGTTGCTGTAGCACCTGCTGGTAAACCAGCTGTAACACTTAAAGGAGTATTCGTATTGTATCCATTTGAAATTCCAAAAGTTAAACTGAAAACTCCATTTGCAGGGGCACAAACAGCAACCGGACTATTGTTTGCAGTAACTGTAAAGTCGGGTGATTGGCAAGAAAGAACATTGGTTTTCCAGTCTGAAGCAACAGTAGCAAAATAAGCTTCCATTCTTGTAGCTTGACCAGCAGTAAACATAAACATATGGGTATCGTTTACATAATCCATGTAATCCATAGTTAATGCTTTTTGTCCAGTAACACATCCGGCAACAGAGCCATTTGCAGGGGTTCCGTATGTTGCAGCAGCTACTGCAGGAGTATCAGCAACACTGTCACCAGCACCAGCACAACCTCCATTAAAAGTATGATCTAAGTTGTAGAAGTGACCTAATTCGTGTGTTACCGTTCTTCCTAAATTGTAAGGAGCACCAGGAACAAAACCTGTACATCCAGCACCTGTACCATAAGCAGCAAATCCCATAACTACGCAGTTTCCACCAGAAATACTACCAGCTAAAGGAGAGTAGCCTAAAATACCTGATCCAGCATCTTTAATAACAAAGTTCATATATCCAGCCCAAGTGGTATTTGAATCAGTACTTGCATAAGCTCCAGATTGGCTACCAATGGTAACGGCTTTACTTCCGTTTGCTATTGCAGGAGAAACATTGGGGTGATTCTTTGTAGCAATACAAAAAACAACATCTACAGCCCCTGGTGTTACGCCAGGATAAAATGAACTTGCAGCAGCCCAACCAGCAGCATGATCTGCATTAGTTTTTGTGTAATCTGCATTGATAACGTCTATTTGTGTTTGTGCGTGAGCTTCTAAACAAGCTCTGTTTGCCTCGGTTCCTGTTGGAAAGTGAACAGCTACAGGAATGTATAAAGTAGCTTTTCTTTGGTACGTTCCATTTTCTTTTTGTCCTTTTATTTCTTGGTATTTTGCTTCTAAAATAGCTTGCCTTTCATGAAAATCTTGAGCAAAATCAGAGTCTTCGAGTAGTTGACTCATTTTTTGTTCCATACCACAGGTTCTATGTTGTGGAACATCTGGAGATACTTGTCTGTTTTGCGCTTGTGTAAATGTAATAGCTGTTAAGGCTAGCATGAAGAATAACAACAGACTTTTTTTAAGCTGTTTACTTCTTTCTAAAATAGTTTTTTTCATAATAGATTCAATTTGAGGTTATTAATGGTTGAGCCCAAACTTATCTATATATGAAGTACTTAGCTGTTGTTAATGAGGTTTAAATGAGATTTAATTGATGTTTTTATGAGATATTTTTGTTTAACTAGATGATTTTAAACGTTTTTATCTGTTTTTAATCGAGAATTTGATGGTAATGGTGTCCATCTATATATCTTCATTTTACGGGTAAGAGTAAAATGAAGATATTGAGGGAATAATATATTATTGATGTTTACCCTCTACTAATTGTTGCCTAGAAGATTAAGGAAGTCTCTTGTGGAGGATTATTTTATTCTCACCATAATTGATATAATGTAGTATTGATGTATAGTTATGACATTAATAATCTTGTTCTATATAGAAGTTTTTATCAAGTTTAAACGTTTTTATGTTCTCTTCATTTAAGTATGAATTCGATATAGTAGACGCTTCTAGCCAAACGGGTTTGTGGTTTATCCATACTTTAATAGGGATGTTTAAGTTTTTAACTGCATTTTTGAATCTATAGGAAACCTTACTCTCTGTAATTTGGTATTCTAATGCAGGAATTTTTATTGTTCTTAAATATTGATCAAAAAAACCTTTTAAGTCAATACCAGTATTTTTGATCAGATAGTCTTCAATTTGCTGTGTGGTAACTTGCTGATGATAGAATTCACTATTTAATCCTCGAAGTATATTTCGCCATTTTTTATCATCATTTATTATTTGACGCAAAGTATGTAGCATATTAGCTCCTTTGTAATACATGTCGCCTGAACCTTCATTGTTTACATTGTATTGTCCTATAAGTGGTTTGTCATTTTTTATTGACCTTCTTGTACCTATTACATATTCTTCAGCTTCTTTAGTAGAGAAGTGGTAGTCAATAAATAAACTTTCAGAATACGCTGTAAAACTTTCGTGAATCCACATGTCAGCAAGATCTTTATTCGTAATGTTATTAGCAAACCATTCATGACCACTTTCATGTACAATAATAAAGTCAAATTTTAAACCAATACCTGTACCACTTAGGTCGGAACCTAAATATCCGTTTCGGTATTTGTTTCCGTAGGTGACAGAACTTTGATGTTCCATTCCTAAATAGGGTGCTTCCACTAGTTTATAACTGTCTTCATAAAAAGGATATGGGCCAAACCAGTGTTCAAAGGCTTTTAGAGTCATAGCTCCTTGTTTGAATTGCTTTTTTGCTTTTTTTAAATTGTGTTTTAATACCCAGTAATTACAATCCAAATCACCTTTTTCTCCCGCAAATATTTCTGAGAAATGTGTGTAATCACCAATGTTGAGGTTTACTCCATAGTTGTTAATTGGGTTGGTAACTTGCCAATGAAAAGTTTTTGTTTTGGTTTCTTTGTTATGAATTGTGTTAATAAGTCTTCCATTAGAAACATCAGTTAAATGTTCTGGAACAGTAATGTACATGTCTATTCCATTTTCTGGTTCGTCATAACCATGGTCCTTATTAGGCCACCAAATACTTGCGCCAATTCCTTGGTTAGAAGAAGCTATAAAATCAACTCCGTTTTTATCTTTCTTCCAAGTAATCCCGCCAGACCAAGGTGGGTTTTTACTTTCTGTTGGTTTTCCTTGGTAATAAATAGTGATTTTTTCTTCTAAATCGATAGAAAGGTTTTTTGAGAAGTTTATCCAATAGACATTTCCTTCTCTAGTGTAATTTAGGTCAGAGTTTTTATATGTGACTTTAGTTATTTGCAATGGTTTTTGTAAATCTATCTGCATTCTTTTAGCAGATTTTAAAACCTCAAAGTAAATGGTATTACTTCCTTTTATAGTTTTAGTTTTAGGAAACACTTCAACGGATAATTCATAGTGTTTTAAATTCCACCATTCTCGCTCTGGAGTGATGCTACCGCGTAATGAATCTTGGCGCGTAAAGGTTTCTTTGTGTTCAAATAATCCGTTTTGTGCAGAAAGAAAGAAAGGAAATAATAGTAGTAAGTATAAAAGGAACTTCATTGTTGATTTTTATAAAATTTCATAATAACTTTTTGTGCAAATAATTTTAATTTTCTCAGAGGTTAATGTCATTTCAAATGATTGTCTCTTTGATGTAGGAGTGCCAATTGTTCTTATTATATCAACATTATATATGCCTTCGAGTTTCTTGTCTTCAGAATTGAAAATGTTAATGTAATCTTTTTTGTTTTTAATATAGGCTTTGTACTCAGTTGTAATTGTTTTATTGAAATCAGGTAAATTGAAATAGATATGGTTAGATGAAGTTGAAATATCAATATTTCCCATTAGAATAACTTTACTATTGATGTCGTATGAAATTTCATTACCCAAATATGAAATTTCACTTATCCCCCAAACACCAAGAATATTTTCATTGTATTTATTGAAATAGTCCCAAGCAAGTAAAGAAATAGATAAAGAAATGACAATAAAGAAAAATATTTTTTTTACGGTTGAGTAATGCATTATAATATGGTTAATAAATGTTCACTTCAGGGTTAATTTCAATTTCAAATTGTTCTAATACTGCAGTTTTAATTTTTAAGGCTAAGTTCCAGATTTCTTGACCTGTTGCGTTTCCGTAGTTCACCAATACTAAAGCTTGATTTTTATGCACTCCAGCATCACCAAATTGTTTGCCTTTAAATCCAGCTTGTTCAATAAGCCACCCTGCAGGTACTTTAACTGCTGTGTCGGAAACTCTGTAGCTTGGTGCTTCTGGAAATTTAGCGATAAATTGTTCAAAGGCGGTTTGAGAAATAACAGGGTTTTTAAAAAAACTTCCGCTATTTCCAAGTTTATTAGGGTCGGGTAGCTTTGATTGTCTAATCGCAATTACAGCATTAGAAATCTCTTTTATGGTTGGATTAGTTATGTTTTGGTTTGCCAATTCATTTTCAATAGCCCCATAATCTGTATTTGTTACATGGTTTTTTTTGGTCAATTTTAAAGTTACTGAAGTAATAATATATTGCCCTTTAAGCGCTGTTTTAAAAACTGAATTTCGATACCCGAAATTACAATCGGATTTAGTGAAAATTTTAGACTTACCTGTTGCTACTTCTATGGTTTCGCATTCAATGAAACTATCTTTTAATTCTTTACCATATGCACCAATATTCTGTATTGGAGCGGTGCCAATATTTCCAGGGATCAATGACATGTTCTCTAAACCACCATATTCATTGTCCAAGCACCATAGAATAAATTCATGCCAGTTTTCACCAGTTTTTGCTGTAACCCATACATAGTCTTTGTCTTCCTTATCGATAGTTTTTCCTTTTATGTTCAGGTGAATGACCAATGCATCTTCAATGTCTTTTGTCAATAACATATTACTACCACCACCTAGTATAAATAAGTTTTTTGGGTTCAATTTTATTGCTTCACGGAGTTCATCAATTGTGGTTACAGTAATAAAGTTTTTAGCAATAACATCTATGCCAAAAGTATTGTAATTTTTAAGTGAAATATTGTGAGATAGGGTCATTAAACTAGCTTAAGGAAATATATAAAGGTAATGTGTTTGTGGCAAGCCACACTGTTGTGGAATAAAGATACAAAACTCAATGTAAAAAACAACATCCAATATTTGAATGCTACAAATATTGGATGCTATTATTAAATGTGATTATGGTTTATGCATTTATTTGATCTGCAGTAACGATTGTTTTTTTATGATATTCAGCTAATGCTGTTTTTAAAATGTTTGCAGCACTGATTAGGTCTTCTTTTTTTAATACATAAGCAATGCGTATTTGGTTTAAGCCGGTATTAGGAGTTGAGTAAAATCCTGCAGCTGGAGCAACCATAATTGTTTCGTTGTTCAATTGAAATTCTTCCAATAGCCATTGTGCAAAATTATCTGCATCTTCAACTGGAAGCTCGGCGATACAATAAAAAGCGCCTTTTGGTGTAGCTACTTTTACCCCGTCAATTTTCAGTAACTCAGAAATTAAAATATTTCTACGTTCTGTATATTCTTCAATAACATCAGTAAAATAACTTTCAGGAGTATCTAAAGCAGCTTCGGAAGCTATTTGTGCGTACGTTGGAGGACTCAAACGAGCTTGAGCAAATTTCATTGCCGTAGCCATAAAAGTTTTGTTTTTAGAAACAATACACCCAATACGAGCGCCGCACATGCTGTATCTTTTTGAAACAGAGTCAATAACGATGGCGTGTTCATCTAAATCATTTTCTGCCAATACAGAGTGATGCTTTAATCCATCATAAGCAAATTCACGATATACTTCATCGGCAACTAAAAACAAGTCGTGTTTTTTAACGATAGCTGCTAATTGCTTAATTTCTTCTTTACTATATAAGTATCCAGTTGGATTCCCTGGATTACAAATTAAGATAGCCTTAGTTTTAGAAGATATTAATTTTTCAAACTCTTCAATAGGAGGTAATGCAAATCCATCATCAATACTTGACATCACAGGTACTACATTTACTCCTGATGCAGTAGAGAAACCATTGTAGTTAGCATAAAATGGTTCTGGGATAATTACTTCGTCACCAGCATCCATAATACTACCAAAAGTAAATAATAAAGCTTCAGAACCACCAGTAGTTACAATAATGTCATCATGTTTCACATTAACATTATGCTTACTATAGTAGTTGGAAATTTTTATTCTGTACTCTTCAGATCCTTCAGAACGTGAATAAGCTAGCACCTCTAAATTATTATTCTTAATAGCGTCTAGGGCTATTTGTGGAGTTTTAATATCAGGTTGACCAATGTTTAAATGAAAAACTTTAGTTCCTCTTTTTTTAGCGGCTTCTGCAAATGGTACCAATTTACGAATTGGTGATTGTGGCATTGAATGTCCTTTAGTTGAAATTCTAGGCATTGTATATATCGATTTTAGGAAGTACAAAATTACATATTTTTATTGTAAAATAAATAAGAATATGTTGCGTTAATTTTTGTTAAATTTTAACTGTGTTTGCTAATAATGTTGTAACTTTTATTAACACAATTTAAGATATGTTAAACTTATTTAAAAGATGTCTAATTTCCTTCATCTGTATACTGTTTACGGCTCCCATAAGTGCACAATCAACTTTTGAGTTTGTAAAAAATAAAAATCAAGTTAAAATTCCATTTGAATTAATAAGTAATCTAATAGTTATCCCTGTAAAAGTGAATGGGGTAGAACTGTCTTTTTTATTGGATACAGGGGTTAAGGAAACTATACTTTTCAATGTGAGTAAAGTAGATTCATTGACATTGAATAATGCGAAAACCTTTACGGTGAAAGGAGCAAATGACATTAAGGTTACTGCTTTAAAGTCAGAAAATAATGTGGTAGAAATTAAAGGATTGAAAAGTTTTAATCATAATATATATGTTGCCTTTAATCAAGTTTCAAATTTATCATCTTATTTAGGAGAAGAAATTCATGGTATTTTAGGTTATCACTTTTTTAAAGATTTTATTGTTGAACTGTCTTATACGAGTGAATTGATACGAGTCTATAAAAAAGGACGCTTCAAAAAAAGGTGGAGGAGCTATGAAGTTGTTGATTTAACATTTACAAGAGGAAAACCATATATATGGTCGATAATAAGGGGTAAGCGCCAGAAGTTTTTATTTGATACTGGGATGAGTGATGGGCTTTGGAAGTTTAAAGAAGACTCTGTTTCAACAGCTAATTATGGGTTTTATGAAGATTATTTGGGAATGTCTGTCTCAGGTGAAATTTTAGGAAAGCGTAGTAAAATAGAAAAACTTTTTTTTGCTGGTGAAACTTTCTATAATGTAAAAGTTTCATACCCTTATGAAGAAACCTTACCTCAAGAGTTAAAAGGAATTACTGATAGATCTGGGAGTTTAGGAGGAGAGCTTTTGAAAAGGTTCACTATTGTATTTGATTATAGAAATTCAAAAATGTATTTAAAAGGAAACGCCAATCTAGACAATCCTTTTTATTATAATAAATCGGGCATTATATTACGACAAGATGGAGAAGCAGTATTTGAAAATCAGAATAATGATTTATTAAATCATATAAAAGACCAGAATTTTATATCATTTGTAGATTTGTCGTATTTGCTAAACCCAGAATTTATTATAGATAATGTAAGAGATGGCTCTCCGGCATCATTAGTAGGAGTATTGAAAGATGATATATTATTAGAGGTTAATGGAGTAAAAACATATAACTATACCTTAAAAAAGATTAACGCCCTTTTCTATGGAGAGGATGATACGTTAGTACGTTTCAAGTTAGAACGAAACGGGAATGAGATAGATAAAGAATTTAAATTAAAATCACCATTAAAAAAAGCGCTCTAATTAGAGCGCTTTTGATATAGTTTTTATAGATCTTTTTAAATTATTGAATTATAATTTTTTCGCATAACTATTGTTTTTAGTATCGGTACTTTTTACAAAGTACACACCTGAAGGTAAGTTATCAGCAAAATGAATACTGTCAGTGTTTGTTGTTTCTGTAATCACCTTCTTTCCAATAACATTGTAAACTTCTATGGAGTTAAGTATGTTTAAGAAGTTTATTGATCCATAATAGATTTTTTCTTTTTTTCTTTCTTTTCAAGGATACTGCTATGATCTAATTTTTTAACCTCTCCTTTAATTTTAAGGTAATAAACCCCTCCTTTTATATTAGTAGCATTAGAGGTTACGGTTATTGTTTTTCTTATAAACCCAGGTCTTTTGGTGTCATACTTTACTTCAATCTCACCTTTTTCACCAGGGGCAATAGGTCCGGTTGGTTTTTTAGGAACGGTGCATCCGCAGCTAGATTTTACTTTGGTAATTACCAAAGGGGCATTACCGGTGTTCGTAAAAATAAAAGTTCTAACGCCATCGCTACCATATTCTATTTTTCCGTAATCAACGGTGTCTTCTTTGAATTCTATTTTTGCCGAGGATTCTTGCGCATAAATGCTAATACTAAAAAGGCTTACGAGTAAAAATGCAAATAAATTTTTCATTGTTCTTGGTATTAGTTACTTGAATAACAAGTAATGTGTTTTTAGGGTATTATAAAATCAAATATATGCAAAATTAAATACTTCTAATAATTTGTATAGAGAAGTGTAAAAACGTTTAGTTGGGTTTTACATATTTCCTAACTTAAAATATTAACTACAAATGCGGTAAACTCTTTTTAAATAGCCTTGTAATTAGTTACTTTTGTTGATTATATTACAAATATTAGACCAAATGAGTGATTTAGGAAAATACAATGCTAAAGCAGTAGAGGAAAAATGGTATAGCTATTGGATGAAAAATAATTATTTTCATTCAACTCCAGATGAAAGAGAGCCATATACTATTGTAATTCCACCGCCAAATGTCACGGGAATATTACATATGGGACACATGTTGAATAATACTATTCAAGATGTATTAATTCGTCGTGCTCGTTTACAAGGTAAAAATGCATGTTGGGTTCCTGGAACTGATCACGCATCTATTGCAACTGAAGCAAAAGTTGTTGCTCGTTTGAAAGAACAAGGTATCGATAAAAATGATCTAACAAGAGATGAGTTTTTAAAACATGCTTGGGATTGGACTAATGAATATGGAGGTGTAATTCTAGATCAGCTTAAAAAACTAGGGTGTTCTTGTGACTGGGAAAGAACAAAATTCACCTTGGATGATGATATGTCTGAAGCTGTTATTAAATCGTTTGTTGATTTATATAACAAAGGGATGATTTACCGTGGTTACCGAATGGTAAACTGGGACCCTGAAGCAAAAACAACACTTTCTGATGAGGAAGTAGAATATGTTGAGCAAAACGGAAAACTATATCATATCAATTATAGAATTGAAGGGTCAGATGAGGTGCTTACTGTGGCTACCACACGTCCTGAAACTATTTTAGGTGATACCGCAATCTGTATCAACCCTAATGATGAACGTTACATACATTTAAAAGGAAAGAAGGCTATTGTGCCTATTTGTAATAGAGTAATTCCTATTATAGAGGACGAATATGTCGATTTAGAATTTGGTACAGGTTGTTTAAAGGTTACGCCTGCACATGATATTAATGATAAAGCACTAGGAGATAAACATAACCTAGAGGTAATTGACATTTTTAATGAAGATGCGACGATGAATAGTTTCGGAATGCATTATCAAGGAAAAGACAGATTTGTTGTTCGTAAAGAAATCTCTAAGGAATTAGAAGAATTAGGAGCTTTGCCTAAAGTTGAAAATTACTTAAATAAAGTTGGTACTTCTGAACGTACAAAAGCTGTTATTGAACCAAGGTTGTCTGATCAATGGTTTTTGAAAATGGATGAGTTGGTAAAGCCAGCATTGAAATCTGTTTTGGAAGATGAAGATATCAAGTTATACCCAAAGAAAATAGAAAATACTTACCGTCATTGGTTAGAGAATATTAGAGATTGGAATGTATCTCGTCAGTTATGGTGGGGACAACAAATACCTGCGTATTACTACGGTGATGCAAAGGAGGATTTTGTAGTAGCTGAAAATATCAAAGAAGCCCTTAGATTAGCGCAAGAGAAAACTGGAAATACGTTTTTAACTGAGTCTGACTTACGTCAGGATAACGATGCGTTAGATACATGGTTCTCTTCTTGGTTATGGCCAATATCTGTTTTTGATGGAATTAGAAATCCAGATAATGAAGAAATAAACTATTATTATCCAACAAACGATTTAGTAACAGGGCCAGATATTATCTTTTTCTGGGTAGCTAGAATGATTTTTGCTGGATATGAATTTAAAAATGAAAAACCTTTTGAGAACGTTTATTTCACAGGAATTGTACGTGATCAACAAGGACGTAAGATGTCTAAGTCATTAGGGAATTCTCCAGACGCTTTAGGATTGATAGAAGATTATAGTGCTGATGCAGTACGTGCAGGAATGATGTTATTAAGTTCCGGTGCTGGTACTGATTTGTTATTTGACGAATCTAAATTACAACAAGGAAAAGCATTTAGTAACAAGATACTTAATGCGTATAAATTAATTAGTGGATGGGAGGTTAGTGAAAGTATTGAGCAACCAGAATCTAGTAAAATTGCTTTAGAGTGGTATGATAATAAATTTCAAGCTGCTTATGCTGAAATAGAGAACCATTTCTCTAAATATCGTTTGTCTGATGCGTTGATGACTACATATAAGTTAGTATGGGATGATTTCTGTTCATGGTTATTAGAAATGATAAAACCAGGATATCAGCAATCAATTGATAAGGCTACTTTTAATGCAGTTATTGAAATGTTTGAGAATAACTTAAAAGTATTGCATCCGTTTATGCCTTTCTTAACAGAAGAATTATGGCATCAAATTTCCGATAGGAGTGAGACACAAGCTTTAATAGTATCTGTATATCCAGAAAGTAAAACTGTTGACCAAACAATATTAAATGATTTTGAAATTGCAGCTGAGGTAGTTTCTGGTATTAGAACGATAAGAAAAGAAAAGAATATTTCATTTAAGGATACCATTGAGTTTTCTGTATTGAATAATGAAAGTATATCAATGCGTTTTGATTCTGTAATAAAGAAATTAGGGAATATTTCGGAGTTAAGCTATGTAACTGAAAAGGTTGATGGAACTTTAAGTTTTAGGGTGAAGTCTAACGAATATTTTATACCAATGGCTGGAGCTATTGATGTAGCCGCTGAGGTTAAGAAATTAACTGAGGAGTTAAGTTATACGCAAGGGTTTTTAAAATCTGTTCAGAAGAAGTTGTCTAATGAGCGTTTTGTAAATAATGCTCCTGAAGCAGTTATTACTAGTGAGCGTAAAAAAGAAGCTGATGCTTTAGCGAAAATAGAAACAATTAATGTTAGTTTAGCTTCTCTGAGTTAAGTTGATGTTTTGGGAAATAATAAAAAAAGCCACGCTATTAGCGTGGCTTTTTTATGGTGATTATATTTGCGTAAGAATTTTTATTTTGTCTTTAAAACTGCTGTAGCGCTTATGGCTACATCTTCCCAAGTTCTGCTTATACCGTCTTCTCCGGTATGTAGTAGTTGACAAGCTTTATGTAATGATTTGAATGCATCATTCATTTTCCAGTCCATTAAATTATTAATTGTTCCATTAATTTCAACTTTATTGTCAGAAATAGTATACTTCATTGGGATAGCAACCAACTCACTATTCATTTTTAGATTTAATGACATAGATCCTTCTTCTTCATTACCAATAATATTGGAAAAATAACCAGAAATCAAAGAGGTTTCTTTCATTACGCCAAAGAACAATTTTTTAATTTTGTTATCTCTTACTTCGTCTTTAGAAAAGAAACTTGAGACTGGGATGTTAAATTCTAAGTTAGCAAAAGCCCCTTGCTTACTGTCGCTTTTTATTGGTTTTTCAATTTTTAAACTAGTAAAAATTCCTTTCACGGGAGTTTTTGCAGTTGTTTTATATGCTGTCCAATTTACTTCTGTAGTACTGGCATCAACACTATAAGTTAGTTTTGTAATCTCGGGTGTGTTAGTTTCGGTTTGTTTTGCTTCCTTTTTACATGAAGTGATAAAAAAAGAGCTTACTAGCAAGCATAGAATTATTTTTTTCATAATTATTGGTTTTATTTAGTTTGATTGGTTAAATAAATTCAATGTCAACTTTATACTTTTTAATGGTATTGTTAACTAATTCAATATAGGCTAATTTTGCTTCTTCGATTGACATATTTCTCACTTGTAACATGGCATTCATTTTAAAAGCATTTCTTATTTGATCTGGGTCATTTGATGAATAAAATGCTGAAGAACTAACAGTTGCTTGTTTGTAATAGGCGTAAAACTGCAACCTTAAATCTATTGGAATCAAAACGTCATCCATTGCGTTAGCAGCTTCAAAAGCTTTTAAAAATCGTGTATGTAGGATATCGGTATTACTCATTTATAGCAACTATTGTTTCGCCTCCTTTAACAACGTCGTTTAATTTTATGTCTAGTTTTGTGTCTAAAGGTAAAAACAAATCTACTCTAGATCCGAATTTAATAAATCCTGCATCGGTACCTTGAACTACTTGAGTTCCTTCTTTAGCATAATTTACAATCCTTTTTGCTAATGCTCCTGCAATTTGCCTGTATAACACTTCTCCAAAAGTTTCATTTTCCACAACAATAGTGGTTCTCTCATTTTCTTCAGAAGCTTTTGGATGCCAGGCAACCAAAAATTTACCAGGATGATATTTACTAAACTTTACCAATCCGCTCAATGCGTATCGTGTAACATGTACATTTATTGGTGACATGAATATAGATACTTGTAACCTTTTATCTTTAAAATATTCCTTTTCAAATACCTCTTCTATTACCACTACTTTTCCGTCTACAGGAGCTATAATGTGGTTTTCATTCTGAGCGGTATATCGTTTAGGGTTTCTGAAAAACTGTAATATGATTACTAGTAAAAATAACGCAACTGCATAAATAATGTATTGTATTATTTGGTTGCTAGTAACGTATTCTGCTCCTAGAAAAAGAGCTACTACTACGAATAGAGTTATTAAAATTGATGGATGTCCTTCTTTATGAAACATAGTTGATTAATTGTAGGTATAAATATACGAATGATGAAACGAAAATTAAGCTGTCTAGTCTGTCTAAAAAACCGCCATGTCCTGGGATTAAATTACTACTATCCTTAATATTTGCTTCGCGTTTAAATTTTGAGGCAACTAAGTCGCCAATAGTACCAAAGATACTAATTATAATACTTAATACAATCCAATGCAGTATAGAAAGACTTGAAGTGGTATATGCTATAATGAGAGCAGCAATTACGCCAAATATTAGTCCTCCAATAAATCCTTCAATTGTTTTTTTAGGAGATACTTTTTCGAATAATTTTCGTTTCCCAAAGTTTTTTCCAATTAAATATGCAAACGTGTCATTTGACCAGATAATGATTAATATTCCGAAAATAATGTACGGATTATAGATGTTGTCTACTATTGATGGAATCAAGGTTAGTAGTGAAAAAGGTACTAAAACATAAAGTAAAGGTAACTGTTGCTTAAGGATGCTACGTTCGTTTACTTTTTTTAATTTTAATAAGTTATTAGTCAGAAAAAGGTGTGTTATTGATGTTGTGATAGCTAAAATAAGAAATACAATACTAGACGAATGTGTTTCTCCTACTAGCGCTAAATAAGTGAAATATGCAATAATAACTAATTGAAAATACGTTCTGGAATTATTTATTTTGAGTAAGTTATTAAACTCCCAACTTGAGATGCCAGCAAACAAAAACATTAAGCCTGCAAATAAAAATCCATCATTAGAAAAGAAAATAGCAGAAATTAGTATTGTTATATATACTAATCCAGATAAAGAGCGGGTTAAAGTTTCGTTCATTTTACAGGTCTTCCAAGAGAAGCAAATATAGGTTTTTTGTGCTACTCCCGTAGCTCATAAAATCTTTTTCTTTTGAGAATTTGAAATGTTTTAGGGTGGTAATGTTCGTAGGTAATTGTGCCTCTCGATTGTTTTTAATTGTTCTTAACCCCTCGCTAATAGTTTCTCTTAATTGACTGGTTGTTGCAAATAAAATAAAATCATTAGGTAAGTCATCAAGCTTCTGCTCTTTTATTTGGTTTGAAGATATTAAAATAGATCCTTTATCTGCAATAAGGCTTTCACAGCTCGTTAGAAAAAAAGAAGGGGTTTCAGCCGTGTACTTTAAATTAAATTTACTGAACTGCTTCTTAAGTGATTCGTTAAAACAAAGTGTTTTTTTAGCATTCCAGTTATTTTCTTCTAAAATAGCTTTAAAGTTTTCAAATACTTCCTTCTGAGAGTCACAGTAAATAAATTTACCTCCATTTTTCATGAAGTTAGTTGTGAATTGCTCGTCAATAGGTATGCTTTCCTTAGGCATATATTTGCCTAGTTCGTCCTTTTTTGACGAAGAAGTTTTTTTGTTTTTACCGAAGATGTTTTTAAAAATCCCCATAGATAGAGAGACAGTTTTTTTAATTGGGGTTGTTAACTCAAATATATAAAAAAAAACTTAATTTAAATCAATTTTAAATTAAGTTTTTTAAGTGTGTTTATAACTGAATACTATTCCTCCTCAACATCATTACCCCTCACTTCTGGTTGAAAGGGTCTCTTTCCGAAAATAGCCTCTAGGTCGTCTCTAAAAATAACTTCTTTCTTTAGTAGTACTTCAGCTAATTCAGTAAGTTTATCTTTGTGGCTGTCAAGAAGATCCAGTGCTCTTGCGTACTGTTTTTCAATGATTTCAGAAATTTCTGTGTCAATCAATTCAGCAGTTTTCTCACTGTATGGTTTTGTAAAACCACTCTCTTGTCCAGAAGAATCATAGTACGTCAAGTTACCTACTTTTTCGCTAAGTCCGTATACGGTAACCATTCCTCTAGCTTGCTTTGTTACTTTTTCTAGATCACTCAGTGCTCCTGTTGAAATTTTATCAAAAATTATTTTTTCAGCAGCACGACCACCTAATGTAGCACACATTTCATCAAGCATTTGTTCTGTGCGAACAATCATTCTTTCTTCAGGTAGATACCAAGCGGCTCCTAAGGCTTTTCCTCTAGGTACGATAGTTACTTTTACAAGTGGGGCTGCGTGTTCTAGCATCCAGCTTACTGTAGCGTGTCCTGCTTCATGATATGCAATTGCTTTTTTCTCAGAAGGAGTGATGATTTTATTTTTCTTCTCTAAACCACCAATAATTCTATCTACAGCATCTAAGAAGTCTTGTTTTTCAATTTCCTTTTTTCCGTTTCTGGCCGCAATTAACGCAGCTTCATTACACATATTGGCAATATCAGCTCCAGAAAAACCAGGGGTTTGTTTTGAAAGAAACTTAGTGTCTAAGTCTTTTTTGATTTTTAAAGGCTTAAGGTGAACTTCAAAAATTTCCTTACGCTCTCTAATGTCTGGTAGGTCAACATAAATTTGTCTGTCAAATCTACCTGCACGCATTAGTGCTTTATCTAAAATATCTGCTCGGTTTGTTGCGGCAATAACAATAACATTATCTGTAGTTCCAAAACCGTCCATTTCAGTTAATAACTGGTTTAAGGTGTTTTCTCTTTCGTCGTTACTTCCTGACATTGCGTTTTTACCTCTTGCTCTACCAATAGCATCTATTTCATCAATAAAAATAATTGAGGGAGATTTTTCTTTAGCTTGCTTGAATAAATCACGAACTCTCGATGCTCCAACACCTACAAACATTTCTACGAAATCAGAACCAGATAAAGAAAAGAAAGGGACTTTTGCTTCTCCTGCGACAGCTTTTGCTAACAATGTTTTACCTGTTCCTGGAGGACCAACAAGTAGTGCTCCTTTAGGTATTTTACCTCCTAAGGCAGTATACTTTTCTGGTTGTTTTAAGAAATCTACAATTTCTTCAATTTCTTCTTTTGCGCCTTCTAATCCAGCTACATCTTTAAAGGTTGTTTTAATATCAGCTTTCTGATCAAACAATTTAGCCTTTGATTTACCAATATTAAAAATTTGTCCACCAGCTCCACCTCCGGAACCTCCTGACATACGTTTCATAAAAAACAACCATAACCCGATGATTAAAACAAAAGGTAATAATCCCATTAGTAAGTCACTAAAGGTGTTGTCCTGCTGTTTTACGTCTAAAGTAAAGTCAAGGTTATTACGTTGTTTTTGTTCACTTAAATAGTTTTCAAAATTTTGTAAATCCAAGTATTGTACTGAGAAATCAGGGATTTTTCCAATAAAAGATAGTCCTTTTTTCTTAGTAAACTCCTTGTACTCCTCTTTTTTTAAGGCAGCTTCAGTAAGGTATACATGAGCTAACCTCATGTTAGGGACCATTACAATTTCCTTAATATCATTTTGAGGTACATATTCTTTAAACTTTGAGAAACTTACTTCATTCTCTGTTGTTGAACTGTTGTTAAGTACAAAAAAAAGTAATATTATAGAGATGGCTCCATAAATCCAAAATACATTGAATTTTAGTTTTTTTGGTTCATTTTTATTATTGTCTGACATACTTGTCTGGTTGGTTTAGTATTCTGTTTTGATTGAAGTTATTTTAGCATCCCCCCATAATCCTTCAATGTCGTAATACTCTCTAATGTGTGATTGAAAAACATGAACTACAACATTCACATAATCCATTAAAACCCATTCTGCGTTGTCACTTCCCTCAATATGCCAAGGTTTGTCCTTAAGTTCTTTACTTACTAGTTTTTGTACAGAACCTACAATAGCATTTACTTGAGTGTTTGAATTTCCGCTACATATAATAAAGTAGTCAGTTGCGGTGTTATCAATCTCTCGTAAATCTAATATATCTATGTCATTACCTTTAACCTCTTCAATTCCTTTAATAATCATTGAGATTAAATCGTCGGTATTAATTATCTTTTTTGTCATTAATTGTATTTTGAACTTGCAAAAATATTATTTTTTTGTCGTTTAATGGTTAGATTTATTATAAGTTTTACATTTGTAGTATCAAAATAATCAAACTCCATACCATTGCTTCAACAAATGACTACTTAAAAGAATTAGCGTCACAAAGTTTTGTGGATGATTTTACGGTTGTTTGTACAAGGAATCAAACTAATGGAAAAGGACAATTAGGTAGTGAGTGGCATGCTGATGAGGGGGAAAACCTAACGTTTAGTGCATTCTTGAACACTTCTTTTTTACCATTGGAGAGTCAGTTTTATCTTAATTGTGCCGTCTCAATTTCTGTTTTTAATGTGTTAAAAAAAATACTTGTGCCAAAACCGAGTATTAAGTGGCCGAACGACATTTTGTCAGAAAAAAAGAAACTATGTGGTGTTTTGATAGAGAATGTAGTGAAATCTAATGCTGAAACACATGCAGTTATAGGAATTGGTTTAAATGTGAATCAAACACTATTTAATCCTATTTATAAAGCAAGTTCATTAAAAAGTACTACTGGAGTGCATTACAATTTAGATGAAGTACTGCTGATGATTATGGTTGAATTGCAGTTTCAGGTTGAATTACTAAAGGCTGAAAAATATTCAGAATTACATATAGCGTATGAAACCGAGTTATTTAGAAAAAATAAACCTTCTACATTTAAAAATGCAGAAGGTGAATTGTTTTTAGGTTTTATAAAACATGTAACTTCTTCTGGGATGTTACAAGTGCTTCTTGAAGATGAAGTTATACAAGAGTTTAGGCTTAAGGAAGTTAAACTATTGTATTAGATCCCTCCCAATTTTTCTGATAACTGCCCTACGAATTTTGTTATTGGGCCTTTAACCATCATAGCCATCATAGCATTAAACTCTCCTGTAAATGACAATTGGGTTTCTGTTTTTTCAGCTTCTAGTTCATTAAGGTTTGCTACCAAAGTAAATGGAAGTTTGTCGCTTGCTGCTCCTAATATAACCTTGTCGTTTGTTTGTTCTTTTAAGCGTAGTTTTATTTCTGGCATTCCTTTTAAACCGAAAAGAAAAATATCATCACCTAATACTTCAAATTTTGTGTTTTCGGGCATTAATTGTTCAAAATTCTCCATTTTAGTTAAAAATGCGATGACTTCTGATTTTGATTTATTGACAGTTACTTTGTTTCCTTCTATGTTCATTTATTTGTTTTTTTTTAAGGGGTTACTTGCAAATAGCATTCCATTCAGATGGATTTTCTTTCCATTCTTTCAGTGTTCTTATTTCTTCAGTAGAAATATAGTTTGTTTCCGCAGCTTGCTCAATTAAATTGTCATAATTACTAAGAGTGTATAACGTTACATTAGCATCCTCAAAGTTTTTAGATGCAATATCAAAACCATAAGTAAATAAAGCAATCATTCCTTTTACTGTAACTCCATGTGCTTTTAATGCTTCTACAGCTTTAAGACTACTTCCTCCGGTACTAATTAAATCCTCAACAACAACAACGTTTTTCCCAGTGTCTAAAAAACCTTCAATTTGATTTTGTCTTCCGTGTTTTTTTGCTTCTGGTCTAACATATACAAACGGAACACCTAATTCTTCGGCAACTAAAGCTCCAATAGCAATTGCTCCAGTAGCTACACCTGCAATAACATCTGGCTTTCCATACGCTTCAATAACTTGTGTTGCTAGTTGTTGTCTTAAAAAAGTTCTTACTTGAGGAAATGACAGTATAATTCTGTTGTCACAGTAAATTGGCGATTTCCAACCTGAGGCCCATGTGAAAGGGTTGCTTGGTTGTAGTTTTATGGCGTCAATTTGTAATAATGCCTCAGCTGTTTTTTTAGCAATGTCTTTGTCTAATATCATGCTGCAAAACTACATTTTTTTTCATTTAAAATCACTTAAAAGTCTAAAAATAGATTAACTTTAGCGAGTGTAACCAACTATTTTCACTCGGGTAATGTATAAAATTTTTGTGAATGACAGGCCTATCATTCTAACTAGTGTAGTTATGAAAGAAGATGGGTTTAAAGTATTTCTTCTGAAAAGTGTTGATATGGATTATGTAATCCGTAAACTTCAGAGAAACGATTTAAGCGAAGTGTATTTGTATCACCCAGATGCAGATAAGTTATTATCGATCTTTAAAGACCGAATGGGCTATATAAATGCGGGTGGTGGTTTAGTGAAAAATGATAAAAACGAGCTGCTTTTTATTGAACGAAACCAAAAATGGGATTTGCCAAAAGGACGTGCTGAAAAAGGAGAAAATATTGAAACTACTTCCTTGCGTGAGGTAGAAGAAGAGACAGGGGTTAAAAATTTGTCAATTGACAAGTTTTTACAAGAAACTTATCATATTTACAAAAATAGAGGAAAGTATAATTTAAAAATCACCTATTGGTATTTAATGAAAACTGATTATTCTGGTGAGTTAATTCCTCAAGTAGAAGAAGGTATTACCCAAGCGGTTTGGAAAACTAACGATCAGGCTAAAGCAGCAATGAGTAATTCCTACTCCAATGTAGTGTTGCTTACTGAAAAGTATTTAGCAAGTTTGTAGGTGTTAATGTAGTCTATATACCGGGTATTGTAAATGAGCATGCTCATAGTGCTCACTATTTTTGTGAATCCAATCGAGTTGTTTGTGGTTATTGTTTGCAAAAGCTGTGTCTGTAGCTTTTTTGTTTTCAAATTTAGTGTTTAGTTTTAAATTGTTCTTCAGTATACGTTCAGCTTTATCTTCAAAAACATAAGCAGAAAAATGTTCTTTTTGTTGAAGAATACTGTCAAAATAATTCCAGTTAAAAAAAGAATCAGGCGCCTCAGGTTCTAAAGTAGCCATTAAATAACGAATAGCTTTTTGTTTTGTACTAATAATATAATCCCCTTTTCTGAAAGATGTTTCTTTAGTCACGGATTTTGTTTTTGTATTGAAATGTAAATAGTGTCCTTCAAATGGAGTAGCTACAGTTTCATAAGATTTTATTTTATACGTATTTACTTTAAAAACAGTGTCTTTTTTAATGCGAGAAAACGCTACTTGGTTTAGTTTTAATAAATCAATCACTTTATGCCAATTTTGAGGAATTATATATGCAGCAGGAATTGTAACTGTGTTTTTTGGTTTCATGTAGTTATAATAGGAGACAGCTTTTGTAAACGGTTTCTTTTGATTGTAAAGTAAACGTTTTCCATTGGTTACTTTGCTGTTTATATAAGTGCCTTCATAACCTTTAAAGTTCAGGGTTGTTGTTTTGGTGGAGTCTGTTTTCCAGTCCAAAACATATTCTTTAGAGCTGAAATTACTTTTATATTGGTTATCCTTTATTGTTTTAATGTGCTGATAATCAAAGTCAATTAGAGTGATCATTGAATTCATTAATTCATAAGTTTGCTCAACTCGTTGTTTGTATGGTTTTAACATGTGTGTTTCTACCATCATTCCTAAGGTGTTAAATAAGGTGGTATACCCAGTGGAGTATCTTGGGTAGTCTATAAATTGTGGCCATCCCTTTTCTGGCGTAGCGCCCCAAACATTTACATACGGTGTAATATCTAGCTGTTTATTTTGTAATTCCTGTTCAAGATTCGGTATCAATTGCTCATGTAAATAGGTACCTAATTCTCCGCCTAATTTATTATGTTGAGTAAATAAATGTGTTAAGGTATGTTGGTAGTCAGCGCCATTGCTTACATGATTGTCAATAAATACATCAGGGGCAACTTTGTGAAATATTTCAGTAAAAGTTCTCGCGTTTTTAGTGTCACATTTTATAAAATCTCTATTTAAATCATAATTCCGTGCATTACCTCTGAACCCATATTCTTTAGGTCCATTTTGATTGGTCCTTGTTGTGGAGTTCCTGTTTAAGCCCCCACCGACATTATAAACGGGTATGGTAGCAATCGTTACACTTTTTGGTGGTGTGATTTTCCCATTAGCTAAATCTCTAAAAAGCATCATAGTGGCATCAATACCATCAGATTCTCCAGGATGTATACCATTATTGATTAATAAACTACTTTTTTTCGAGTCATTAAATTTCCCGTCGGTACTAAACCAGATTAAGTGTAAAGGTTCTCCAGAATCCGTTTCGCCTATTGTTTCCAATTTGATTTCAGGATATGTGTCTGCAAGATTTTGATAAAAGGAAATGACTTGGTCATAAGTAGCAGTTTCTAGTCCATTCGTTTTTTCAAAATGCGTTTCAAAGTCAAAAGATGCATTTTTGTTTGAAAGATTACAGGAAAGTAATAAAAGGGTTATTATGGAGAAATAGGATGCTTTTTTCATAAATGTATTAATCAATTTCGGTGTTTATATAAGGGTTGTTAGTCCTGATAATAGAAGTTAAAATTACTCAAAAATAAAGAATCAATATGATAATAGTGTTGTTTAGTTTATAAATAACACTATTTTTGCACGCTTAAATAATTTAGTTAGTCATTGGGCTAACTGTCTGAAATAATAGAAGTTAATAGGTATGAATGCATTAATACGAAAACACTCAGCAAACGCAAAAAACGATATATTAGCAGGAATGACGGTTTCATTAGCAATGATCCCTGAAGTTGTTGCTTTCGCATTCGTAGCGCAAATTAATCCGTTAATGGCATTGTCTGGTGCTTTTATGATTGGGTTGATAACTGCTGTTTTTGGTGGGCGTCCAGGATTAATTTCTGGAGCAGCTGGGGCTGTTGCTGTAATTTTTGTAGCAATGATAGCTGAAGGGCATACAAAAGGAATGTTGTTTGATAACCCGGTAGAGAATATGGGGGTATTCTATTTAATGGCTTGTGTTGTTTTAATGGGGGTTATTCAAATTTTAGCAGGCGTGTTTAAACTAGGGAAATTTGTAAGATTGATACCACATTCGGTAATGATGGGGTTTGTGAACGGATTATCTATTGTGATTTTCTGGGCTCAAGTAAAAATGTTTACGCATAAAAAATCACAAGTATCTGCTGAAGGTGTAAAGGAATATATTAATGAGTATATGCACGGGACAGAGTTGTATACCATGATTGGTTTGGTTGCTTTAACAATGGGGATTATTTGGGGCTTACCGAAACTTACTAAAAAAATACCTGCAGCATTAACAGCTATTTTAATCACGACACTTATTGTTGTTTTTACTGGTTTAGATGTGAGTACAGTAGGTTCGTATATTATTGAAGGTGGAGGTACTGGTTTAAAAGGAGAGTTTCCAACACCTAATTTAGAATTATGGCAAAATTTACCAATTAATTTAGATACGTTAACTTTTATTTTGCCATTTGCTTTTTTAGCAGCTTCTGTTGGTTTGATAGAAACATTAATGACGATGAATTTAGTTGATGAGTTAACAGAAACTAGAGGAAAAGGAAACCGTGAGTGTGTTGCTCAAGGAGCTGGGAATATTGTTAGTGGATTGTTTGGTGGTACCGGAGGATGTGGTATGATTGGACAAACAGTAATTAATATTAATAACGGTGGTCGTGGACGTTTATCAGGAATTATGATGGCAGTTACTTTATTGTCATTTATTCTTTTTGCTGATAAATTAATTGAGCAAGTACCAATTGCTGCTTTGGTAGGGGTAATGTTTATGATGGTAATTGAAACTTTTGCTTGGTCAAGTTTTAGAATTTTAAAGAAAATACCTAAAGCAGATGCCGCAGTATTAATTATTGTTTCTGCAGTTACAGTGGTATACGATTTAGCTATAGCAGTATTTGTTGGGGTGATTATTTCTGCTTTAGTATTTGCATGGGAAAATGCAAAGAAAATTAGAGCACGTAAACGTATAAAAGATGATGGAACTAAAGTTTACGAAATATTTGGACCATTGTTCTTTGGAAGTATTCAGGCGTTTAATGAAAAATTTGATATTAAAAATGATCCAGAAAAGGTTGAGATTGACTTTTTAGAATCGCGTATATCAGATCATTCTGCTTTAGAGGCTTTGTTTAATTTGATAGAAAAATATGAGAAAGCTGGAAAGCAGGTTAAATTGAAACACCTTTCAGAAGATTGTAAAAACCTAATGGTAAAAGCTTCTCCTAAATTAATGAGTGCTATTGAGGAAGGAATAGATGACCCTCGTTATCATGTAATGGCAAATGGAGATTTTATATAAAAATAAGATACTTTATAAAAAAAAAAGCCTCAATTGTAAACATACAATTGAGGCTTTTTTGCAATACTCATTTTAGATGTACTACCCGTTTATAAAAGGGAGAGTCCTTTATGATGAGTATTTTCAGAATGTTAGTTCAGATTTGGTTGAGGAGTTAATCTTAAATATGGTTTAACTTCTGTGTGTTCTTTAGGGAATAAATTTGGTATTTCCTCATTTGTAACGGCAGGAACAATTACACAATCATCACTATTATTCCAGTTGGCAGGCGTAGCTACTTTATGATATGCAGTTAATTGTAAAGAGTCAATTACTCTTAATAATTCATCAAAATTTCTATCTGTAGATGCAGGGTAGGTAATCGTTAACTTTACTTTTTTATCAGATCCAATCACGAATACAGATCTAACAGTAAGTTTACTGCCTGCATTTGGGTGTATCATGTCATAAAGCATTGCCACTTTTCTATCTTCATCTGCAATGATTGGAAAGTTAACAGTAGTGCTTTGTGTTTTATTAATGTCTTTTACCCAACTATTATGGGATTGAAGCCCATCAACACTTATGGCCGCTACCTTAACATTTCTTTTGTCAAATGCTGTTTTGTATTTAGCAACAGTTCCTAATTCAGTAGTGCAAACAGGAGTGTAGTCAGCTGGATGAGAAAATAATATACCTCAACTATCACCTAACCAATTATGAAAATTGATTTCTCCTTCTGTTGATTGTGCGGTGAAATTTGGTGCTACACCACCTAGTCTAATTGTGCTCATTTGTTTAGTTTTAAATATTAAAGAATTATTTTTTTAACTTGTTGTATGAGGGTGGGGTAGAATGTATTCTGATACAGCATTACAGTATTGATTATTAAACGAAGTTAGTTGATTTATATGATAAAGTAAAGTAGTTAAATTAATTGAATACTTATTAATTCATCTTTTAACGGATTTTAGTATTAAAGGGTTAATATGTAAGATGGTAAAATATAGCTGTAGACTAATTTTAAAGCAAAGTCAATAGGATTGTTGAAGGTGTTTTTTTTCTAAATCTAGAGTTGGGAATTCGTGTAGTTTTTCGCTCTTCAAAATATTTTTGAAATTGATTTATGTGATTTTTCCTAATCTGTTTAAATCAACTCCAGTTGGGGTAGTAAAGCAGATTAATAGTATTAACGGATTAGCAAGAACGAGCATTACATAAAGAAAGGGTTTTGTGTTTAAAATTGAAAATAAATAAATTCTTGATGGCTTCCTCCGTAAATTCCAATAACTATAATTAAATAATAGTATAAAAACCATCGATATCTGCTACAATGTCTCTCCGGTTTTTTCAATAGCATATTCGTTATCCCTGCCTAGCCACTCAAAAATTGTAAATATACCTATAAATAATAGCGTTGTTAACGTGGTTGATTTGTTAGGGGGTGGAAGAGTAAGTAGATAAGTTGAGGAAATTTCAGAAAAATAAGCTACTGCTTGTTTTGTATTTACTGCTCTAAAAAATATCCAAGTCAACACAGTTGGGGGAAACGTTATTCCAATTTGAATAAGCTCTTTAGGGGAGGAGAGTAATCTTCCTTAAGCTAAATCATCCATGTGCTTTTTTTTTTTTTTGAATTGTTGTTTTGGAGAGTTTTAAGCCTATGTTATAATCTATTGTGGAGTTAAATATAATTAAGATTAAAAAGCGCCAATCCCACCATCCGTAAAAAAAAAACATAACTGGCCAGTAAAATTAGGGTATTTTGTGCTTTTAGGTTTTTATTAGCGATACGTCAATAGACTATAAATACTAGAAGCGGAAACAGCGAAAATTCAATGGTATTAAAGAGTATGTGGTGTGCTTGTATTTAAAGAGTACTACTTTACTCGTACACTATCAGGTACCAATATGGTATAATCACCACCATTACGAAGTACATCCCTAACAATACTTGAACTAATGTATGATGTTTCAGCGCTTGTTAGTAAAAATAAGGTGTCAATTCCGGATAACTTCCTGTTGGTTTGTGCAATGGCTTTTTCAAATTCAAAATCGGCAGGATTTCGAAGTCCACGTAGCATATAGTCAGCATTTACTTCCTTACAATAATCTATCGTTAATCCTTTGTAGGTAGTTACGGTTATTTTTGGCTCGTTTTTAAAAGTATCCTTAATAAACTGTAAACGCTCCTCAAGGGTGAACATATATTTTTTATCGTCATTTATTCCAATGGCAATAACAATTTCATCAAATAGAGGTAGGGCTCTAGAGATAATATCTTGATGCCCTAAAGTGATAGGGTCAAAAGATCCAGGGAAAACAGCTTTTTTCATAACAATTATAATGTTGATAATGTTTTGTTCACATCGTTAAAGGTAAAACTATTTTGTCTTTTTACTTGTTTTGAAACTTGTAAAGATTCATTTGAGAGTTCTTGCAATATTTCTTTTGCAGATTTTGAATCACCTAAAGTGATTAAATATTTGGCATAATTTAATCGTTTCTCATAATTAGAGAAGGGTTTATCAATGAAATTAAAAATAACTAAAGCTTTAGCTGTTTGGTTTTCTTTGGCTAGTGCTAGTCCATAAAAGTAATATCCATCAGATTTTTTAAAAGCATTGTTTTTTGCTACAACAATTCCTTTGGAGATAGCTTGTTTGTAGTTTTCTGTTTTATAATAAGCAATAACTAATTGTCTATGCGTATATATATCTTCTGAGAATAAGCCATCTAAACTGTCTTCGTAATGACTAATAGCTTTTTGGAACTCGTTGTTTTCAAAATAAGCATCTGCCAGTTTTACTTTATTATCGTGAGTGTTTGAAAACTTTAATTTCTGTTCTAAATCAGTAATTTTTTTTGTAGGGTTGATGATTTTAGTGATTGAATCCTGTGCTTTATCAAGATCATGTTTTTTGAAAACTTGAGTGAATAGGTATATAATACCGCCTATAACGGGGAGAAAAAAAATAATGAAATACCAATGTGTTTCTTTGCGGTTTTTATATGCATGATAAATACAAAATACTTGTAATAAGAATGGGATTGATAAATACGTCATTAAATAGTAGTATTATTTATTGCTTCTTCAATTGTATTCATAAACAATTCTTTTAAAGAAATCCCTGCTTCATTGGCTTGTTTTGGTAAAATACTTTCTTCTGATAATCCTGGATTTGTGTTTATTTCAATGAAATGTGGTGTTCCATTATGAAAAATAAAATCTGAACGCGATAAGCCACTCATGTTAAGGAGTTCATATATTTCTTTGGCTAGTTTACTTACGGTTTCAGCTTGTTCGCGAGTAATTCTAGCAGGAGTAATTTCCTGAGACAAGCCTTCATATTTTGCTTTGTAGTCGAAAAAATCAGTTTCTGAAACTATTTCAGTAACAGGTAGTACAGTAACTTTTCCTTTATATATTATCACGCCAACAGACACTTCTATACCATCTAAAAATGACTCAATCAAAACTTGTGAATCTTCTTTAATGGCTGTAGCAATAGCGTTCTCTATTTCTTCTTTTTTGTATACTTTGGTTATTCCAAAGCTTGATCCAGCTCTATTAGCTTTCACAAAACATGGTAACCCAACTTTTGAGATTATAACATCGGGATCAATAATGTCACCTTCGTTATAATATACTGACGAAGCCATCGGGATTCCGTAAGGCCTTAGGGCAGATAAAGTATCACGTTTGTTAAACGTCAAAGCAGCTTGATACATATCACAGCTAGTTTGAGGGATGTTTAACAACTCAAAATAAGCTTGCATATAACCGTCCTCACCAGGGGTACCGTGTACGGTATTAAAAACGCAGTCAAAATTAATTTTTGTATTATTAATAGTTACTGAAAAATCACCTTTGCTAATTGGATGTTCTTTTTCATTAGCATCAACATAGACCCATTTGTCTTTAAATAAATGAACTCTGTAGGTATTACAATCTTTTTGTATGGCATTGTATACTACATTTCCAGAATTTAGGGAAATTTGATATTCGCTAGAATATCCCCCCATAAGTATTGCTATGTTTCTCATTAATTTGTTAATAGTTGAGTTTAAAATGTCAATATTAATTATTACACCAATTTTAGTGCCCTATTTAGCATGTTAAAGTAGTATAATAAGTGCTAACAAAAATACTATTATTATATTTGTCCTCTAAATAAATAATATGGGTCTTTTAAAATTTATTTTTAGTAAAACATTTTTAAAACAATTAGGATTGGCATTGGTAGTGTTTCTGGTAATCTTATATGTATTTACAGAATGGTTAGCAAGTACAACAAATCATGATGATTTTACTGAGGTGCCCAATTTAGAAGGAAAGAAGTTAGGTATAACTAAAAGTCTTTTGGAAGAAAGGAGTTTAACCTTGGGAGATATTGAATATAAAGACTATAATCCTAAATTTCCTAAAGAAGCAATTGTAGAGCAAAGCCCTTTAGCTGGTGCAAAAGTAAAATTGGGAAGAAAAATTTATATTACTGTAAATAAGTCGGAATATAGATTGGTTCGAATTCCGAATTTAATAGAAAAAACCAAGCGTCAAGCGGAAAGCACGCTAAGAGCTAATGGTTTTAAAATAGGAGAAATTACATATAAACCACATTTTGCAGAGGATGCAGTGTTGGGTTTAATACATAAAGGAAAAAAAATTAAAGAAGACGATAAGTTACCATATACTTCAGTGATTGATTTGGTGTTAGGTGATGGGAAATTAAATTACGGAGATAAACCTTCAAGTGAGTCTAAAAAAGTTGAAGTTGTAAATTAAGTTATGATAGAGAATCCAGAAGAAATAGGACCAAGCAAGGAATTGTACGAACACCATAAGTTTACTGCAACAGCAGGACAAGAGCCTTTACGAGTAGATAAGTTTTTAATGAATTTCATAGAAAACGCTACCCGAAATAAAATACAACAAGCGGCAAAAGATGGAAATATTCATGTAAATGATAAAGCGGTTAAGTCTAATTATAAAGTGAAAGGGCATGATGTTGTAAGGGTGATGTTTGCACATCCTCCTCATGAAAATTTATTAGTAGGAGAGGATATTCCGTTGGATATAGTATATGAAGATGATGATTTATTAGTAGTAAATAAGCCTGCTGGTATGGTAGTGCATCCTGGTCATGGGAATTACTCAGGGACATTGATTAATGCTTTGATACATCATATTGACAATTTGCCAACAAATTCTGATGACCGACCAGGGTTAGTGCATAGAATAGATAAAGATACCAGTGGTTTATTGGTTGTTGCAAAAACAGATACGGCAATGGCGCATTTAGCAAAACAGTTTGCTGACAAGACTTCTGAACGTAAATATCATGCATTGGTTTGGGGGCATGTAGAAGATGAGGAAGGAACTGTTGATGGTAACATTGGTAGGCATCATAAAAACAGATTACAAAACACAGTTTATTTCGGAGATGAAGAAGAATATGGTAAGCCAGCAGTAACGCATTATAAAGTATTAGAACGTTTTGGATATGTGACTTTGGTAGAATGTCAGTTAGAAACTGGACGTACGCATCAAATTCGTGTACATATGAAGTATATCGGACATACCTTATTTAATGATTCTCGTTACGGTGGTGAAAAAATATTAAAAGGAACAACATTTACAAAATACAAACAGTTTGTAGACAACTGTTTTAAAATATTACCACGTCAAGCACTACATGCAAAAACATTAGGATTTGTTCATCCTTCTACTGGAGAAAAAATGAGTTTTACTTCAGAAACTCCAGATGACATGATGCAATGTTTTGAAAAGTGGAGAGCTTATGCAAAACATAGAGAATTATAGGAAGAGATTATAAAAAGAAAAGTAAAAGGCTATATGAATGTTATTCCATATAGCCTTTTTTTTAGCTTACTTTAAGTAGTTGTTGAGTAATTCTTAGAACCTCTTGTTAGAAGGTCTTGTGAAATTTATATCTTCAATGAGTCCTTCAGGATTAATTAGTATAAACCTAGGGATGCCATTAATATTGTAATCTGTCATAAATTGTTCTTTAGACTTAACTTTTAAATGTACGCTAGCATCACTTTTACCTTTAATATCTACTAGCCAATCTTCTTCAATATGATCTACACTTAAAGAGATAAATGTAAAAGGCTTGTCTTTTAGTGCTAATGCAGCTTTTTCAAAATAAGGAGTTTCTCTTTTGCAGGGGCCGCACCAACTAGCCCCAACATCTATAATAACATATTCTCCTTTGAAATGATCAAAGTTTTGCATTTCCTTATTACTGTTGTAAGCTTCAATTTTTGGAGGAATCATTCCTTTATTCAATCGGTTTAAATTAAAACGTTTTTTCTCTAATAACGAAACATATGAA
>Ga0209291_1000539_pt1 | contig 35820 bp, 33 predicted proteins | sample GOMGulsemesocosm_FD_184633 | JGI IMG/M metagenome (GOLD analysis project Ga0209291, IMG submission 184633) | Methane-oxidizing microbial communities from mesocosms in the Gulf of Mexico - GOM9B Gulf of Mexico (SPAdes) (version 2) | ecosystem: Environmental > Aquatic > Marine > Cold seeps...
CTCGAACAGGGGACCTGACGATTATGAGTCGTATGCTCTAACCAACTGAGCTAAGGGGCCATTAGATGCTAAACAGAGATGTTTAAGCGGCGATAAGTATAAGCATTTTTTTTGGCTGCGTCACCTACTTGCGAGATAATTTGTGTTAATCGCTTAATTATTCTGCAAAAGATTGTTTTTTATCGGCTTAAAGACCCAATTATCTGCCTTGATTACACCTTTATTCATTTTACGTCGTTAGATTACGCTCGGCAGGAATGTCAGAAAAGTATTGAACCAACTCAACCTCATAACCATTAGGATCGATAAAGTAAATGTTTTGGCGATGGGCTTCAATGTTTAACTCGGTGCGTGGTGCAAAGCCAGCGCTGATTAAACGGGTTACCGTCGCTGCTAAATTGTTGGTGCTCAGCGCAAAGTGAGACAAGCCAAGTGTGTTGCCTTGTAGCACTCTGTTTTCGCCGGTGCCGCCGTCATTAAAGGTTAAAAACTGATAATCGTCACCAAAGTGAACCCAGTTTCGTAGGGTGCCATGCCAGTCGGATCGGCCTTTGGTGCGAACACGCCAGTGCGGCGCTAAGGCTTGGTAGAAGGCGAGAGTGGCATCGATGTCTTTTACTACTAGGTTTAAATGTTCAATAGTTAGCATAGCTAGCTCCTTAAGTTGATTAACTGTTGTTAGCTTAAAACCTAAGGTTAACTTGAGGTAAAGTGCTTTGTTGATTAAGATGATAAAAACAATTAACAGGAAATCTTGCCATGCCACATTCACCATTAAGTGTTGGTCAAGTCGCAAAGCGCTGTGGCGTTAAAGTGTCGACCTTACACTTTTATGAGCAAAAAGAGCTTATTCATAGCGTCCGTAATGGCGGGAATCAGCGTCGATATAAACCAGAAACCTTGCGCCGTGTTTCGGTGATTAAAGCGGCGCAACGACTCGGCATTACCCTCGATGAAATTAAACAGGCATTGGCTGGGTTACCGGACAATAGAACGCCAAATCCAGCCGACTGGGCTGGGTTATCGACCCAGTGGCATCAATTGCTTAATGATCGAATACGTCGGTTGGAAAATTTGCGTGATAGCCTGTCAAATTGTATCGGTTGTGGCTGTTTATCGTTTACCAAGTGTCCGTTATATAACAAGGACGACTACTTGGCTGATGGCGGTAATAGTGGTGCTGTATTGCTTGAGCGTAAAAATAATCAGACATAAAAAAAGCCGCTACCTTGATTAAAGGTAACGGCTTAGCTTAGGCTCTAGCGCGAGTAAATTACTCGTCTAAGAAGCTCTTAAGCTGTTCTGAGCGAGAAGGGTGACGTAGTTTACGCAGTGCCTTCGCTTCGATTTGACGAATACGTTCACGCGTTACGTCAAACTGCTTGCCCACTTCTTCTAACGTGTGATCGGTATTCATGTCGATACCAAAACGCATTCTTAGTACTTTTGCTTCACGGGCTGTTAGGCCTGCAAGTACATCGTTAGTTGCTAGTTTAAGGCCTTCAGAAGTTGCCGACTGTAGCGGTAGCTCCAGTGTGGTATCTTCAATGAAGTCACCTAGGTGCGAATCGTCATCATCACCGATTGGCGTTTCCATTGAGATTGGCTCTTTAGCAATCTTAAGCACCTTACGGATCTTGTCTTCAGGCATTTGCATGCGTTCAGCAAGTTCTTCTGGTTGTGGCTCGCGACCCATTTCTTGTAGCATTTGACGTGAAACACGGTTTAGCTTGTTAATGGTTTCGATCATGTGCACCGGAATACGGATGGTGCGTGCTTGGTCAGCAATCGAGCGAGTGATCGCCTGACGGATCCACCACGTTGCATACGTTGAGAATTTGTAACCACGACGGTATTCAAATTTATCAACCGCTTTCATCAAGCCGATATTACCTTCTTGGATTAAATCCAAGAACTGTAAACCACGGTTGGTGTATTTTTTAGCGATCGAGATAACCAGACGTAAGTTAGCCTCAACCATTTCTTTCTTAGCGCGACGTGCTTTGGCTTCGCCAATCGACATGCGGCGGTTGATGTCTTTAATTGAGCTAATGGTTAAATCAGTTTCAACTTCAATCGCTTTAAGCTTTTTAATCGCACGTAAGATATCAACTTCGTTATCTTCTAACGCTGGCACAAAAGGTTCGCCAGAGTTTAGTGCGTTAGTTAACCACGTTGGATCAGATTCGTTACCAGGGAATACCTTGGTAAAATCACGTTTTGGCATTTTTGCACGAGTACAAGCAAATTTTAAGATAAGACGTTCTTGAACACGAATACGGTCCATAACGTCGCGCATGTTTTTAACCATGCGATCAAATTGCTTAGGCACTAGACGGAATTGACGGAATACTTCACCAAGATCCTTGGTTGCTGTTTTAGTGTCAGCGTGATCACGACCTTTAGTGTTTGCAAGGGTTTTAACCTTGTCGAACGCTACTCGAAGTTCGCCGAATTTCTCGCGCGCTTCTTCTGGATCTGGACCGTGATCGATTTCTTCTTCGTCTTCATCATCGTCAGTGTCATTTTTAGTGTCATTGCTATTTTTAGTTTGCTGCTCATCAGTTAACGCCGAACCAATATGCGAGCCGGCATTAGCCATGAACTCTTCTTCATTAGGATCAATGAATTTTGTGATGATGTCACTTAAACGAATTTCTTCAGCTTCATAACGATCGTATTGATCGAGTAACGAGCTAATGGCTGCCGGGTAATCTGAAACAGCAACCTGAACTTGTTTAATGCCTTCTTCAATCCGCTTAGCGATAACAATCTCGCCTTCACGGGTTAGCAGTTCAACCGTACCCATTTCACGCATGTACATGCGTACTGGGTCAGTTGTGCGGCCAATTTCGCTTTCTACTGTTGCAAGTACCTGTGCTGCCGCTTCGGCTGCGTCTTCATCGGTGCTATTTTCAGACATCATTAGGGTATCTTGGTCAGGTGCTGACTCAAATACTTGGATACCCATATCATTGAGCATCTGGATGATGTCTTCGATTTGGTCAGAATCGACCATATCCGAAGGTAAGTGGTCATTAACCTCTGCATAGGTTAAGTAGCCTTGTTCTTTACCTTTGGCGACTAGAAGTTTCAAACGAGACTGAGAGTTTTGCTCCATAGATCTTACCCACTGTAATGACGACAAAAATAACAACTAATAAAAGTTGCAAAGGATGGATTATAACGTGTTTGCTTGCAAGCGGCTAGTTATGTTATAGCTCATTTTGGATTAATTGTGCATATTCTTGACGCTCCTCACTCGTTAAATGAGCGACACGTGACTTATGAGCAAGTTGTTCAAGGCGTAATTCTAAATGCTTATTTATAATTTGAATAATGGTATCGACAAACTGCTGTTCAAGATTGTCGATTTCAACATCGTGCTGCCAGGCCGCAAGTTTGAGCAACGAAGCGTATTCGGGCTCGCCGCGCCAGCGTTCAAGCAGTTGAGCTGAGGTAATAGTTGGTTGCTGTCTGACTTGATTAATCAAGGTTTGCAACAACCCGGTGCCTTTGATGTTGATTTGGCCAAGTTGCGGAATGTTACTGATTGATTGCACCAGTTCGGGGTGCTGAACTAATAAGCCGATAGCTTGGCGTACAATGGAACCGCGCTGGGCTTTTTTACGCTGGGCTTTACTTTGCGCTGGTTTTTCCGTTTCGACAAAGCGATTGAGCGCGTCAGATTCTATGCCTAGGTACTTGGCTAGCTTTTCTTTCATCATTTGTTGAAAGACGCCATCGGCAATGCTGTTAACCATTGGCAGCGCTAATTGGGCTAATTTCGAGCGACCATCTTCCGAGTTCATTTCGACTTGGGTTAACAAGTTATCAAACAGGAATTGCGACAAAGGAATGGCCTCGTTGACCAAGTCGACAAATTTGTCTTGGCCGAGCGCGCGCACCATTGAGTCTGGATCTTCACCGTCGGGTAAAAACATAAACTTAATTTGGCGGCCATCTTGCAATTGCGGCAGCGCATTTTGCAAGGTTCGCCATGCGGCGTCACGACCCGCTCGGTCACCGTCGTAACAGCAAATAATTTCACCGGCGTTACGGAACATCAGCTGAATTTGGTCGGTCGTGGTTGAGGTGCCTAGTGAAGCAACAGCCCAGCTAATGCCGTTTTGTGCCAGTGCCACCACGTCCATATAGCCTTCAACTACCAATAAACGCTTAAGGTCGCGGTTGGCTTGTTTGGCTTCAAAAAAACCATAGAGCTCCGAGCCTTTATGAAAGATTGGCGTTTCAGGCGAGTTTAAGTATTTAGGGGTCGCATCATCGAGTACACGGCCACCAAAACCAATGACCCGGCCACGCCTGTCACGGATCGGAAACATTACTCGGTTACGAAAACGATCGTAGGTTCGGCCTTTTTCATTTTTGATTAAGACCCCGGTTTCAAGCAATTGATTTTCACGCTCACTACCGCGACCAAATTTATCTTTAACTTCTTGCCAATCATCGGGGGCATAACCAATGCTAAACCGTTTGGCAATTTCACCACTTAAACCACGCATCTTTAGGTATTCAATCACCTGAGCGCTATTTTTATTACTTTGTAACTGCTGACAGAAGTAAGTGGTTACTTGCTCCATTAATTCGTAGTAATCGAGTTTCTTTTGCTTGTCGATTGAATATTGCTGGGCCGATTTTTTTTCAGCACCTGAGTCTTCTCGCGGTACCTCAAGGTTGTACATGCCTGCCAGTTCGTCGATAGCATCGGGAAAATCAAGGCGGTCGTATTCCATGATAAATGAAATAATGTTGCCACTGGCGCCACAACCAAAGCAGTGATAAAACTGTTTGTCTTGGCTGACGTGAAACGAGGGGCTTTTTTCGCCGTGAAATGGGCAGCAAGCGACGTAACTTTTACCGGCTTTTTTGAGTTTAACTCGGCCATCTATTAGATCCACAATATCGGTACGGGAAATTAGATCATCAATAAAATGTTGAGGGATTAGGCCAGCCATACGTGTTCCGCAGTTGTTATGCTTGAAAAATAGTCGTCAATCGCTGTAGTGCTACAGCTTAGGGCGATGATTATATGAATAGGATATCATATCAGTTGAATTAATTTTTGACTCAGAAACAAATAAGCCGTGCTAGGCACGGCTTATTTATTTTATGACGCTAGCACATGATACATGTACTAAACGCATATACTTGCTTAGGCAGAAAAGGCTGCTTTAATTAAGCCACTTATCTTGCCTAAATCAGCACGACCTTGAACCTGAGGTTTGAGTAAAGCCATAACCTTACCCATCTCTTGCATTGAAGTTGCGCCTGTTTGTTCAATTGCACTTTTAATCAGACCATCGATTTCATCGCTAGTCAGTGGTTGCGGTAAAAAATCCTCAATCACTGTGATTTCGTACAATTCAATGTCAGCTAAATCTTGACGATCTGCATCTTCATACTGTTTTGCTGCATCGCGGCGCTGTTTTACCATTTTAACTAAAATGTTTAATACATCTTGGTCAGTTAGGGTAATACGCTCATCGATTTCTCGTTGTTTAACGGCAGCAAGAGCCATTCTGATCGTCTTTAAGCGCTCTTTATCTTTAGCGCGCATCGAGACTTTCATTTGCTCGGTTAGTTGCTCTAGTAGGTTCATATGTCGACTAATTCTTAGTACATGCGAACGCGACGTGCGTTTTCACGGCTTAATTTCTTAGCCAGACGCTTTGAAGCAGCAGCTTTAGCACGCTTACGTGCAGTCGTTGGCTTTTCATAGTGCTCACGACGACGTACTTCAGATAAAATTCCTGCTTTTTCACAAGAGCGCTTGAAGCGACGTAGTGCTACGTCAAATGGTTCGTTTTCTCTAACTTTAACTATTGGCATTTGCCTTTCACCTTGAAGGTTGATTTCATATAAGCCAATTGCAATAAATAATGTTGCAGGGCTATCAAATTTTGGTGCGACATTTTAATCCGAACCAGACCTCTTTGTAAAGAAAGATCATAACAAGCTGCAAATTATTTCTGCAATATAGTACAATCACTATAACTTATTTAGCGACGAACTTAACTATTAATGCGTATTTTAGGAATAGAAACTTCTTGTGATGAAACTGGCATCGCGATCTATGACGATCAGGGCGGCTTATTGGCTCATCAGTTATATAGTCAAGTTAAGCTACATGCAGATTATGGTGGGGTCGTGCCTGAGTTGGCCTCGCGCGATCACTCGCGCAAGATTATCCCGCTAATCAAGCAAACCATGCAAGAAGCTAACTGCACCGCGCAAGATATTGACGGCATTGCGTTTACTGCTGGTCCTGGCTTGGTGGGTGCTTTATTGGTTGGCGCATCGGTTGGGCGTTCATTGGCTTATGCTTGGGGTAAACCTGCGGTGGCGGTTCACCATATGGAGGGGCATTTACTTGCGCCGATGCTGGAAGAACATAAGCCTGATTTTCCTTTTATCGCGTTGCTTGTTTCTGGTGGTCATACTCAGTTAGTGCGAGTTGATGGTATTGGCCGATATCAGTTACTTGGCGAGTCGGTTGATGATGCGGCGGGTGAAGCTTTCGATAAAACAGCTAAATTACTTGGTTTGGATTATCCTGGCGGGCCACGGTTATCAAAAATGGCGCAAAGTGGCGACAGCACACGTTTTACTTTCCCCCGCCCAATGACCAATCGTCCGGGCTTGGATTTTAGTTTTAGTGGCCTTAAAACCTTTGCCGCTAATACTATTGCCGCTAATACACCTGAAGGATCGGTGTGCGATCCGCAGACGCAGGCCGATATTGCGCGCGCGTTTGAAGATGCGGTCGTTGATACCTTGGCGATAAAGTGTAAACGTGCATTAAAAGAAACTGGGCTTAAGCGTTTAGTGGTTGCCGGTGGTGTTAGCGCCAATACCCATCTGCGTACGCAATTAGAGCAGCTGATGAAAGCGCGTGGTGGCGAGGTGTTTTATCCGCGGCACGAGTTTTGTGCTGATAACGGCGCGATGATCGCCTACGCGGGCATGCAGCGTCTTAAAGCGGGGCAAACAGTGGATTTAGAAATATCAGCAACGCCACGCTGGCCAATGGATACTTTGCCGGCGGTTTAGTGAGTTGATAACAAATCTAGCGATAAAAATAGCAGCCTTGGCTGCTATTTTTTTCGTTTGAATTTCTGCCATATTTTGGATTCTTGGCCGTTTAGCAGTCGTACCATATTAGGTTGGTGTCGGATCATTATTAATAAACACAGCAGGGTGACCGCAATGGTATATTGTGGTTTTATCAGGTAGGTGAGCACGGGCGCTAGCAATGATACAACCAGCGCTGCGACCGATGAATAGCCGGTTATTAATACCACGGCTAACCAACTGAGTAAGAGTAATCCGGTTAAATCTAACCCAATCGGCAACATTGCCCCAAAGGCCGTTGCTACCCCTTTACCCCCTTTAAATTCGAAGAAAATAGGGAAAATGTGGCCCAAGCAGGCTGCAACGGCAACCAAGCCTAAACTAAGTGGTTCTAGGCCTAAAAAATAAGAGCACCACACGGTAATGGTGCCTTTAAGTACGTCACCAATTAACACTAATATGGCCGGACGAGCACCACCAATGCGTAAAATATTGGTCGCCCCCGGATTGCCTGAACCATTAATGCGCGGGTCGGGCAGTTGATACATTCGCGCAATTATTATTGCACTAGACAGCGATCCAGCCAGGTAGGCGAGAATAATCATTAATATCGTCAAGGCGATCATGAGTTGCTTATCTCTTGATTGACAGATTGTTTTACCGTGGGTAATTGGCTATTAGGGACATTCTTGCTCATTTAGTGGCTGTTTTCCTTAGGCGATATAAGCTATATTAGCGCGGCGCTGGCGCAGCATAATATTATAAAATTCAGATTATTTGCTCATCATACGCTGGCAAATCGGATAAAGGTATCCGACCATTTATCAAACACAAGAATTGAGAGCCAAAATGGACATAGTTTTTATTAAGCAACTAAAAGTTGAAACCACAATTGGCGCTTACGAATGGGAAAAAACCATTAAGCAAACCTTGCTACTTGATCTTGAGATGGCGTGGGACAATCGGGCGCCAGCAGCGCAAGATGATTTAACCAAAGCCCTTGATTATGCATCCGTTTCACAGCGTATTACGAGTTGGTTAGAGCTGCAACAGATTGAGTTAATTGAAACTGTAGCAGAACAAATTGCGCAGCTGTTATTAAATGAGTTTTCAATCAACTGGCTGCGTTTAACGGTACACAAGCCAGATGCGGTGAGCAATGCCGCTGGCGTTGGCGTGACGATTGAACGAGGCGAAAAGGCATAATGGCAACCTTATTTATCAGTATTGGCAGTAATATCGATAAAGCGCGCTATATTCGCCACGGCATCGCAGATTTGACCGCTCAGTTTGGGCCATTGCAGATATCTTCGGTGTATGAAAGCCAGTCGGTTGGTTTTGACGGCAGCAATTTTTATAATTTGGTCTGCGCCGCAACGACCAGTCTCGACGTCAGCGAAGTCACGACCTTGCTGCGTAAAATTGAACTCGCTAACGGTCGTGATCGCAGCGCCAAAAAGTTTAGTTCTCGCACTCTTGATCTCGATTTGTTGCTGTATGATGATTTGGTCATTGCAGAGCCAACAGTATTGCCACGTGATGAAATTGACAAAAATGCGTTTGTGTTATGGCCTTTAGCCGAGTTAGCGCCTAACTTCATTCACCCGCTACTAAAGCAAAGCTATCAAGATTTATGGGATAGTTTCGATAAAGATAAACAGTCATTGTGGGCTATCCCCTTTGACTGGCAAGGAAGTGATTTATAAATGTCGACATTTGAAATCGTTATATTATCGTTAATTCAGGGCTTTACTGAGTTTTTGCCAATCTCGAGCTCTGCTCATTTAATTTTGCCTTCAAAAATATTGGGCTGGAACGATCAGGGGTTAGCCTTTGATGTGGCGGTTCATATTGGCACCTTATTAGCGGTCATGATTTACTTTAGACGTGAAGTGGTCACCTTGTTATTAGCCTGGTTTGGTTCGTTTAAAGGCCAGCATAACGGTGAGAGTCGCTTAGCGTGGTGGATTATTATTGGCACCATTCCCGCAGGGTTATTTGGCTTGCTGGCCAAAGATTTAATTGAAACCTATTTGCGCTCGGCCTGGGTGATTGCAGGCACGACGATTAGTTTTGGCTTGTTATTATGGTGGGCCGATGTTCGCGCTAAGCAGGTGATTAACGAGTATAAGCTAACTCTTTCAAATGCAATATTTATTGGTATGGCGCAGGCCATTGCGTTAATTCCCGGCACCTCGCGTTCGGGCATTACCATGACCGCAGGTCTGATGCTGGGTATGACGCGTGAAAGTGCCGCTAGGTTTTCGTTTTTGTTGTCTATTCCGGTCATCATCATGAGCGGTGGTTATACCGCGCTAGGATTATTCGACGATGGCGCCGTCGTTAACTGGGCCGAGATGGGTTACGGCTTGGTATTATCTTTTGTTAGCGCTTATGTCTGCATTACCTTTTTCCTAAGCGTAATCAGTAAAATGGGCATGTTACCTTTTGTGATTTACCGTTTGCTGCTAGGTGCCGGGCTTGTTGCCTTTTTGCTGTGGTAACTGCTGCATCGTCATCTTGACTTGCGATTAGCTTAGCTAATCGCTGCGACCCGCGCTTGAAATAACGCGGGTTTGATCGCCGCGCCCACTATTCCTTGCTTGATAATTTCTTGAACATTGACCGTGCGTGCCAGCTCAAAGTAACTGAGCATTGTATGGTGTTGTGGGTAGGGTGATAATTCAAAGCCCGTTCTGCCGCGCGCATCGGCTTCGCAGGTTAATAAAAACTGCAAATAGCGTTCTGGTTTACGCCACACATCAAGACTGTCGAACAATTTAATCACGGTGTCACGACGTAACTCGTCGCAGCGATGAATTTTACAATGGTGATCACTCACTAACAGCGCTAACTCTTTGTGTTGGTTTGGTACTCGCAGTCGCAAACACAGCTGCTTAATCAGGGTTAAACCTGCTTGACCATGGCCGTGATGTGATGGCCACTTGTCTGGTGGGGTTAACGCTTTGCCCAAATCATGAACCAAGGCAGCAAAGCGCACCACCGGATCTTGAGTTAACTTAGCGGCTTGCTCAACCACCATTAGCGTATGTATGCCACTGTCGATTTCAGGGTGCCATTTGGCGGGATTAGGCACGCCAAATAAGTTATCAATTTCGGGTAATAATACCGCCAGCGCCTGACATTGACGCAGCACTTCAAAAAAGACCTGTGGGTTTTTAGAGTCTAGCGCCTTGGCCATTTCTGCCCAAACTCGCTCTGGGGTTAAGTGAGCCAGTTCGCCGTTAAGCGCTAACTGTTGCATCAGCGTCATGGTTTCGGGGGCAACAGTAAAACCAAGATGGGCAAATCGAGCCGCAAATCGGGCCACCCGTAATACGCGTAATGGATCTTCACTAAATGCCGGTGAAATATGGCGCAGTACCCGATCGTTAAGATCTTGCTGGCCATGATAAGGGTCGACCAAGCTGCCGTCGGGGCGCTGGGCAATCGCGTTAATGGTCAGGTCGCGCCTGATGAGATCTTGCTCTAGGGTAACATCGGGCGCGCTATAGCAATCAAAGCCAGTATAACCATGGCCAGATTTTCGCTCGGTACGTGCGAGTGCATATTCTTCTTTGGTGATTGGATTGAGAAACACCGGAAAGTCTTTGCCCACTTGCTGATAATTTTGATCAAGCAATTGCTGCGGTGTGGCCCCAACGACAACCCAGTCATGATCCACTACATTAATATTTAATAAATTATCGCGTACTGCGCCGCCGACTAAAAAGATTTCCACTAAGGTTGCCCTCAAAACAAAGATAGTTAATTATAGCTAATCCGTCGCCAGGTTTAAACATTCACTATTATTACGGACTTACCGCCGCAGGCGAAGTCTGCTAGGATCTGGCTATAACATAACCATTGAAGGTATTGCTGATGTATCAGGCGTTTTACGGTCTGAAGGAAATTCCATTTTCTATTGCCCCTAATCCCAAGTACTTATTTTTAAGCGAGCGTCACCAAGAGGCGTTAGGTCATTTGCAATACTGTCTCGACAGTGGCGGTGGTTTTTTGCTGCTGACCGGTGAGGTAGGTACGGGGAAAACCACTTTAGCGCGAACGCTACTGAGTAAAGTTGCAAGCAATACCGATATTGCGTCAATCTTAAACCCAAGCTTGACCGAAATAGAGTTGTTAGCAACCTTATGCGATGAGTTAGCCATTACTTACTCGCCAAGCCCTAGCTTAAAAGAGCTGGTTGATGCGATTAGTGGTTTTTTAATCGACAATCACAACAATGGTCGAAAAACCTTACTGGTGATTGATGAGGCGCAGCATTTACGGGCCGAGGTGTTAGAGCAGTTGCGATTGCTGACTAACCTCGAAACCGATGATGACAAATTGCTGCAGGTCATGTTGATTGGCCAGCCAGAACTGCAACAGCAGCTGAAACAGCAGCACCTACGCCAGTTAGCGCAGCGCATCACCGCTCGATATCATTTGATGCCGCTCGAAGCGCAAGAAGTTAGTGCTTACATTGCGCATCGCTTAAAAATAGCGGGGCGTGAGCATGTGTTATTTAGCAAAAAATCGTGCAACCGCATTTTTGAACTAAGCGAAGGCATTCCACGGGTTATTAACTTAATTTGCGACAAAGCATTATTGTTGGCCTACGGCGAGCAGTTAACTGAAGTTGATATTAGCAGTGTTAATCGGGCGGCTTCACAAGTGTTGTTTGTTGACTATCAAGTGCCAGCAACGTCGAATGCTCAGTGGTTAAAACCGATGTTAACTAGCACAGTTGTTATTGTTGGGGTGCTTGGCATTGCGTGGGGCGGGCTGAACTTTTACCGTGTTATGTCAGCGCAAAATGAGCACGGTGTGGTTATGACCACGCCGGTGGCTGAGTCGGCTGTAGAACGATTAACAGCACCATTAACAACGTCTTCAATAGCGCCGTTAGCGATGCCCGCAGTCAGTGGGAATTTACCTATAACGCCGGTGGCGAATTTAGTGACTCAGCAAGCTAGCATTGATGTTAACCAGCATATTAATCCTTATTTGGCGAAATCACGGTTAAGCCAGTCGGCCTTTTCTGGGTTAATGGGGCTGTGGGGCACGGCGCAAGGTGCAGGCGTTGATCACTGTAACTCGGCCAAACAATATGGTTTGCGCTGTGTTGAGGGCACGGGTTGGGATCAATTGCTTGGCTATAATCATCCGGCGGTGTTCTCTTTTCGGGTCGCGGGGCAAACATATTTCGCAGCAGCCGTTGCGGTTGATAGTGATAACAAGGTGTTAATCCAGTTATTTGATCAACAGTTAGTGGTTAATAAATCTTGGTTGTTACAACACTGGACAGGTGCCTTTACCGTGTTGTGGCAACCGCCGGCAGGCTTTAACCGTTATTTAAAATTAGGTCAGCAAGGAGGTGCGGTGACCGAATTGGCATCGATGCTACATCAGTTTTATCAACTGCCTAACTCAGCCAGTCACTCATTTGACCAGGTATTAGCGCAATTAGTCAGGCGTTTTCAGGCCGAACATCAGTTAACGGTCGATGGCATTGCTGGGGAGCAAACCTTGCTTAAGTTGCAAATTGCCACCGCGCGGCAAGGGCAAACCTTGCTTAATGATCCTAAACTGGCTCAGTTCGATGCGGGACCAACCTCAACGCTAATCGCTAAAAGAGTTGCGTTACCGCCAGCTTATATAGCACCTGCACGTTATCAGGCGAAGCTCGTTAAAAAACCTAGCGTTGCTGCGCCGACCAACAGAAAATTGGCCAGCGAACCGCCACAATCGACTACTGCTACGGTTGACCAGTTGGTCACACAAGAGGGCGTTTCAGCCGATTTAGCGCAGCGATTTAGTCAGGCATTAGCCGCAATGGAAGCCGAGCAGCTCAGCGAGCCGTTACCTGCCAAGCTTCATCCGCAAGCTTTAGTTTATTTTCCTCAGTGGTATCAAGACTTGGTGCCACCTTTGCAGTTTAGTTCGCACATCTATTCGAGCGATCGCGCCGAGCGTTGGGTCAAAGTGAACCGCCAAGTGGTTAAAGAAGGTGAGTTAATTAATGCCGATTTACGTTTGGTGCAAGTCACCCCTGAACAGGTAATTATAGAGATGCAGCAGCGGCAGTTTACCTTGCCTGCCTTAACCGATTGGTAATTTAACCTAACGACCTGCTCAGTTGGTGCTAATTAACGCTAATGTTGCTGTGCAGGTCATTGTAATAATGATAATTATTTTTAGTTAAAGCGGGATTAAAACCTTGCCAATTTGCGCGGGAGCACTATAATGCCGTTAATGATAATAGTTACCATTTAGAGATTAGTATGAAATCAGTTGTCGCTTTATCGGCCCTGGCAATATCGCTAGTGTCATCTTTTGCAGCTATCGCTGCCCAAGAAGTTAATATTTATTCGTACCGTCAGCCATATTTGGTTAAGCCAGTGGTTGCAGAGTTTACTCAAAAAACCGGAATTAAAGTAAATGTTGTGTTTGCTAAAAAAGGTCTGGTTGAGCGTTTAACACGTGAAGGCAAGCACACTAAAGCGGATTTATTGCTGACAACTGATATTAGCCGCTTAATGGAATTAACCGATAAAGGTCTAACTCAGCCCGTTAAAAGTACGGTGTTAAAAAGAAACGTTCCTGCGCATTTACGTGACGAAGACAACGAGTGGTTTGCGTTGACAACCCGTGTTCGTAATTTGTATCTGTCAAAAGAACGGATGGCTGGGGTAACACTGCGTTATGAAGACCTAAGCGACCCTAAGTATCAAGGTAAGATCTGTACTCGCAGCGGTAAGCACCCTTATTCAGTGGCATTGATTTCTTCAATGATTGCTCATCACGGCTATGACGATGCTAAAGTATGGCTTGAAGGTTTTAAAGATAACTTAGCACGCCGTCCTCAAGGCAATGATCGCGCTCAAATCAAGGCTATCGCACAAGGTCAGTGTGATATCGCATTGGGTAATAGCTACTATTTTGGCAAAATCTTGATGAACGACTTGCAAAAAGTTTGGGCCGAGTCAGTTAAAATTACTTTCCCTAATCAGCAAGATCGTGGTGCCCACGTGAATGTCAGTGGCATGGCATTAACCAAATATGCTAAAAACAAAAAAGCGGCGATTAAGTTAATGGAATACCTGACCGGTAATTCTGCGCAAAATTTCTATTCTGAAATTAACCTAGAATACCCAGTCAAGAAAGGCGTGAGAGTCTCTAAACTTGTGGCTTCTTGGGGCGAATTTAAAGCCGATAACTTAGCGATGTCAGCCATTGCGGGCAATCGTCAGTTGGCGTTAAAAATGCTCGATGAAGTAAAATTCGATTTGTAGAAATTCGGCGCTAACCTAGCGCCTATTAGTGAATTTAGAAGTGTAAATGTTTATAAATCTAAATATTAAATGGCCAGCTTTTAGCTGGCTTTTGTCATTGTTACTATTCTCACCATTGCTGGCGATTATCTGGCAATCCTTTGGTGACGATCACAATATATTCTCTCATCTGTGGCAAACTGTACTGCCTGATTATCTGTTAAATACCTTGCTGGTCGTGATTGGTGTGGCGGTGTCCTCAATGCTGATCGGCGTGCCACTAGCCTGGCTAATTGCGATGTGTCAGTTTCCAATGCGCGGTTTTTTTGTCTGGGCACTGTTATTGCCATTAGCGATGCCGTCGTACGTTGTTGCTTATATTTATACTGATTTATTTGAATACGCCGGCCCAGTACAGCGTTGGCTGCGTGAGTTTTTCAGTTGGCAGTCACCACAAGATTATTGGTTTTTTGAAATACGCTCAGTCAGTGGCGCGATAGCGATGTTGACGTTGGTGCTGTTTCCCTATGTCTATTTGCTAGCACGTACCGCTTTTTTAGAGCAGTCGACCTCATTGTTGCATTCGTCGCGGATGCTGGGCTGTTCACCATGGCAAAGCTTTGTCCGCATTTCATTACCGCTGGCTCGCCCGGCGATCTCTGTGGCTATCGCGTTAGTCGCGATGGAAAGTCTGGCCGACTTTGCGGTGGTTAATTACTTTTCGGTGCCTACGTTAACGACTGCGGTCTACGATACTTGGCTCGGTTATGGCAGTTTGGCCGCCGCCGCTCGATTGTCAGCGATGATGATCGCCGTATTATTTGTGTTAATTAGCATTGAGCGCCTTGGTCGCAGCAAACAACAGCTTTATCAAAAAACCACCGGCCAAGAAACCAAGGAGCGGTTTGAACTGCGCGGCTTTAACGCCTTTATCACGGTGCTGTTTTGCAGCTTGATCTTTGGCTTGGCTTTTTTACTGCCGTTTGTAACCTTGATTGATTTGGCAATTGATTATTTTGAACAGTCGTGGAATGAGCAGTTTATCCAGTACAGCATTAATAGCTTGATGTTGGCGACTATTGTCAGTGTTTGCTGCATCGTTATTGGTTTGTTGTTAAGTTTTTACAAACGTTTGTCTAACCAGCGTTACGCCTATATTCCATCAAAAATATCCAGCACAGGTTATGCCTTGCCTGGCACGGTGTTGGCGATTGGCGTGCTGATCCCGCTGTCGTTTTTAGATCACCAACTTAATGAGTTGTTTGAATGGCTTGGACGCGAAGGGCCAGGGCTAATTTTGTCGGGCAGTTTGTTTGCGATAGTGGTTGGTTATGTGGTGCGTTTTGTCGCGATTGCGATTGGCTCTATTGAGTCGAGTTTTAATAAAGTTACGCCTTCACTTGATATGGTCAGTACCACCTTGGGCTTGTCACCGCTGCAAATGTTGATTCGGGTTCATTTGCCTTTGGTCAGAAAAGGGTGTTTCGCCGCGGCGTTATTGGTGTTTATAGAATCGATGAAAGAGCTGCCGGCGGCCTTGTTATTAAGACCATTTAATTTTGAAACCCTCGCGACCTATGTTTATCAGTATGTGTCTGATGAGCAGCTTGAGCTTGGCGCATTAGCGGCCATTGTGATTGTAATGGTTGGATTGATCCCATTAATATTTTTAAATCGTTCGTTGGAGCAACAGCATTAGTATGACGACCTTAGCTATTGAGAACTTAGCGTGCAGCTATAACGGAAAGGCGGTCATTGACGACTTATCACTGACGTTAGAGCACAATGAAATTGTGGCGTTGCTTGGGCCTAGTGGTTGTGGCAAAACAACCCTATTACGTACTATTGCAGGCTTGCAAAATATTAGTCATGGCCAAATTAGCATTAGCGATAAGGTGGTGAGCACGCCGGGTAAAATTTTGGCCAGTGAGCAACGCAATGTCGGGATGATTTTTCAAGATTATGCGTTATTTCCACATTTGACCGTGGCCCAAAATATTGCGTTTGGCATTAGCAAGCAAAGTAAAAGTGAGCAGGCGACTCGGGTTGAGTCGATGCTTAATTTGGTTAAGTTACAGCCTTTTAGTGCACGTTTCCCGCACGAGCTTTCGGGCGGTCAGCAACAACGGGTCGCCATTGCGCGTGCGTTAGCTTATCAACCCGATATTATGTTACTTGATGAGCCTTTTTCTAATATCGATAGTCAGTCACGTTTTAGTATTATGCTTGAAATTCGCCAAATTCTTAAAGAGCACGGGGTGCCAGCGGTGTTTGTAACACACAGCAAAGACGAAGCTTTTGCTTTTGCAGACAGGTTGGCTATTTTCAACCAAGGAAAAATTGAACAAATAGGCAATGCGCAAGATTTATATTTACGACCACGCAGTCCGTATGTCGCAAATTTCATGGGTAAAACTAATTATTTGGCAATTACTGATCGCGGTGAACAGGGCATAACAACCCGGTTGGGCCTGATTAAGCCTGCGAACGGTACGCCGGTTAATCAGAGCCATTCACAGGTGATGTTACGGCCTGAAAAGATTAGCTTAGCCCTTGACGCTGATAGCCCATTTTTTATTAAACACTGCTTTTTTGGCGGTAGCCATTGGGTGTATCAAGTGTCTGATAGTCGCGATCCTGAGTTTATGCTTGAAGCGCATGCGCCTGAGCAGTGGCCTGTTGATGCCTGCGTTGGCATTACTGTATTAAGCCATGAGCTAGTGACCTTTAGTTAACTTAAGTCGCGGATAGGCATCAATAGCGCTGTGGTAACATCTTTTGACTTGTCTCCGCGGCGGTTAAAAATATTCGTATCGGTCGGTTTTCAACAAGTTAGCAAACGCTGATCGACAACTTGGCTTAACTAAAATGTTATCGATTTGTTTTCATATGACTTTTTTAATGTAAACTCAAGCCAATATCTAATGTTGGAGGTTGTATGGCTCGGGAACAAATGGGGGTGTGTGCAGAAGGAAATTTGCATGGGCTCTACCTACTATTTGATTGTCATGAAGGCAACGAAGTCGCTATTCGTTCACAGTTGGCTGAAATATCGACTTACTTAGATGAATCCTCTGAACTGTATTGTGACGTCGCTTTCTCTGGCTTTATCGCAATAGGCGCTAATTATTGGTCAGCGCTGTATGGCGAATCAGCTCCGGCATTATTACGGCCTTTTCCGTCGCTGAGCAGTGATGATCGCGCCGCACCTGCTAATCCTTACGATCTCTTTATTCATATTCGTTGTGATCGGGCCGATATAAATCATTTGATTGGTCGTGAAATTTGTTTGATGTTGGAAGATCTTGCGGCCTTGGTCGAGCAAATTAATGGTTTTCGTTATTTTGATAATCGCGATTTGACCGGCTTTGTTGATGGTACTGAAAACCCTAAAGGATTGCGCCGCCATGAAGTGGCGTTAGTTGGCCGCGAAGATAATCAATTTAGGGGCGGTAGTTATATTCATATTCAACGTTATCGCCATGATCTAAAACGCTGGAATGGCTTAAGGGTTAAGCAGCAAGAAGATATTATCGGTCGAACCAAAGAAGACAATCAAGAATACACTTCATTTAATCAGCCGCAAACGGCTCATATTCGTCGAGCTGCGATTAAAGATGCTAAGGGCAATACGCTGGAAATATTACGGCAGTCGATGCCTTATGGTGATATGCAAGAGCAAGGGCTGTTTTTCATTTCGTGCTGCGCGACCCCGCTGCACTTTGAATTGATGCTGCGCAGTATGATGGTGAGTGACCACAAAGGGCATTACGATCATTTACTCGATTATACGCAGGCGATGACAGGCGCCGCTTTTTTTGCGCCCTCGACTCCATTTTTAATGTCACAAGGGCGTATTTAGTCTTTGCGGCGTTGGCTTACAAGCTAACGTTAAATAATTCTTTAATAGTATTTAGCGCTTTGTCGATGTCGGTCACTTTTGCTGGTGCAATGAAAATGGTATCATCACCGGCAATGGTGCCTAAAATCCCTTCGGTTTTACCTATTGAGTCAAGCAGACGAGCAATTAGTTGGGCAGCTCCGGGACTTGTTCTTATCACGATAAGGCTGTCGTTATGATCGAGATCGATCACTAAATTTTTTAGCGGGCTACTGGTATTGGGTACGCCAAGTTCGGCGGGTAAGCAATAGACCATTTCATGTTTGGCGTTGCGGGTGCGAACTGCACCAAATTTGCTGAGCATTCGAGATACTTTTGATTGATTTATATTCTCAAATCCAACCGCTTGCAATGCCACCACAATATCGCCTTGCGAGCCAAAGTTCTCTTCTTTTAATAAGGCTTTAAACGCTTTTGTTAATTGTTCTTGTTTGTCGTTACTTTTGATAGGCATGGTTTTGTTATCTTTTTATAATTACCAATGATAATTATGCACCTTTTTGCATAAAACGCTACAAAAATTAACTTTATATTCCATTTTTTGAATAAAAATCACCTATTTTTTATCTGTCTCGCTATATTTGTTAATTTATTGTGTTTATTCATCGCAGTGATACTTAGTTTTAACGAAAATTAAGGTATACTCAGGGCGAAATTTTGAGGCCGTCACGAAAGTAGTGCTTTAGTGGTACCTTATTAACCATCGGCTTTGGTCGGATGGTGATAAGGCTTTAATGCTATTAAGCTCTTCACTTGTTTTAGATGACTCGTATTCTATTTTAATCTCTGAGGGAGAACGTTATGAAAGTTGCAGTATTAGGCGCTGCTGGCGGTATTGGCCAAGCACTAGGTTTATTATTAAAAACACAATTACCTGCGGGTTCTGAGTTATCTTTGTATGACATTGCGCCGGTAACTCCAGGTGTTGCTGCAGATCTTAGCCACATCCCAACTGACGTAAAAGTAACTGGCTTTGCCGGTGAAAACTCAGCCGCTGCTCTTGAAGGTGCTGACGTTGTTTTAATTTCTGCTGGTGTTGCTCGTAAGCCAGGCATGGATCGTTCTGATCTTTTCAACATCAACGCTGGGATCGTTAAGAATCTAGTTGCTGTTTGTGCCGACACTTGTCCAAAAGCATTAATTGGTATTATCACTAACCCAGTAAACACAACTGTTGCTATCGCGGCTGAAGTACTAAAAGAGAAGGGTGTTTATGATCCTGCTCGTTTATTTGGTGTGACTACTTTAGACATCATCCGCTCAAACACTTTCGTTGCTCAAGCTAAGGGTCTTAACCCTGCTGATGTTAACGTTCCTGTTATCGGTGGTCACTCTGGCGTAACTATTTTACCATTGCTTTCTCAGTCTGGTTGTGAATTTACAGCTGAAGAAACTGCGGCGCTAACAACTCGTATCCAGAATGCTGGTACTGAAGTTGTTGAAGCTAAAGCTGGCGGCGGTTCTGCTACATTGTCAATGGGACAAGCAGCTGCACGTTTTGGTCTATCTTTAGTGCGTGCACTTAACGGCGAAGAAAACGTTGTTGAATGTACTTATGTTGAAGGCCCTGGCGATAAGGCACGTTTCTTCGCTCAGCCTGTTCTTTTAGGTAAAAACGGCGTTGAAAAAGTACTAGGTTACGGTGAGCTAACAGCTTTCGAAGCTGACGCACTTAATGGCGCACTTGATACGCTTAAAGGCGATATCACGCTAGGTGAAGACTTCATCAAAGCTTAATCGCTTAATGCTTAGTCGTGATGAAAAAAGCCAGTCCTAGTGATTGGCTTTTTTATGTCTAGTGCATTGCTCTGGATATGTTTTAGCGCAGTGACGTATAGGCAACAAAAAAGGCCTAGGGTTGAAACCCTAGGCCTTTTTTAGCGATGTTCGAATTAAGCTTTACGGTTAGCTGCAATGTGCGCTAAGGCAATTAATGCGTCCTTGTAAGGGCTGTCATCGAGCGGTGCTAGGGCGTTGATTGCTTTGTCAGCTTCACGTTGCGCTTGAGCTAGGGTGTAGTCTAATGCGCCAGTATCGGTTAGCGCCTGCAAAATTGGTTCAAGCATGTTTAGGCCGTTGCCATCAACAATAGCACTTCTAATCATGCTGACTTGCTCTGGTGTACCATGGGCCATGGCATGGATTAAAGGTAGGGTGGGTTTACCTTCAGCCAGATCGTCACCAATGTTCTTGCCTAGCTGTTCTGCGTCGGCAGTATAATCGAGATGGTCATCAATTAACTGGAATGCAGTGCCCAAATGCATGCCGTACAGCTTCATTGCTTCAATGATTGCTGGTTGCTGGTTGGTAATTACTGCGGCCAAATGAGTTGAGGCTTCAAACAGTTTGGCAGTTTTGCAGTAAATAACCCGCATGTAACTTTCTTCTGTCGTATCAGGATCGTTAACATTGATTAGCTGTAAAACTTCACCTTCGGCAATAATGTTAGTGGCATCGGCCAGTACTTCCATGATGGTGAGGTTCTTTAAATTGGTCATCATTTGGAATGAACGAGAATACAGAAAGTCACCCACTAAGACACTAGCCTGATTGCCAAATAGTGCATTGGCTGTTTCTCGGCCCCGACGCATGGTTGATTCATCGACAACATCATCATGGAGCAAGGTTGATGTATGGATAAATTCGATAATCGCGGCAATAGAGAGATGCTCTTTGCCTTGATAATTTAAGGCGCGGGCAGCTAACACAGTTAGTAGTGGGCGCATTCGCTTGCCACCACTGTTGATAATATAAAAACCTAACTGATTTATTAGCGCAACGTCAGAAGATAACTGCTCTTGGATCAGTTGATTGACTAACGCCATATCTGACTTTGATAAATCGCTAATCTCGTTAAAATCCATAGTGTTTCCAGTAGTTCGATGGTGGTATTTTTAGGGAGAGCTAAGCCCTCTAAAAAATTTGTCAGATTGTACCTTAAAAATTGGGATTTAACATTATTTAAAGTCAGACCATATTGTTAGCGCGACTGACTGTAGAGAAAATGAACATTTATTTCTAGATATATGTTTTTTTCGTTAATTAGGACTTGCGTAAGCGAGGGCGATTGCGTAGAATTTGCGCCCTATTAAGAAACTAGATTAGGCATAACTTGCGCACATTATAAACGCAACTTATGTCATAGCGGAGATAAACATGTACGCTGTTTTCCAAAGTGGCGGTAAACAACACCGTGTGACCGAAGGTCAGACGTTGCGCCTGGAAAAAATAGACCTAGAAGCCGGTGCTAGCATCGATTTCGATAAGGTTCTAATGATCGCCAATGGCGAAGAAATTAACGTTGGCGCCCCTTACATTGCGGGTGGCAAGGTTGTTGCTGAAGTAATTACACACGGTCGTGGCGAGAAAGTAAAAATCGTTAAATTCCGTCGTCGTAAGCACTCTCGTAAATCACAAGGTCATCGTCAGTGGTTCACTGAAGTGAAGATCACTGCTATTAACGCTTAAGGGGAAACTGAAATGGCACATAAGAAAGCTGCTGGTAGTACTCGCAACGGTCGCGATTCAGAAAGTAAACGCCTAGGTGTTAAGCGCTACGGCGGTGAATCGGTTCTTGCTGGTAACATCCTAGTTCGTCAACGTGGTACTAAATTCCACGCTGGTACTAACGTAGGTATGGGTAAAGACCACACCCTTTTTGCTAAAATTGAAGGTAAAGTTCAATTTGAACAGAAAGGTTCTTTAAATCGTAAATACATCAGCATCATCGCTGAGTAAACGATTTAAAACAGGATTCTAAAACCCCGCTTCTGCGGGGTTTTTTTTTAGCTTTTTGGCGGATACTTCACAGTATAGTCGCGGTTGAACATTTATTATGGCCACTAGCTGGCTGTTTCTTTTTTATCGCAGCTACCGCTAAAAATAACGTTATATACCCGTGACCATTGGAAAGTCAGGAATTTAGGGTGTGAGTAAAATTCTAGGTACAAGGCGCGCGATTGAGCAATAGCTGGCTATTGTGATTGAGCGAAACGCAGTAGATGGGATTTTAAGCCACCATAAAACCTGCAACTTCATTGATTACGGGTATAGCTCCGTTGATATTAATAGGTTAAACCTGTGATATTTTCTGGCTAATGGATAGCGTTAAAACTATGCACTGGACGTGCAAAATGACTGTTTCTTTCTATCGGTTAGGAACAGAGTATACTTAATGCACATGTTCAGTGCGGAGAAAACAAATGAAATTTGTTGATGAAGCGATCATTCGCGTCGAAGCGGGTGATGGTGGGGCCGGAACGGTAAGTTTCCGTCGTGAAAAATGTGTACCTGATGGCGGACCTGATGGCGGCGATGGCGGCGATGGTGGCGATATTTATATGATCGCAGATCCAAGTCTAAATACGCTAATTGATTTTCGCTATGAGCGATTCCCTCGCGCAGAGCGTGGCACCAATGGTCAAAGCCGTGACTGTACCGGTAAGCGTGGTGAAGATTTAACCTTAAAAGTACCGGTCGGCACTCGCGTCACCGATGAAGGCACTGGCGAATTTGTTGGTGATTTGACTTATATCGGTCAAAAGATCATGGTCGCTAAAGGCGGTTTCCATGGTTTGGGCAATGCCCGTTTTAAAACCAGTACTAATCGTGCACCACGTCAAAAGACTTTGGGCACTGAAGGCGAAGTTCGTAGCCTTAAGCTTGAACTTATGTTGTTGGCTGATGTGGGTTTACTTGGTTATCCGAATGCCGGTAAGTCAACGTTAATTCGTGCGGTATCAGCAGCAAAACCTAAAGTGGCTGATTACCCATTTACCACCTTGGTACCAAACCTGGGTGTGGTTGGTTTAGATTCTGAACGCAGTTTTGTTATTGCTGATATCCCTGGGATCATTGAAGGTGCGGCCGAAGGCGCTGGTTTAGGGACGCGTTTCTTAAAGCACCTTGAGCGTTGTCGTATTATCATGCACGTTATTGATTTGATGCCGTATGAAGAGGGTGATCTTGGTCTAAGTGCATTGACATTGATTGCTGAACTTGAGAAGCATAACCCCGAGTTGGCTAAAAAGCCACGCTGGTTAGTGTTTAATAAGATCGACATTGTGCCAGAAGAGGAGCTGCAGGATCGCATTGATTCTGTGTTAGATGCCTTGTGTTGGGACGGTGATTATCATTGTATTTCAGGCATCTCAAAAGAAGGTACAAAAACACTTTCTTATAAGCTGATGGATTACATTGAAGCAAATCCACTGGAAGAAATTCAGGTTGATGTTGACGCTGAAGTTGACTTTAAGTGGGACGATTACCACAAAGAGCAAATTGGCGGCAAGAACGTTATTACTGAAGGTGATGACGATGATTGGGATGACTGGAACGAAGACGATTACGATGTTGAAGTTGAATATCGTCCTTAATCACAGATAGTAATAAAACGGTTGGCCTTGGTCAGCCGTTTTTTTTTGCTAAAAAATAATGGAACTTTTTTAATGAAAATATCAATGATCGCGGCGATGGCGCAAGAGCGGGTAATTGGCAAAGACAATAAAATGCCATGGCATCTGCCTGAAGAGTTGCAATATTTTAAACGCGTTACTCTCGGTAAGCCGATCTTAATGGGCCGTAATACCTATGAATCGATTGGTCGACCATTACCAGGGCGCCAGAATATTGTTATTAGCACTAACCCTGATTTGGTCATAGCTGGGGTCGATGTCGTTAATAACATCGAGCAAGCGCTTAGCGTCGCGGGTAAGTGTGAAGAACTGATGGTGATCGGTGGCGCTCGTCTGTATCAGCAAATGATCGATTTAGCCGATACGCTTTATATTACCGATATTAAGCTTGATGTCGCTGGTGATGCATTTTTCCCCGACTATAAAGCCGAACTGTGGATTAAAAATAATGAGGAACAGCATTACTCAAAAACAGGCATTGAGTTTGTGACCTATTCATTAGCAAGAATAAAATAATAGTGAGTCAGAGTGATTACTGAGTACAACAAGGCCACATAATTAATGTAATTTGTATTACTTTAGCTCTAGCTAGTTACTTGTCAAATGATTTAATATTGTTAAATGTTAGCCCCATTTATGATATTAAAGGACTAAGTAATGAAGTCAGTGGTCGCTTGTATTTCGTTTTTATTGTACGCAATAAATACCCTTGTGTGGACCGTGCCTATTTTAATTTTAGCGCTGGTTAAATTAATTCCAATTGGCTTGCTGCAAAAAGCCACTAGTTACTTGCTTGACGGTTGTGCCAGTTGTTGGGTCAAGGTTAATACCGTTAATCAAAATCTGTTGAGCCCGTTGCAGATTGACATTGTTGATCTGCCCGAGCTATCAAATGCGCAGTGGTATATCGTGATTTCGAACCATCAATCATGGGTTGATATTTTTGTGTTGCAGCGGCTGTTTTCCGGAAAAATTCCATTCTTAAAGTTCTTTCTTAAGCAGCAACTGATCTTTGTACCGGTAATTGGTTTAGCGTGGTGGGCACTCGATTTTCCGTTTATGAAGCGCTACAGCCGTGAATTCTTAGCCAAGAACCCACAGTTAAAGGGTAAAGATATAGCCGCGACCCGGCGAGCTTGCCAAAAGTTTAAGTATAACCCGGTCAGCGTGATGAATTTTGTCGAAGGTACCCGCTATAGCGCGACTAAACACCAGCATCAGCAATCGAATTTTGATAATTTGCTGTTGCCTCGGGCTGGCGGCTTATCTTTTGCCATCAATGCCATGGCCGATTCAATTGATACACTACTCGATGTCACTATTGTTTACCCTCGGGGTATTCCCTCATTTTGGATGTTATTGCGAGGCGACGTGAAACGAGTGAAAGTGAGTATTTCAGAGGTGTCGATAAGCCAGGAGCAGATTGGTGATTACCAAGATAATCCCGAATTTAAAGTGCAATTTCAACAATGGTTGAATGAATTATGGCAACGAAAAGAGCAGCGAATTAAGCAGTTAACAGTGGATGATTGAGCGGCCCTGAGCCAGATTAACGGCTCAGAACAAACTGGAGTTATACCAGTAGCTGATAGGCTAAAGTATGTTGCTTGGCCCAGTTGAGTAACTCAACGCGATTGCGAGAACTGGTTTTTCTAAAAATGGAATAAAGGTGTGTTTTCACCGTATGTGGACTAATGTTGAGTGAATCTGCAACTTCTTGATTTTTGGCGCCTTGGCAAACGAGTTTTATAATTGTTTTTTCACGTTTGGTTAACTGTTCGGTTAATGGGGTTGATGCAATCGCCGGAACATCTTCAGACATGTTTTCAAACAAAGTCGCGAGGGTTTGGCTGAGCACTTTACGTGAGAACCACCACTCACCATTGAGCAGACAGCGAAGTCCTTTTAAGAACTGATCTGTTTCAATATCAGCGTAAAATACGGCTTTTATTCCCATTTGAACACAAATGTATTCATTAACTGAATTGTTTTCTACTTGAATTAAAGCGAGCTGGTGCTTGCGGCTAATTTCAGCTGAGCACACTGGTACACCGTGTGTATTGACTTCTTGCTTGCGAGTGTCAATTAACACAATGCCTTCAGGCTCTAGATTTATTTTATCTAAGCTAATAGTCTTTATCTTCATATCGAGTGACTGCAAAACAATAGTAAGCTTTGTTAAGACAGTATCAGAAGAGTTAGATATTATATAAATAGGAGTTTTATTCATTATTACCTAATGTTCTTAGTTAAATTATTGGTGGGTAGAATTAAGTGAAATTCTGCAAATATCAAGACTGCTACATTAAGAAAAGTTTAACCACTTACCTTAACTTAGCACTGTATTTATAATAGTTAAAGATAAAAAATTAGGTATGTTTTGTGCTATTTATTTCTGTTGAACAAAACCTTGCTCAATCGCGTAGCAAATTAGGCGAGCCGAATTGTCTATTTTTAATTTTTTCTTGAGGTTCAAACGATGAACTTCAACTGTTCTGACACTGATATGTAATTGGTTGGCAATTTCTTTATTACTTTGCCCTTGTGCGATGCAAACTAAGACTTGGCGTTCGCGGTTTGATATTTTTGTGGTGTCGGGTTCCGGGGCAATATCGTCGAGTAAATTAAACGACAATTCCTGACTGACATAACGTTGGCCGTTATTAATTGTTTTAATCGCATTGATTAGCTCGCTGGTTGAGCTGGTTTTTAACAGGTAACCTTTGGCACCCGCTTTTAGTGCATTAAGAATGTAATTGTTATTTTCATGCATGCTCAAAATTAACACCTTAACTAGCGGGTATTGCTCGGTGATTAGGCGAGTTGCATCAATACCGTGTAAGTTAGGCATTCTTATATCCATCACTAAAATATCTGGCTTACAGTTGGCTAATTGATCCAGTGCTTGCTGACCATCACTCGCTGTGGCAATGACCTCCAGTTCAGGATCCAATTGTAATATCGAGACTAAGCCTTCTTGAACTAAGGCGTGATCGTCGGCCAGCATTATTTTAATTGTCATGACGATTACTCTCTATCGGTGGTTTTTGGAAAATGAAATTATCAAAATCGAGTCTAATTTTTATGATGGTGCCTTTATTGGGTGAGCTAAATAATGAAAACTGCCCACCAATAAACTCTATCCGTTCCTGCATATTACGCAGGCCGGTACCTGAGTCATCCAGGTGCTTCAATTTTATGGTTTTTTCAACATTAAAGCCATCACCATCATCTTTGATTGTCATAATAATACTGCGTTCAGAGGTGCTAAACCGGATGACAACATGTGTTGCATTGGCATATTTATCGATGTTGGTTAGTGCTTCTTGCGCTATCCGATAAAAAGTTGTTTCTACTCGACTGTCGTGGCGATCAATATTATCGGCGTATTGCAGGTCAGTGGTAATGTTGGTGCGTTCTTGATAGTCGGCGACCAATATTTGTAAGGCGGCCCCTAAGCCTAAATCATCAAGGCTGGCTGGTCGCAGCCCTTTGGATATCCGTTTTATTTCGATGATCGCTTCATGGATAGTTGCTACGCCTTTTTTTAGGTGTTCTGGTGCACCGTCACTGTTCTGAGCCAAATGCATTTCGGCGGCTTGTACCTGAAAACGACCCGACACGAGCAGCTGAATAATGCCGTCATGAAGTTCGCGTGCTACCCGTGAGCGCTCATCTTCTTGAAATTGTATAACGCTATGAATTAACTGCTGAAGTTTAGTGTCAGCATTGCGTTTGTCGGATAAATTAATCGCAAAACCGATCCAAGCTACGAGCACTAACGAGGATAGAGTAACGGTTAAAATTAAGGTCGAAGTGGATTCGGTGCTTTGGCGTAATTCGGCTAAAAAGGCCTCGCTGACCTCTTGGGTATCATCGAGATACACCCCAGCACCAATCATCCATTGCCATGGTTCGAGTTGAGTGGCATATGATATTTTTTCTTCATCGATTTTGGTACTGGGTTTGGGCCAGTTATAGCGGTAAAAGCCACCACCTTCCTTGGCTGTTTGGATTAATTCTTGGACCAAAAGTTTGCCATGGCTATCCGTTTGTTCCCATAAATTTTTGCCGACAATATCTGGCCAAGCTGGCAGGACTAAATTAAGCCCATCGTACTGATATATGAAGAAATAGCCATCTTTGCCAAAGCGCAGTTTGTTGACCAGTTCAATGGTTCTTCGCTGCTGCTCTTGTTCCGATAGCTCGGGTTTCATTGCGTAATGCTCAACGGCAATCGAGGTTAAATTTAAGTAGTTAACCAGTTCTTGTTTTTTTGACTCGATATAGAATCGATTAAAGCTATCAAGCCCTTGATCAACTAATAATTTAGTATGTTTGTTAACAATGCTGGTGAGAAAATAACTCAGAATGACCAACGGGATCGCTGATAGCATTACAATACTTAATTGAACTGATATTTTTCGTTTCACGTTGTTATTACTAGGTTGCGTTTGGCATGTTTGAATACTACTAGTCATGACTAAAACTGCAACCCCATTGCTATTTTTATGAGCAGTATGGTTGCAGTTGAGCTAACTTATCGCTATTAATCGGCGCTATTGAGGTAGGCTTGATCTGAAATTTTGGTCCATGCTCGTACTTGTTTTTGATAAGCACGTTGCGATTGAATAATTTCTTTGGTCAGGGCATCTTCTTTGGCAAATTGAGCGAGCAATTGTTGGTTCTTCTTTCTTAATGCCAACATGACGTCGCGCGGAAAGGTTTTAATTTTAATGTCAGGGTAGTTTTTGTTTATTTTTGCTAGATTTTTTCCTGATTCATGAATCGATCTCGCGTACATATCAAAAGCGCTAGCTTTCATGGCGGTTGTAAGGATCTGCTGTAAATCTTTTGGTAACGAATGGTAAGCGCGGCTGTTAACCATAAACTGTAACTCGGTCGCTGGTTCGTGCCAGCCGGTATAATAGTAAGGCGCTATTTTATGAAAGCCCATCCGTAAATCAAGTGAAGGACCAACCCACTCAACGGCATCAATGTTATTGCGTTTTAATGCGGTGTATAAGTCACCTGCTGGAATGTTGACTGGTTTAGCCCCTAGTTCTGCTAAAATTTCACCGGCAAAACCAGGAATACGAATACGTAATCCTTGTAGATCATCAATCGAATTAATTTCTCGCTTAAACCATCCGCCCATTTGGTTGCCGGTATTACCCCCGGGAAATGACAGCATATTATGACGTGAGAAAACTTTTTTCATTAATGCCATGCCGCCGCCATAATAAAACCAGGCGTAGCTCTCGGATGCCACCATACCAAAAGGCATCGTGGTAAAAAACATCGTATTGGTATCGATATTTTTCCAATAATAGGCTGCAGAGTGGCCCATTTGATATTGGCCCGTTTTAACCATGTCAAAAATTCCGAACGGGGCTTTATGTTTGTTTTTTGAATGGATCTGAATGATCAGGCGCCCGTTAGACATTTCTTTGACTAACTTAGCCATTTGTTTCGAGGTATCGCCGAAGATCGGGAAGTTGGTTGGCCAGCTTTCAGCTAAACGCCAGCGAAAAACCTTTTTAGCCGCCAATACTGGTTGAGTAACAAATATCGTCGCGCAAAAGGTCAGTAACACCAGCGTAAACCTATTCATTTTTCATTCAATACCTAGTCGTAAAAGTAAGTTAAATGTATAAGAAATGTTCAAAAAAGGCAAATGTACCCAATGGCTTAATCATGATGAAAATGGTGATATTGAATTTTTATTCGAACAAAATCAATAATTTGATAGTGATCAATCAATATAAAATTATTGGGTAAGTAACCATCGGGCGGTCTGTTCGTCGGTAATTAAGCCGTTAATCCATTTTCCTCGCAACGACGCTAAAATTGCGGTTTGTTTTTCCCAGCCCGAGGCAATTCCGATGATCGCCGCTTTGTTGCTTTGACGAAGGTCATGACTTGTTACCCGAGTATTGATCGGATGTTTGATTACTTGCCCTTGATGGTCAAAGAATCGACCTAAAAGTTCGCCGACAGCACCTTTCTTTTGCAGTGCTTGCGATTCTTTGTCATTGATAAAGCCGTTCGATACGATCGGGCTGGACTCGCCAATAGACCCTATACCAATAAAGATGACATCAGCATTGCTCGCTTTAAGTGCCATTTGTTGATACAAGTCGGTACTGCACCATACTTTATGGCTTTGCTCATTGGTCGAATACAACGGCGCGGGTAATTGGTAGTAACCCGCTTTAATTTTATCAGCGAACAACATTGGCACGTCATCGTAATAATTACACAGACCATCTGAATTCATCTGGCTAATGAGCGCGATACATTGGTGTTGGCTTTTATTAATGTTTTCTAGATTGTTTATCGAGAGCTTTAAGGTTAACCCCGAACCAAGGCCAATGGTTAAGGGCTCGTCTTGTTTTATGTACTGTGATATGACTTGCGAGGCGCCATAAGAGACTAATGTTTTATGATCTGATCCACTATTTTTTTCGTAAGGCACAATTCGACACAGAGATAAATTAAACTTTTCCTGCAGCATTTTTTCATATTCAAGGCATATCGCAACCGGATGTTTTATATCGATTGAAATTATTCCTTCCTCATTGGCCGAGGCTATCATGCGCTGCACTGCGGGGCGTGATACCCCTAAAATAACGGCAATTTCGCTTTGGTTTTTTCCTGATACGTAATATAGCCATGCGGCTCTGACCAGGCTGTCTAATTTGTGTTCTGCTTTCACCTGTAATTCCCTCGTGTAATTTTTATGTTTGGGTTGCGCCAGCCCAACACAAATTTAAGCTTCTAATGCTGATTGCTGTCGCAGTATACCTTGATTCTTATGCTGGTGTATCTAGTGTTGCTGCATTGATATATGGCTCAGGAAATATAGCAATCAATTGAAATCATCACCTTATTCACAATACTTATTAAGGGGCGGCAAGCAATAACTACGCAGCAAGCGTAGCTAATCAACGTTAAACGAGTCTATTTTCGTCATTATACCAGCCGATGTGTAACGAGCTAATGGCGGTTGAAAAACGACTTATTCTGATCGCCAAGCTTTGCATACTTAATAATCAATATAAGATATTGCACTGGTCTTATGTTCGCATGCGAACAATTGATCTTGTTGTGGGTAAATACTCGGGCGTGATTTATAGTGAGTTTAATGAAAGGTTAATTAAAGGTTAATAGTTTGAGTGATTCACATTGTTATACATGGCTCCACATCGGTTTGGGCGGATTTCATCGTTCACATCAGGCTTGGTATTTGCAGCAGCTGATAGAGGCTGATGACAATCGTTGGTCGATTACCGCAGGTAATATGCGGTGTAATGATGAAGCGATTGCCTTGACCTTACTTGATCAGAAAGGGGAATACGTATTAGAGACTATTTCTCCGCAAGGTGAATGCAAGTATCAAAAAATCAGCTCAATAAAAAACATTATTCCTTGGCAAGAAGGCTTAGCGCCTTTAATTACTACCGGAGCCTTGGCCTCAACTAAGGTGGTTGCTTTCACCGTGACCGAAGGAGGCTATTATTTAGATACCAATAATCATTTGGATCTAACTAGTGACGATATTCAGGCCGACTTAGCCTGCGCTACTCAAACGATTTATGGCGTGGTGGCTCAAATTTTACGCCGTAGAATGGCGGCTAATCATGGCCCGATTACCTTGCTTAACTGCGATAATTTACGCCATAACGGCGACCGTTTTCACGGCGGTTTAATCGAATTTTTAGCGCTGCAACAAGATCAAAAGTTACTCGAATGGATAGCTGCTAACGTTACCTGCCCTAATAGTATGGTTGATCGCATTACGCCGCGCCCAAGCGCAGAATTACCGCAACGGATCAAAGAAAAAACCGGCATTATAGATAATGCACCGGTGATGGCTGAATCTTATATTCAATGGGTGATGCAAGACAACTTTAGTGGTCCACGCCCTGACTTGGCGAGTGTCGGGGTCGAGTTGGTCGATTGTGTTGTGCCGTACGAAGAAGCAAAAATTAGAATTTTAAATGCCACGCATAGTTGCATTGCCTGGGCTGGTACGCTGCTTGGCAAATCATTTATATATGAAAGTGTTGCAATAGATTTTGTGCGTAATTTAGTCTTCGATTATGTCACGTATGACGTCATACCTAGTTTGGCCCATGTTGATATTGATTTAGAAAATTATCGCGATGTGGTGCTAGAACGTTTTGCCAATCCTAATATTCAAGACACCAACCAACGCGTAGCCGCTGACGGTTTCTCTAAAATGCCGGCGATGATTACGCCGACGTTGCTCGATTGCTACCAAAGAGATCATTCTCCAGCTGCGACGGCGGTATTGCCGGCCTTCTTTTTTATCTTTTTGGAAAAATGGCACCAAGACAGCCTTCCTTATGAATACCTCGACGGTATTGCTGACAAGCAAGCTGTGGCCGCGATGTTCCAAAGCAAAGATCCGATTAAAGTTTATGCCAGTAACAACATGTTATTTGGCGAGCTTGCCGTTAAACCTGAATTTGAGCGTTTATTACGCGAGACAATTGGCCAGTTAAGTTTGCAATTATCACAACAACAACAACAGGAGGGATCAGTATCTAACACATATCCAGCGTAAAGCTACTCACAACAATAATATTAAACTATATAGAAAAGGAGATGTTTTAATGAAAAAGTTAATAATAGGTGCGCTATTAAGTGCGATTACTATAAGTCCAGCAATGGCGACAGATAAAATTAAAATTGGTTTTTCTAATCGAACTTTAAATGGTGCTTTTTTCAATGGCTTAACTGAGTACATGAAAATTCACGGTAAGGATAAAGGATTTGATCTAGTTATTACTGATGCGCGTAGCGATATGAATAAGCAAATTTCAGACGTTGAAGACATGCTGTCACAAGATATCGATTACCTGATCCTCAACCCGCAAGATCCTGCTGCGGGTAAGCGAATTGCCGAAATAGCTAAACGCCGCGGTGTTGCGACGTTTATTCTCGATAGTGATATTTCATTAGAGGCGCCTGTGGTAACACGCGTAATGGCCAATAATGCGATAAACAACCGTCTAATTGGTGAATTCGCGGTTGAACAGTTTGGTGATAAGCCAATGAAATGTGTACTGATTAGTGGTAACCAAGGCAATTTGGTTGGCGCTAAGCGCAGCAACAACTTTTTGTTAGGTGTGATGGAAACACAAATTCGCAAATATAACACGACTAACTTAACTATCTTGAGCCAAGCCTGGGGTAACTGGGATCAGCAGGGTGGTTTAAAAGCAATGGAAGATTTGATTGTTGCTCAAGGTGACGATCTTAACTGTGTATATAGTGAAATGGACGATATGGGCTTAGGCGCGATTCGGGCATTAAAAGCGGCCAATAAACTTGACCAAGTCAAAGTGTATTCACACGATGGTTATAAAAGAGGCCTTGAAGCTATTCAGCGCGGTGAACTCCAAGCGACAGCGTCGAATAACCCAAATACACTAACCAAAACAATCCTCGATATTATTGAAAAATATCATGCCGGTGAAACTGAATCTCCAGATTATGTTTATATCCCACCTGTATTAATTACTAAAGAGAATGTCGATAAAGTCTATGACGCGAAGTCACTTTATTAAGCCACTGCTCGCACTTGCCCTTTAGCGCCCACTGGGCTGCTAAAGGGCTTAATTAATATAAAAATAAACAGGGGGATCAGTTGGATAAAATTAACAGTGAATATTCGATCGTTATTAATAATGTTCAGAAAAATTTTGGTGGTATCCGTGCCTTAAAGAGCGTCGATCTTAAAGTTAAAAAAGGCTCTATTCATGCGCTAGTAGGAGAGAATGGGGCGGGTAAGTCGACCTTAATGAAGATCCTTTCAGGCATCCATATCAAAGATGGTGGCACTATTAACATCGATGGTCAGGAAGTTCACTTCACTAGCCCTAAGCAAAGCCAAGCACATAACATTGGCATTATTCACCAAGAATTAGCGCTTTCTCCCGACTTAACAGTGGCTGAAAATATATTTTTGGCTGATTTAGGATTTGGTAGTCAGTTAATTAATACCAACCAAATAAACAGTTTAGCTAAGTTGGCGCTAGATCAGCTTGGGTTTGAAATTGATCCAACAACCCGCTTAGGCGATTTAAGTATTGCTTATCAACAGATGGTTGAGATTGCTAAGTCGTTGGCAAAAAATGTCAATATATTGATCTTAGATGAGCCGTCAGCGATCTTGTCCGATAAAGAAATTTCGGTCCTTTTTGAAAAACTCAGAGAGTTACAAGCAAAAGGCGTCACCATTATTTATATTTCTCATCGGTTAGAAGAGATATTTAGGTTAACCGATGCGATAACCATTATTAAAGATGGCACCACTGTCACCGAACTCGATCCTAAAACTTGTACCGAAAGTGACATTATTAACGCGATGGTGGGCCGAACATTTGAAAAGTTATTTCCACCGAAACTGACACCATCAAATGAAACGGTATTAGAAGTTATTGATCTTAATACCGCCAGATTACTGCGTAATATTAATCTTAATATCAAAAAAGGCGAGATTGTCGGGCTCGCTGGATTAATTGGCTCTGGTCGCACCGAGATAGCGCGTTGCTTATTTGGCATTGATTTAATGGCATCTGGGCTTATCAAAAAAAATGGTCAAGTCTTACAGATTAATCACCCGGCCGACGCGGTTAAATTAGGGATTGGCTTGGTACCTGAAAGTCGCAAAGAGCAGGGCGCAATACTGTCTCGCTCTATTCGCGAAAATATGACGTTATCAAACCTCAAGGGTTCAAGTTCATTCTTTGGCTTGATTAATCGGCTAAAAGAAACAACGGTCAGCCATAAATTACAAAAAAGTTTAGCGATAAAATTAGGCTCAATTGAGGACCCAATCTCAAGCTTAAGTGGCGGCAACCAGCAAAAGGTTGTGATAGCCAAGTGGCTCAATACTGACTGTGATGTTTTGATTTTGGATGAGCCAACCCGAGGCGTGGATGTTGGCGCTAAGTCGGAAATTTACAACATTATTGTTGAGCTGACTCAAAAAGGTTATGCCATTTTAGTTATTTCGTCAGAGCTGATGGAAATCATTGGCCTGTGTCATCGCACGTATGTGATGAGTGAGGGCGAAATATCTGGTGAGTTGGTTGCCGATGAAATGACCGAAGAAAATATTATGAGGATGGCTCTACCGAAAAGAGCCGTAATTTAAGGAAAAATATAATGAATTCAATCGTGACAGAACAAGGGCTACCAACAAATAGCTTTTCAATGAAAAAGGGCTTCGCTCTGCTTGCTGAGCATTCAACCGTGGTGGTATTTGTTGCCATGATGATCGCCGGATATTTTTTATCTGACAAATTTTATTCTGTAACTAATATTACCAATGTATTGCGCCAAAGTGTGCCGCTTGGCATTGTCTCTTTGGGTATGTTGTATGTCATTTTAACCGGTGGTATTGATTTATCCGTTGGCTCGATCATGGCCTTAGTGTCGGTGGTCGTGGCATTGATGATCCCTGAATATGGTTTATGGATTGCGATATTTGCTGGCATAACGGTTGCGACCTTGGTGGGTTCTTGTGCCGGTGGTTTGGTATCGTATTTTAAAATTGCGCCGTTCATAGCGACCTTAGCCATGATGACAATTGCGCGTGGGTTGGCGTTAATTGTGTCTAAAGGCCAACCAATTTTTGTTGACGACATCGCGTTTGTCGACTTTGGTACCGGCTATTTTATGGGCTTACCTTTGCCTGTATATGTGTTTTTAGGCTTTTCAATACTTGCTCATTTTGTGTACAAAAAGACCGCATTTGGTCGCTTGGTTATTTCGATTGGTTCTAATGAAACCGCTACCCGTTTTGCTGGTATTCCGGTTGAGCGTTTTAAGTTTGCTGTATACGCCCTAAGCGGCATGGCATGTGGCGTAGCTGGGGTGATTGCAGCAACTCGAACTGGCGTTGGTTCTCCGGTGTTAGCATTATCATTTGAACTAGACGCTATTGCCGCTGTTGTGGTCGGCGGGGCGAGTTTGGCTGGCGGACGTGGCACGGTATTTAAGACGGTTATCGGCGTTTTAATTTTAAGTGTTATTTCAAACATCATGAATTTAATGAATATTTCTGGTTACCTGCAACAAGTTGTTAAAGGTGTAATTATTG
>Ga0209291_1000541_pt1 | contig 35779 bp, 27 predicted proteins | sample GOMGulsemesocosm_FD_184633 | JGI IMG/M metagenome (GOLD analysis project Ga0209291, IMG submission 184633) | Methane-oxidizing microbial communities from mesocosms in the Gulf of Mexico - GOM9B Gulf of Mexico (SPAdes) (version 2) | ecosystem: Environmental > Aquatic > Marine > Cold seeps...
TCTACAAATTATTTAGAAAAAATAGCATCCACTTTTTCGCTTACTTTTTGGCTGTCTTGTTGATAGGTCAACCCAAACCACTGTGCGGTAGTTTTTAGTACCATGACATTTTTATGCTGTTGCACTATTTGCTTCATGACCACATTCGGTAAATAACATTCAGCATTTAATTTATTTTGTTGTATTACCTGACTAATTTCTTCAGTTAACATGGGAAAGATATCAGTATTAAATAGCCAACAATTCATTGAGATTAATGTATCTTTATCAAGCTCAATTATTTTGTCATTAACGCTAAGCTTGCCGGTAATTTTATCCTTGTGTTCTATAATATTTTCACACTCTTCGATATGCTCTAAATAATTTTCTGAAGAAAATTGGCATAAACCTCGATTGACACTGCCAAACTCAGATAAGGTATTTTGAAGTTGATAGGCCACCATTACATGATGGTTTGCTGTTTCATTCGCTTGTGTGAGCAGTAAATCAAAGGCTTGAGCACCATAATAGTCATCAGCATTGATCACGGCAAAGCTTTTCGTCAGTAGCTTACGACAACACCATAGTGCATGAGCCGTACCTAAGGGTTTGTTTCGCTCTGCTGGTACTAAACAGCCAGCAGGTAAGTTATCTAATGTTTGTAATACTATTTCATATTGCAAAGCATCTGGTAATCTAGGTAATACTTGCTGCTGTAATATGTCTTTTAATTCAGGACGAATAACAAAAATGACACGATCAAACCCTGCTTGCACAGCGTTTAACAGGTTATACTCCATCAGCGTCAGCTTTTTGTTACCAAACTCAACAAATTGCTTGTCTCCGCCAAACCTAGATCCTAAGCCAGCGGCTAAAATTACAACGCTAGGCATTAGCTAACAACCCCTAATGGCTGAGTTTTTCGTAAACAATAAACCATACGCCATAACGTAAAAAAGTCCATACCGCTATGGCCACCATTATGTTCTGCTTCACTTCCCATGCTGTACTACATCCATTTTGGCTACCACTAAGCCCATTACCGACTTACCTTGTGCTATAGGCAGAGAAAGATTTATTGATGTAGAACTATAACCACTAGTAACGACAGTAGCCATACATACTGCAGCAGAGGCAAATGTTTTTAAAAACTGACGACGATATTGGCTCATTTGCTAATCCCTGTTAACTTCCTTGCTTATTATTTTATCAAAAACATAACACAAACGCCCTTTTATGGACAGTGGCTAGCAAAAGCAAATAGTCCATTAAAATTCAGTGGTCATTACGCCATTAAATTTAAGGTGTACTGACTTATTTATCTCAAACACACTTAACTGACAGACGAATTAACTATTCGGCTGTCAGTAAGAACTACAAAAATCTAAGGAAATAATTAAATAATTAAATAATTAAATAATTAAATAATTAAATAATTAAATAAGTAACAGCATTTCAAATGATGATGTCATATCAAATGGCGCAATTAGAGGAACAGTTACGGGGGCATTAATCGGAGCACCAGGAATTGCAATAGGCGCCACTATTGGTGGTTTGGCAGGCTTTATTATTGATGATTAATAAAGCTAAAGATTAGGCTAACTTTATTGGTTAGCCAATTCTTATAAATGGGCATGTTGGGCGTTTGGACATTCGGTTTTATTAAAATTTAAATTATTCCTTTTTTATATTGGAAACAATTATTGATGCCACACTGCTGACCGAAATTAGCCATCAAAATTAGGCGGATTTATGTTCATTAAGATACGAATATAGTTTCACTAATTCCATTTTATGACTTTGATGCGCGCCAAGCGGAAGCTAGGAGTGACAATATCAAACCTTTCGCTCCTCGTTATATAGCTGACCATTATCGAAAAATTTGAAACGCCACAATTTAGCCAAATCAATCAAGCCAAAGCTGCTTTATCTCAAAATAAACATCTCTAAATTCAGTGGCGTACCAATTACCAGATCCTTTAAGTTTTACTATGCCAAACCACTCTTCAATATCATTTGGATCTTGCGTGTATGAATCTTCTAAACCAAATTTCCACCAAGCATCTAAATACTCATGAATTACAACCCCTGCTATAGGTAATGAAGCGGTTTGAATATCATTTAGGTTTTGTAGTAAGCCATTTTTTTGATCTTCAACGGTATTACCACCATAACCGTAATTTGGTGCGCCTACTCGGTAAGCATTTGGTGAGACACTTAACCCAGTTTCAGTGATTAACAAGGGCATATTTGGATGGCGTAGTTTTAGTTCTTCTACCCAGCCTTGAAAATGGGTCCCAGTAGAGCTACCAAGCGATGTTGATGGGCGGTAATAAGGCACAGCGTAGGAATAGGCATTATGACTGCGAAAATCAAGAAATGGTGTTTCGATAAAATAGGCGGTACGAATATCATTGGCATAAGAAACTAATGAGCGCTTACCATATTGTTCAAACTCGTAAGTTAGAGCATAATCAGCCATTTCCGCGATAAATGCTTCGGTGGCGTTTATACCTTCACTAGTGGCGACATACTTACCTAGGTACTGATGTATTTCTGGGTGGGATGCATTAGTTGTTTTTATGCTAGCTTCACTTAATTCATTGCCAACAATATATGCAACAAGCGGTGGGTTGTTGTCGGTATAAACACTGTAGATTCTATCAATAACAGCTTTGATATAAGCTTTGGTCTCTTGTTTGAAATTATTATCGTGAAAATCAGCAACACTGCCATCGATCCAAAGTGTTTGAATGAAGTTGAGATCATCAACATTTTTTAACGCTTGGTAACTGTATGTTGGCGAACCCCAAAAACGAACAGTATTAGCACCCATCGCTTTAATATCCGTGATGTCTTGTAAAATACTGTATTCTAACTCAGCGGAAAGATTGGTTGATGTTTCTAACTCCCAAGGTAAAAAACCAGGATAAGCTGGCACATAAACAACCCCTTTAACTTCAAATGGCAATCCATCTTTAAGGATAAAGTGCTCATTAACAGTGAAACGATTGATTACGGGTTCTACTATCTCAGGCTGTTTTTCATCTGGCGTGGAAGAGTTGCCACCTCCGCCACAAGACAATAACATGCAGGCAAATATCAGCAGTAAAGCGAACGGGACTTTTGTCTTTTTATGAACTTTTTTATGATTTAACATGATTGTTTCTTAATAGTATCATCATTAATAGGGTTAGGTAGTTGAGTGCGTCACCACTATTTGTGGACTTCCTTCGTTTATTTTTAAGGTGCCATTGGCTGCATCAAGAATGTTGAATACATAGTTTTAGGAGTACAGTTTAAATGCATAAAAGTAAAACACACAAACGAACGCTAGTATTTACAATACAGTAATAAGAAGCGTTAGCTATTGAGACTCGGTGAAGCGGTATATTTAATATGATGAAAAGGAAACGTGGTACATAAACGGGTTACATGTAAGCGTATTTCAATGATTTTTAATACGTGTGTTTGTTTCCTGGTAAGAGCTGAGTTCACACCTAAACTGCGTTTATAATCGATAAACCAGAATTGATGAAACAGTGTCAAGGGATGTTAAAAAGTAATCAAGGAAATGCTAATGTCAACATTGCGTATCAAAGTGATCGTTAGGTTGGATGCTTTTGGTTCTTAAAAAGCGAACTCTTTGTGGCAGTAGTTATCCTTTAAACTAAGCCGGAACTGTCAGATTATGGCTAGCTGAAGAAGTCTCTAATGATCACTAGCTCAATGTTAACAAAGATACGAAAGCTGACACTCCAATACCTATTAGAAATACACTTCATTGGCCTATTTTGTTGAACCACTACACTAAGATAAAAGTCACTGTACTGATATTGAAAAATCCATCGGGGGTCTCATCAGTAAAATAGGGAAATAGTGTTAGAAAGAATAATTTTCAAGGGGTATGCTGATTCTCTGAATGCTAATAATTAAAATCTATCCTTTTATGAATAAATTGATTTAAAATTACAAACAATAAAATTAATTTTATGTGATGTTGAGAATTTTTAACATTATATTGCACACATTAAAACAAGGTTCTTACCAATGAATTTCGTTATAGTCGGTACCAATTTCATCTCGGATACTTTTTTAAAAGCCGCATTAACCACCACAAATTTTACTCTTTATGGCTTATGTTCAAGAAAGATAACTACAGCTAATGAATTTTTAAAAAAGTATCCCAAAGATAGCATTCAACAAACTAAAGTATTTCACAGTATTGAGGAAGTTTGTGCTGACAAATTGGTCGATGCCGTCTACATTGCTTCCCCTAATCATTTACATGCACCACAAGCTATACAGTGTTTAAATGCCAATATACATGTGTTGGGTGAAAAACCATCCGCGTCAAATTCCAATGAATTAAAGCAGATAATAGCCGCAGCAAAGCGTAATAAATGCCTATATATGGAAGCATTAATGACTACTCACTTACCCAATTTTCGTGTTTTGCAAGACCAATTACCCCGCATTGGTAAAGTAAGAAAGTTTCTTGGCCAGTATTCACAATACTCTTCAAGATATGAGTTGTATTTAAAAGGTGATACCCCTAATTGGTGTCTCGCAGAATATGCTAATGGCGCACTAGTTGACTTAGGAATTTACCCATTAAGTTTAATTTCCGCATTATGGGGCAAGCCTACTTCCGTCTTAGCCAGTGGCATAAAACTAGCTACTGGCGTTGATGGTGCTGGTGATCTGATATTGACTTACAACTTGGCAGAAAATACTAAGCAAGCGGTTATTAGTTATTCAAAGATATGCAACGGAGATAATATCAGTGAATTTCAGGGGGAGCTAGGTCGTATAGAGATTGAGTTTGTTGCACTATTGATGAAAATAACCCTCATTTTAAATGACGGTACTAAAGAAATAATATCAAAACCATTTGATGATAATTCTATGAAATTTGAATTACAACATTTTATCTCGCTGCTTGAAGAAGGTAAAACCGAATCACAGATCAATAGCTTTGAGTTTAGTGAACAAATAATGGCAGTTATGGACGAAGCCAGAAAGCAAATACAAGTAGTATACCCAGCGGATGAATGCTAATTGCCAATCAAGTCTATAAATTTATCTTATTACATAAAACTCAACTCGACTATACAGTGCCAATCTAAGCTATACGGTAAGTTGTCTTTATTTTTACAGACCTCCTAACGTTCGCTTAGATACGTTGACCTTTTACTAATTCGGTTTTATGACTCCTCCGTTGCATTGTTGACGTTAGCGGCTGTTTCATTAACGACTACTCTTCCGACAAAAAAGAAGACATTAACTTAGCACCTCTTGTGACAAATTCTAGTATGTTAAAAAGGTTCAAATTTGGAGGTCGCACTTATTTTTGTCTAAAATATCGAATACTATTTCTGCATGATATTAGGTATATCTTGTTCTAAAGACGTTGAGCCTTTCAGTTAGATTTAGAAGTAATATATGAAAAGTCTATCTTCAAAAACAACTCTCTCCACAAGAGTATTTTACTTATTATTTGTATGGCCAGATAATCATTATAATTATACATTTCGCGACCAACAAACGTCCTGAGATGGTATTCAATTGATATAATATAAAAATATATTGACATGTAAGCGCTTTGATTTAGAGTGTAATTACTCCCGTTATCTATATAAAGACCTTTTTTCATGTAGTCGAAGAACTAATAATTAAAAGTAACACTCTATATTTGGTAAACATTGTAGATGCTGTTCAAACAAGGTTGTTTTAGTGCACAAATATTTAAGCCAGTTAATGATGCCTAATTTTGCTTTCAGTACTAGGTACTTCTCTACTATATTAATCACTCTATGCGTACTTACTGCCAGTATGTTATCCCTAGCAGAGCCGATTCCCTCGTCACTAAAGTTTGAACAATTATCATCCAAAGATGGACTGTCTCAGAGCTATGTTTACGACATGGTCCAAGATAAACAAGGTTTTATCTGGATTGCTACCCAAGATGGTCTTAATCGCTATGACGGTAATGAATTTGTTCATTACCGACATAACATTTTAGAGACAACTTCTATAGTCAATAACATGATCAGAACATTGTTTATTGATAAGGATAATACTTTGTGGGTGGGAACGAATAATGGATTAAGTAAATACAACCGCAAAACAGATGATTTTAAGAATTTTACAAGTATTGAAAATAATAATTATTCATTAAAAGACAATGTTATTTGGGATATATATCAAGATAACAACGATAAGTTGTGGGTTACTTCTCAAACAGGAATACATAATTTTTTATCAGACGAAGTTGGTTTTGAGCGAATTTTGATTCGCAAATATGAGAACAAACTCAAAGAAATAAAAACTATTTTTCAAGATAAGCAAAGGCGTTTTTGGCTTGGTACTTATGAAAATGGTATTTATATTAGTAATGAAGACCAATCTAAGACAGTTTCATTAAAATCTGATAATAAATGGCATTTATTAATACCTGCAAACACTTTATATGATGTAAAGATTATAGATGAACATTACTGGTTGGCGACTGATCTTGGTATATATGTTGTAGATGAAAACTATCAATTATTAAAACAATACACTTCCTCAGACCCTCTATTTCCCTTACTTTCAAATGAGGTTAGGAGTATCGAGAAAGTTGATGACACCACAGTCTGGGTAGGTACAAGTAAAGGACTATCTGTTCTTAATTTGCATGATAGTTCTATTGAGTACTATCAAAAAAGTAAAGATAAAAATTCATTAACTGCTGACCATATTTATAAATTATTAATAAGCCATTCTAATAATATTTTAGTTGGTACAGGTGCTGGTATTAGTACGTTTAACCCAGCTTATCAATCATTTAAACACCATTTGTTTAATGATGAGTTTGGCAGTCAAGGTATTGATGCATTTGCAGAACTCTCTAATGGGGATGTTTGGTTGGCAAGAGAGGATGTAGGGGTCTTCCAAATATCTGTGGACAACAGCATTACCCAAATTAAAATGCCTATAGTTGGTGATATCTCACAAATGTTCACCAACACTAAAGGTAGTGTAATTGTACATACATATGAACATAAATTGCTTGAATACAGTCTCGATTTTAAAACAATCACCGAACATAAGTATTGGTATGATGGGGGGTCTCAGGCAAAAAATAAAAGCTTGTCTCTTGTAAAGAATAAAATATGGTTTCTAGACGAAATAGGTCGATTAAAAAATTATGATTTAAGAACTAATGAATTTAGTAAAACTTTACTAATCGAAGGTTTTCACTTCACCAGCTTCACTGTTGAAAAAAACAATACATTCTGGCTAACCACCTCAAAAAATTTATTAATTAAATTCAACCCTGTATCTTCAAAGTTCGACGTACTACCTCTGATTGAGAACAGCGAATACTTCGTAAAAAATACACATAATATTGCTGTATCAGACAGATGGATATGGTTGGGTTCTTATCAGCAAGGTTTGATGTTGGTTGATAGAAAAAACTATAATTCCTGGGTGTTTAATGAAAAGAATGGTGTAGCGAATAACTTTATTAATGCTCTTATTATAGACGACAAAGGGGGTGCTTGGTTTGGTACTAATAAAGGGATTAGTTCAATAAATCCTGGTAACAAAGCTATCAGAAATTATGCACAGAATTTCGGTGTGTTTGATAATGAGTATTTAGATGGGAGCTTCTTAAATTCTTCTGACAATATAATGTATTTTGGTGGGATTAAGGGTTTCCACTATTTTGATTATAATGAAGTGAAAAGTATTGAACAACAATTACATACCCCTGTATTTACTGAATTTTTAATTGCGAATAAAAAAATACAAATTTCTCAAAAATTGTCAACGTTAACAAACAAAGAATTTGTATTACCGATGCATATCGATAGCTTAGAATCCTTATTGTTAAAGCATGAGCAATCCCCCTTTAGTATTGAATTTGTATCACCGAATGCATCGCTACCTAATCAGGTCAAGTATCGTTATCGACTAGTTGGATTAGAAGAAAAGTGGATTGAAACAGGTCTCGATAATCGCAGGGCAACTTATACTAACCTTGATGCTGGTGATTATACCTTTGAGGTTCAAGCAATTGACTTATTAGGTTCATCAGATAGTGATGTAGCACAACTAAAAGTAACTATAATGCCACCTTGGTGGCTATCTTGGTGGGCCTATATATTATATGGAATATCTTCATTGAGCTTAGTTTTTACGTTTATACATTCGCAAAGAAAGAAGCTGATTTTTGAAAGAAACGTCAATGCACAATTAGAAAATAAAGTAGTAGAGCGCACCTTGCAATTACAAAGAAGGACTGAAGAATTACAAAAATCCAATATTATGTTAGAAGAGATGAGTTTAACAGACCAATTGACCGGACTTAAAAATCGTCGATTCTTGCTCAATAATATTGAAAGTGATATTGCATTAGTGCTGCGTAAATATAAGAGTAGCCATGAAAGTAAAAGTAAGAATAAGCCAGAAGCGGTAGATCTCACTTTCTTTCTTATCGACTTAGACCATTTTAAGATGGTCAATGATATTCACGGTCATACAGCAGGTGATGCGGTATTAATTCAAATTAAAGTTATCCTTGAACAGGTATTTCGCGAAACAGATTATTTAGTTCGTTGGGGGGGGGAAGAGTTTTTGGTTATTGCCCGCTTTACTGAACGTAGCAATGCTCCAGAATTAGCAGAGAGATTGAGGAAAACAGTAGAAAATTATGAATTTTCTATAGGTGAAGACAATATAATTAAAAAAACTTGTTCTATTGGTTTTGCCTGCTACCCATTTTCTACCCAAGATACCGAAGCTTTAACATGGAATCAGGTGATAGATGTTGCAGATCATTGCATGTATGCCGCTAAAAAATCAAGTCGAAATGCTTGGGTGGGGCTTTACAGTAATACTAATGGTCGTGGTGATGATTTATTTAAAGCGGTAATTGAACAGACAAAATCACTTTTACAAACAGATGAACTGGAAATTCGATCTTCTATCACAGAAGTGGATAAAGTTAATTGGTTGGGCGATGAGTTAATTCCTGTTCAAGCAAGTAACTGAGAGTCTGGTTATGGTTATATACCTGACATAAAAAATTGAGAATGCTTATGACTCCCCTGTGGCATGACCTGAACTGTGTTGATGATTGCTCTACTTCCGCTTATGGCTAGCTGAAGACCTAAAGTACTACTTGTAACTAACATCTTCGATGCGCACTTTTTTGATGTTTTTCATCTAGGTCTATATTTCACTTTTTAGCGAAAAAGCACAGGAAATAGACAGTAAATTCCCTAAACTGGTAAAGTTAATCAGTTCCGGTCGATGTTGAAGATATGAGCTGGAAGTTGGATATACGTGTAAGTAATTAGACCTAATTAGCTTCAAATACTCACAGAATATGCACAGGAGCATTCATCAGAAAGTGCTAATTATAGCGGGTAATTGCCCAGAGGCTTTGATTTTAAAGGGGAAGAATGGGGTGGCTAAAGGGACTTGAACCCTCGACAACCGGAATCACAATCCGGGGCTCTACCAACTGAGCTATAGCCACCACTGATTTTACTTGAAGTGCCTTGTGGTAAGGCGCGGAGAGTATATTGCATTTATGCGACGATTGACAAGAACAATCTTCAATTTATAGCATTTTATAGGGCACTTTTTACTTTAACTTTATTTAAATCTGCTTATTCTGTTAATTTTTGAAGCTATTTCACTAAGATCTTCTCCTGCTGTTCTTTGAATTAATATATTATAAGTACTATTCATCTGAATATTGGCGATACACATGTCCCTAGAAAAAATTTCTGCGCAGTTAAATAACATGAACAAATTAACTGATGGCAAGGCTAAAAAACTACCTCCAATTGAAAAGTGGAATCCTCCGTATTGTGGAGAAATTGATTTACAGGTTAAAAGTAATGGTGATTGGTTTTCAGCTGGTACAGTTTTTAAACGTCTCTCGTTAGTTAAGCTATTTGCTTCTGTTTTATTAAGGGAGGTAGAGGGGGAACGTGATGAATACTTTTTAGTCACTCCGGTTGAGAAAGTTAAAATAACCGTAGAGGATGCGCCTTTTGTCTTAACGCAGTGGACATGGTTAGATGACAATAAATCAAAAATGACAGTCAGCACCAATTTAGATGACGAATTCGTGCTTGATGAAACTCATCCGTTAACGATGAATGCTAACGGTGAGTTATATGTATTGGTACGTAGAAATTTATTGGCAAAAGTGCATCGAAATATTTATTATCAATGGGCCGATTTAGCGAAGGAAGTTGTCACCGAAGACGGTACAGAGCTCATGTTTTCTAGTGCTAACCATAATTTTAGTTTAGGCATGATAGATTGAGTTTTTGCCTTGAAATTAGCTTGCTAGCGCGCTGACACGTTCTTGAGCATATTGATGTAGAGCAGTAACATCAATAATTATCTCTGCGGATAAATTGGTTTCAGCTTTCATGCGTTGCAAATCAAGTTTCATACGCTCTTTTTTGGCGAGTTTTTTTCTTTCTTCAAGAATCGGCATATGTTTGATCTCATTGTAGAGCTGAAAGATGGCCGGAAACTCTTCCGACAAACCTTCACTAAGCTTTAAAGAGTCAAGTAACACACTTAAGCGCCAACAACCTTCTGCAATATCACATTGCTCTTCTTTCATTGCATGAGCAATGATCACGACACTCTTAAGAATTTTAGTGTCGTGCTTCATGAGTGCAATTTTTTTTTCTTGTGCAACAAGCTCTATTTTAGCCGTTTGCTGTTTAAGTTGAGTCAATAACTTCAGAGCATAAAATGCAAGCGCGGTAATAATAACTACCGCACCAACAATTGCATATATCCATGGGTTGGAAAACATGATGAAACCTTACTCGAATTCTGACAAGTCGCTATTATCAAACTTGTCCCAAAGATCTTCACCAGATTTTGTTTTTTCAACACTTTCAGTTGACTCTTCTTCATCTTCATCATCTAAACCGAGCATGTCGCGCAATTGCTGATGACGTTCCATTTTTTCATTAAAGTAATCAACATCTTCATTACTGAGCGATATATCGTCTTCTTGTTGGTCAATAATACTCTGTAAACGGCTATCGTCTTCAATAGCAGCTAGCTCTTGCTCTAAAGAGGTATCAGCTTCAATAACACGGATAGCAGCGATAGGGGAGTTATCAACTTTTACTTTGTTTTTGACTTTAGCTTTAAAGGGTTGCGCAGGTGCTTTTACAGGCCCGCCAAGATCGATTAGTTTTTTGCTACCAATACGCGGATCTTTGTTTTCAGCTGGCTTTTGAGCGTTTGAACCTGAGTCAAAAGCTTCTTTTTGGCGGTTTCCCGCTTGCTTTCCTGATTTTTTCTTTGGTTTTCTATCAACAGGCACTAAGGCTTTTTTCTTATCATCTTTTACTTTTACTGCGCCAATTGAACCAGCGCCTTGTTTTCTAGATTTTTTGCTACGAGACATAAAATAATATCACTAATAAATTCAATGGGTGTATTTTACGTTATATTGTCGGAAACAGCGATAGGGGTTGATGATTAATTTTCAGGCATAAAAAAACGATGAACAAGTCATCGCTTTCGTATTAATTTAAGTGGTTATCCTAACCTATTAGCTCTTCCTTTTAAGTCTTAACGTATTATTATTTTTTATGTTGCGTTAAATACTTAATTTATTTTTTATTATTGGTCATCCTGACACTTTTTATGTCTGTCCGTATTGTGGTCAAAGACCTAAATATCAACAATCATCCTGATAGTAATTTAATCATCCGTATTCTTTAAAAGTAACACTCTACAAGAGAATGTTTAAATGCTTTCCGTGCAATTCAATCCATATTGTTATTTGGCTAAAAAATAGCTCGGAAGTAGTATGCCTTAGTTTGTAAAAGTCGCAAGCTATAAATACACATTTAATTACATTTAATCAGCTGTCTATGTTTAGTGGTTGTTTTGTAAGCTTATTATATTTTTTTTAAATGTGAAAATCGTAATATTTATCAATTGTCATGGCGAATGTCTTACATGTTAAATCACTTATGTACTACGTAAATCCGATGGTTTTATGTACGAAAAAATTCGTTTAATAGCTGGGTTATCTTAATTAAGTAGGAAAATAATGGATGAAAAGGTATTTTTATTCATTTACAGAAAAGATGGGTTTAAATATTCTAGAGATAATAAACTCAACAGCATATGAAATATTCTGTTGAGTTTATCTATAGTGATTAAAAAGAGTCTTAATCCATTTCGTGTAACCAAGCAGCATGTTTTGGTGCAACTTTGGTTTCATCCCATTCAGCAATCATCAAAGGAGCTACGCTTTTAAGTTCTGCCATTTGTTCTATCGTTCCGGTATTCGCGGCTAGCTCTAAACGATGACCATTTGGATCAAAGAAGTAAATAGATTTAAATACGCCATGGTTTACCGGTCCTAAAACATCAAGGCCTTTTGCAGCTAAATCATCTCTTGCTGCCACAAGTGCATCAAAATTTTCAACTTCTAAAGCAATATGTTGCACCCATTTTGGTGTGTTCTCGTCACGCCCCATATCAGGTGAATTAGGAATTTCAAAAAAAGCGAGTACATTACCCATGCCAGCATCAAGAAATATATGCATGTAGGGATCTGGTGCTTTAGTTGAAGGGACTTCGTTTTCAGCAATGGCAACAGTAAGCTCCATATTTAAATGCTTTTTGTACCAATCAACTGTCTGTTTTGCATTTATACAACGATAAGCTACGTGATGAAATCTTTTGATTTGAATCATAATACATTACCTATTTTTTAATATAACTTTATATGATGTAATCTTCACATAAAGTAACTTTTGTTACTAGTTTGTTAGTTATTTACCAAATACAGCTTTTAGGTTTTTCGTGTCAAAAAATTTACACTTAACTGTAAAAATTAACGTTTACAGCGCCACTTTTCGCTGAGTGTACTATCCACTTCAGTAATACCAATAGCTGCAAGTGGCGAATCAATAAAAATAATTTCACTGGTAATTAATTGATCATCTCGGAAGTAGTGACAAGTTACTTGTGTGTTTTCGGGGAAATGTTCAGCAAGTTGCTGCAATGACTTTTCGCTAACCTGTATATTATTAACAGACACTAAAACATCAGTAACGGCTAATCCTGCCTGAGCCGCTGGAGAATTTTCTATTACTTGAGTAATTTTTACCCCTAAAGGCAGTGCTTTATATTGTGCACCTATGTAAGGCGAATATGCATCACTATCTGTGGTCTCTAAACTATTAAGCTGTTTAAATTTTTGTGGAGCAAAGGCGATGCCCACTTGGCTAAGTAATGGCGCTAAATCGACGCGTTGAGCATTATTGAGTAAAGTTAAAAATGCGTCGGTGATATCTTCGTTACAGAGTATGTTGGCAATATTGATAAAGTCTTCTTCGCTGGTACCCATATTGGTTCTACCAAAATGTATCCACAATTCACGCATTAATGTATCTAAACTGTAGTTGCCCGCTGATTTTTTACGAATCGTTAAATCTAGCCAGAGCGCGATTAAAGAACCTTTTGTGTAATAGCTAACAATATTATTAACCGCATCAGGCCCTTGCTGATAAAATTTTGTCCAAGTATCGAAGCTAGAATCTGTAACACTTTGCTTTAACTCACCTTGACCACGATAAACCCGTGTAGCCGTTTTAGATAATTGTTTTAAATAGTCTTCAAAACTGATTAACCCGGTACGAAATAATGAAAAGTCATCATAATAAGAGGTGATCCCTTCATACGCCCACAATTGTCGGGTGTGAACTTCTTCTTGTAAATTATAAGGATGAAATTCTTTTGGTTTTATTCGACAAACATTCCACGCGTGAAAATATTCATGGGAACATAAGCTAAGGAATGTTTGATAATTTTCACTGGTTTCATCAGGTTTGTTCGGATTCGGTAAATCGAAACGACTTGCTTGTAAAATGGTGGAATTTTTATGTTCAAGTCCGCCAAATCCACTACCTAATAAATGAGTGATAAACCAATATTCTTTAAATGGTGCTTCACCAAATAAGTTTATATGGTGTTGGCAAAGCTTGGCAATATCAGCTTTAAGGCGTTCTCTATCGCCAAAGTGTTTGCTGGTAAAAACTAAATGGTGAATAACACCTTCAACGGTAAACTCAAACGCATCAAAGTTACCAATGGCAACAGGACAGTCGATAAGTTCTTGATAATCGTGAGCGATATAATCACCAAACTGATATTTTTCAGTGCCTTTTGCTCGAGTTAAACCCGTTGCAACTCTCCAGTGACTTAATTTATCAGGCGATGCCTTCATTATTGGCTCTGGTAGAAAAATAGATAACTGGCACTTTTCATCAGGTAATTCTTCTACCTGTAAAAAAGTTGAACTGCCATTAAAAAAGCCTCGTTCACTGTCTAAATAAGCGGTGCGCACAGATAAATCGAAAGCGAATATTTGATAAGTAATAACAGTAAAAGTACTGGTAGCAGTAAACTGCCAAGTTTGCTTGTCGGTTTTATTGAGTGAAATACCCTTAATAGTTTGCTCAGTTTCTTGGATACCATTATGCGCATAAATTTCAACAATATTTTTGGCAAAGTCACGGATCATATAACTACCCGGCAACCAAGCAGGTAGTGATAAATGGTAGGTTTTATCTATTTGAGTGGCAAAGGAAAGCTCAACAGAAAATAAGTGGCTATTTAAATTATCAGGAAAGATTTTGTATTGGATCATGGAAAGAGGCAACTAAGTGAAGCAAAAAATATGCTTCAATGTAGCAGAAATACGCGATAAAAACAGTAAAGCACAAAGTGAATAGTGTACTTTACTGAACCAGTTTACTGCGTTATTTGAGCTATCTATTGTTACTTTCTAAAGCTGCTTGGTGAAGTGAGTGACTAAAGCAAAATAACAGTTTTTCCTTGGTTCAAGCAGATACGTTGTTCGGCGTGCATTCTAACAGCATGAGACAAAGCTGTTGCTTCAATGTCGTGACCACTGTGCACCATTTTCTCGATAGTAAAACCATGATTAATCGCTTTGACCTCTTGAACAATAATAGGGCCTTCATCTAAGTCACTTGTGATGTAATGTGCTGTTGCACCGATAATCTTAACACCTCGATGGTGAGCTTGATGATAAGGTTTCGCGCCTTTAAAACTCGGCAAAAAGGAATGATGTATATTAATCGCTCGACCTTGCCATTGCTGACAAAAATCATCTGATAAAATTTGCATATACCGGGCAAGTACTAATAAATCTGTTTTATAGTCTGACAACAAGCCAAGAAATTGGTCTTCTTGTTGTTTTTTAGTTGATGCTGAAACAGGTAAATAATGAAAAGGAATTTTATGCCAATCAACTAGAGCTTCACAGTCTTTGTGATTCGAAATTACGGCAACAATATTAACAGGTAACACACCTGCTTTTGCTTTGGTTAACAAAGAAACCAAACAATGATCATCTTTAGATACCGCTATAACTACATTAGGAAAGTTATCACGTTCTCTTAATTGAAAGTTCATCGAAAGAGGTTGAGCGAGTTCAGCTATAGCTTCGCGAAATTCATCTATTGAAACTGTTAAGTTTCTGTCATCGAAAGCGATACGTGAAAAAAAGGTGGCAGTATAGGGGTCACTGTACTGTGAGGTTTCAGTGATAAAAGCGCCATGTTGGAAAAGGCTTTGAGAAACTTTAGCTAAGACTCCTGAAGTATCAGGGCATTGCCAAGTTAATATATAGTGGTGAATGGGTTTCATACTTGACTCCAAAAAATGATGAATATGAAGCCAGTGTGACAGATTTTCCACGAAGTGATTAGTTTATTGCGCTATAAGCTAAGAACTAACTATTCGATGGACATGAACAGGTTGCGTGATTAATCGTCTTTCTTCATTTGAGACTGAGACTGAGAATTATGAATTTTGTGCAAATTTTTGACATACAGTGCTTCAACTTTTTCACGAGCCCATGGCGTTTTACGCAAAAACTTTAACGTAGAGTTAATACTAGGGTTCTCGGTGAAACATTTTATTTTTATTTGCTGACCTAACGTAGGATAACCAAAATATTCAACGAGTTCGGTAACAAGTGCTTTTAAGGTGACGCCGTGTAAAGGATTGAAAGGTTGATTGTCCATATTTATGTGTCATTTTAATCGTGAGAAAACAGTTAATTATTTTAACAGATTAATTTTGAAGTAGCTTTTTAAAATTAAATGTATCCTAAAGTTGATCTATTTTTTGGCAATGATAAGGTTGTGAGATGAAATTGAATTATGATGTAAGAGAGTTCAAACGTGTTTAAATTAAACTTTGCCCGTAAAATTATTATTGTTGCTACCGTTTTAGTGTTGGTTGCATTGTCAGTATCTACGTCTATTAATTATGTTTATCTGAAAGATAACACTCAGATAAATCTTAATAAGGCGATTGACGAAATAGGACATTCTGTTTCTGGAAATATTGCCAATTGGTTAACTAACCGACTGCAAATCATTGATGCTGTGGCGTTAAATATAAAAGATATTAATAGCCATGACGAAATCTTTAATGCGGTTCAACAAGCGGTAAAAGCTGGCAAGATGAAAAATACCTTTGTCGGATTAGCGAGTACAGGCAACTTTATTCTCGATGATTTAACCATAGTGTTACCCGATGGTTTTGATATTCGTCAACGTCCTTGGTATTTACTGGCAAAAGAGGGCCGAAAGTCTTCTTTTACTGAAACGTATATTGATGCAACGACTGATCAACAAGTATTAACTGCCGTAGCGCCTATTTTAGACGGTGATACTTTTGTTGGTGCTGCAGGTGGTGATATTTTTCTCGGTGAAATATCAGAGATCTTGAATGAAATTGATTTCCTTGATTTAGGCTATGCCTATTTAATGACGTCAGACGGGAATATTTTAAGCCACCCTAATGTGAAATATGTAGGTAAAAATGTTCGTGAGTTATTAGGAAAAACCCCCGCGTTTTCAAGTACACTAAATGAATTGAACGATAAGAACATTGTATCCTTTATTCCTATTAAGGGGATTGAATCAGTTGATTGGTATGTAGGTGTTGTGCTTGATAAAGAAAAAGCCTACGAACCTATGGTTAATGCTCGTAATACTGCCATTATTGTTGTGATTGTAAGTTTATTAGCCACGATTATTCTTTTACACTTTTTGTTTAGTCATTTGATGAAGCCTATTCATACATTGAACGTTGCGATAAAAGGAATTTCGACGGGTGACGGTGATTTAACCCAGCGTTTATCTGTTGAAAGCCAAGACGAGTTTGGTGAATTATCACATAATTTTAATGATTTCATTGAAACGATGCATGACTCCATGCAGCTAGTTCAAGAATCGGCTGCAAATTTAGAGCAGCATATTGATCAAGTGCGACAAAGCTCGAAAGTCGGCATTGAAATGGCAGGTGAACAGTTAAACCGTGGTAATAGTGTATCTACTGCGGTAACTGAATTGAATGATTCATCTCAAAAAATATCCACTAACGCAGTAACTGCATCTGATTTAACATCAGGAATGCAAGCGCAGTCGAATGAAGGTTTAACGGCGCTCAGTGAGAATATTCAATCGATAGAGCATTTGTCTGAAATCATGACAAAGTCGAGTGATGAAATTGAAAAGTTGAGTAGCGAGACTAAAAACATTGTCAGCATTCTTGATGTTATTAAAGGTGTAAGCTCACAAACCAATTTACTTGCTTTAAATGCGGCTATTGAAGCGGCCCGTGCAGGAGAGGCGGGTAGAGGTTTTGCTGTAGTGGCTGATGAAGTAAGACAGTTAGCACAACGTACTCAAGATGCGACGTTAGAAATTGAAACCATGATTGATAACTTAGAAAGCGGTACCAACGCGGTAGTAACTTCGATGGAAGCAAGTCAAAAAAATAGTGCCAATAGTGTAGAGAAAGCAACGATAGCAGATGAGAAGATGCAACTCATTATCCACACATTACATCAAGTCGATGATGAAAACCATGCAGTTGCGGATGCCACTCAGCAACAGGTTAGTGTCATTAAATCGATAGATGAAGATATATTGCAATTGATGGACTTGAATCAGCAGGGCGTACAGAACTTACAACAAACTCAAGAAGCTTGCGATAGTTTGCAGCAAGAGTTTACCGGCTTGAATGATTTGGTGGGTAAGTTTAAAGTTTAAAGTCAAAAAATAAAGCTAGATATATCGATATCTAGCTTTATTTAGATGAGTAAATCTATTGAAATATACTTTCAAGAGAGTCATCTTTGCAGTGTACTTAGCTAAAATATGCAGTTAAGTCTTCGCTACCGCCAATATTTTTACCATCAATAAATACTTGTGGAACTGTGTCTGAGTTTGTAATTGCTCTGAACATAGAGGTATTTACATCTGTACCCACCGTTAAATCTTCAAATTTAAGGCCTTTGCTTGCTAATAATGCTTTAGCTTTTTCACAATATGGGCAATCGGGTTTACTAAATATAGTGATTTCTTGAGATTGAACAGCATCAGGATTAATGTAACCTAACATAGTATCTGCATCTGAAACTTCAAAAGGGTCGCCAGGTAAATCAGGTTCGATGAACATTTTCTCGATGACACCATTTTTCACTAACATAGAATAGCGCCAGCTACGCTTACCGAAACCAATTTCTTTTTTATCTACGAGTAATCCCATTGCGTCAGTAAAGTCACCGTTACCATCAGGAATAAAGCTGATATTTTCTGCATCTTGAGCTTGTGCCCATGCATTCATCACAAAGGTATCGTTAACAGAGATACAAATTATTTCGTCAACGCCATTGGCTGAAAACTTTGCCGCAAGCTCATTGTATCTAGGTAAGTGCGAAGATGAACAAGTGGGCGTAAATGCACCGGGTAATGAAAATACTACAACTGTTTTATTGTTAAAAATTTCATCACTATTTCGACTTGCCCATCCTTGTGAAGTGATGATTGGAAAAGTTGTGTTCGGAACTTGTTGTGTTTCTTTATTGTTGAACATAATCGCTCTCTTTAAATGATTTTGAATCGGTTAAGTGGAATGAGTATGGGTCAATAATTGAATTAATTAAAATGATAAAAATAGTTTGTTATGATTGGATAAAGCGATTGATATCTTGAGATAAGTACAGTTAAAGCGATTTACTCAATGACCAAGTTTTAATTTCATTGACTAAAGTATCAAGCTGTTGATAAAGGAGTGACGCTGATACTTTTAAATCATTACTATTTTTAGCCTTTGCAAGCAGACTGATTTCAATGATCGTTTGGGTTATTGCATCATGAGCAAAATAACGAATACTTCCTTTTAGTTTATGGGCAAGTATTTGAATATGCTTATGATCGTTATTTTCAATAGCATTTAGCCACTGTTTTTCTTCTTTTTGCCATGAAATTATGAAAAGTTGGCCAACATTTTTACTGAGTTCAATATCATTCTCATTATGTTTTAGTAACATTTTAAGGTTAAATAGCGAGTATTCTTGCTGTGAAGACTTATCTACTTGTTGTTTTTTCAATAACTGACGATAGGCATTATTAAGTTTGTTGGTGATTTCTTCTTGTGGACAAGGTTTGGCCATATAATCATCAAAACCTGCAGCAGTGCACTTTTCTGCTGCGCCACTCAGTGCATCAGCCGTAACAGCAATTAGCCAAAGAGGTCGACTCTGAGATTTTTTTGTCAGTGTTTGAGCAAGCTCAAAACCATCAATATTTGGCATGTGGCAGTCAGATATAATAATGTCATAGGCTTCTTTTTCATGTAGATCTAAAGCCTCCTTACCGTCGTAAGCTATATCGGCTTTAATATTTAGACGTTCAAGTTGCGCATTGAGCACCTTCACGTTAACTAAGTTGTCTTCAGCGATAAGAATTCGCAGACCCTTAAAGCGATTATCGTCAGTGGCATTAATCAAACGAGTTTGACTACGACGATTATCGGCGGCACTTTCCAAGTTTGATTGTTTTAATTTTAAGGTGAAATGGAAGGAACTGCCTTGATTAATTATTGAATCAATTTCAATTTCACTGCCCATTGCGGTAATTATTTCTTGGCAAATACTCAAGCCTAAACCCGTTCCACCATATTTTCGCGTAATGTCATCGTCAGCTTGTATAAAAGGCGTGAATAAAAATGCTTGTTTGTCTGGCGCTATGCCCATGCCTGTATCTTTAACGTCAAAATAAAGCGTGTCGTAGGTGTTGTTATTGATAATATCACTGTCAATCACTTTAACCGTTAAATCGATTTTCCCGCTATCGGTAAACTTGATTGCATTACTGAGCAAGTTATTGAGAACTTGTGTTAAACGGGTGGGATCTGTTAAATAACTGTGGGTTATTTTACTGTCTATTTTTAGGTTAATATCTAGCGATTTATAACGTTCAATGTGATTGAAACCACTGATAATATTTTTACACAGCAGATGAAAATTTACGGGGACAGATTCTAAAGTAAGTTTACCAGCATCCATTTTTGAAAAATCGAGCACATCATTTAATAAAGCCAATAAATTGGTGGCAGAGCCTTGAAGTGTTTCGAGTAAATCATTTTGCTCTTTATTTAAAGGAGTAAACGCAAGTGCTTCTGCCATACCTAAAACGCCGTTCATTGGTGTTCTAATTTCATGACTCATACGTGCAAGAAAAGTGATTTTCGCTTGGGCTGACTTTTCGGCTTCAGTTTTGGCTGACTCGGCAATCGATAAGGCATGTTTAATTTTTTTCTGAGCGAGCTTTGTGACTCTGAGCTGACGATAATAAATCCAAAAAATAATGAGTCCAAAGAGCATGATTGCAGCGAAAAAATAACTTACATTACGATAAGCGTTAGCAATCTGCTTATCCGCATTATTTTCATGAAAGGCTGACTGGCTCCATTTTGCATAAAGCCGCTCATATTCATTAGCTGATATGCTTTTAATCGTTCGATTAAGTAGGCTGATAATATCATCATGACCAAGTTTACTGGCGAAAGAAAACTGAGCTTGGTTATTAAAATTTATTAGCGGTTGGCTTGTTAAGTTGGATAATTGATTCTCTTTTACTAAATAGGATGAAATCAGCGAGTCCCCTATAAATACATCTGATTCACCCAAAGACACCGAAGAAATAGCATCAATCATTGAATCAAAGGTATTAAATCTCGCAAAGGGTAGTTTTTCTATTAATAGTTCTGTGACATTAAAGTCATTCACGACTGCAATGTTTTTACTGCCGATGCCACTTAATCCGTCAATTATCGTGTCATTGTGACGGTAGATCATACTATAACTGGCTTTTAAATAAGGAGCTGAAAAAGTCATGATTTTTTCTCGTGCTTTATTATGCTCAACGAGAGGGAGAATATTTATTTTTTGTTGCTCTAAATAGGAAAAAACTTGTTCAATGTTTTTTACATAAACAGGTTTATAGACAATGCCAGTACGTTGAGTTGCAACTTTAAATAAGTCAATGGTGAAACCTCGCTCAGTGATGTGATTAAAGTTTTTAGTGATAATATAAGGAGGAAAGCCACGAGATTGAACGGGAAAATTAAGAAGATTGTTGTCGATAACAAATTCTTTTTCTGAGTCCGATAAGTTATCAAAATAAGACCCGAAAGTTAATGAGATATTTCCTTTATTTAATGCTAAATATTTATTGTTCCATAATTTTGCCTGCGGTTTACTCACTGAACGAATGCTATCGTTAATTGTGTGCATCAACGCCCTATTGTTTTTGTTAATGGCAAAACGAAAGAAAATCTCAGGTGCTTCATTTTTATTAACATGAAAATCACCACTCATTTTGTATTCGTTTATCTTTTCATTAAGCAACCAAGGCTTCGTTGCATATAAGGCATCAAACTTTTCATAATCTCCAAGCAGTTTATCAATGTCTTGATAATAATAACGTTCAATATGCTGACCGAGAAAACCTAATGCTGTACGATCTTCAGAGTAGATACCTATTTGAATACCATTACTTTTATTACTTTTTATTCGACGAAAAACACTTTGCTTCCATTTTGCATAAGGGATACTGAATAATAGATTTGGATGATTATTTTGATGATGAGTGATAGCAACGATATCGATACTATTATTGGCAAGTGATTGATAAGCCTTAATTGTCGGCATGTAGCTAAATGATATTTCACGATGATTATCTATCGCCCAAACCTGCCAGTATTCTTTTAAAAAATTAACTAATAATTGGAATTTTTCGCCGGGAGCAGCATTAATTGATGATCGGTCAGGCAAGGCTATTTTTAGTGGTGCTTGATTTTTATTGAGAACTTGTTCTGCATGAACATTAAAAGTGACAAATAAAACACTACAAAATAAAGTGGTTCTAAACCAAATGAATAGACAGTTTAAAATGTTCTGTGTATTACGTGTAATGTCATCATCCATGTTTTATTTATTGAGTCTACGTATGAAAGCAAAAGAGGAATTTTTATAAATACACTCTATGCTATAAGTAGCTAACCAGCAAATATAATTAAGCATAGTGCTGATTCAATATTATGAAAACAAGTGTTTTATCAGAAGTATCAGGCTTTCATTTTCTAAACAATCATCGTAATTGACCAATAAATTTGCTTGTAACCACAACCGCGTGATAAATTAGCGCATACAAGTTGTATATACAATTAAGGATTGAAAATGTCTGATACCTATACTTTAATAAAAGGCCGTATACCAGTACTTATTAGCATGCCACATAACGGTGAAGCGTTGCCTGATTACATTGCCAATAAAATGACTGAGCAAGGGAAAAAAGTAGCTGATACAGATTGGCATAAAGACAAACTTTATACGTTTGCTAAAGCACTTGGCGCATATATCATTATGCCAAAGTATAGCCGTTATGTAATCGATCTTAACCGGGATCCAAAAGGCATTGATCTATATCCAGGCGCTAACAGCACTGAACTGTGTCCGACGACATCTTTTGATTTAGCACCCCTTTATCTAGACGGAGAAAATCCTGATCAAGCTGAAATAAATCACCGTGTCAGCACCTATTGGCAGCCTTATCATCAGGCTTTGAAAACCACATTAATTGATATTCAAGCTGAATTTGGTAAGGCCGTTTTACTGGAAGCACATTCGATTTTGTCAACCGTCCCAAGATTCTTTGAAGGCCAATTACCTGACTTTAATTTTGGTACAGCTGATGGTGCAAGTTGCGATCCTGAATTGTTGGTCGCACTGCAGAAACTGGATTATTCGCCTTATAGCATGATCACCAACGGACGTTTCAAAGGTGGTTTTATTACCCGTGAATATGGTGAGCCCGAGAGAAACATACATGCTGTGCAACTAGAATTATCACAACGTACTTATATGCAAGAACCTAGTTGTGAATATAATGAAGGGTTAGCAGCTGAGGTAATTCCTAAACTTGAGCAATTAGTTGAAACCTTGATTCAATTCTCACAACAAAAAGATTAACAAAGGGATTAGCGATGAAATTATTTGCAGAGCGTATTTTACTGAGCAGTGGTTGGCATACTGAGCAAACCTTAACAATAGAAGATGGTGTGATCACCTCGATAGATTCAGGTTATATAAACGATGCCGAAAAAGTGGGTGTTGTTATTCCCGGTATGGTTAATTGTCATTCTCACGCTTTTCAACGCGCTTTTGCCGGCTTTAGTGAGCAAGGTAGCGAAGGTAAAGATAGTTTTTGGACATGGCGTAGCATCATGTACAAGTTTATAGATCAACTTACCGTAAAAGATGCACAAACCATTGCGACACAACTTTATATTGAAATGCTAAAAATGGGTTACACCCGTGTCGCAGAGTTTCATTATCTTCATCATGAAATTAATGGTGAAAACCATACCGAACTTGCTGAAATGGCAAAAGCTATATTCAGGTCAAGTCAGCAATCGGGTATTGGATTAACCTTGCTGCCAGTACTTTATCGCTTCAGTGGTTTTGGACCTTTACCTGCAAACGATGGTCAAAAACGGTTTATTAATTCAGTTGAACAATTCAATCAATTGGTTAGCGACTGTTTTACGTTAAGCAAGGAATATGAGAATACCAATGTTGGTATTGCGCCACATTCATTAAGAGCGGTAGATAAACCATCGTTAGCACAAGCGGTAAAGCACGTGCGTAGCTTAGACAATAAAGCTCCTGTGCATATTCATATTGCGGAGCAACAAAAAGAAGTAGACGATTGTTTAGCGCATTATGGTCAACGTCCAGTGGAATGGTTATTGAATAATGCACAATTAGATGAACAGTGGTGTTTGATTCACGCAACACATATCAATGAACAAGAACGCCAAGGTATCGTTGCCAGTAAAGCAATCGCGGGTATTTGTCCTACCACTGAAGCTAATTTGGGCGATGGAATATTTCCAACGACAGAGTTTTTAGCTGAAAAAGGCACCATAGCGATTGGCTCTGATAGCCATATTTCGGTAAACCCAGTGGAAGAACTACGCTGGTTAGAATATGCCCAAAGATTAATCAAGCAACAACGCGCTATTTTAGCAACAGAAAATGAAGCTTCAGTGGGTCGCAATTTGTGGCAACAAGCAGCGTTAGGCGGTGCACAAAGTACGAACAGTAATACCGGTGAATTAGCGATAGGCAAACAAGCTGACTTACTCGTGCTTAACACTTCAAAAGTTGTTTTATTTGCTCATGATGATCAACATTTACTCGATAGCATGATTTTTGCGAGTCAGCAGAATATGGTTAACGATGTGATGGTCAATGGGCACTGGGTGATTAAAGCAGGATCACACCAATTAGAGAAAAAATCTGAACAAGCGTTTTCTTTATTATTAGCAAGCCTTTCTGCTTAGTACTCAGCTGTTTTTGAGAGACTAAATTTAATTATTCTCTCAAATTCGGTTATCCCCGTGGAAAATAGTCACTGAATGAGTGAAAGTAATAAGTGTATTCTGTGTTTATAAAAGCGCACTGTACTGTTCAATGGTATAGCAAACTTTCTTTTGATTTTCATAATGAAGTTGAGATGCTTGTTTCTTACTTTTACAAAAATCAGTAAAGAATATTTTTACTGATTTTCTGTCCTTCGTCATTTCTTTCAAAAACTTCTGCTCATCATGACTAAAAGCATTGAATTGCTTTTCTAAATCTTGATAAATTTTGTCTGCTTTTAATCTAACTTGCGTATCAGTTGCTTTGGAGAAAATAGCAATAGCGGTCACTTTCTTTTCTGAAAGCCAGTCTTCTAACTCTGGTTGAGGATAAAAATGTAAAAATAATGCAGCAGCAACGATTAAGATCAATAATTTTTTCATAATTTGTCATATAATTGATAAGTAATACTAGAATAATCAATTTATTGCTTTTTCCCTAACAATAATTACTTTATAGCCTGTTATTAAATGAACAAGGTTATGATCTGCATCTTTTCGATTACCAAGGATTTGTCGTGAAAACAGAAGACAATAAGAAAAAATCATCGATACATATTCCCGTACAAAACATTCAAATACATCAACCAAATCAGGTAGAAACCTACCAACCTCGTGACCAAATTTATGTACGAAAAGTGAAAGGTGTTTTCCAAAAACTAAGACAGCGAATGAACTTCGTTTTTTTAGCGCTTTTTGCCTCACTTCCCTGGTTACAATATAACGGTCATCAAGCCATATTATTTGATATTACAGAGCAGCGTTTTACCTTATGGGGCTTAACCTTATGGCCACAAGATTTAACGCTACTCGCTTGGCTTTGTATTCTTAGTGCCTTTTTGTTGTTTTTTGTTACTACTTTTTTAGGACGAGTTTGGTGTGGGTATTTATGTCCGCAAACGGTGTGGACCTTTATTTTTATTTGGTTTGAAGAAAAGATTGAAGGAACTGCCAATCAGCGAAAAAAACTCGATAGCCGTGCACTTGATTTTGACAAGTTTTGGCGGAAAGCCTTCAAACACCTATGCTGGTTGTTCTTTTCTCTTCTTACCGCACTAACCTTTGCCGGTTATTTTGCGCCAATAGATGAAGTTTTTATTGATTTTTTTACCTTTCAAGCCTCGTTTGCATTAGCAGCAACTGTTTGGTTTTTTACCTTTTGTACCTATGGAAATGCTGGCTGGATGCGTGAAATCATGTGTTTACATATGTGTCCTTATGCACGGTTTCAATCAGCCATGTTTGATAAAGATACGTTAACTGTTTCATATGATTATAATCGTGGTGAAAACCGTGGCGTGAGATCTCGTAAACAAGACCATAAAGAAATGGGGTTAGGAGACTGTATTGACTGCAGCCTTTGTGTTCAGGTATGTCCAACGGGCATCGATATTCGAAATGGATTGCAATATGAATGCATAAACTGTGGTGCTTGTATTGATGCCTGTGACGGCGTTATGGACAAAATGAAATACCCTAAAGGGCTGATCCGTTATACAACCGAGCACGAATTAAAAGGTAAAAAAGTTCATTTCATTCGATCAAAACTTGTGGGATATGCGATTGTTTTAATGGTGATGTGTAGCTTGTTAGTGTTCGAAATTGTAAATCGAATACCTGTTTCAATGGATATTATTCGTGATAGAACTGAATTAGCCAAAGAAAAGTTTAACGGTGAGATAGAAAATGTTTACACCTTGAAAATCTTAAACAAATCGCAAACCGATAACATTTATCGACTTTCGGTAACAGGAATTGAAAATACTAAATGGCATGGCGAACAAGAAGTCATGGTTAAAGCTGCAGCAGTTTATACTTTACCTATGAGTATTTCTGTCGATCCATATGAATTAAAAGGCTATATGACCGATATTTCATTTGTTATTGAGCTGGTTTCAGAGGAAGATGATGTTTCTCTTGAACATGAAAGTAGGTTTTTTAATAAACGCTAATGTCTGTATTTGATTTTACTACACTGTCACCCGACTTGATTTTAGATGGCCTGGAAAGTACGGGCCTCTTTGTTGATAGTGGTTTACTCGCCCTAAATAGTTATGAAAACCGTGTTTATCAATTTAATGATGATAAGCGTAAATACGTTACTAAATTTTATCGACCACAACGTTGGACCGAAGCTGAGCTGAGAGAAGAACATGAATTCTCGTTTGAATTAGAAGATCATGAGTTACCCCTCGTTGCCCCGTTAAAAATTAACGGAGAGTCTCTTTTTTCTCATGAAGGTTTTCATTTCGCGATATATCCTTGTCGGGGGGGGCGTATTTTTGAAGTTGATAATTTGGACCAGCTCGAATGGATGGGGCGTTTTTTAGGTCGAATTCACGCGGTAGCAGCCACTAAACCTTTCAAACATCGCCCCACTTATAATAAACAAGAAATGCTATTTCAGGCCACTGATATCATTAAAGATTCTGATTTTGTTCCTAATTATCTTACTAATGCATTTTTTACTATTTTAGAACAAGTTGTCGACATAGCTGCAGAGCAATACCAACCCAGTAACGAAATACGTTTGCATGGCGATTGTCATGCAGGTAATATTTTATGGACGGACGCAGGGCCACACTTCGTCGATTTAGATGATTGTCGTATGGGACCAGCTATTCAAGATTTATGGATGATGCTTTCGGGAGACCGTCAACAGAGGCTTTTACAACTTGATACGATATTGTCAGGGTACGAAGAATTTTATTCATTTGAACCCAAGCAACTTATTTTGATAGAATCATTACGTACGATGCGCGTTGTCAATTATATGGCTTGGTTATGTAAACGATGGAGTGATCCAGCGTTTCCACATAACTTCCCATGGTTTAATACTGATAAATATTGGGAACAGCAAATTTTAATGTTGAAAGAGCAAGTATCAGCACTTCAACAGCCACCGTTAAGTTTATTACCTGCATAATTTTAATAATAAAAAATGCATTGTTTATCTTTTGAGGAAAAGCGTTAAATGAAAAAATTAGTGAGTATATTTATAATGTTATTTTTGCCATTAATGGCATCTGCAACAAATTATCAAGAAGGTAAGCACTATACCGTAGTCAGTGAACAAGCAACGAAAAATCCTGAAGTTCGTGAGTTCTTTTCATTTTATTGCCCACACTGTTTTCGTTTTGAACCTTTTATGGCCGGTGTAAAAAAACAATTACCAGCAGGCGTAAAGTTTGAATATAACCATGTGGATTTTTTACGAGCTGCTTCACCGACTATGCAGCAAACGTTAAGCAAAGCGGTTGTTGTTGCAGAACAAATGGGCATGGAAAGTAAATTGATGGGCGCGATTTTTAATTATATTCATGTTAAGCGTTCGGTCTTTACGTCAGAAAAAGATGTCCGTAAGATTTTTGTTTTAAATGGTGTTGATGGCGAAAAATTTGACAAGCTAATGAAAAGCTTTGGTGTGAACAGTAAAGCTAAGCAAATGAAGAAAAAACAAAACTATTACTCTAAAAATCGTGGATTAACGGCTGTACCCGCTGTTATTGTTAATGGCCGTTACAGAATTGAAAATCTGGCGATAGACAAAGATAATTTTGAAGAAGATTATAATAATTTAGTGAAGCATTTGTTAGCACTTAAATAACCCTAAGTGTTACAGAGATAGAAAAAGGAGCTAAGCAGCTCCTTTTTTATTGGTCGCCCTTTCTTTTGTATACAATATATAGCCAAATACCAAAGCGACGAGTAATAGCAATAAACTGAGGAAGATTTGTTGCTGATCGCCTACTTTTACACCTGCACCTAACAACGAAAACATCAACATCTGCGGAATAAAACCGACACAAGTGCCTGCCACATAAGAGGTTATTTTTACGTCAGCAATTCCCGCAAGAATATTGGTTAAAAAGTTAGAACCAGCAGGCAGTAAACGAATAATGAATGCTTTGCTAAACGTATGTGTTGAAAAAAAAGCAGATACGCTATTGAGTTTTTCAGGGTAAGCATCAAGAACCTTTTCTCTAAAAAAAGTTTTAGCGATAAACAAAGTGAGCATACACCCTATTGTCGCCGCTGTAGTTGCTAGTAATGTACCGTGAGTAATGCCGAATATATATCCACAAGAGAAGGCAGCTACTTGCCTAGGTAAACCGATACTCGTCAGAAGTGCTAATAGGGCTAATACCGATAAGTAGCCCAAATATCCTTGAGGAATATGCTGATCAAGGAAAGGTTGGAGATTTTCATTTTTAAGAACATCTAAAGAAAAAAATATGCCGAAAAATAAAGCGACACCGATAAAAGAGGTCAGTATTAAAAGTACTTTCGTTTGTTGGTTTTGCATAAATTAAGTATTATTTATTACTCATCATGTCCGATAATATTTTAGCTTTAGCTAGGCTAAATTCTTCATCAGTTAAAAAGCCTTGTTGTTTCAAGTTCACAAGCTTGTCTAAAGTATTTATAAGTTCAGAGTCATGAACGGCTATATCGTGTAATTCTTCTTGTGTTTGTTTCCTCTTTGTTTGTTCTTGTTTTTCTGGTTCTTGAGCGATCACCGGCTTGGTAATTGGCTTTTTAGGTGTTTTTATTATGCTTTTATTAACTACCGCTTTTTTGATTTTTCGACTGCCGGTTTCTTCCAGGTTCAGTTGACTGGCAATAAACCAACTCCAATCAATAACTGCTTCTAAAGTATCAGTGTATTTTACTTTAGTTAGGCGCTGATTTCCCTTTCTTAGATATAAGCTTACGACATGGGTTTTCGTGCTTTTATCTGTTATATAAAGGTTTACTTGCCGAATATCGTTATCAATAAGCTTATGTCGATGCGCTTGAGTAAAGCTCAAGCGTAACTGGTTTTCTCGTTGCTCATTGAAGCTATTGCCATTATCTTTATTAATCGTGCTAATGTTATTATCGTTAAGGAAGACTTCACTGTTAATAATGTCTGAAACGAGAAGTTGGCTGTCTATTTCAGACTGATGACGCTTGTAAAATGACAAGGTTGTTTTTGTATCATCTAGTTCAAAACGAGCAAACTGATTTCTTAGTTTGCCTTTTACAGCATTTTTTTGTGGACGCAACCGGTAAAATACGACAGATAAAACAAGTATAAATAGCGTTAACAATAACTTACCGTAAGCGTTGTTATTTTCTGTGCTGGGGAATTCCGCCTGTGTATCTTCAGTTTGCACGGTATTATTGCCATCAGTTCTCAATTGAACCGTGGTAATTGATAATAATTGTTTTTTGGTTAAATCTAACAGTAATGGTTCACCGGCATGATCAAACTGTAGTGAAACGTTACTTTGAGGAGCAAGTTCTTCACTATTTAATAACTCAATTGTTTGCGCTGTTTTCTCTTTATTCATTTCACTATGCTGTGTCGTCGTATTAAGCTTAGCGAGTTGCCAATTTGTTCTGTTTTTTGATAGGTATAGAATACTTCCCACTAAAGTTTTAAGCTTTCTGCCATAATAGGTGAAGATTTTTGCATTGGATCTATTATTTAATTTGAGAGGAAAAACTAGCTTGTTCTGATAAGCTTCTCGCCAATCAGTGCCTTTCTTAGCAATAGCCACTTTATGAGCGCCGTCATACGTATGCTGAACAAGTAGTGCATCATGATGTTGCTTCGACCAAGAAAAAGACTTGATATTTTTTGCACCTAAAATGTAAATTTCCTTATTGATGTCATAGGCTTTAACAAAGGGGTTATTACTGGGCACCCTGTAATTTCGTAAGCCAAACTTCTCAGGGTTTATACGTAAAACAACACCAGAATATAAAGCATCTTTGCTGGTGTTTGAGTCTTCAGCCTTATTATCTGATAGTGCAATATGCATTAATCCATAATCATCGTGCCAAACTTTATTGTAAGGATTAAATGCAATCTTCTGTATTTGATGTGTAGCAGTAGGCACGGAAATTCTTAATACTTCTCTGCGTTGTTGCACATCGATTATTTTGGGGGCTGAACTATCGTATTTCCACTGAGTAATTACCGCATCAAACGGTAGTGTTATTGGATTTTCTAATCGGGTTAACCGTGCAACATTATTATTTGTTTTGATGGGTTCGATATGCGCGGTGAAAAAGGTTTGGTAGCCCGTTTTATCTGCTAATGAAAAGCTAGGGTGCAAAACTAAAGCGGTTAATTTAACGTGCTGAATGTTTTTTGTGTCACTTAAGGGCAAATGAGCTAAAGAGAGTAGCTTGGTACCGCTTAGTAAAGATAATTGACCGGTTTCGTCTGCAAGTAAGTATTGATTTTTTTTATCGCTGTTAATCGGCAAGGGAATTACCGCGATGTTATTTGCAGAACTAAGCGTGGGTAATTGCGCTAAAACATCCAGACGATATTCTTCAGCTGCAGTAGTTAAAGAAATTAATAAGCAGGAAATAATAAGCATCATTAAAAATGTAGGCTTAAATATCTTGCTTATATAATGATGTATTTCCATATGTCGCCATCAATCCAATATTGAGTAAATTAGAGTAAACCAGTGTTAATGTTTTAATAAAACCACTTGGTGTGCATCAATAAATTGCGATTTATTACTATTGTTAAGGTAGCTTAGTTTTCCATCAACAATCAGCTGGTCACCTTTTTGCGCTTTATCTTTAACATAATGCGCTTGTTTACCCCAAATATGGACAGAACGCTCAATGGAAATACTCTGAGTTTTCTGTGTTATTGGCGAATAAACTAAATGATTTATTGTTAAGTTTAGCGCAACTAATTCTTTATTGTGTTCAGTGAGTACTAAAGTAATATCATTAGTGATTTCACCACTAATATGCACTTGATTAATTGATTGAGCATAACCTTTGGTGAAGGTTTGTGCATAAGTCGCGTGTAGTATTTCACGGTTAGCTTTTTTACTATTAAGTAAATAACCCTGCACTAAAATGACATCGCCTTTTTGAGAATGAATCAGTGAACGATCAACTATGTCACCAATGACTTTAACGGTATGATAACTGGTCCATTCTTTAAATTGCTTACTGGCTTTATCAAACCATTTGCTATGCGTTGCTAATACTAATTCAGCTACCGCAACCACAGGGTTTGCTTGATAACGAATGTCAGGCTTAGCGACTAAATTCCCTAATAAGGTTACTGAGCATAAATGGTTTTGGCTTATATGATTTGTCATGACAATTTAATAAAAAAAACTATAAAGCTAATTTACTGAAAATCATCAAATTAAGCAAATACAAGGCAATAAATAACGACAATTTTCTGTACTTTCGTAAGGAAATTGTTAGTATGCCGACCAAACCAAGGGGTGCAATATATATCAGCTATTTAAAGGCTATTATATTGCTGAGAATTTTTACCCTTAATACCTGAAACGGATAATGCCGGCGTAGGAATGGTTAATATTTTAAATGCTATGGTTAACACTTAATGTAAGTGCTTACTGACCTTGCATTCATCAATATTACTCTCTTTTGCTTGCATGCCATAAAAAGAGTGTTGTATGAACTTTATAAAATCTCCTCTCGCTATTGCCTTAGCACTTTCCTTAAATTCAACTGTTGTTTTTGCAACAGGTGACAATGAAGTACTCGAAACCATCACAGTGCAGGGTGATTATCGAGAAGTTAATGTCCAAAATACGCCTTCATCTTTATCGGTATTGACCCAGGAAGATATCGCAATTCGTAACGCCCAAAATTTAGAAGAAATTGTTGGAGCGGTTGCTAATGTAAATTTTTCAGGTGGTTCGCAACGCGCACGTTACTATCAAATTCGTGGCATAGGCGAACGCAGTCAATTTCAAGAACCTATTAATGCCTCGGTAGGTTTAGTGGTGGACGATATCGATTTTTCAGGTATTGGCAGTATTGCCTCCACGTTTGATATCGCGCAAGTTGAATTATTCCGAGGCCCACAAGGTACACGTTTTGGTGCTACGGCGCTCGCTGGTTTGATTTACATGACGAGCAATGCACCAAGCGATGAGTTTGAATCGTCGGTGCGTTTTAGCGCGGGTAACTATAATAGTGTGGGCGCTGGACTTGTACTCTCGGGTCCAGCCAGTGAAAAAGTAAACTACCGCTTTTCTGCGGAACAATATAAAAGTGATGGTTTCATTGAAAATACCTACCTAGGAAAAGACGATACTAATAATCGTGATGAAACCTCTTTACGCGGCAAGTTAGCGATTGAAGCAAGTGATAACTTAACCATTGATTTAGCCTTATTATATTTTGATTTCGATAATGGCTACGATGCGTTTTCACTTGATAACAATAGTAAAACTTTTTCAGACCAACCTGGCTTTGATCAACAAGAAACTACAGCGATGAGCGCAAAATTCACTTACTCAGGGCTTAACGGTTTTGATGTGGTGTCTACTTTCAGTCATGCTAATTCTGATTTAGCTTATGGTTATGATGAAGATTGGGCGTACGGTGAATATGAATGGCGCGCAGATGATTGGGATAACGGTGTTTATAATCCTGATCCATGTATTACCCCAACAGGTTGTTTAGCAGACGTTGATGGTTACTCTTCAACCGATCATTATTTACGTGACAAACAGAACAGTACGGCAGAAGTACGTTTTGTTTCACAGCTTGATGCTAATATTTTTGCTGGCACAACGTCTTGGGTTGCAGGCATTTATGTTAAGCAAGAAGAAGAAGATTTGCAGCGTCAATACACTTATTTAGCCGGTGATTTTACTTCAAACTATGAAGCAGATACTTTCGCTGTATTTGCGCAATTTGATACGCAAATAAATGAAAAATTAATGCTAACAACCGGTTTGAGACTTGAGCGCCGTAGTAGTGGTTATAAAAATTCCGATGCGGTGGTTAATTTAGTCGACGATAATATGGTTGGCGGTAAGGCGGTATTATCTTACCAAATAGATGAAAACGCGATGGTTTATGCATCAGTTAATCGTGGCTATAAAGCAGGTAGTGTTAACTCTAGCGGTACGTTATCTGAAGAACTACGTAGTTTTGAAGCTGAATACTTATGGAATTATGAATTAGGTTATAAAGTCAGCTTGTTTGATGACAGTGCTTATGTACGTGCGGCTGTTTTTTATATGGACAGAGATGACATTCAAATCAGCAGTTACCATCTTGAAGAACGTCAAGACGGTAGTTCTGCCTTTATAAGCTACTGGGACAACGCAGCACAAGGTTATAACCAAGGTATTGAACTTGAATCAGCTTGGAGCCTAAGTGACGATATTGAAATCTATGGTAGTTTAGGTTTTCTCGATACAGAATTTAGTGACTATGTTTACAAAGATGGCAGTATAGAAACGGGTCGTGAACAAGCACATGCACCCAACTATCAGTTTAACTTCGGGCTGAACTACTTTATCAGTGAACAGTGGCAATTTAATTTATCGGTTGACGGTAAAGATGCGTTCTATTTTTCTGATAGCCATGATGAAAAATCTGATTCATTGGCATTATTACACGGCTCAATCAGTTATTCCGCGCAAGATTGGCAAGTAAAGTTATGGGCACGTAATATACTTGACGAAGAATACCAAACACGTGGTTTTTACTTCGGTAATGATCCCCGTGATGGATACACAGATAAGCCTTATTATCATCACGGAGAACCTGCGGTATTTGGTTTAACGGTTGATTATAATTTTTAAGATAATTTTTTAGATTATGTATACTATCTTCGTCATGCTTAAATGAATTAAGTATGACGAAATTATCTGTAAACCTGTAGGTGACCTTATGAAAGTATCAATAGAAATTAGCCTATATCCACTGGCAGAAGAAAAGTTTAAAACAGAAATTTGGACATTCATCAAGCGACTGCGCAATGTAGCAGGTTTGAATGTTGTGACTAATGGCATGAGTACACAAGTTTTTGGTGATTACGATCTGGCTACTAGCCATGTAATGGCAGAAATTAAACATGTGCACGAAACATTAAATGCAGCTGTTTTTGTCTGTAAGTTTATTGGTGGTGATCGCTCTCAAGTAGAAGCTGAAATTTAATGACTGAGCTTTTACAAAAAAACTTCAATTATTTTGCTGGTTTACCGCTGTGGGAACTCTTAGCGGTTATTTCTGCTTTATGCTATGTGGTCTTAGCGGCAAAAGAAAATATTTGGTGTTGGCCTGCCGCGTTAGTCAGTACTATTATTTATAGCGTTATTTTTTATGATGTTTATTTATGGATGGATGCATTACTGCAGGTTTATTATTTAGTCATGGCTATTTTTGGTTGGTATTGCTGGCGTAAAATCTCGTCACCTGCAACTAATACCCTTAATACTAATGTACATACCTCAACGCTTGAAATTCAAAGTTGGCCTTTAATTATTCATACTAAAATTATTATCCTACTGACAGCCTGTTCATTGGTTATTGGTTGGTTAATGGACAATTACACACCAACAGACTTTCCTTATCTAGATTCTGCTACTACAGTTTTTGCTGTATTCGCCACGTATCTAGTCACTAAAAAAGTATTAGAAAATTGGCTGTACTGGATCGTGATCGATTTTGTTTCTATTTATCTTTATATAGAGAAAGACTTACAGCCCACCGTGGTATTATTTAGTCTATATGTGGTCATTGCCATTGCGGGTTATGTTATTTGGTATGGTAAATATCAAAAAAATAACCACCAATCAAATAGTAATATAACCTCTTCGGCTGAGTAGTTAAGTGTCGGCTTTAATGAATGAAAAAAGTAACAGTATTTTTGAAAAGATTAAAGCCTTACCTTGTTTTGCAAATAATCCTTGTGAAGTAGAACCGTTAACCGGTGGCGACAGTCACGCTTGTTTTAAAGTAACTGTCAGCAAAAATGTTTCAGAAAAGAGTTACTTTGTTAAATCACTCGCTGGTCATCAAGAAACGGCAAAGGCAGAAGTCTCAGTTAACTCACTTGCCGCGGAAGCGGGGTTGGCGCCAGAAATAATTTATCATTCATCGCTCTGGTTGGTTTGTGAGGTTA
>Ga0209291_1000543_pt1 | contig 35671 bp, 36 predicted proteins | sample GOMGulsemesocosm_FD_184633 | JGI IMG/M metagenome (GOLD analysis project Ga0209291, IMG submission 184633) | Methane-oxidizing microbial communities from mesocosms in the Gulf of Mexico - GOM9B Gulf of Mexico (SPAdes) (version 2) | ecosystem: Environmental > Aquatic > Marine > Cold seeps...
ATCACATGTTGAACTAAACAAAATTGATACTAAGATAGGTGAATTGGACAGAGTGCTTGGTAACGGTCTGACTGTTGGTTCTATTGTTCTGATTTCTGGTGATCCTGGTGCTGGTAAAACAACAATATTAACGCAGCTTTCAGCAAATATTAGTAAACAGATGATTTCAATGTACTGCACCGCTGAAGAAAGCTTAGAGCAGTTTAAAAGTCGTGCTATCGAACGCTTGAAAATTGATTTCGTTGAAGACAACTTATTACTGATGTCTGAGTATATCGTGTCTAATATTATGGAACGAGCTCTTGAGGCAAAAGTTAAATTCCTTATTATTGACTCCATTCAAGCGCTTGAAAGTGAACACTGTAATGGTAGCGCGGGCTCTGTAAGCCAAGTTAAAGGTTGTGCGCAGGAATTAAGTAGATTTGCCAAGCAACACGGTATCACTTTAATTATCATTGGCCATGTAACTAAAGGCAGTGATTTAGCCGGCCCAAAAACATTAGAACATATCGTTGACACCCTACTTCACATTGAAGTTAACGATAGTATTATTCGTACTATCCGCGCAAGTAAAAACCGTTTTGGTGATGTTGACCAAGTAGGTATTTTCCAAATGCACAGTAAAGGCATGCTCTCTGTTGATAATCCAAGCAAGTTGTTCCTGTCTGGAGCCGACGAGAAAGTAGCCGGCTCTGCGATTACTTGTATACGTGATGGCAATCGTAATTTGTTACTCGAAGTCCAATGTTTAGTTTCTGAATGTGAAGCAGAAAATCAACAACGTGTAAGTATTGGCCTTAGTTTCAATCGTTTAAAGATGATCACTGCGGTTCTACGTAAACACGGTCGCATTAAACTCTTCCATGACGTTTACGTTAACTTGGTTGGTGGCTTAAAATTACCAGAAACAGACACAAGTGCTGACTTGGCAATCGCAGCATCACTTATTAGTTCATTGAATGATAAAGAAATGTCACGTAAACACTGCTTTATGGGAGAAATATCATTGAGTGGTGAGGTTAGACCGATTAATGGTGGTGTACCGCGTGTTAACGAAGCCATTAAACACGGCTTTGAAGTGATATACATCCCTAAAGCGAACTACCATAAGTCAATGGAGATTAGTGGCGCTAAGATAATACAGATTGAAAAAATTGGTGATCTGTTAGAAGCACTTAACTAACATTGGTTGTTAATAAATCGTTGAAGTTTAACGCTTAGATTATGGTTCGTCTAAGTGTTAAATTTAAAGTAAGACGTTTTTATTAAGAATATAAACACTTGCATGATGGTCTAACATTAAGGTGGTTAAGTTACCTATTAATGTAAAAGTCAGACAAATTAAAGGGGCAATCAATGCCCCTTTAATTTTATTTGTTTTTACAGCCGCAACTGGTTTGAGCGGTTAAAATACCATTTAGCTCTACAATACGACCTTTCGTCATCATATTTGTTAAGATTTGGTTTTTATCCATGCCTTTCACTTTGCATGTATGGAATAAATCCAGTGGATACTCTTGTTCAATTAACGTAAGTAACGCTGCTTGATTCATACCCGAAGTGTTTGCTGCTAATAATGCAACAACTTCTCTACCGTGAACCGATTCTGACATAATACCTTCTAAATTATAATTTAAACGTTATGATATGATCTTCTAAGTCACCCGCTTGTGATTCAGCAACTGCTTTACCACGAATAGAATAACCTAATTTATGCATCTCAGATTGACTACCAGTGATTAACGGGTGCCATTCAGGAATATCGTTCCCTTCGAGTAAACGCTTATATGCACAAGTTTCTGGTAGCCAATGGAATGCGTCGATATCATCAAGTGTGACTTTAAAACAATCAGAAACATACTTAAAACGTTTTTCATATTTTTTACAGCGACATGTTTTAGTGTTTAAAAGTTCACAGGCAACATTGGTAAAATGAATTTCTTCTGATTCATCTTCAATGATCTTATGTAAACAACACTTACCACATCCATCACAGAGTGATTCCCACTCTGTATCTGTCATTTTAGCTAGTGTTTTAGTCTGCCAAAATTTTTCTACCATGTAATTAATCTCTAAATAAACTCGCAGCCGAACTTATAACGGTTTGTAAGTGTTAATGCAAGCTTATCGCCTGAATTAAGTACTCCGACACCTGCGGGCGTACCTGTTAATACGATATCACCTGGTAACAAGGTAAAACATGCAGTGATCTCTGTCAGCAATGATTCTATAGAACGCATCATATTTGCAGTACACCCCTGTTGTCTAGGCTGGTCATTTACGGTCAAAGTGAAAACAAGATTATTAACATCTTCAAACTCTGAAAGTGGAATGAAAGGCGTAATCGGACAAGCGTTATCAAACGCTTTAGCCCTCTCCCAAGGATGCCCCTGGCCTTTAAGTGATGATTGTAAGTCGCGTAGAGTAAGATCAAGCCCTAAACCTAGCCCCCAAATTAACTCGGAAAGAACAATAGGCGTACCTTTGGTTATTGGTGACTTAATTAATAACGCCAGTTCTAACTCATTGTGGCACTCCCCTAAACCAACGGGAAGTTGCAACGGTTTATCAAGTGCAACTAACGAGGTTGAAGGTTTAATAAAAAGTAATGCTTGCTCGGGTATTTCATTGCCAAGTTCACGAATGTGATCAAGATAGTTGCGTCCGATACAAACAACTTTTCCTGCAGGAAGTGCGAGTTGTTTATTGTCTATTGTCTGATGTTTATAAAGAGAATCAATCATTTCAGTCCCTGAATTTGATAGCATCTGATAAGTGTGCGACGGATGTTGCGAAATAGTCTGAACGATTCCAACGCATAATGCTTTTATAATTGTTGTAAGCTAAATAAATACGGCCGCTTTCACCATCGGGCATGATAAGTGACGCATCAAGAGTAACGTTCGGTAATGACTTACCTTCAAATGTTCTTATTCCTAATGCTTCCCACTCAGGTAGCGTTTTGGATTGCTTTAATCCTGAAACCGTAACATCATATCCCTTCGGAAGTGTTACTTGTCTACCCCAAGTATAAGTATCGTCCCACTTTGCTTGTTTAAGATAATTTGCAGCGGAAGCGAGTGCGTCAGCCTTGCTGTTCCAAATATCCTTTTTACCGTCGTTGTTATAATCAACAGCATATGCATTAAAAGATGATGGCATAAATTGAACCTGACCCATAGCGCCAGCCCAAGAGCCTTTCATGTTTTCTATGGTGATATGACCTTCATCAATGATTTTTAGTGCCGCAAAGAGCTCCTTCTTAAAAAAGGTTTCGCGTCGGCCATCATAAGCAAGGGTAGCTAATGCTGAAAGTGTCGAAAAATTGCCGGTATAATTACCAAAGTTTGTTTCAACGCCCCAAAGAGCTACGATAAAGCGTGGCTGTACACCATAATCTTTGCCTATACGCTCTAACAACTCGATATTCTGGTCGTATAACTTACGTGCTTTAGCAATCTTCCATTCTGGAACAGCTCTGGGAATGTATGCATCGAGCGTGATTTTCTTACGCTCTGGTTGTGCTTTATCATGCACAATGGTTTTTTTGCGGTATTGGATAGAAGCAAACGCTTCGTCGAGAGTATCCGAACTTAATCCAAGTGTTTCTGACTCTGTGCGTAAGGTAGATAAATACTCATCAAATGTCGGCTTAGCTGATACCGCTGAAGAACTTAAAGCTAATAATACCAATCCTGCTAATTTCATTTTATCTCCTTATAACGACGTTAAAATAGTATCGAGACTATTTGTTGTTATCACGCCATGTTTTATATTCTACTAAATGATCGACTGGTGGTGGCGGCATTTGCAGATAAAACCCTTGCGATGCCAAATTTTCTAATACATTTTTTGTATCAGCAAATGCTAACGTTCGTGTTTCTGTCAAATTCATCGTCACAACTAACTTAGGTTGACCGAACATTCCTAATAAAGTTTCTGGAACTTGGCTAAAATCTTCACGTCGAGATATAAATAAATACATCCCTTCTTTTTTATTAGTCTTATAAATTGAACAAAGCATTGTTTTTCTCTTAAGTTATGAACTTGCCTATTTTACGAGTAAAATATAACATGGCATAATGATTTATCTAAGTGCTATAACGATAAATGCTGAAACAGGCATAAAAACTAAGCAACCAGGAAAAAATGATGGCAGAACAGTCGATAAAATTTAAAGGGACAAGTTTTACACTTTCGGTGATTCACATCGAAAATGATGCCGCAATGGCTAATCTTCACACCTTTATTGCCGACAAAGTAGGCCAAGCTCCAGCATTCTTTAAATCTGCTCCCGTTGTTGTTAATGTTGCTAATCTTATTGAAGATATTGATTTTAAGGGCATTCAGCAAATTATCACTAACAATGGAATGAACCTTGTTGGTATAGAAGGTTGCCAGACAGCTGAACAAAAACTAACGGTTCGAGAGTCAGGTCTTTCTGTTATTTCAAATACGGCTAAAAATACAACAACAAAATTAGTACCGACTTCAGATATAAAACCAGAAATTCAGACTGTTATTGTTGAAAAATCGATAACAAAGACCATAGTTCATAAAGGGCAGATACGTTCTGGTCAACAAATCTATGCTCAAGATGCATCATTAACAGTTCTCGGAAACATAAGTGCAGGGGCAGAAGTTATTGCAGACGGTTCTATTCATATATATGGCGCATTACGCGGCAGAGCGATCGCAGGTGCTAAAGGCGACGAAAGTGCACAAATTTTTTGTAATAAATTAGACCCTGAATTACTTTCAATTAATGGTACTTATATCTTAAGTGATGCAGTCCAGGGCGAATTCATAAATACTCAAGCACAAATTAATTGTATCAATAACAAATTAGAAATTACAAAGTTCGATTAAATTCAAGGAATTAAAATGGCTGAAATTATTGTCGTCACATCGGGTAAAGGTGGTGTAGGTAAAACAACTACCAGCGCCGCGATTGCTACTGGATTAGCACTACAAGGGAAAAGAACTGTTGTTATCGATTTCGATATCGGTTTACGTAATCTAGACTTAATCATGGGCTGTGAACGCCGTGTGGTCTATGACTTCGTTAATGTGATCAATGGTGAAGCAAATCTATCTCAAGCACTGATTAAAGATAAACGTGTAGACAATCTTAATATCCTTCCCGCTTCACAAACGCGTGATAAAGATGCACTGACAAAAGAAGGTGTAGGTAAAGTTTTAGAGCAACTTGCAGAAAATCATGACTACATTGTCTGTGATTCTCCTGCTGGTATCGAAGCTGGTGCAATGATGGCGTTATACTTCGCAGATGTTGCTATCATCACGACTAACCCAGAAGTATCGTCAGTGCGTGATTCAGACCGTATTATCGGTATGTTACAGAGTCGTTCTCGACGTGCAGAACTTGCTCTTGAACCAATAAAAGAACATTTACTTATAACGCGCTACGTACCGGAACGTGTTGAACGCGGTGACATGTTAAGCGTTGAGAGTATAACAGATATTCTAGCTATACCACTGGCAGGGGTAATTCCTGAATCAGGTGCTGTTCTTAAAGCATCTAACTGTGGTCAACCTGTTATATTAGACACAGAAAGTGATGCAGGACAGGCGTATGCTGATACTGTGGCAAGAATCTTAGGTGAGGAACGTGATTTTCGTTTTCTTACTGTAGAAAAGAAAGGCTTTTTAAGCAGAATTTTTGGAGGTTAAAATGGCGTTACTCGATTATTTTCGTACATCAAAACCAGATGTAAAGACAGCAAATCTAGCGAAGGATCGTCTACAGATTATCGTCGCTCATGAACGTAGTTTACGCGATAACACTCCAGATTATTTGCCACAGTTAAAATTAGATATACTTGAGGTCATCAAAAAGTATGTTGCTGTCACTTCAGATCAGGTAAATGTACAGCTTGATCAAAGAGATAATAATCTTTCAGTATTAGAGTTAAATGTAACTCTTTCTGATTAATAAGAAAATAAAAGTGAGTACATATCATGTACTCACTTCTTTAACTATTTTGCCATCAAGCTGTCAAATATAGTGTTTCCAATTAGTTCCGCACGCCAATTACACAACATAATCGGTTTATCCCCTACTTCTCTCTCTTCGGCTGATAATTTCCAACACCAATTCAATAACTCATTAATAATTTTCTTTGAGCCAATTAGTTCCGCTGGAATATTTTTGTCTTCAGCTACAACCGCAATTTTATTACGAATTGATTGCACAACCTTTTTGTAACCAGGGTAATCTGAAATACGCGCTAATGGTTGAGGTAACTGATGATCAGATAGTGTCTCAACCTGTTTTACTATTTCAATTATTTGTTTACCATGTCGTTTGATTTCTACAGGTAATAATTCAAGCTTATTTAAATCTCGTAATGATTTTGGCTGCTGTTTAGCAACTTCAAGAATATGTGCTTCTTTTACTACAAAGTTTACCGCCATATCGCGATTTACGGCATTATTTTCACGCCATTCACCTAATGCTTGTAATGTTGCAAGTTGACGCGGAGACAAGAAAGAAGCATTTTTGAATTGCTTATAAACCGTTTTAGGGTTTTTCTTTTGCATTTTACGACGGCGTAAATTATCTAATTCTTGTAAGTAATAATCGTAATAACCTAGCTCGTTAAGTTTAACTTCTAATTCGTTCCAGCAAGGTAATAAATGATAAACGTCAGCTGCAGCATAGCTTAATTGCTTCTCTGTCAATGGACGAGCTAGCCAATTAGAACGTGATTCGCCTTTGTCCAATGTAATATTTTGGAACTCCGCAACTAAACCACCGAAACCAAGGGAAGAACCGAGGCCACAAAATGCAGCAGCGATTTGGGTATCATGGAAAAAATCTGGGATTTTATTTGCCACTGTCATGAATACATCGAGATCTTCAGAACAAGCATGTAGTACTACAGGGTGACGATCTAGAAGTTGCCATAATGAACTTAGGTCTTCGACGGCAAGTGGATCAACTAAATAAGTTTCAGCGCCTGTATATAGCTGAAACAATCCGAGAATGGGGTAATAAGTACGCTGTCTGATAAATTCAGTGTCGATTGCTAAAACTTCAACATCCGCACACTGAGCTATCATCTTCTGCAATGTTATTTGATCTTCAACTAAAATATATTCCACTTATAACCTCAAAAAAAAACCACTTTCTTACAATTTAGAAAGTGGCTTAATTTTAGCGAAATATATTACTAATTATAAGTGTTTTATGACTTTAAATTAGATAAATCATTAATCACGCAATTCACGACGTAATATTTTACCAACATTACTCTTTGGTAGTTCATCGCGGAATTCGATAATACGTGGGATCTTATAAGCAGTAAGGTGTTCACGACAATGCGCAACGATTTCTTCTTTTGAAATATCACCTTTTTTAACTACAAATATCTTAACAGTTTCGCCTGATGATTCGTGTGGAACACCAATAGCAGCAGCTTCAAGGATATTATCATTTAGCGTTAATACGTCTTCAATTTCATTAGGGAAAACATTAAAGCCTGAAACAAGGATCATATCTTTCTTACGATCAACAATGTAGAAGAAACCTTCTTCGTCCATACGTGCGATATCACCGGTATTTAACCAGCCATCAGCTGTAATCACTTCAGCTGTATCTTGTGGACGCTGCCAATAGCCTTGCATAACCTGAGGGCCACGCACTTGCATTTCACCTACAGCACCAGGTTTTGTTAATATACCGCCTTCGTCATCTATAATACGAACATCTGTTGATGACACAGGAAGACCAATAGAACCATTATATTCATGTAGGTCGTAAGGGTTTACCGTTACAAGTGGTGAACACTCTGTTAGACCATAGCCCTCCAGTAGATGACAACCGGTAATTTTCTTCCATTTATCAGCTACTGAACGTTGCACAGCCATACCACCGCCAACAGATAATTTAAGGGCAGAGAAGTCAACTTTTGCAAATGTCTCGTCATTTACCATTGCATTAAACAAGGTATTCACACCTGTAATTGCTGTAGGTTTATGATCATCGATTTCTTTAATTAGTGCTGGTAGATCACGAGGGTTAGTAATAAGAATATTCTTACCACCGCTTAAGAAGAACAATAAGCCATTCACTGTTAGTGCAAATACATGATATAGCGGTAATGCAGTGATAACAGTTTCAGTACCACGTTCGATGATGCTACCGTATGCACCTTCTGCCTGTAATACGTTGGCAAGCATATTTTTATGCGTTAATACTGCACCTTTCGATACACCAGTTGTCCCGCCGGTGTATTGAAGGAAAGCGATATCATCAAGACCAGTATCAGCTTTAGTAAATGGTAGTGAGCGACCTTTACTTAATACGCGATTGAAAGGGATCGCACTTGGTAAGCTAAATTTAGGAACCATTTTTTTCACATACTTAACGACTAAGTTCGTGATAGCACCTTTAACAGGCGAGAATAGATCGCCTAATTGCGTCAATATAATGTGTTCAACAGACGTATCTTTAACTACTTTCTCTAATACGCTTGCGAAATTAGAAATGATAACAATTGCTTTAGCACCTGAGTCGTTTAACTGATGTTTTAACTCACGGGGTGTATATAAAGGATTTACATTAACAATAACCATACCTGCACGTAATGCACCGAACAACGCGATTGGGTATTGAAGTAAGTTTGGCATCATTAACGCGACACGGTCGCCTTTATTTAATTTAAGCTCGGTTTGAAGGTAAGCAGCGAAAGCTCGAGATTTCTCATCGATTTCTCCATAAGTTAATGAACAACCCATATTTACATACGCTGGGTTATCTGCATAATTTTGAACTGTCTGATCGAATATATCGTTTAAAGAACGAAATGAACCAAAGTCAATATCTGCGGGAACATTTTCCGGGTATCTCTTTAACCAAACTTTTTCCACCTTACCACTCCTTTTATTTAACTTTTTAATTTAACAAAACAAAGAAATTATTATTAATCCCTTAATAATAATTAATTGCTATTGATGAAATCATTTATTGTGTACAGATCTTAATTGATTAACACTCAATTAACAAATGAAATATCGACATTAGACGTTTATTTAAACCTTAATAATTTAGAATTAGATAATAAAAATGTTATTTTAAGCGATTAAATAAACTATTATAATTAATTATTCACAAATTTAGCCACAGCCCTTGCGGTTTTAACTGCATTATCCATGTGAACATGGTGCCCGCCAGAGAGTTCTAGAATATTAAAATTTGCTTTTGTGAAAATATCTAATTTTAAGGTCTGATTAATTAAGGGAAATCCTCGCCCCCCAACAATAATCAAGCATGTTGTTGATATAGCAGATAAAATATCAATTACTTGAGGTTCTGTCAAACGAACCAATGAACGAATCTTTAACTTAGGGTCGGAACGAAACCTGACACCATGTTGTGTATCAGTTAAATTTCTGTTACAAATCAATTTTGCATGTTCTTCAGTTAAATCTGAGACGAGACAGCGCGCTTTTACAACCCTTTCCAACGTTAAAGCATTATTTTTACGGCTCATACTTTGGTTAGTGCCTTTATTATAAATCGCTCGGCTTTCTATTCCTTTACGTAATAGGCTCACTGTTTGGTCTGCTTCTGCTGAAATAGCACCCAAACCTTCAATTAGCACAATACGTTTTACTAACTCTGGAAAAGTAGCTGCAAGGATAGAACTGATCATAGCCCCCATCGAATGACCTATAATCGTAACAGGTCCCCAACGTTGAGTTTGAATAATTTGGTATAAATCATCTACCCATTCAATAAAATTGTAATGTCCTGTTTTATGGGTAGAACCTCCATGACCAGGTAAATCAATCGCAATTAATTGATATGGTAGAGAACCATCGTCCAAACTGCCTTTTAGCGCGTCAGCTAGTGGGATAAAGCTAGCAGCATTATCTAACCAACCGTGTACAGCAAGTAACACAGGTTTAGACCTGTCTCCATATTGCAAACCCGCAATAATATTGCCGTTAACTTCCATGTTAAAATCAATCATTATTGTTATTCTCTACCTGGTAATTTCTTCCACGTAACAGTATCTCGTACATAAACAGGCATTGCATCTTCAACTGCAACAGCCTTACCGTTTGCAAAATCAGCGCTCGCAATCGCGATCATATCGTGTGATGTTGGAAACTGAATACCTTCACATGCTGTTAATTTAGATACATTTAATCCAGCAAGTTGTTCTGCATACGTCGCCCAACCTGTACCAAGAGTATGAAACTCAGTCTCTGATTGGTTGAAGTTAGCCACTAATTCATCAGCAGTAATGACCATTTCATTACCAACTAATGTCATTACACCTGCACCATTAAGTTTGTATTGAGCAAAGTATATTTCACCCATACGCGCATCAATTGCCGGTAAAACATCGGTAGCATTATGTAGTCGATGTGCACCTTGTGCCATTGCCGCCAATGTTGAAACAGGTAACATTGGTAAATCAGCACCAAAAGCTAGCCCTTGAGCAATACCAGTACCAATTCGAACACCTGTAAAGCTGCCCGGCCCACGACCAAATGCAAGTGCATCTAAATCTGTTAACTTAATGCCGGCTTCAGACAGCAAGCTGTCAACCATAGGCAAGATCCGCTTAGTATGCTCTCGCGGACTTTCAAACTCTCTTACTAACACATTTCCGTTAATACTCAGTGCGGCAGAACAGTTTTCTGTTGATGTATCTAGTGCTAAAATTTTACTCATAAAATTCACTTTCTAATTGTTAGTTTTCTTAATAAAAGATAAAACGCTATTTAAATCTCTAGTACGCGGCATATCCGGCAAACTATTAATAAATGTAGCGCCATAACCACGAGACACAATACGAGTATCACAAATAATAACGCACCCCGTATCTTTGACATCTCGGATTAAACGTCCGACACCCTGCTTCAAATTAATCACCGCTTTTGGAATTTGTAATTCAGCAAAAGGATCTTCGCCCTTACGCTGACAATCTTCAATGCGAGCTTGTAAAAGTGGATCATCTGGTGAAGCAAAGGGTAATTTATCAATAATAACACAGCTTAAAGTTTGCCCGCGTACATCGATACCTTCCCAAAATGAATACGTACCGATTAATAACGCATTCCCGTGTTCAATAAATTGATCAAGTAACACTTGTTTATTGTCTTGCCCTTGTACAAAAATGGGCATAGATAATTGTTGCTGTAATAAACTTGCCACTTGCCTGATCATGTAATGACTAGTGCAAAGGAAAAAACACCGACCTTTGTTAGCGATAATAACTGGCGATAATTTCTCGACCAATATACGTGCTATGTTCGGGTCGTTTGGCTCTGGAATATTACGAGGCACACACAGCATCGCTTGATTTTGATAATCAAACGGACTCGCTAGAATAAGTTCTTTTGCATTCACTAGCCCCATTTGTTGGCGATAGTGTGAAAAACAATGATCAACTGCTAATGTTGCTGACGTAAAAACCCACGCTGCGTTGTTTTTTTCTTGTTCACTACTAAACCGTTCGGCAATATTAAGTGGCGTGATATTTAAAGTAAAGTTTCGCTTGGTACATTCATACCAATAGCTCTCACCGGTATTATTAACCGCCATAATTTGTTGGAATATTGCTTTAATTTCAACCACACGCTCGAAGCATTGATCGACAAGTTCAGTTCGGCCAAGTGCTAACTTTAGTACTTCATAAATAAAATCTAGTTGATCTTGAAAGCGCGTCACAGTTTTCATTACTGCTTGTTGATTAAGTAGATGACGCCAGTTGCCCCGTCCCGACTCCATCGAAAAGCTTAAGCGTAAATCTTGAGTCGCATTGGCTAAACCATTGGCAGCTTTAGTTACTTGAATTGTATCTTTAAGGTCAGTACGGCCAAGGTATTGCACATCCTTACATAGCGCTTGAATAAGTTTGCTTGAAAGACTCTTGCCAAAATATTCTGACGCAATATCTGGGATCTGATGTGCCTCATCAAAGACGATCACATCGGCATCAGGTAGTAATCTTCCAAAACCAGAATCTTTTACATTTAGATCTGCAAAGTATAAATGATGATTAACAACAACTATATCTGCCTCTAAGGCTTTACGACGTGCTTTAACCAAGTAACAATCTTCATAATCAGGGCAGTCTCGCCCTAAACAGTTATCATTGGTAGATGTCACTAAGGGTAATATTTCAGCATCATCTTTAAGACCAGGTACAGAACTCATATCACCACTAATTGTGATATTAGACCAGCCTTTAATTTTAACGTAGTCACTTAAAATTGTTTGATTTTGATATTGCGTTTCTCGACTTAAACGGGTCAAACGTTCTGTACAAAGATAGTTATTTCGACCTTTTAGCAATGCCGTTTTAGCTTTGCTATTTAATGCATCAATAATGAAAGGCAAATCACGGTTGAATAGCTGCTCTTGAAGGTTTTTACTACCTGTACTAATAATGGTTGTTTTGTCATTAACCAAAGCTGGAATAAGATAAGCGAATGTTTTACCTGTCCCAGTTTCTGCTTCTACGATTAAGTTTCCCTTGCTTGCGATCACTGAGTCAATGGCCTTGGCCATATCTATTTGCGGTTGACGAGCTGTATAGCCAGCGATGACCTTGGCTAATGCGCCCCCCGATAAAAAATATTGCTCTATCACAAACAAGTTTCCATTTAATATTATTAGACTGCATTTAATACCATCACTCATGCTAATAATCAAATCGATGTTGTATAAAGCTAAATTGATGGTTGTTTTTCGAGCCTATTTGGGAAAATAACATGCTTCTAGCTTGTTCTTTTTAACAAAATTAATCACTAATAGTGGAATCACTCTCAACATCTGCTAAAATCGCCGTCAAATCGACAGCAACACCTCGAATCTAGCTAGATTAGTCCAAAGTAACTTGGAAGAGCCTTCAAGGAAATTGAAAGAAACTCTTCCAAGTTACTTAGGTATAAGTTTTATTTAAACGATTAAACTCAATAAGGATAGTTAACAATGAGTCTTGCTGATAAAGTATTAGCTGTAAACAATGATTTACCAATTCGTACAGACAAACCTGTTCACAGTGGTAAAGTGCGTTCTGTTTACTGGTTAACTGAAGCTGACAGTCGTCGCCTAATCGAAGAAAAGGGTTACGATGTAGCAGCAGATGCACCACTTGCAATTATGGTTATTAGTGACCGTATTTCTGCGTTTGAATGCATTTGGCATGGTGAAGGCGGCATGCGTGGTGTACCTGGGAAAGGTGCTGCGTTAAACGCAATTTCAAACCATTGGTTTAAGTCATTCCGTGAGAACGGTTTAGCCGACAGCCATATTCTTGATATCCCTCACCCATTCATTTGGATCGTACAAAAAGCCAGACCTGTAATGATTGAAGCGATTTGTCGTCAATACATCACAGGTTCTATGTGGCGTGCTTATAGCCAAGGCGAACGTAACTTCTGTGGTATCGAACTACCAGAAGGTTTAACTAAAGACCAAAAATTACCAGAGCTACTGATTACACCGTCAACTAAAGGTATTTTAGAAGGCATTCCAGGTGTTCCCGCTGTCGATGATGTTAACATCACTCGTGCAAACATTTCAGATAACTACGAAGCATTTAACTTCAAATCTCTTGATGATATTACTTACTACGAAAAGCTACTGAAAGAAGGCTTTAACGTAATTAGCGATGCACTATCTGATGTTGACCAAATGTTTGTTGATACTAAATTCGAATTTGGTTATGTCACAGACAGTAAAGGTCAAGACAAACTAATCTATATGGATGAAGTTGGTACGCCAGATTCATCACGTATTTGGGATGCTCCAGCTTTCCAAGAAGGTAATGTTGTTGAGAACTCTAAAGAAGGGTTCCGTCAGTTATTACTTAACTACTTCCCAGAACCTGATATCTTATTAAACAAAAACAGAATGGATGAACGTTTGGCGCTTGCAGAACACAATTCGTTACCGACATCGGTATTAATGTCTGTTTCTGAGACTTACCTTAATATTGCAGAGAAGATCACTGGCGAAAAGATTATTTTATCTGATAATCCGAAAGCTGAAATCATCGAGATCTTACGTAACGATTATAACCTTATTGACTAATACCTTATCGTTTAATTCGAAAGTGTATAACATTAAATAATGATTATAACGAAAAGGAGAGCTAATTAGCTCTCCTTTTTTATTGCTCAATTTCTACAACTTATTACTATAACGAAAGAACAAGTTAATCTTCTTTTACCAGCATTGAAAGCGCCATTGCTTCAGCTACTTTAATCCCGTCGATACCCGCAGATAAAATGCCACCAGCGTAACCAGCACCCTCACCAGCAGGGAATAACCCTTTCGTGCTGATACTTTGGAAGTCTCGACCACGTTTAATGCTTACAGGTGATGATGTACGAGTCTCAACACCTGTTAGCGTTGCATCTTTAGTCGAGAAACCTTTAATCTTCTTCTCAAAAGCAGGAATTGCTTCTCGGATAGCAGCTACAGCGAACGGAGGTAGCGTTTTACTTAAATCTGTAAATTTAAGGCCAGGCTTATATGATGGAACAACATCACCAAACTCACCTTCACCTTTACCAGAAAGGAAGTCACCTACAGTTTGTCCAGGGGCATCATAGTTACTACCACCAATTACAAATGCATTTTTTTCCAATTTACGCTGTAGATCAATCCCAGCCAATGGATTACCAGGATAATCTTCAGGTGTGATGCCAACAACGATCGCGCTATTAGCATTCATTTCATTTCGTGAATATTGGCTCATGCCATTGGTAACAACGTGACCTTCTTCAGACGTCGCGGCAACAACTGTACCACCAGGGCACATACAGAAACTATATACTGAGCGACCATTTTTACAATGATGAACCAATTTATAATCAGCGGCACCTAAAAGTGGGTTACCCGCATTTTTACCAAAACGTGCATCATCAATTGCTGATTGCTTATGTTCGATACGGAAACCAATTGAGAAAGGTTTCGCTTCTAAATAAACGCCACGCTTTTGCAGCATTTCAAATGTATCACGCGCACTATGACCTATCGCTAATGAAACATGATTAGTTTCAATGATTTCGCCACCAGCAAGTTCAACACCAGTAACTTGATCGTTTTCAATCAAAATATCGTCAACACGCGCACTAAAACGAATTTCGCCACCAAGCTCAATGATCTCTTTACGCATTGTTTCGATCATTGTCACTAATTTAAACGTACCGATATGTGGCTTGCTTAAATACATGATTTCTTCTGGAGCACCCGCTTTAACAAATTCAGTTAAAATTTTACGAGCATGGAATTTAGGATCTTTAACTTGACTGTAAAGCTTACCGTCTGAGAATGTACCCGCGCCACCCTCACCAAATTGAACATTTGATTCTGGGTTTAATACACGCTTACGCCAAAAACCAAAAGTATCTTTCGTTCTTTCACGCACTTCTTTACCACGTTCTAATACAATTGGTTTTAAACCCATTTGCGCTAAAATGAGAGCCGTAAATAAACCACACGGACCAAAACCAATAACAACTGGACGTTGCTCAATCTCTTCGGTTTTCTCAGCAACAAATTTGTATTCCATATCAGGCGTAACACGAACATGTTGATCTTTTTCAAATGTAGCAAGTAAAGCGTCTTCATCTACACTATCCGCTAACGTAACGTCTAATGTATACATAAGAATAATTACATTTCGTTTACGTGCATCATAACCTCGACGGAAAACAGTATATTCAATTAATTGTTCAGGCTTAAGTGACAATCTCTCTAAAATATATTCATTAATTGCTTGATCATTATGATCAAGAGGTAGTTTTACATCGGTTAAACGTAACATAGAAAATTATCCAAATATTAAAATGCTGAGCGCTGTTACAGCACTAGCTTGTAAACTAGAATCTTAGGGCGGGCATTTTACGTTATTATGACGAGATATGCATTTTATTATTTAAAACTAGCTTGTTTTTCAAGCCCCTTTTACTGTCTTAATCGGATCTTAATTGCTTTTAGAGTGTGCTTACGTATAATGCCAGCACTTTGAAATGTGAGGAACAAGCATCATGGCTTTTGTCGTAACCGAAAATTGTATTAAATGTAAACATGGTGATTGTGTCCCAGTATGTCCTGCAGATGCATTTCATGAAGGACCTAACTTCTTAGTTATTAATCCTGAAGAATGCATTGATTGTGGTCTTTGTGAACCAGAGTGCCCAGTTAATGCTATTTTCCAAGAAGATGAAGTACCAGAAGATCAACAGGTATTTATCGCTATTAATGAAGAGCTTTCAGAGCAGTGGCCAGTTATCACAGAAAAATGTGAGCCACCAGCAGATGCTGACGACTGGGCTGATGTAGAAAACAAACTATCTTTATTAGAGCGTTAGTCATACACAATCTGATATTAAACTATTTATATAAATGAAAAACAATCCGAAGTGGAGAGTTCAACATCCCCCCAAGATGCACTCCCACTTAATAGCCTGCAAGTTCAGCTTCTATAATTGCCATACCATCAGCTTCTAGCTTCCTCTCGTTAAACGAATTCACATCTAGACTTAAAAGATTAACTATTATTTAGTTCTGCTTTTAAAGTAACCTAAGGATAGACAGATGTGTAATGAGAAAAATTCATTTGCGAGAATTATGCTTAAGATAATGTCGATTATCTTATTGGTTATCATTTCCCCTACTCACACCTATGCAAACAGCAACCTACATCTAGATAAAGAACGTCAAGAAAAAGTACAGCTATACGACGAGCTAAGAAGCACGAATAATGATCAGCATCTGTTTTTTAAAAATAAAGGCTTAAATCTATCAGGTCTTACGTTATTGAGCTTATTAGCAGACCTAGGCATTAGAGAGTATCCAGCTCTTACTCCTGACGAAATGGCAGACATCGACGCAACAGATAAAGCGCTTACCCTTGAACTTTATCAAATAGCGTCGCAATCATACGGTAATCAACTAAAGTCTGCTGCGAATAAACCCGCTGACTTTAGAGCTGCGCTTATTAACGATACCCTTCCTGCTTATATAGACTCTGCAATGCCGCAATTTAACGCCGTCATACGTTTGAGGCAGGCCATTAACAAGTATAAGCGCATAAAGGGTATTGCCTGGCCAAAGCTTACAGACTCGTTTAATCCGAAGTTAGGCCAAGGACATGCTGAGGTTAAGATACTTAGAACAAAATTAATGACCTTTAATGATTTACAAGCCACTACATCCAAAAATAGATTGCACATATTCGACCAAAGCATGATTAACGGTTTAAAGAATTTTCAACGTAGGAATGGTTTAAAACCGACAGGTAAGCTTAACACCACAACAATAAACGCGTTAAATCAAAATATAGATACTCGTATTCACAAACTTCAAGTTAATCTGTGGCGGTGGCTTTCTTTACCCCGTATCCCGCCAACAAAATATATCATGGTCAATATCCCTGCGTTTGATTTAAGACTAATAGATCAGGGAGAGGCGCTCATGAAAATGAAAGTGATTGTCGGTAAACCAAGCAACCAAACGCCAATCATGATCACAGAAGTTAATTCAGTCACTCTCAACCCGACATGGACACCCACTCGAAATATTATTATTAACGACCTGCTGCCTTTACATAACAAAAATAACACCGCTTTAAACAGTCTTAATTTTCATCTAGCCAAAGGTTACGGTTCAAATACAATATATCGAGAAGTACCAGTTAACTTACAAGAGATGTTAAAGCAATACCGTTTAGTGCAGCAACCTGGGAGTAACAACGCATTAGGTAACGTCCGTTTTAATATTAAAAACAACAACGCTATATTTTTACATGACACGCCAACTAAATACTTATTTAACCAACACAATAGAGCATTGAGTCACGGTTGTATCCGACTAGAAAAACCTAACGACTTACTTACTACCTTACAAATCAGTCATCGTACAAATAACTCACAGACTAAACACCTAAGTCTTCAACAAACATTACCCGTTTTTATCACTTATCAGACAGCTTGGATTGATAACTTAGGGAAAGTCAATTGGCGTAACGACTTGTATAAAAAGGATTATAAAACAGCAACCAACCATAAATTGTAAATAAACACAAGAAATATTAGCCATAAATCAGTTCGTGCTCTAGTTTTATGTATATGCTTATTAAGCATGAGGTGGTAGGGAGTAAAGGTAATAAAATCAATGCATTAATCTATATTTGTTAATCAAAAGCAATATTGTTGAGGTATGAAATGAACAAATTATCAATGTTTTTACAAGATTTTATAAAAGACGAAAGTGGTCTTACTGCGGTTGAGTATGCCATTGCTGGTGGATTGGTTGTTGGCGGAATGGTTACAGCCTTTAGTACATTAGGAACAAATGCAACGGCACAAATTAATACACTTTGTGGTGCTGCAAGTGGTAGTACTACGCCATGTACTTAAATTGATAACAAACAATAACTTATGAATATGAAAGGGAATAAAATAAGTACATTAAATTACACTTGTTAATTTAAACCAATAATATTGGAGTAATGAAATGAACAAATTATCGATATTTTTACAAGATTTTATAAAAGATGAAAGTGGTCTTACTGCGGTGGAGTATGCCATTGCCGGCGGACTAGTTGTTGGCGGAATGGTAACAGCCTTTAGTACATTAGGAACAAATGCAACAGCACAAATTAATACACTTTGTGGTGCTGCAAATGGTAGCGCTACACCATGTACTTAAGCTTATACCTAAAAAGGACTTTATGATGCCAAATTATGCGTTAGTAATGCCAGTTATAACTGCACTATTAATTCTATGTGTAGCCCTGTACTTAGATCTACGTTACCAACGCATACCAAACCAACTATGTTTAATAGCACTATTATTAGGCATTGTTATTAATAGTTACTTTAATTCATGGGCCGGTTTAATAGAGTCCATATTCGGGGCTGGCTTAGCACTAATACTGCTTCTCCCCCTTTACAAATTTAGAATGTTAGGTGCTGGTGATGTCAAATTAATGATAGGTATTGGCGCCCTCTCAGGACCTTTAGTATTAAGTTGGTCAATTGCTTACGCAGTCATTTTTGGTGCTTTTACAAGTATATTAATTGCAATCAAAGCGGTTGGTTGGCGAGGTCTAAAAATCATGATGTCTCGATATATTAACTGCATATTTTTAGGTACATATTTCAAACCCGAAGATGGTGACGCAGGTGGAGTTAAAGTTCCCTATGCGCCGGCACTGATGCTCGGCTGGATGTTAGCTACTTATATTAACCATGACATTTACGATTTAATATGGACGATAGAAGTCGTGCTAGAAGAAATAAGTTCAAGCTTTAGTCTCATATAACTTTCATATAAATTTTATATAAATCTTATATAAATAAGAATGGGCATGATTATGACTGATCAATCAATTAATGGACATCAAGAGAATCCACCACCATTATCCACTTATGTCACCACTCCCTTATCTGAAACAATTCCAGAACATGAACAGACTGATTTTACTTATGAACAACTTGCTAAACGTCCAACAACGATCAGCGAAACAGGTTTATCAGCTCAACTGTTAACAGAATTACTCATTAAGCACATACATACGCTGCACGTAGCAACAATACGAGAGCTTTCGGAAGCACTAGCCTTATCTGGTGGCATAATACAAGTTCTAGTCGATTTAGCAAAAGAATCTGCATTAATAGAAAACAGACAAAGTTCCTCCAATGGACAAATGCGCTACGCGTTATCGAATATTGGTGTAAATGAAGCAGAAAAAGCATTTGCAAGCAGTGGTTATAGTAATGTTGCTCCCATTCCTTTAGCGCAGTACGTCGATATTGTGCTTAAGCAAACCAGTAGAAATACACAAATTACTAAACAGCGTATGCAAGCTAGATTTTCTGATTTAATGTTTTCTGAAGCATTAACCTCTGCCATTGGCCCAGCATTAAACTCCAACAAACCCATATTAATTTATGGCATGCCTGGCGTTGGTAAAAGTTACCTCTGTCGGAATTTGAATTTATTATTTGGCGATGATGTATTAATCCCTTCAGCAATCGAAATAAGCGGTAATATAATTCAAGTTTATGATCCTCAAGTGCATATTATCAGTTCAAAAGAAGATGAAAAAACTCCCGCTGACACATTGATTAGTCTTGATCAAGGCCACGACCCACGCTGGCGTTTATGTCAACGCCCGTTAATTGTAACAGGCGGTGAACTAACTGAAGACATGTTAGAGGTCAATTATGACGCCATGAGCCGTACTTATAAAGCCCCCTTACAGCTAAAAGCAAACAACGGTATCTTGTTATTGGATGACCTTGGTCGTCAAAAAATGAGTCCACTAGCCTTATTTAATCGCTGGATCATTCCACTTGAAGAACGTCGTGACTTTTTATTCTTACCCAACGGTGTTCACTTTGAGATACCCTTCGAATTAATTTTATTATTTTCAACAAACCTAAACCCAGCAGAGCTCGTTGATGAAGCATTCTTACGTCGCTTAGGATACAAAATTGAATTTCAGCCGCTAGAAGTAGATAACTATAAAAAGCTTTGGTTTAATGTTTGTGAAGATTTTAACTTAACTTGTTCAGATGAATCTTTTAATTATCTTCTAACAACATATCATCGCAGCACTAACAAACCTTTCCTTCCCTGCTATCCACGCGATTTACTCAGTATCATCAGCGATCAGGTCAAATTTAACGAACTCCATAATAAAGTCGAGCAAAACTTAATAGATATCGCATGGAAGCACTACTTTGTTAGTCAGAGCTAATAATATTAGAGGTAGGTAAAATGAATAAAAAAACCGTAATCTCAGTCGCGATCTCGATTATGTTTGGGATTGGCGCTATTTTAATCGCACAAAGCTGGTTAGATACCAACAAACCTGCGGCACCAGAAAACCAAGTTTATATAGCCTTTTCAACTATGCCTATTCCCATAGGAGCGGTAATTGAAGCTAAGCATATTACATTAAAAGTGTTACCCGAGTCGATGTCACCTGAAAATACTGTCTCAAATCCAGATGAAATCTACGGCATGATAGCAAAAGATACTATATATACAGATGACATAATCAGATTAGAAAGGCTGTTAGTAAAAGGTGAAGGCAGTACACTAGCAAGCCTTATATCTGAAAATATGCGAGCAGTGTCTATCCGTGTTGATGATGTTGTCGGGGTTGCTGGTTTCTTACTACCAGGTAACAGAGTAGATATTTTAAATACGGTATCCAGCAGCGGCGGCTCTACAAATACAGAAGTAATTCTACACAATATTAAAATACTAGCCATTGATCAACGTGCAGCTATAGATGAAAACAAGCCTCAACTTGTAAGAGCTATCACAGTCGAAGTTAACCTAGAGCAGGCTGAAACATTAATGACGGCACGTAATAAAGGACGGTTACAGTTAGCATTGCGTAATCCTACAGATAGCCAAGTTGCCGATTTCGCCAGCAATGAAGAAGTAACTAACGATAACATTATTGAAATAGCACCTCCTGTATTTAAACCTCGTCCAATTAAGCAGAAAACCAATAAACATAAAGTCGAAATAATCCGTGGTACAACGCAAGAATCAGTCCAACTTAAAATTTAGTTATTCGACTATAAATAGGTGATACATATGAATATAAGCTCCCATTTTTATGAATATGAGTCTAAGCAATGGACGTTAATTGTTTTAATTTTCATATTCAATTTAACCTTAGTTAGTACAGCGTTCGCTGGCGGACCAACTGCACTAGATGATGATAGCGTTAGAATTCCAATTTTCAAATCTAAAAATTTACAAATGGATAAAGCGATCCATCGCGTTTCAGTAGGGAATCCAGATATTGCTGACATCTTAATTCTACGCAGCCGCGAGCTGTATATAGTTGGTAAAAAATTAGGTACCACAAACATGATGGTATGGGATAAAGACGACAATTTAGTTGATGTGCAGAATCTAGAGGTTACCCATGACTTAAATAGTCTTAGAAAACGTCTGTACAAATACTTACCAAACGAAGACATCGGGGTAGAAACGTCACAAGGCCAATTAGTAATTAGCGGTCAAACCTCATCATTAATGAAAATGAATACCGCGGTAGAGATAGCCCAGGGTTATGCCACAGCTGCAAATGTAGACGAAAGTAATAGTACAGTAGTAAATATGATGTCTGTCGGCGGTGGTCAACAAGTTATGTTAGAAGTCACCGTTGCTGAGGTAAGTACTGATATAGGTCGTAATTTGGATGGTAACACCGTCCTAGGTTTATCCGGTTCCGATGGCTTTGCTGGTATAGGAACAGGTACTGGTAATGTACCAGCTAATATTTTGGGTTCAATAGACACTAATATTTTTGCACGATATCTCACTGGTGATATGTTGTTTAGCGTTGCCTTTGACGTAGCAAAAAGTAAAGGTCTAACGAAGATACTTGCAGAACCTAACCTAACTGCGCTTAGTGGTCAGTCTGCTGAGTTCTTATCTGGTGGTGAGTATCCAGTGCCGGTTTCAACTGATGATGGCATTAGCATTGAGTACCGAGATTTTGGTGTCGGTGTTAGCTTTGTACCAACAGTGCTTGATTCGGGTAAAATAAACTTAAACCTTAAGGTGCTTGTCAGTGAACTAAGTAGTACCAATAGTATCGCTATCTCAGCAATAGAAACAAACACATCGACTATAACCCCCTCTTTAACCAAAAGAACAACCGCAACTACAGTTGAACTTGGAGATGGTCAAACTATAGTCATTGGTGGCTTGCTAAGCGATAGCCTTCGTGAATCTATATCTAAATTCCCTGGCCTAGGTGACATACCTATTCTAGGCCAATTATTTTCGAGCCAAGAGTATATAAGTGGTCAAACTGAATTAGTTATTATGGTAACACCTCGTTTGGTAAGACCTTTCAATAAAGATGGCATGATATTACCTACTGATGGCTTCGTACCCGTCTCTGATATGGAATTTTATTTACTCGGTAAGATGACTCAGCAAGAGCTAGATTCAGACACAAAGAACCCAAATGCTACTTCCGATACATCGACAAATATTGTCCCGAATTCCGGAGGCACAGAACAACAGTATGGGCATACTCTCAATTAGCTAAGTATTTATAATACGTTTATAGCGAACAATTGAATTAAGGAATCATAATGAAACATATAAGTTTATTACTGTTCTGTAGCCAAATATTATTCGGTTGCGTACAACAGCCGAATTACGAATTATCAGCATCAACGCAATATTACAAGGATATCCAAATTCTTGATCCCGATGCTCCTGCGAAAAATGATGGCATAACCAATACTATTGAAGGTAAGTATGGCGAAAAAGTCATATCGTCATATCATAAAAGTGCTTACGACGCGAAATCTGCGCGTAATATTTCACAGTAATTCAAAGGCTACATTATGGGTATCAACACAAACAACACTTTAAAAAATAAACAAAACGGTAACGTTCTAATTGTGTTTACAGTAGCCTTGTTTTCGCTTATTGGCATGGCATCGCTGGCTCTCGACGGCGGCCATTTATTACTTAACAAAGGAAAGTTACAAAACTTAGTCGATTCAGCGGCTTTGCACGCCGCGACAGAGTTAGACGGAGGCGCAAGTCATGAGCAAGCCAGAGCTGCCGTCGTTGCAATGATGCAGCTAAATATAGCGCACAACGATCACCATGAGTTAGCAAGTGCGATCGATTTTTCAAGTGTAGATAATAGTATTGATCAAATGACAGCGCAGTTGAATGTAGAGTTTTCTCAACTACCAGACCCATTTATTCAAGATAATGATGAAAGCGCAAAGTACGTGAAAGTATCTTTATCGCAATTAGATCTAGATAACTTTCTGGCAGACGTATTCAGTTTTAATAAGCAAGTTTCAGCGAGCGCACTGTCAGGTCCTAGTTCAGATATAAGTAATTGTTATCAAGACTTAGTTCCTATGGTTGTTTGTGCCGATCCTGCTAACGCTGGTATTGGTGGTGCTAATGAGTATGGTTTAAAAGAATACAGTCTAAATTTGATGAAAATTGGTTCAGATTCAAATTCTCCAATTGGCCCAGGAAACTTCCAATTACTTCGCCTTGGATCGAATACCGGGGCTGCAGACATCCGAGCCGCAATGGCTGGTGATACGGGTCTTGGCACTGTCTGTTTTAGCCCAGGAATTAGTAACCAATCTGTACCTACTGAGCCGGGGAATACGGTTGGCCCAGTTGCCCAAGGACTCAATACTAGGATGGGTGAATGGCATGGGCCCGTTAATTCAACCGATCACCTAAGAGATACCAACATCTGCGAAGGGGATACTATTGAGCTTGATGAAACCGGTAATGTTCTTGAAGCCAGTGCAGCCGCTAAATCATATACCTTCAATGACTACGATGCCGATGGTGCTCAATACCTAAGTAATGCTAACACGTCATGCGATGCAACTAACCCGATATCGGGTGGTGATATCGTTGCAGAAATGAATGGCGGGTCACAGGTTGCCAGCTCAAATAGACGTATTTTACAGGTTGTTATCGCCGATTGCAGCGGTACAACTAATGGAGCGAACGACCTCGACTTCCTTGATATCGGTTGTTTTTTTATGACGCAAAAAGTAGGTAATTCAGGACCTACTTCCTATGTTGTGGGTGAATTTATTAATAGTGGAGGAAGCTGTACCGATAGTGGAACACCTTCTATAACTCCGGTGGACAATGAAGGCCCATATAAAATTGTATTATTTCATGTTCCAGGAAGCTCTGATTCTTAGGAGGAGTTATGTTTCCAACTACAATCAAAAGAGGCTGTACAAAAAATAGTAAAGAGCAAGGCTTTGCAGCGATTGAATTTACGATGATCCTGCCTTTTCTCTTACTATTAATTTTTGCAACGGCTGAATTCGGTCGGGTACTGTACCAATATAACGCCCTTAATAAAACAGTACGAAGCGCATCTCGCTATTTAGCTGCGAATGCCAAACTCGGCACTGGTGTATATGAAATAAAAGCTGACGTAGGAACTAAGGTTACAGCATATATACAATATGGAGGTCCAAATTCAACGACCCCCCTACTTCCTAATTTAACTTCCAGTACCATAGACTTAAGCTTATCAGGTGAGTTTGTCACCATAAGTGTTTCTTATCCTTGGCAACCTATATTTTCTGACATGTTCACTTCATTTGGTTTAGGTAGTGATATTGATATGAGTTTCCCACTAGTATCAACATATACAATGAGGGCGTTCTAATGTTTAACAACAATCACAGTAAACAACAGGGTCTATATGCTGTGGAGTTTGCCATAGTTGGTAGTGTATTTTTCTTACTTTTATTCGCTGTTTTAGAAATTGGCCGATTGTTTTTTGCCTGGAATGTGCTAACTGAAATCACTAGACGCGGGGCAAGATTAGCAACTGTTTGTTATTTTGATACAACAAATATTGTCGCTTTTGATGACATGATTTCAACTTCACTATTCAATGACCAACCCATGGTCCCAAATCTTTCAGCAGCCAATTTACAAATTCAATACCTGATGGACGACGGAACTCAAGTCCTAACCTCTGCTGATGCCAGTTTTATTAATTTTGTCAAGGTAGATATCATAAACTATCAACACCAATTATTAATTCCGGGATTATTTCTAACATTAGATTCACCTTCATTTTCAACAACGTTACCAAGTGAGAGTTTAGGCGTGACACCCAATACGACAACTTTGTGTACGCCAACATAATTATAATATAAGACTATTAACTATTTATTGGTAAGGAATCATAAATGAATAAACAAAATTCAAATAATATTATTGGATTTAGTGAAAGTCACTCCGTCCCGATAGATCGAGATGCACAAGCATTACCTTTTCCACTAAATTGTTTAGTCGTTTGCCCAAACTCTTCATTGCGCCAGGGCTTATCCACTTATTTAGCCTCTGTTACAAATTTAAAAGTAGATTATTGCACCACATTGGAGGGTAACTTAAAGAATCATAATTTGGTTATCTTCGTACTAGATAGTGATGACCATAAGACTATAAGCGACATTAAAGAGGTTGCGAAACATAGTATTAATTTCATCTTAATTGCAGACAACATTAGAAATGAGCTAATTCGAACCGCAGTACAGTTCAAAGTCAAAGACATTATTTCTGTACAGGATGTAGAAAAAGAATTGATTAATTCACTGCTAGCGTCCGCCAATGAGTTAATGCAAGCAAGTAAAATAGCACCACTATATACAGTCATCAATGGTAAACCTGGCTCAGGAGCCAGCTTTATTACCAGTTGTTTAGCAGAGATTAGCGCAAATATATCGAACGAAGAGATTGCTATCATAGACGCAGATCTAAATTACGGTTCGCTTGCTGATACGTTTAATTTTGAGGCGAACTATTACCTAACGGATGCTCTGAATGAATTAGATAAATTAGATAATACAGCTATTAAATCAATGATGCTAAAAAGGGATAATCTGAGTCTATTGGCCAGTAAACCCTATACGCTACTAAACACCAATCCACAAACATTAGGCTGTTTAGACCAACTCGTTTGGAAGGTTAAATTGAATCACGACCTTGTATTAGTTGACTTATCACGTGGGATTGAGCATTTCACCATCCCATTATTGAATTTATCATCTAAAGTTCTGATTGTGGTACAACAAAATATCCTAAGTCTACGCGAAGCAAAAGTATTGATTCAGCAATTAACCCAATACCTAGGAATAGATACAAATAAATTACATATCATAGTCAATCGATACTCGACAAAAAACACAAATATAACACTCACTGACATTAAAAAAGTGTTGGGTATAGATAAACTTTATGTTGTTAGTAATAATTATCAATTAGCCAATGCAGGCATTGACTCTGGCTCACCATTATTAAAAGTAGCTGATCATAAAGTAATACAGGATGAGGTATCACATATTATCGGGGAGCTATTCCCCATTGAAGTGCCTGTGAAAACAACCTTATTAACTAAAATATTTCGGAGACTATAATGGAATTTGTCAACAATCAAACTAATGATCCGTTCAGCATGTTAACCGTTAGCGATATGGAGACCAAACAAGAAATATTTAGTCAATTGTTAACTCAACTTGATCTGTCGGTCCTAGAGACCTTACCCCAAGAGGTTGCCAAAGAGAAAATTGCTAATTCTTGCTACCAATTTCTGAATAAACAAACCAGACCGATTAGCCTAGACGTTAGGCAAGTATTAATTAAATTAATCACTGATGAAATATTAGGACTCGGTCCACTTGAGACTTTACTCGAAGATCCGACAATCGCTGACATTCTAGTCAACAGTTACGACCGAATATTTGTCGAGCGTTCAGGTAAATTAGAACAGGTATCGGTTCAATTTTATGACGATAAACATTTGTTAAATATCATTGACCGTATCGTATCTGGCGTGGGTAGAAGAATCGATGAATCTTCGCCAATGGTCGACGCCAGACTCAAGGATGGTAGCCGTATCAACGCCATCATTCCCCCACTTGCCCTTGATGGTCCAGCCTTATCAATTCGTCGTTTTACAGTTGATAAGCTACAGGCACAACAACTTATCGACTATGGTTCCATGACGCAGCCGATGGCTGAGCTAATTCAGGCAGCCGTATTAGGAAAATTAAACATTTTAATTTCTGGCGGTACAGGCAGTGGTAAAACAACATTATTGAATATTTTGTCCGGATATATACCAGATAATGAAAGGATCATTACCATTGAAGATTCAGCTGAATTACAACTTCAACAGCCACATACGGTTAGGTTAGAAACAAGACCAGCTAATATCGAAGGTAAAGGTGAAGTCAGCCAGCGTGAATTAGTAAAAAACTGTTTACGGATGCGTCCCGATCGAATTGTTATCGGAGAAGTACGTGGCAGTGAAGCGATAGACATGCTTGCGGCAATGAACACGGGGCACGAAGGCTCTATGACAACACTTCATGCTAATACACCACGTGATGGCTTAGGACGATTAGAGAATATGGTCTGCATGGCAGGGTTTGACATGCCAGTTCATAACATCAGAACTCAAATATCATCGGCCATTGATATTGTTGTGCAATTACAGCGACAAGAAGATGGTAAGCGACGTATAACCAGCATCCAAGAAGTAACCGGAATGGAGGGAGACATGATCACGATGTCGGAAATCTTTACTTTCCGACGAGAGGGCAAAAGTGATGATGGCAGCATTAAAGGTAGATTTGCCGCCACAGGGGTTGTCCCCACCTTTGCTCGTAGACTTAAGGATAAAGGTATTGACATTCCTCACAGCCTATTCACAGTGGATATGCTGTCCAACGGATTTTAAGTGGTGAATTTATGAGTTCTCAAGTCATGTTTTTACTGTTGGTATTTGCAGCTGTAGTACTGCTATTTCAAGGTTTTTTCATCTCAGTATATAGCCCACAGCGCGCCAATTCCAAGCATATACGCAAACACTTAGCATCATTAGCAGATTGTGATGAAGAAGCCCAAGCTGAGATTTTAATCAATAAAAAAGTTGAAACTCTCTCCCCCTTTTTACAATGGGTAGAATCATTACCATTAGTGTACGGTTACACTTACAAAATGGAACTTTCAGGTTCGAAGTTGTTAGGACATCAGTATCTAATACTTACACTAGTTTTATCCCTAATCGTAGCCATAACATCATGGTTTATCAGCCTAGATATTGTTTTGACCGTATTTTGTGTCATCACTATGGTTACTATCATGCACTTAATATTGAACCGAAATATTAATAAACGAATGGAAAGGATTGAGCAACAGTTCCCTGAAGCATTAGACGTACTTAAGCGTGGACTGCAAGCTGGTTACGCTTTTAGTGATTCAATAAAACTTGTTTATGAAGAACTTGAAGGTGAATTGTCAGATGAATTTAAGCTTATGTTTAATCGCATCAATTTCGGTAACGATGTACACACCGCACTACTAAGCTTTGTTAAGCGCGTACCCAGCACATCTGCAATGGCCTTCTGCAGTTCAGTATCTATTCATAAAGAGACCGGTGGTAATCTTGCAGAGAATATAGAGAACCTGTCGAAAATAATTAGAGAAAGGTTTACCTTCAAACGCCGCGTAAAAACATTATCAGCCGAAGGTCGACTGTCAGGTTGGGTTCTTGTCTTAACGCCTTTCGTTTTGTTTGCCGTACTTTATATTTCGTCTCCAGATTACACAAGTATCCTAATTAATACACCTGAGGGTTTGAATTTACTAAAATGGGGCGGGATCGGCATGTTGTTTGGTATATGGTGGATAAGTAAACTAATTAAGATTGAGGTATAATCATGAACCAAATTATACAGCTTTTCGAAACCACGTTTAGCGACCCAGAAAAGATGAAATGGGCCATTTATCTGATCGCAGGTATAGCGGGAATAACGCTAGCAGTAGCACTATCAACATTAATGTCGGGTCTTTACTCTCCAGTTAAAAAGCAATTAAATAAACTATCTAAAGAGTCTAAACAGCCTGACGATTTAGCTAAAGAATATGAGTCATCACTCGAACATACTATTGATAAATTAAGCCATGTCCCTTTTATTAATAAGCATTACCAAGGTGACTCATCAACTAAAAAACTACTCATTCACGCTGGTTTTCACTCTCAAGATGCATTAAAAATATTCAACTCTATCAAGTTATTGTTACTATTAATCAGTGGCGTGCTTGTCACTCTATTAATCAATCAGATTTCAACTTATTCAACAGCCACGACTGTCTATATTGTTGTACTTGTTCTTGGCACTGCTTATCTTTTACCCGGTATAATATTAAAGAAAATCGCTAACCGTAGAATGGCGGATCTAAAACGATATTTTCCAGATGCACTTGATTTACTTATCGTGTGCTGTGAATCAGGCCTAGGATTACTTGAATCATTTCAACGTGTCGCAAAAGAATTGCAACTTGCCCACCCTTACCTCTCTTACGAGCTAAACCTCGTCTGTAGTAAAGTTAGATATGGCCTAACCTTACAGCAAGCACTAAAAGAATTTAGTGACAGAACTGGTCTAGAAGATATTCGGGGGCTAAATTCGGTCATTGTACAAAGCTTACGACTTGGTACCGGTGTCGCAGCTACAATACGTATATATTCAGATGAATACCGTGAGAAAAGATTACAGGCAGCAGAAGAAAACGCCGCGAAATTAGGTGTAAAAATGATTTTTCCAATGATGTGTTGTATTTGGCCGTCTTTCTTTATTGTCGCTATCGGACCTGCAATTTTAAAAGTGATGAGTGTTTGGGGAGAAGCATTTTGATTATAAAATCAGATCAAATCAAAAATTGGTTATGTGCGATAATAGGGCTTACTTTTTTATCTGCTTGCACAACTACCAGTACTGATGGCAGCCAACTAAACTTTTCAGAAGCCCCACCCGACTCAAGAGAAACCACGCTTTCACAGGCAATTTCTGCAGAACAAAATAGCCAATACGACAAAGCCATTGTTCTCTATGCTAACGCATTGAATTTACAGCCTAGTGATGAAGATAGTCCAACAACAGGCATGACAAATACAACTGTATTTTATAAAATTGGTTTACTTGAAGTTAAACAGGGTAATACAGAGCTAGCCAGAAAAGCATTTGGAGAAGTACTTAAGAATGAACCCACACATGCGTTAGCTCAAACACAGCTTGGTGTTATTTACTTGGCTCAAAAAAACAAACAAGATGCATTGGTACTATTAACCAAAGCAATAGCCACAGATCAACAACGTCTTACTAATAGAATCAAGTCTACACAGGCCTACGTTAAGCTTGATGAACAATCACCACTACAAGCTTACATGGGGCTCGCCATCATTCATGATCTTAAAGGCGATCACAAGAAAGCGCTTGCACTGTTCAACTTAATACTTCCGATGACACCACAAGACCCGCTTATATTCACTAACATAGGATATTCTCATTATCTGTCTGGCAATTTCGTTGAAGCAGAGATAAATTTTAAGAAAGCCATCGACATTGATATCCAGTTTTCAAGAGCTTGGGTTGATTTAGGTTTAGTTTACGTTCGTAAGGGCATGTACACGCGGGCATTACAAACCTTGAAGCAAGTTATGCCAACAGAGCATGCGTATAATGATATTGGTTACTTCCTCATATTAGAAGGTCGTTATCGTGAAGCAGAATACTTCCTTCAGCGCGCAATAGATCTCTCTCCGAGCTATTTTGTAAAAGCAAATATCAACCTTGAAAATCTTAAACTTCATCTGAATAATCATATCGATTTAGCTTCTTCGGATGAGTAATTACTCTTTGTTTCAATCGTGTTTAGTTTTTAATATAAACATTCTATAAATAATTATTATAAATAATAGCTAAAAAGCGTTGCAATTTTATCCAAGATTGCTATTGTGAACTCAACCACACTTATTAGTAACAATATACTAACTGGAAAAACATTATGAATAACAACCTGAAAGTAAACGTGCATCACCATCATCATATTTGATTAGCTTTCAGGCTGTTGACTGGAGGTGTATGCATGCAAGCTTCCGGAACTCATTTAGAAAAACCCTCGGAAGATTGAACTTTCGGGGGTTTTTTCGTTTATAGACAATTATTTATTTTGACAAGGTTTAAGGATGACTATGTTAGACACAAAAAATGACCAACCAAGACTAAGAATCGCAATTCAAAAATCAGGCCGTCTTAGCACTGAATCTCAAAACCTGCTTAAAGCAATGGGCCTTAAAATTAACATGCGTGAGCAACGTTTAATCGCACACTGTGAAAATATGCCTGTTGACCTACTTCGTGTTCGTGACGATGACATTCCTGGTTTAATCATGGACGGTGTTGCTGACCTTGGTTTTATTGGTGAAAACGAATTAGAAGAAAAAGAACTAGAGCGTAAACGCCTTGGCGAACCAGCTGAGTATAAGATGCTTAAACGCATGACATTTGGTGGCTGCCGTTTATCAATTGCTGCAACAGAAGAGTTCGATTATCAAGGCCCTCAATCTTTAGAAGGACTGCGCATTGCAACATCTTACCCTGAACTTCTAAAACGTTATTTAGATGAGCAAGGTGTTAACTTTAAATCCGTAATGCTTAATGGCTCAGTAGAAGTTGCTCCGAGAGCTGGTATTGCCGATGCAATTTGTGACTTGGTATCAACCGGTGCAACACTTGAAGCAAATGGCCTGAAAGAAGTGCAGGACATTTTCCATTCTAAAGCGGTATTAATCCAAACCAAAGCCGATTTATCAGAAGATAAACAAGCATTAGTTGATCGTTTAATGGTTCGAGCGCAAGGTGTTATGCAAGCAAAAGAAAGCAAATACATCATGCTGCACGCACCAAAATCACAACTTGATGCTGTTATTGCTTTACTTCCAGGAGCTGAAAACCCAACGGTATTACCACTAGCATCAACTGACGATACGGTTGCTGTACATTTAGTTAGTACTGAGAAACTGTTCTGGGAAACAATGGAAGAACTTAAACAGTTAGGCGCAAGTTCAATTTTAGTATTACCAATTGAGAAAATGCTAGGTTAGTAGCAAACATGCATAAGCAATGTTAAGGGAGGATCAAGCATGAAAACAGTAGTATGGGATCAACTTAGTCAGGCAGAACAAGCCGCATTATTAATGCGTCCTGCAATATCAAATTCAGCAACGATAGGTGACATTGTTACTGATATTATTGCTCAAGTTAGAAATGAAGGTGATACAGCTCTAAAAGCACTCACCGCAAAATTTGATAAAGTTGAATCGGATTATTTACGTGTGACAGCGGCAGAAATTGCAGCGGCAAGTCAACGCGTTGATAATGAAACTAAACAAGCAATCAAACAAGCACAACAGCACATTCATCTTTTTCATGAAGCGCAAATACAAGATACGATTCGTGTAGAAACAATGCCTGGTGTTGTGTGTGAAATGCACACTGTTGCTATTGATGCTGTTGGTTTATATATCCCTGGCGGCACAGCTCCACTACCATCAACTGTACTTATGCTAGCGACACCCGCTAACATTGCAAATTGTGAACGTATTGTATTAACAACACCGCCACCAATTGCTGATGAAATTTTATTTGCAGCCCAACTATGTGGTGTAACCGAAATTTATACGCTTGGTGGCGCACAAGCTATTGCTGCTCTTGCTTATGGTTCTGAATCTATTGCTAAAGTTGATAAGATTTTTGGTCCCGGCAATGCATTTGTAACTGAAGCAAAACGCCAAGTAAGCATGGATATTAAAGGCGCAGCGATTGATATGCCTGCTGGCCCATCTGAAGTATTGGTGATTGCCGATGCTGATGCAGACGCTGGTTTTATTGCAGCCGACTTACTTTCACAAGCTGAACACGGCCCCGATTCACAATCTATACTGGTTGTATCTTCGAACAAACTGGCTGTAGAAGTTTCTGAACAAGTTCAGCAACAATTAGCGTGCTTGTCTCGACAGGACATAGCTGTACAGTCTATCGCATCAAGTTTAATTATTGTGACTAATGATGTTGATACATCAATTTCAATTAGTAATCTATATGCACCAGAGCATTTAATTGTTCAAACGGAGAATGCACGTAGTTTATTACCAAAACTAAAACATGCAGGTTCTATTTTCTTAGGTGCTTGGTCACCTGAATCTGTTGGTGATTATGCTAGCGGTACTAATCATGTATTACCAACATACGGTTATACTAAAACGTACTCAAGTTTAGGGCTTGCTGATTTTACCAAACGCTTTACTGTTCAGGAGTTAACCCAAGATGGTCTCAAGAGCTTGGCGAAGACGGTCACTTGTCTGGCTGATGCAGAAGGACTCGACGCACACAAACGTGCTGTCACAATCAGAACCGATCGTTTGGGAGCAAGTCTATGAGCAACAAGTTAACAAAACTAGCAAGAAAGAGCGTTCAAGAACTGACTCCATATCAATCAGCACGTAGAATCGGTGGTACAGGTGATATTTGGTTGAATGCAAATGAAGCTCCAGATACCGGCCACTACTCGCTCGATTGTAGTCGCTTAAATCGCTACCCCGAGTTTCAACCCGCATCAGTGATCAATGGTTACGCTGATTATGCTGGTGTAAAACCAGAACAAGTGATCACAACTCGTGGGGCAGATGAAGCTATCGAACTACTTATTCGCACTTTCTGTGAACCGGGTAAAGATAGTATTCTGATTAACCCACCCACTTATGGCATGTACGAAATCAGCGCTGAAACGTGTGGCGTTGATATCATAAAACAGGACCTAGATGCCAATTTCGATCCTGATTATGACGCTATAAAATTACAATTAGAATCTGTAAACATTGTATTCTTATGCGCACCAAATAATCCAACGGGTAATCTGTTAAATACCGAACGCTTAACGGATTTGTTGAACGCAGCTCAAGACAAAGCAATTATTGTTTGTGATGAAGCTTATATTGAATTTTGCCCCGATGCATCACAAGTATCGTTATTACAAGATTTTGATAATCTGGTGATTTTAAGAACACTTTCAAAAGCATTCGCATTAGCTTCATTACGCTGTGGTTTTGCATTAGCCAGTGAAACAGTTATTGGTTTACTGTCAAAAGTAATAGCACCTTATCCAGTTCCAGAGCCTGTGGCGCAAATTGCCAGCCAAGCTTTAACAAGTTCAGGGATTAAGGTAATGAAAACTCGTGTAGAACAGCTCAACGGTATGCGCAATGCGTTTATCGACGAACTAAACCAATTACAAGGTATCGAAAAAGTATTCCCTGCAACGGGTAATTATGTTTTAGTACAATTCTACGATAGCCAAAAAGTGTTTAGCTTATTAGGTGAACAAGGTATTGTATTAAGAGATTTTAGTTCAAAAGTAAGATTAGAAAACTGTATTCGAATCACCTTAGGCAGCGCGACCGAAATGAACACCACGTTAGTCGCTTTAAAGTCCGTACTCTCTTAATTCGAGAGCATTAAAGAATAAAAATAAACGAGCAGGAGCCCGATGTGAGCAAGGAAAAATTCTTATTTATTGATCGTGATGGTACATTGATTGATGAACCGATTAGCGATAAACAAGTCGACAGTTTAGCAAAGCTAAAGTTTGAACCATTAGTGATCCCAGCTTTACTCAAATTACAAAGTGCGGGTTACACACTAGTCATAGTTTCTAATCAAGATGGTCTTGGCACTGATAGCTACCCACAAAGTGATTTTGATATCCCACAGAATGCCATGATGGAGTTGTTTGCTTCACAAGGTGTTAAATTCGAGTCAGTATTACTCTGCCCTCACTTTACCGAGGATAACTGCAGCTGCCGTAAACCACATTTAGGCATGGTAAAAGAATACTTACAGTCTGGTCGAATCGATTTTGCTAACTCATATGTTATTGGCGATCGTATCACTGATATCCAACTTGCCGAAAACATGGGTATTGAAGGTATCTTCTATAATAGAGATAACTTAAATTGGCCTATGATTGAACAGCAAATACTTAATAAAGGTAACCGTGTTGCGAGTGTAACCCGCACCACGAAAGAAACGAATATCCAAGTCGATGTCGACCTCGACAGTCAAGGTGGTAATAGTATCGATACCGGTATGGGGTTCTTTGATCATATGTTAGATCAAATAGCAACACATGGTGGTTTTCGACTTAAACTTAGCGTAACCGGGGATCTGCACATTGATGATCATCATACCGTTGAAG
>Ga0209291_1000544_pt1 | contig 35669 bp, 26 predicted proteins | sample GOMGulsemesocosm_FD_184633 | JGI IMG/M metagenome (GOLD analysis project Ga0209291, IMG submission 184633) | Methane-oxidizing microbial communities from mesocosms in the Gulf of Mexico - GOM9B Gulf of Mexico (SPAdes) (version 2) | ecosystem: Environmental > Aquatic > Marine > Cold seeps...
TTCGACATTAATTTCACCATAGCTCGTATTTTGAAAGTCATAAGCGGAATAGCCTATAACACTTATTAATAAAATACTTTGTACGGTACTAATAAATGAAAGTGTCTTTAGTTTTTTTTTTGTTACTTGTGTCATGATTTATCCCCTGTGTATTGTTAGGAGGATAATATGTTGACAGATAATGGAGCTCAATCGCTTTAGGACTGAGCCTCGAATTTCTATCGTTAAGCGTGGAAAATGAGTGCTGAATGATTATTGCAAATGAGTAGAAGAGGAAATAATACCTTACTGATCAAGCCATTGCTTAAATGAAGGTGTTCTACTAGCGCTACAGGTTAATAATTTTTCTCTACTTTTAATACTGACTTCTAATCGATCCTTGCCTAATGGCGTTATTTTTTCGATAGCGTCAATAGCGATTATTTCATGGCGATTGAGTCGGAAAAAATGTTGAGGGTTTAGCTGTAATTCCAGCTTGGTGAGATTATCGTCAGATAATGGATATGATTTTGATTGGTTATCAAATGCCTGTAAGCCTGAAAGTTCGAGTCGAAAGTAACTAATATTTTCAACTTTTAATAATTCAATACCATCATGGCGCTTTATCGTGAAACGAGATTTAAAATTCTGCTTAGAGTTATCACTTAACGAGGACTGAAGCTGACTTAATATATCGGCTTGAATAGGAGAAAAATTTTCTTTTAATTGATAAAACTTATTCAACGCGGCTTCGAGAGCTTTTTTTTCAAAAGGTTTTAATAAATAACCAATACCTTTACTGTTAAAAGCTTCCATTAAAAAGTGATCGTAAGCGGTGGTGAAAATTATCGGGCAGGGGATATCTACTTTTTCGAATGCGCTAAAAACATTGCCATCTAAAAGTTCAATATCAGACAAAAGTAGCTCTATGCTGATTTCATTAGTAAATTTTTGAACCACACTGGAAATAGAGTCAACGATAAAATCAATTTCTATCATTGGGTCTATCTCTTTTAATAAGCTAGTTAGTCGTTTGGCTGCAAGTGGTTCATCTTCAATTATCCCTATCTTCATTATTACCTCAAAATTAAGTATGCTGACTGAACGTTAGCAGTGGAATTGAAACCTTAAACATATCATTGGTAGTCTCAATACTAACAGGGGTGTCACTTAAACTTTGATAACGTTTAGATAAGTTTTCTAAGCCTGTTTTTGTTGAGTTTTTTACATTAGTTTTTAATCTCAAACGGTTTTCTATTGAAACTACTTTGTCATTAATATTCACGATAATAGACATTGGAGAGTTTGTAGACGCGATATTATGTTTAATGGCGTTTTCTACACATGTTTGTAAAGCACCAGGCGCAATTAATGCAGACTCCACAACCTTGGATTGTTCAATAAGCAATTGGTATGCGTTATCAAATCGAATATTCATCACCTGACAATATTGGTGAACAAAGTCCAATTCATCCGTTAATCTAATAAGTTCTTCATCTTTATTTTTAAGAATAAATCGATAGAGATTAGCGAACTTAGTAACATATTTTTCTGCTAGCTTTGCATCAATCGGGATCAAGCTAGCTAATACGTTCAAATTATTGAATAAAAAGTGGGGGGATATTTGTTGTTGTAAAAGCTTAAATTGGGCAGTGGCATTTTCTTTTTCAGCAGCAAGTTGTTTTAATGAAGCTCTATGACTTATTTGTATGCTTAAATATACTAAGTATAATCCGGCAATAATTAAGTGGATAAGGACGAAGGTATAAGCAACATTCATCGCAATACCCGTGATGGGGGGAAGCCAAGCATGCATTTCTAACCCTAAATAAGTAAATGCAATCAAACGAGTAAGTAAAAATATAATGGTAGTTAACACTGCATTGATGATACTAGAAAACCAAATTACTTGGATAATAGCGTTGGCAGTAAACTCTCTATCATCAAAGATAATTTTATTACAAACCCATACACATGAAGTGTAACTGCTTATTCCGTATAAAATGAACATTAAGTGCTCAACACTGCTGTAAAACGCGGTTTCACCAAACAGAATACCTAGGCTTTGTATAACATATAGTATGGTTGAAAGTAGAGACACTAAAGCAATAACTTTATACTTAGCGCGGTGAGGATTGTTAATTTGCATATATAATCATTTTAATCAGAGCATAAAATTAGTGAATTTGCCATAAAGGGAATAGGTAAACAAGTTTAATTTTTTATTTAATATTATGAAGTTATAATAGCTTAAACATACAGTCGTGAATGAAAGTTTAAGCTCCATGATAATCTTAATATGCTAATGATTTTTTTGAGGGCAAATTTTTTCGTTCCTTAAATAACCGGAATAAACACTAACCTCACTTATTGTTGTTGCAGTGCCAGTGAAAAAGCTCATGAAACGGGCACAAATAAAAGTCTAGCGGTTTGTGGCGTAAACCCAAACTTTACTTTGTTTAAATACTTAACGACTACCATAAAGAAACGAATTTAAAAGAGACTTTTAAATTCATCCCAGATCCCTAATGATTCATTGGGGAATAAATCGATCCCTAGCCACGACTTTAATAAATATATAAGTACAAAACCACACCCGATCAAAAATAACCCCATGACGAATAATATACCTAAAAACATTGTAGCTGCCATAAATCGCTCAGCAGGTAACAGTTCTCTTCTGTTGACGCCAAAAAGAAATACCATGTAAAAGCTCCACGGTAAAAATGGCAATGCTAGCGTTGGCCTAAAGTCTAAATTGTGTTTTTGCCAGTCTCGGGAGCTAATAATTTTTTGCAAAGCCTTTCGTTGTTGATAAGAAAAACTATCAGCAACTGATTTATCCATTTTACCTAATAACTGATTTACCGCTGCGTTTTTATCTAAGGATTTACGTCGAGTCATATTGCCTCTGAGTGTTAGAGTTTAAATAGATCAAATCATTTAATTTTTGTTTAATTAAATACCTTGATTAAACTGGGAACTTGCTGAATTTCGTTGCTAAAATTAAGAAACTACTTTATTTTCGGCAAAAAATAACTAAGCACTCCTTTAATATAGAAGATAAATTCAAAGACTAACAATTTTAAACGTTAACGCTACATAAACAGCAAACTTTCAGTAAAACTATAAGGTTTGATGCGAAAGCCTGCACCTTTCATTAATAGTGTTGCCTTATAGTTTTATAAAGAAATAGATTCGTTTATTAATTTCTGCATTTTTTCCAAGACTAATGTAGCGAAAAAACAGATAATACCCATAATTAATCACAGCTCGCCGACAGGCAGTCGCTAAACCTAAAAAACGTATTAGATTTTAGCGCAAAACTCCGGAAATTATTCAATGGAAATCAAAGTTAATTATCTCGACAATCTTAGAATTGAAGCTAAGTTTGATGACTTTACTGTTATAGCCGATCAGCCTATTCGTTATAAAGGAGATGGCTCTGCACCAGGTCCATTCGATTACTTTTTAGCATCATCAGCACTTTGTGCCGCATACTTTGTTAAGGTTTACTGTAATTCGCGAGATATACCGACTGAAAATATTAGATTGTCGCAAAACAATATTGTTGACCCTGAAGACAGATATAACCAAATTTTTCAAATTCAGGTGGAATTACCCGAGAGCATTTCTGAAAAGGATCGCAAAGGCATTGTTCGTTCAATTGACCGATGTACTGTTAAGAAAGTCGTGCAGAGTGGGCCAGAATTTAAAGTCGAGATTGTAGAGAACCTTGAAGAAGATGCTCAAGCAATGCTGATGGGACAACCCGAAAATGGTACCAGTACATATATTCTAGGTAAAGACTTACCGCTCGAGCAAACCATCTCAGAGATGACCGGTCTGTTGTCTGATTTAGGTATGAAAATAGAAATATCTTCTTGGCGTAACATAGTGCCGAATGTTTGGTCATTACATGTGCGTGACGCTGCATCTCCTATGTGCTTTACCAACGGTAAAGGTGCAACAAAAGAGAGTGCACTTTGCTCAGCTTTAGGTGAGTTTATCGAGCGACTTAACTGCAATTTTTTCTACAACGATCAGTTTCTAGGTGAAGAAATAGCGAATAGCGACTTTGTGCATTACCCGAATGAAAAATGGTTTAAACCTGGCGATAACGATGAGTTGCCTAGCGGTATTTTAGATGATTATTGTTTAGATCTTTACAATCCAGAAGATGAACTTCGTGGCTCAAACCTCATCGACACTAACTCAGGATTAGCTGAACGTGGTATTTGTTCAATTCCTTATGTACGCCAATCTGACGGCGAGACTGTCTATTTCCCATCTAATCTGATTGAAAATTTATTTTTAAGCAATGGTATGAGTGCCGGTAATAATTTACCAGAAGCACAAGTACAGTGTTTGTCTGAAATTTTTGAACGGGCGGTTAAAAAACAAATTATCGCAGAAGAAATTGTTTTACCCGATGTACCTAAAGCGGTAATAGCAAAATATCCAAGTATTCTAGCGGGTATAGAAGGGTTAGAAGAACAGGGGTTTCCTGTCGTGGTTAAAGATGCCTCGTTAGGCGGAGTATTTCCGGTAATGTGTGTAACCTTAATGAACCCGAAAACAGGCGGTGTTTTCGCCTCGTTTGGTGCTCACCCAAGTTTTGAAGTCGCCCTTGAACGTAGCTTAACTGAATTATTACAGGGTCGAAGCTTTGAAGGCTTAAACGATGTGCCTAAACCGACATTTAATAGCATGGCGGTAACTGAACCAGAAAACTTTGTTGACCATTTTATTGATTCAACGGGGGTTATTTCGTGGCGTTTCTTTAGTGGCAAGCACGATTATGAATTTGTCGAATGGGATTTTTCGGGTACTAATGAAGAAGAAAATGCAGGTTTAATGAGCATTCTAAAAGACCTTGGCAAAGAGGTATATATTGCAGAATTTAATCAACTTGGTGCGACAGCTTGTCGTATTCTCGTACCGGATTATTCAGAAGTGTATCCAGTTGAAGACCTTATTTGGGACAACACTAATAAAGCACTAGATTATCGTGAAGATATTTTGAATCTGCATAGTCTAAGTGATGAAGCATTAACAAGTTTGTTTGAACGTTTAGAGGACAGTCAACAAGATAACTACATTGATATTAGAACCCTAATCGGTATCGAGTTCGATGAAAATACAGTTTGGGGCCAACTTACCATTCTTGAATTGAAAATTCTTATTTGCCTAGCGTTAGGCGCACTTGAAGACGCTATAGAATTGGTAGGAGAATTTTTACAATACAATGACAATACGGTTGAACGTGGTTTATTTTATCAAGCGATTCATGCTGTACTTGAAGTTACCTTAGATGAAGAAATGGAGCTAGAAGACTTTATAGTTAATTTCAATAGAATGTTTGGTGCAGAAAACATGCAGCAAGTTGTTGACTCTGTAATGGGTGAAGTAAGGTTTTATGGTTTAACCCCAACGAGTATGAAACTCGAAGGCTTAGATAAACACTTACGACTTATTGAAAGCTACAAAAAACTTCATCAAGCACGTGTTAATGCCAATAAATAAATAGGTTTGGGTTGAAAAGTCAACTTCTGCGAGATTGCTGTAGGTGTTGGCTTTTTTGTATATATCGCCAAAAAGTACTACTATCTAATATAAATTATAGGGAAATAAAATTAAGTGGGTAGGTAAATATAAATAAAATGAGCGACATATCTCTTGACTATTTTTAGTCATAAAAGCATTAAGAGAAATATCGTGATAATAGGAAAAAAATGAAGTTCATAAACAGTGTATTTGTCTGTCTAACTCTATTATCAAATAAAGCCTCACCGGAAAGCCTTGAGATATTACGTATTGCAATTTATGCTGAAATGAGTAATACGACCATTAATAATAGTGTTTTTGACGGCCCTCAAATTGACGTTATTCGTGCTTTGTCCAAAGAAATGAATGTGACGCCTAAGTTTATATTATGTCCTCTCAGACGCTGCTTAGAGTTCATGAAAACAGGCAAAGTCGACATGATGACAAACATTAGGAAAAACAAAGAACGTGAGTCTTATATGACGTATTTATCCCCGCCATATTTAGAACAGTCCCTCCCTATTAATTTTTTTGTTCATCGAAATAATAATATTCACATCAATAAATACAGTGACTTATTAGCGTTAAGAATAGGAAATATTCGAGGTTCTTCATATTTTGAAAAATTTGATTATGATAGCCAACTTAATAAGCGAGCTGTAACTTCGAATAAACAATTAATAAAAATGTTATTAACCGGACGATTAGATGCTTTAATTGGCAGAGAGTTCGTGATGTTTCCTGTTAATCGTTCACTTGATTCTTACCCTAATATAAAAAAGGCGAGTTTCAGTTATGATAAATCAGTATCTTCTTATATATCAATAAGTAAGGAGTCTTCTTTTCATGGGAAACTGACGGAAATAAATCACTCATTAAAAGGGTTAGTTGATTCAGGAAAAATCAAAGAAATATTATCATCAAATATAGACTAAGGTAAAAGCTACTTGTGAGTGTTCGGTTTATTTATCATCAAAAGGAGTAAGGCCGAATGTTATCTTCTCTAGCTGTTTGTCTTTTCACGGATGTTAAAAATAAAAAAACCGATAAAGGTTATTATCGGTTTTTACTATCGTTAAGTTATGAAAACTAATATTGAGTCAAAGTTATTCACTCATATCAGAATTCATATCAGATTTTGAATCACCTGAGCCAATTTTACTCATATCACCGGCTTTAATAATTGAAAAGTCTTCAAGTTTTAAATATTTACTCATTACTCGATTAACTTCTTTAGCATCAAGATTCGCTAGGCGTTTTTCATATGCCTTATTCCATTGCATCGTACGTTCAGTATCTAAATGCGCAGCAAGTTTATTAACAAGTTCATTATCTTGTGAGCGACTTACTTTCTTACCTTGCAGTAATCCTGACTTAGCGTCAGTAATTTCGGCCTCGGTAAATCCATCCTTAAGTAATCGAGCTAACTCTTCTTTAAAGCCTTGTTCTACTTTAGCTAAATTTTGAGGTGCACAAATGGCATAAGCGCCCATCGCTGTTCGCATATCATGTGAACTTGGGCTGATAAATGAACCTGCTCCATAGCTTAGGCCATCTTTTTGGCGTAATCGTACGGCTAAACGGCTATTTAAAAAGCCACCGCCAAAGATATAGTTACCTAATTCTAGTGCTGCAGCATCTTCATGCATATCGCCAATAGGAAGAGAAATTGCAGCGACAAATGTTGCATTTTCTTTATCAGGAGTATTAAAGTCTACATCTTTAACAGGCATTTTTTTGTACGGAGTATTAAGGCGAGCATAAGCTGATTTAGCTGACCAACCACCCAACAAAGTTTCAAGCTGGGCTAATATATCTTTTTGTTTAAAGTCTCCAATAATAGATATTTGAGCGTTATTAGCGCCATAAAATTCTTTATGAAAAGATTTTAATTGAGATAATTTAAGCTTATCCAAAGAGTTCAATGTTTCTTGATATGTAGCTACATAGCGAGGGTGCCCTGAAGCATATTGACTCTGTTTACGTGAATATTCATTAAAAGCAAGACTTTGAGGGTTTTGTAACTGCTGTTCAATATCAACTTTAGAGGTTGACTTGTATTGAGTGAATTCTTTTTTATCAAAGCTTGGTGATTTAAACACACTTGTAGTTAGTGCTAAAACCGCACTCAAGTTTTCATTCGTTGTGGTAATTACTGCCCACGAACCGTTGCTCCATGCGCCAACTCTTACCGTCGCTTTTAACTTATCAAATTCATCTTGTAGTTGCTCACGAGTATATTTGCTGGTACCACGCATTAGCATTGAACCGACAGCACCGCTGACGAAACCTAATTTATTCAGGTTCTTTTCATTGCCATGATTCATGGTAATGCGAACGGAGACTGATTCACCTCGGGTTTTTTTGGTAAGCAATGAAACTTTAGCACCATTTTTTAAGGTAAAACGTTTAGTGCGGTTATCAATGTTATTAAACGAAGGTTCAAATTTTTCACCTTGTGCAATTTGTTCCTTACCTTTATAGCCTTTCAGCATTGATGCTATATCTGTCACTTTAGGTATTTCAACTCTAGCTGGCTTTTCAGTAGGAATGAAACGGCCTGCAGTACGGTTATTTTGAACCAAGTAAGTTTCTGCTACACGTTGTACGTCTTCAGTTGTTACTGTTTCAATACGGTCGCGATGTAAGAAATACAAGCGCCAGTCACCCATAGCTAACCATTCACTTAAATTTTTAGCAATAAGCTCGGAGGAGTTAAATGATAATTCAGTATTTTTAAGAATACTGCGTTTTGCTCGCTCAACTTCTTCTTTGGTAATTTTGTTTGTGGTGATATTTTCAATGACGTCTAACATCTTGTCACTGGTTTTATCTAAATCAAAACTTTTATCTACTTGAGAGGCAAAAATCATTAAGCCGGGCTCTTGCCACTGAAAGTTAAAACCAAATGAACGACTAGCCAGTTTACCTTTAACAAGCTCTTTATGTAATCTACCACTAGGTGTGTCACCTAATACTTGCGAAAGTACGTCAATAGCTGCGTAGTCAGGATGAGAACCAGCTGGAATATGATACATAGCACCAAAAAGCTGTACATCACCAACGCGTCTTACAGTGACACTTTTTTCACCATCTTGAGCTGGTTCCTCAGTATAAAGAGGTTTTATAACGCGTTCAGGTTTAGGGATTGCAGAAAAGTACTTGTTAACTTTTGCAAACATTTCTTTATTATCGAACTTTCCTGCGACAATTAAAGTCGCATTGTCTGGTTGATAATAATTGCGGTAAAAGGCCTGTAATCGATCAATCGGTACATTTTCTAAGTCGGCTTTAGCGCCAATTGTGGATTTTCCATAATTGTGCCAAGAGAATGCAGAAGCCATCATACGTTTAAGAGTGACACCAAACGGGCTGTTTTCACCACGTTCAAATTCGTTACGAACAACGGTCATCTCACTATCTAGATCTTTTTTCGCGATGAAAGAATTAACCATACGGTCGGCTTCCATATCTAAAGCCCAGTTAATATTTTCTTCTGTTGCAGCAAAAGTTTCAAAATAATTTGTTCTGTCTGTCCAAGTTGTTCCATTAGGGCGAGCGCCATGAGAACTTAATTCTTTAGGAATATCTTTGTGTTTTGGTGTACCTTTAAATACCAAATGCTCAAGTAAATGAGCCATACCTGTTTCACCGTAATTTTCATGCTTTGAACCCACATGATAGGTAATATTGACGGTTACGGTTTCTTTGGTTTGGTCGGGGAATAATAAAACTCTTAATCCATTATCCAAATGATATTCACTAATTCCTTCGACTTCAGTAACGGGGATTGAAACATCGGCAATAGTTGGCAAGCTTGTTAGTAATAATGTACTTATAAATACACTTATCTTTATCGGTTGGAACATCCAGTTCTCCTTGTTGTTATCGCATTTTATTTTCAGCTTTTTAAGAATATCATTTACACGGTATTGTATAAGTGCTGTTCTAAAAACCATCAATTTCATGGTGCATCTTTAACGCAGCTCTTTCAAGTGTTCAATGTAAAAAGGATTGTTTTTTATCATATTAATAGTAAATAAATTGACACGATAAGGCTAAAGACCTTACGAAACAAAGCTAAAACCCTGATGTAAAGCTATTTTCAGTTAATACCTTTACTTGCGTTTAATAACAAATTAACTGGCAGACTATTCATTTTTACTGGAACTTGAACGATAGAGTGGTAGGTTTTCTAATAAATTGGTCAAACGTGGCAATTGTAATTTTATCTTTTATGGATTATGTTAATTATAACTACGAAGTCGTTCGTTGTTTGGTTGGAAATTAACTTTATATCAATAAAAATAAAAAATGATGGGATAAATATGTTTAAAAAATTACTGGTATGTTTATGTGTGCTCAATTTATGTGTGATTAACGCAGTAAATGCAGAGATCAGGCTTCCAACTACAGAGGTACTTAACTCAAAAGTTTTAGCAGAAGAGCGTGAAATTCGTATTCAATTACCCACTCAGTACGATGTAAATACAGAGCAAAGTTATCCAGTACTTTATTTGTTAGATGGTTCAAGCAACTTAAGTCACACCACTGGCACATTAGACTTTTTAGTAGGTTATGGACAGGCACCACAACTTATTATTGTGGCAATTACTCATAAAAAAAGAAGTTTAGAGTTAACGCCAACACACCTACCAGACAAAAGATTTCCTACTGGTGGTGGTGATAAATTTCTTGATTTTATTGAGCAAGAATTAATGCCACACATTGATAAAAATTACCGTACAGCTCCGTTTAATTTAATCGCAGGCCACTCTTTTGGTGGTTTATTGGTGATGCATGCTATGTCTACTAGGCCTAATTTATTTCAAGCCCACTTTGCTTATAGCCCAAGTTTATTTTGGGACAACAAAGTAGTGATAAAGCAAACTCAAAAATTTCTTTCAACTACTGAGTCATTCGATAATTTTTTATATATGAATATGGGGAACGAAGGAATTGAACGAGCTGATGACAATGGATTGGCAATGCGTAATGGTGTAATAGATTTAACTAAACAGCTTGATGCATCTTCACCTGAAGGATTTCATTATAAGTCAGATCTTTTTGAGCAAGAAAACCATCAAACAACTCCTATTATTGGGCAGTTCCACGCTTATCGTAGCTTATATCCAAACTGGGAGTTACCTTGGCAAAGTTTTGAAAGTGGCTTAACAAAAATTACAGCCCATTATCAAATGTTAACTCAACGCTACGGTTATCAGATAACGCCTTTTAAGAATAAAATAAACGAAGCAGGGTATTTTCAGTTAACCGAAAAAAACAATGTCTCCGAAGCAGTGAAACTGTTTGAGCTTAATATTGAAAACTTTCCAGAATGCGCAAATTGTTATGATAGCCTGGCTGACGGCTACGAAAAGCAAGGAAAATTAACCAAAGCACTTGCTATGTTAGACAAAGCTAAAAGCTACAGCAAAAATTCAGCAAGCGAAATGGATATGATCATCAAACATATAAAAAGAGTAGAGGAGTTGATCCTTACCTCAGGTAAATAAACTAGATACTTGTTTCACTGCTAATGATTAAGAATGCTATTACCATTGAATAGCAGTCATTATAATTAATTAGCAACTGGCAGTTTATTTATCACGCTGTTACTTACATAACGGATTTATCAATAAGTAGCTGACTTCTATTAGCAATCGAAGTCATCAAAAATAATTGTGAATTTTACTTTATGAGAATAGCTTCTTCAGTTTATCTATTGATGGAGCTTTATTTAAACTGTGTTATTAGCTTAAAAACTTAGTATTATAAAACACACACACAAAGAGCTGACGAGACAGTTGGCAAACCTTATTGGGAGCTATTATTAGGGTTATTGCTGGCAAGAAAAACTTTAGATAGACGAACAAATCGTTTTTTATTTTCAGCATCGTGACCACCGTGGCCAACATTGGGAATAATCCAAAGGTCAGAATTAGGCAAATTTTTTCTAGCACGTAAAATTTCTTCTAATGGTACACCTTGGTCATTGTCGCCAGCAACGATCATGACATTTGTCTTAATACTTTTTAAGTCGTTATTACTAAGTCTTATCGAATAATTTTTGAATTGTTCAAACATAATACGAACTTGTTGATCAGATTTATGCGCATTTTTTATCCAAGAGTAATCTTTGGCGTTTTCATAAGTAAATGATTTTTCTATTTCCGGGTAATCTTTAATAGACCAACTGCCCAAAGAGCCAATTGTAATCATCGATTGAATAAGAGATGGATTAATTAATGCGAGTTGATAAAGCACATCGCCGCCGTAGCTGAAACCGAAAGCATTGATCTTATCTAGTTTTAAATGTTGGATTAAATCATTTAAACTTTCAGCAACTTGCTTAATCGACAATGTTCCAGTAAAGGCATCTGATTTACCATGTCCTGCTAAATCAACTAAGTAAACTTGATATTCATCTATATAGTCACTCACATGATCACGCCAAGCTGCTGATGATTGAGTATAACCGTGAAGTAAAAACAAGGGCTCACCTTTGCCATAAACTTCATAATAAATACTTTTCCCGTTAATAATAACGACTTCTGCTTTCGTTGGTTGGTTAGCAAGGCAAATTGATGACATTAAAACTCCGATTAATACGATAATATTTTTTATCAGCATGATATTGAATACTTATTTCTCTATTTATTTAGCGGGTAAATACGGTTTTTGTATTTACCCATTTTATCAGCCATTCTCTTGGTGATTTATTCGATAACCACTGACCAGAAGCATAAAATAAATACTCTCCATTGGGAGTGATGAAGGGGTTGCCAAGATTTTTAGTGTTAATGTTATCAGGTAGTCTTTTTGAACGTTGCCAATTGCCATTGTCTCGATATGAAATGTAGATCTCGAGGTAGTTATCGAACTTTTTTTCAAAAAGTAAGTATGACTCGTCTGGCGCTATGAAAGGGGTTAAGGTGTTATGGTTCTCACCTGCAGGGAGTGCTACTTTTTTAGCTTTTTGAAACACTCCCTCTAAAGGCTCAGTTACAAACAGAGCCATGTCACTGAAATCCGGGTTGTAGCTGTGAAAGTACATGCTGCCCGTACGAGTTAGTGATGGATGTGAGCTCGACTTACCAAGCATTCCTGGTATGTTTACCCATTCAGCTTCGCTCCAACCACCTTGCACCTTTTTACTTCGCCAAATATGCCAATTACTTGAAGTTCCTTCTTGTGTAATCGGTCGAGTAGAGCTGAAATAAAGCCATTGTCCATCTGCAGTGAAATGGACCCCATGTTCTAGATATGCAGAATTGAAGAAAGCTTCTTTTGGAGCGGACCATTGACCAGCTGACTTCCTAACGTACATTACAGTAAACTGACTGAAGTTCGCATTAGAGAGCGTATAATAATATTCGGTCATGTCTGGTGTAAAAACACCTGCATGGGCGAGTTGCTTCTCGGGGATCAATTCTGGCTTGAATAACACCGGTGCATCGATTGGTGGGGATTCACCTAAATACTGTTTTTGCTCGGAATTTATTTTCATTGTTGTAGTGCAGCCAATTATTGCTGTTAAAAAAAGCAGGCTGATAGATCTTCGTATTATTTTCAAAACGATAAATACCCTATAAATTATGTTTTACCTGCATAACAGCACTTTTCATGAAATTAAGCAGAAGTACTCGAAGCAAATAGATATTTCATATATGTCACTGGAATCGCTATTTTCATCTTTATTTCAGCGACTAAATTACGCTTTTATCTAGCGAACTTTATGCTCAAGAGTTATGATAAATTTAAATGTGACATTATAGGGCATATTAAATGGGGCGAGGTTCATCTATCGGAAGGCTTGATCGACTCGATCAGTTAATAGGAGCACTGAAAACTGGCGAAGTATATACGGCAGGTAGTTTGGCTGAAGAGTTTGGTGTCAGTTTGCGAACTATGATGAGAGATCTTAAAATTCTAAAAGATAAGGGCTACCCTATCGATGCAGACAAAGGCAGAGGTGGCGGTGTCAGGCTTTATCCACGATGGGGGGTAGGTCGATTAACCATGAACTATCGAGAAGTCATTGACTTGTTACTTGCTCTGAATGTGTTGGAAAAGCTTAATTCACAATTGTTTCTCAATAATTTGGAGTCTGTTAAGAATAAGCTATATGCAAGCTTTCCTGATCCTCAACGCCCTAAAATTAGCAAAATAAGAAATAGAATACTTATCGGAGAACTTGCACCAGCCACCATCACGCAGAATTATTCTACTACCGTTAACATTAAGCAAAACGATATTATTCTAGAAAGTTTCTTCGATGAAAAGTGCCTAGATATTTGCTATAAGCAAAAAGACGGTACTGTTTCAGAGCGGCTAATAGAAATACACTTTCTATATTTAAATTGGCCAATTTGGTATTTGATATGTTTTGACCATCTAAGGAATGAACCGCGAACGTTTAGAATTGATAGAATTCAAACCGCCAATCTTACAGATGATAAATTTCAAAGTAGAAAAGCTAGCTTCTTTTCACCTGAACTTGAGAAGTTTTCATCTCGACTATGATGTCCGTACACCCTATATTCTAGTTACTAATAGTTAAAAAGAAGCCTTTAAAACATTAGTTAAATTAATTGTATATCGATCAAAATCAAGCGTAATCATTCCTCAATGGACGCGTATTCATTCATAAAAATAAATTATTTTATAACCTCATCTCCCCGTCGTAGCTAGCTTTTAGCTATAACTGGAGAATGTTGCAAATAATATAAATTATTATTTATAGCATGCTACCTTGTAACGCAAGGTAGCATGCTATATAGTTTGTTTATGAAAGCTAAAAATACTATATCGCAAATGCGACGCGGCATATTGGAATTCTGCATTGTAAGCTTATTAGCAGACAATGAGATATACACCGCAGAATTAATTGACCGCCTAAAAGCAGCGAACCTTCTGGTGACAGATGGCACGCTATATCCATTATTAAGCCGTTTACAAAAATCCGATATTCTACAGTACCGTTGGGTAGAGTCGGAGTCAGGGCCTCCTCGAAAATACTATTCGTTAACGGATGAAGGACGAGAAGTGTTGGCTGAACTTGATCTTTCTTGGCTGGAGATTAATGGCTCTGTAGAAAAAATTCGTAGGGAGAATAAAAGTGAATAAAGTGATCAGTATAGAAATCGCTCAGCAAGTATTTTGGATAGAAGAGCAGGGTTTTGCCATGCTGCAGAGTTATCTTGAAAAATTAAAACTACAACTAACTGATGAAGAATGTGGTGACGAAATTTTTATTGATATTGAATTAAGACTTGCTGAATTATTGTTCGAACTAGATGTAAGAAAAGATCGGGCGGTTACACTCGCGCAATTAACGACGATAATAAAACAAATCGGCTATATTGACAGTGAAGAAGAAGATGAAGAATTAAATACAACACCAAAAGTATATTTAGATAAGCAAAATAATATTATGGCAGGTGTTTGTGCTGGCTTATCAATGCGATTAGGCATTTCTGATTTCTTACTTCGATTGAGCTTTATCGGTTTAAGCTTTGCTTTTGGCTTAGGTGTGCTTTTATACCTTATATTCTGGTTGTCATTTGATGAAAATAACACGCGAAATAATGCCTTATCCGCACAAGGGAAAACAGTAACCGCGAAGCATATTGCTGCTGGTGCAGAAGTCAAAATACGTCCATTTTTAAAATTTCAGAGGTTAATATTTTTACCCTTTACCTTTTTAGGTGCTTTATTTAATGTAATTAGTAATAGTTTTATTTTTCAAAGAGGTATCTACATATTTCTTTTTAAAAATACGGTATTACTCGTATCAATAATTTTGTTAATTACATTGAGCGTAAGTATTGTTGAATTTAATGAAGATCAAATTTATACGTGGTGGTTACAATGGATTTTGAGTGCCGCTAGTGTTTATCTGATGGTTTTACTGTCAGTGATATTCATTCGAGAACATTACTTACCCACTGCGTATATGAAAGTGAATAAAACATTGAAACAAATTGCTATTGTTCCTGTGGTTTTAATCAGTGGAAGTTTAGTTTTTTTAATCAGTGAAATGACTGATGAGAAAAGCACTTTAGTTAGCAATCATTATTCGGTGAATGATAAGACATTTGCACTTTTATTGAATGAGGCAGATAGTGCCAACTCACGAGCAAGAAAGGTAAAAATAAATTTAAAAACATCTTCCCAATTGATTGATACCGTTAAGGTCTCTGTTACTTATTCAAGTAATGGTCGCGGCGATACGGCGTTAGATAATAATATTCAAGCTATAGATTACCAATATAGCATCAAGGGTAGTACGCTGAAATTGAATCGTTATTTTGAATTGCTTCCGCAAACGTATAATCGCGGTCAGCATGTTTCAGTATTGGTAGAGCTACCGCCAAATATTACACTTGTATCTTCGCATAACCTTCGTGTTAAGTTACAAGGAAATGAAGTTAGTTACGAACTATCACAGAGCAGTAATTCAACACTGTTGTATGCTACGTCAGCTCAATACATCCACGAAAAAAATAAAATTAATCAACAACGTCTTACAGCAAATGAACGTAAAGTTTTAACAACAAAATTTTGTCAGCAGTTCTATCTACATGGACAAAGAAGATGTTTGTTAAACATTGCAAAAACAGCTGTTGAAAGCAGTAAATTAAAGCAAGAGTTTATTAATGAAACCAAAGAGGTCGACGAAATTAGGCAATATCTTGTGCAAAACAAAGTTATTGCATTTGAAGAGTTAACTCAATTGAATAACTTCATTAGCTTTCTCATCAAAAAATACCCCAACTTGGCAGAGCTGCAAGCTTATATTCAACATTTGCTGTCAGTTAAGCGTAGTTTAATTACAGAAAGCCCAGCCCCTAGTTAAATTCAATTTAAAAATCAATATGTTCAGCATTTTAACGGATTGCTTTGTGCTTACTTAAATATCAATAGTAAGCAGTCAAAGCTAAGCATTTGCGCAAAGCTTTAAGCAATCCCCATTAACAATAATACTTCAGACTCCTAACCTTTACTGGATTTGGCGGGATAGGTGTGTCTGAAAAAGGAGATAAAGATGTTATCAATTAAAGGTTTAACACATATTTATGATAATGGCGTAAAAGCGCTAAATAATGTCAATTTAACTATTCCAAAAGGAATGTTTGGTTTACTTGGTCCTAATGGCGCAGGGAAATCTTCATTAATGCGCACCTTGGCGACCTTACAGCAACCCACATCGGGTCGTATATTATTTTCCGAAGATGATGTATTGGCTGAGCCAATTAAACTGCGTCGCCAGTTGGGTTATTTACCGCAAGACTTTGGTGTTTATCCGCGAGGTTCTGCGTATGAATTACTCGATCACCTGGCCGTATTAAAAGGCATTACTAATAAAAAAGACCGTAAAAAAACGGTTGAAGCTTTACTTGTTCAAACTAATCTTTTTGACGTTCGTAATAAAAAAGTTTCCACTTATTCTGGTGGTATGCGCCAACGATTTGGCATTGCACAAGCGTTATTGGGAAAGCCTCAGCTCATTATCGTTGATGAGCCAACGGCTGGATTAGACCCAGAAGAACGAAATCGTTTCCATAATTTACTTGCAGATATTGGTGAAGATATTGTGGTTATTTTGTCTACCCATATTGTTGAAGATGTTGCGGATCTTTGTCCCAACATGGCGGTTTTAGCACATGGAGAAATAGTCAGTCAAGGTACACCAAAAAAGCTAATTGAAGAGCTTAAAGGGCGGATTTGGAAGAAAACTATAGATAAGAGTGATCTTACTCAATATCAGCAAAACTATAAGGTGATTTCAAACCACTTATGCTCAGGCAAGGTTGAAATTCGTGTTGAACTGGAAGTGCAACCAAGTGGCTTTGAAGCAGCTACTGCAAATTTAGAAGATGTGTACTTTCTAGCCCTAAACCAAGGAGCATAATTATGCTATTTAGCGTCGCACGTTATGAATTTCGTTATATGTTCTTTTCACTACCGACCCTAATAATCAGTTGTTTGCTGTTTGGTTTGGCGTTTTTATTTACTGCCAACGGTATTGAGTTTCAAGGAACTGCACGAGGAGGAAATGTTTATATAAACTCTGGATATATGATTGCAAAATTTATCATTCTTATGAGTATTTTAACTACCTTTATTATTCCAACCTATATTGGGGGGGCGGTACTTAAAGATCGCGGCAGCCATTTTGACGGTATTCTATTCTCAACTCCTATCAGTAAAAAAGGTTACATTATTGGCAGGTTTATTGGAGCATTTACCGCGTTATCGCTGATTCTAGTAGCTGCGCCAATCGGCATGTTTCTAGGTACTTTTTGGCCATGGGCACTGCCAGAAACCTTTATAACCAATGAAGCTAGCCACTATTTAACAGCCTTTTTAGGCTATATGATGCCTAGTGTGTTAGCTATGTCGGCATTAATATATGCCGTCGCTTTATTAACGCGAAACATGCTTTATTGTTATTTTGTTGCATTAGCTATGGTTATTTTATTTATCACAGTTGATATTTCAACGGCTATATCTGGCCTATGGGATCCCTTCATGGGAGATGTCTTTGCTGAAGAAAGCCAGTATTGGACAGCGGCAGAGCGAAACACCAATGTACTTGGCTTTAGTGATTCTATATTAGCCAACCGCCTACTTTGGCTCACTATTGCATTGAGTGTTTTCTTGTTTGCTTATCGCCTTTTCTCATTCACACATGTTGCTAAGGTCGCTAAAGAAAATCCGAAGAAAGCATTGGCTGAAGAAAAACTAAAAGCGGCTGTTGATGTAAGCATTAACACTGCACCTGAGTGGTCTTTTAGTACTCATTTACAGCAACTGGCTTTTAGAACCAAATTTGAAATGTTGTCGGTAATCAAAAGTGCCCCTTTTGTCATTCTGATGAGCTTTAGTTTCTTTTTACTTTTCTTTGCACTTACAGGCCGAGAAACTTTATACGATGCCAATACTTATCCATTAACGCGTATTTTACTTAGCTCAATTCAACAAGCTTTAACTGGGGCATTAATGGTTGTGCTGGCATTTTACAGCGCGGAAATAATTTGGCGTGAAAGAAGTTGCAAATTTAATGAAATAATAGATGCAATGCCAACGCCTAATTGGGTGTTTGCAATCAGTAAAGTTGCAGCGCTCTCGTTGGTCATGCATGCCATTGTATTACTCGGTATTATTATCGCAATAGCATTGCAAATTCTAAGCGGATATGAAAATTTACAATTGGGTAACTACATTGGTAGAGGTCTTATTTATTACACCATTGCTTATGTGTATTTAGCTGTATTGAGTTGTTTATTTCAAGTATTAGCAAGTAATCGTATGTTAGGTATGCTGTTTTTCATAATATTTATGCTTATATTAACGATGTCACGTGATATTTTAGGTGTTGAACATGCATTACTAAGTTACGGTTTACCCGACATGTATGCAGCTCTTTCAGATATGAACAGCGATAGTCGATTAGCGATTGCAGGCATGTGGTTAAGACTTTATTGGGGCTCAATCGCGGGATTCTTGTTAATAGTAACTTACATGTTTTGGCCTAGAGGTTTAGCACAATCATTTATGCATCGATGCCGTCAACTGCAAACGTTCCAGAGTAAAGGACTTACTTTTGCAACTTTGGCGTTATTAACGGTATTCATCAGCACAGGATCGTTCATTTTTTACAATACCAATAGTATAAACACCTATCTGACGATGACAGATATCGAACAATCCAAGTTCGAGTACGAACAGAAATATCGTCAATACGAAAATTTACCTATGCCTCGTATTGTCGACGTTAAAATAGATGTTGACCTTTATCCTTACCAAAGACGAGTTGAAGCACGTTCAACACAGGTTTTGCAAAACAAAACTGATCAAGAAATTAAGACTATTCATTTAATATTTCCGGTCCAAGCTAAAGTCATCTCTGTCGTTTTAGAAGAAGCAATACAGCAATCGGTAGATGAGCGTTTTGGTTATTATATATTTAAACTCAACAAACCTTTAGTGCCAGGTGGCAAGCGAACACTATCCTTTGAAACCTTGATTCAACAACAAGGGTTTAAGAATAGCCGTCAAGATATTACTCTCGTTCGAAATGGAACGTTTATTGGTAATCATCGCTTCACGCCACGAATTGGTTTCTACCCAAGCTTAATGATTAGCGATAGAAATACGCGCCGTGACTATGGCTTAGAGCCACTGCCGCGTATGGCTAAATTAACTGATACTGATAGTCATCATAATAATTATGTTAGTCATGATAGTGACTTTGTTGAGTTTGAAACAACGGTTTCTACAGTTGAAGGACAACAGGCGATAGCCCCCGGTTATTTAATGAAAGAGTGGCAGCAAGGCAATCGACGCTACTTTCACTATAAAATGGATAAGCCAATTATGAACTATTATGGTTATTTATCAGCTGATTATGAAGTTAAACGCGATGTATGGAATGGAGTTGATATTGAAGTGTATTATCATAATGCTCACGATTATAATGTAAACCGCATGATTACTAGTGCTAAAGATAGCCTAGCTTATTACAGTGAAGCCTTTGGCGAATATCAATACAGACAATTACGTATTTTAGAGTTTCCCAGCTATCGAACACTTGCTAGAGCTTACCCCAATACCATTCCATTTTCTGAAGGTATAGGTTTTGTTGTTGATAATACCGATCCTCACCAAATAGACTTGCCTTATTATGTCACTGCACATGAAGTTGCCCATCAGTGGTGGGCGCATCAAGTGATGGCTGCTGAAGTACAAGGCGGCACTATGTTAGTTGAAACATTAGCGCAATATAGCGCCTTACTTGTGATGGAGCAAAAGTATGGCAAACATCAGTTACGTAAATTTCTCAAATATGAATTAGACAAATACCTCAGAGGAAGAAGTAAAGATGCAGAAGGCGAATTACCTTTATATAAAGTGGAAGACCAGCCTTATATTCATTATCGAAAAGGTGCTTTGGTAATGTATGCATTACGAGATTACGTTGGTGAAAAAACGGTTAATCGAGCATTAAAGCGCTTAGTAAACAATCATGCTTTTAAATCGACACCCTATGCAGTGTCTACCGATTTTATCGGCTATTTAAAAGAAGCTGCGGGTGCAGAGCACAATACTTTAATTGAAGACCTTTTTGAAAAAATCACATTTTTCGATATGAAGGTCAGTAAAGGTGAAGTAAGTGAGTTAGCAGACGGACGCTTTAAAGTAATATTAGCTGTTGATGTTGCTAAGTATTATGAAGATGCCATGGGTAACAAAACTGAAGTACCTTTTAATTTCTCAGTAGATATTGGTTTATTTCTGCAAGACCCAGGAAAACGTGGTTATGGAGAAAGTGATGTGTTGGTATTGGAGAAACACCGACTAAACTCTGGCGAAACGACATTAGAGTTTATTGTCGAAGAAAAACCAAAGTATGTAGGTATCGATCCTTATAACAAACTTATAGATCGCGACTCTAATGATAATTTATCAAAGGTTGAAAATTTTTAAGGTAAAAGGGGGAGATATGGGGGGAGGTTATTCACAGGGGGAAATCTAATTCCTTTCTCCTTAAAGGAACTATCAAAAAAAGTAGCTGTCATAAAATAAGCAAAGATATTGGACATTGCGAGATAGTTTTATAGAGGTATTGAAATTATGTTGTTACAAAAAGCTAACAGACCTTTAGGTGATATTTAATTACAATACCTCCATATTTTTATTGAGAACCATTAACGATAGTTATAGTCATAAGTTCTGAAATAAGTCGCATACAGATGTTGTTAATTTCAATTTCATCGAACGTCATTATTTTATGTTTATTGACAAGTATGGTTATGAAAAAGAGGATAAATGTAAATGTTAAAGCGTAGTATTACTGGAGTAGCATTTAAGCGGATATTGAAATCAAATCAGATACAACCCTCTGTCTTCGCATTTAAAACAAAAATCGAACTTACCCAAGTTAAACAAACACTAGGATCAGAAAAGTCTGTGCCTAAAGTTTATATAGATAAACTCGAAGAACTTTTTAATATTACAGATAAGTGATTTAATATCTTGCACATTTAATATGAAGATAGTTTGTGTTCGTTAATACTATAGCAACAAGGTCACCCTCGACGAAAGCTATTATCCTTTAAAGAGAGGCTTAGAGTTTATTGAAATAATATTAATAACTATCTTTTTAGCGTATTAATTTTTTGCAAGTCCCTGATTTATTTTCCTGAGCAAAGCGTCAAATTTGAAAGGTTTTAGCATAATATCATCCATGCCTGTTGCAATACATTTTTCACCAACCTCATGAGAAGCACTTGCTGTTAAGGCAAAAATAACAGTGTGTTGTTCTGGGGGCTCTAATTGTCGTATCTTTTTTGTTGCCTCATATCCATCCATTATTGGCATTAAAATGTCCATTAAAATGATATCAATAGGGTTATTCTTAAATAGTTCGATGGCCTCTAAGCCATCTTTTGCATTTAAAACTGTAGCTTTTGAAGAATCAAGCGCCAATGAAGCTATTTTTCTATTGATATTATTATCATCAACAACCAATACTGTTTTGCCTTCTAACGACAATGTTTTTTCTGATGAATAATCTGTTAGATCAGTCGTACTTTGTTGCTCAGATATAGGTAAGGACAATGTAAAACTAAATTGACTGCCTTTGCCAACTGAGCTAGCGACTCTAATTTTACTTCCCATTAATTTTATTAACTGCTGGCTGATACTTAAACCTAGACCCGTACCTCCATATTTTTTTGTAGTTGCCGAGTCGTATTGGATAAAAGGCATAAAAAGCTCTGATATTTTTTCTTGTTCAATGCCAATACCAGTGTCGATAACTGAAAATTCGAACCGACAATTTTGTTCAATAGATGAGAGTAAGCTTAATTTCAGCTCCACGTGACCTTGTTGAGTAAATTTTATTGCGTTGTTAAGCAAATTAATTAGTACCTGTTTTAAACGTATGTCATCTACTAATACATTAGGGTAATCAGGCTCTGTAAAAATAGCTTTAATGGCAATACTACTTGTGCTTTCTATACTGCCAGAGCATAAAGAAATAACATCACTAATCAGTTTCTTTAAATCGGTTGGTGAATGATGAAGTTCAATTTTATTTTCTTCTATTTTAGAAAAATCGAGTACTTGATTGATAATCGCTAGTAATTGATCTCCGGAGCTTTCGATAGTCTCAATTAAATCTGTTTGTTGATCTGTTAATGCTGTTTTATAAAACTGCTGTACCATTCCTAAAATACCGTTCATTGGTGTTCTTAGTTCATGGCTCATTGAAGCTAAAAACATGCTTTTAGCTCTATTGCCTGCTTCAGCCTTGTCTATCGCTTTTTCGATTAATTTTTTATTTCTTACTGCAATTATTGAATGATCTTGAATCATTTTGGTTAATCGCGCTTCAGTACTATTTATCGCCCCCTGAATCAATATGCAGTCTGGTTGTTCATTAATCGAAATTAGCTTACTGTTGAAATCAATATGCTCTTTTCGAGCGCCAATCACGCGTTCAATCTTAAAGCGATATTTTCGTTTTTTTACAATGGCATTTTTAATTCGCTTAACGACATCTTGATCGAATATATTCTCAAGGGAGTGCTCTGATAGTTCTGTGGAATACCAATTAGAGAATACTTTATTATATTCAATAACTTTAAGGGTTTCACTATGGCAAAGCAGCAGAGCATTATCTAAATCATTAAGCAATTCAGGTAAAAGGCTTTTTGTTGAATTAAGACCTAGCTTTGAGGGGTTATGCACTTGATACAACTTGGTCCATCAGACTTGAAACTAGCGTAATAATACTGTCGATATCTACTTGTTCAACCCCTGCCTCATCAAGAGATTCTTCTAGCAGTTCTGCCACTTCTTGAAAATGAGGGACGGTTATTTGATAGGGAGCATGTACTTTTTTAAGGTCTAATCCAGTGTAATTATCCGGTCCTCCTAATGCAGTCGATATAAAGTTAGTTTGATGTGACATTAATCTTTCCATATTAACGTTATCAAAATAAGGAGCAAGTTCTTCGCTGTCTAAAACTTTTTGATAAAAGTTACTAACAACTGCGCTGAATGTTTCAATACCACCATATTTATCGTATAAGGTTTCACTCATGTTAGGCATTCCTTTATGTATTTATTATTCAACGATATTCTTATTATTCACCAATATTCTTTTAAGACTGTATTACAAAGAGATTTTTTGCAAATTAGAATTCAATATTATCAATTTAACAGTTTAGTCAACGACTCTGAAAAAGTACGCTTTATTTTACAAAGTTTAAAAATAAAAGCGGCGATTGGCTACTTTGGAATTAGACCTCCTAATCTTCAGTTGTTATTGAACAGTAAAATTTAATAAGATCTGAACTGCACTTTAGTTAATGAATATTCTCTATTTATCACACTTTTTGATACAGCCGTTGCTATGACTTTGTTAATGGTTTTGGATTTGGTATTAGCAGTATATAGTAGCCTTATTGAAGCCATTTCGTTGTTATAATGCGGAATTCTCAAATAATAGCTGCCCTTTGGTTGAAGCTGTTTATGCTTCCTAAGTTTTTGTTTTTCCTGCTCCGTGGCTAAAATATATGCTCCATAAATAGGGGCAGGTTGGTTTGCATAACTAGAGCTTATCAGTTTATTATTCTTATCAAGTAGGTCGAATTTTATATCGTTATTTCGCCCCTTAAGGTGGAAGTTGCTCGGTAAGTCTTGTTCAATTAACCAAGCGTCAGCAATCTGATGTTCGTTCCCAGAGAAATTAACTTTTACCATCAACGTCGCCGCATTTGCCATAGTAGCTATACAACATAAAACAGCAGTAATGAATAATTTATACATATTTATAGATCTCTTTTATTGTGCTTTAACAGACCAAGTGTAACTCGCTGTTGCTTGTAGTTGTGTGTCTTTCTTGATCAAACCTGAATTGTCGTTAATTTCTACTTTTACAGAGTAACTTGCACTCGGTGGTGCACTAAGTGTTAATTGTGTCGGTTTATTTTCATCGCTTGCATGCTCAATGTCATTAACGAACCAGGTAATTTTATTGTTCTGTGGAGCATGTACTGGGTTAATTATAAATGTAAGCGGGGTATCAGCAGCATGCTCAGTTACTTCTGCATCAGGAATTACAGATAAAATACTTCCTGCCGTACTATAAATATTGAGAGCCCATGCTTCGGCGTTTACAGGGCCAAATGGCTGGCCTAATTCTTTCATAATAGAATTGCTCAACGGACGGTAATAGTTATTCGCATGATAATAAGCACCTTCAAACAGCCCGACACCTGATTGGCCAATTTGGGTCGGTATATTATTTATATCTTCAAACCAATGTCGCCATTTCACTTCTGCAGGATTTGTTATAGTCGTTGCATTAGGTTCATAGGGTTCATATATATCATCGTCAGTCGCGCCATAATCATATTCATCTGCTAGACCAGCAAATGAGTGCCCTAATTCATGTATAGCAATCTGTGCAGCAGATTGAGCCAAAGAGAATGTTGCTACTTGTCCTCCTGCACCCCCGTAAGTTGATGAATTCACTATAACTATAACTTGATCAAACTGAGGGGCTAATTTCGCTGTAACAGCTAAAACTTTTGAAGAGTTTACACATAATAATCGCGCTATCCCAGCACACTGAAAATAGCCATCGAAAACAGTACTTACATAAACATTGTCTTCAGGAAAGTCTGCTCCAGACTGCTCTGAAACACTGTCAATACGGTGAATATTCCATGCTGTTTGGTGTACTTTAATCGTATCTTCTTGCTCAAAAGCTTGAATGAAGTCAGTAACAGCTTGCTCGAATTGTGGTATTTCTTCTTGACTGAACCCTTCAGCTAGTATAACCAAGTCGACGCCTTTTCCGTCGGTTGTCCCCTTTACCGTAGTAACAGAGTAACGTGGAAACAAGTTGATAGTGATTGTTGTTTTAGCGGTTAAATCGTCATTGTCCCATACGGTAACTTCAAAGGTAGCAAGTTGGTGTATGCTCAGTTCAGGAACAGAAACAGAAATATTATCGACACCGTTATCTTCAAATATTAAGTCTGGGCCTGAAATTTGTTGCCATTGATAGTTAATAATCTCACCATCTAAATCACTGGCATCAACAGATAAAACTGTTTGTTCTAATGCCATTAAATTTAAATTATTGGTAAGTGCGTTAACTGCAGGAGGTATTGACTGTTTAGGTATTAAGCTTATAGAAGTTTGTGCGGTACTTGATTGGCCTATATTGTCTGTTACTTGTAGAGAGAAAACGACTTCGGTAACAGCTGAAACATCTGGCGCTACAAAGCTAAGCGACGATAATGTTTTGTCTGATAAAGCTAACTCTGGACCTTTAACTTGTTGCCAAAGATATACAATACTTGCTATATCTTCGTCAATAACATCAGCACTTAACTCAACCTGATTATCAACAGATGCACTGGTGTGGGATGATTCAATAATAACGGTTGGTGCGGTATTTATTTCTTTTACTTGAATTGATACGGATTTAATAATATTCGCACCATCATTATCTTTCACCGTAAGTGAAATTGTTAGGTTTTCAGTAACAGTTACATTAGGGGCAATAATATTTAAAGTTTTTGTCGCATCGTTAGCTATATCAACCGCAGTCCCTGAAGTTTGCTGCCATTGGTAGCTTACAATACTGCCGTCACTGTCGTTAGCAATGGCAGTAATCGTGATTGACTCTCCGCCATTTACACTTACAGCCGAACTATTTAATTGTAAAGTCGGCGCTGAATTTTTAGTCACTTCATTATTCGAAGAACTGCCACCACCGCAGCTAGCTATTGAAAAAATAACAAAAATAGCGATATAGAGTTTCATGTAGCACCTTAATTAAATTTAACGAACAAAATAAAGAATAAAATAGGCAAATAAAGCTGAAATAAGCACGCCCATTCATCATTTTTTTTGTGAACATTAGGTTAACATAAAAATTTGATGATGATAGTTAAACTTGAAACTTGAAACATGAATCATATTTACCGGTTTGATTATTATGACTATTCTGCAACTAAAGTTTGAGGGACTTGCATTAACATTGTAAGTAACTTCAATCAGCAATATTATCAAAGTTAAGGGGACAGACATTCAATTAAGCAGGCCGCTTTGCTAAAAGACTATTGAAGAGAAATTATTAAATTTTATACTACTCAAATACTCAAGGTCACTAGGGCAGTTAAGTTTTGTTTGACTGGGCAATTTATGGTTATACGAATAAAAAGATTAATGCTGTAATTCAAGCTCTTTAGCTTGATAATTAGTATTTAAAAAAGGCAACATAATACAGAATGTTGTTTCTTTATTGTTTGATGAAACTTGAATTTTTCCAGTGTGTTCCTCGGTAATAATTCGGTGACAAATAAATAAACCTAGACCTGTTCCTTTATTCACCGGTTTAGTTGTGAAAAAAGGTGTGAAAATGTTTTGCAGATCTTTATTACTGATACCAGTGCCGTTATCTGTGATGTCTACGCATGCATGATTATTATTACGGTATGTTTTTACTTTTATAAGGCCATTTTTTTCAGTTGCTTGTAGAGCATTTAAAATAATATTAACAAATACTTGGTGTAGTTTACTTTTATTGCCATGAATATTGGGAATGTTTTCGAGGGTTAGTTCTAAATTAAAATCATTATCTATCTCTCCTCTGAGCATGTTTAAAGCCGTATTAATTCCATCGTTAATGTTAAAGTTGCTAAAACCATTATCTTCATTTCTTACGTAACCACATAAATCAGAGACTATATTTTTAATTCGTAACAGACCATCGTTGGTCTCATTAACGATATTACCGATATCTTCAATTGAATTTGAATAATTTGCAGATAAAAGTTCATTTTTTAATTCAATAGGAAGTTCCTTATGTGACAGTAGCATTTGATGCATACTTTTTAGATTCTCGTAATAGTCTCCGAAAATAGACAGGTTACTGATTGAAAACCCTAAAGGGTTATTAATTTCATGCGCTACACCAGCAGCCAATAAACCAATGGAAGCCATTTTTTCTGAATGTATGAGTATTTCTTGATTTTTCTTGAGCTCGTATAAAGAGTTTTCTAATTTTCGTTGTGTTTTGTGAAGTGTTGAACTATAGAGTGCTGATACTATGCGTGGAGCTGCAATATTAGCAATAATTTGTAAAAGCTCTTTGTCACTGTCATTAAAAGCATTAAGTTTAGAAGACTCGCTATCAATAATACCTAGTGTTCTATTCTCATAAATAATAGGTACAGTAATTTCAGATTTCCCAGAGAATTCATCGTGTATATACCGTGGGTCTAATGTAGTATCTGCAACAATCTCGGCTTCTTTTGATTGTGCTACTGAACCAACAATTCCTTGGCCTACCGGAATAATCATTGAGTTGAGTACACTCCTTTTTTGTGGATTTTTTATTCCAAAAGCAGACTTTTGAATAAGAGATTCGTCGACATTTAAATAAATCACACAATCATCGAAACCAAGTGTTTTACCAATACTTTCAGCTATTGTCCATAATAAGTCGTCTAGTGTCGCTGCATTCAGCATTGCAGCAGCAAATTGGCCTATTTTATTCAGTTCAGTCATAAAAACCTCATTAAATTGCATTTTGCAAAATAATTCGCAAATGGCAAAAGCAATTCGCAGTTTGCAAAGAAGTAGTAAAGTGTTCTTCAGGCTATGTATTACTATGTTTTGTTAAGTATTTTGAGACATACGAATTTAAATGCAGCCCATAAATATCCTCTTTAGATATACACTTCAATTTATGTACCAAGTAGTAGGACTTAAATTGATGGAGGTGATGTTTTATTTTTTTGGCTTGTGATTAACAGTAGGGCAGTCGCAATAATAAAATAAAGCTCACTAGAGAAATGTCAGCGTTTTACTAAAACTGCTAATTGGTAGGTAAAGAAAATAGTATTAAGTGAGCAAATGTCATTTTTAACACCTGAATAGTTTTGTAGATTGAACGCTGAAGCTTTTAACCGTGTACCCCCTGCCTTTTGTTAGCTAAGCGTAGAGTTTTTTGCTTTAGCAATGATTACTTCCATTACCCTCTACTCAACTTCTTTAAGTGATCTACTTTCTTTAACCTACGTAAGTAAGGAGATATTAAACGCCGCCAAGAAAGCAGAAATCCGGTATAAACTAAAAAGCAGCTAGCTAAAGACGCTAAGCCAGCAATGGTTTGTCCAATAACGCCGAAATATTCTCCTGTATGAAGATAACGAGCAACATCCCAAGCTTGATCGCCACGTGACCAATCTGAATGACGTTTAACCTTAACCACATCAGCAGTATCAATGTTTAAATACAAAGAGTATGCAATATTTGGTTGGTTACCTATGCTTCTGTCAATGTAAAAGCGTGCGAGCCCACTTTCTCCACCAACTTCTAACCACATCGAATACCAGTCTTGAGCACCGTTTTCATTGGCGTGTCGCTGTGCTGTATTAAATAAACTTTGATAACTTTGTCGGCCATCTATTATTACTGCCTGTTCGATATTTTTCTTGCGCTGTGGAGGTTGCTCATTAAAGGCGCTGTATAGAATCTCTGTAGCCCAATTAAAATGGAATACCGTTGCCGTACTGGCAATAACGATGAGTGGTACCATGGCCCAAAAACCAAAAACGTGATGCCAATTGAAATGTCTTGATTGACGATTATTATATTGGCGTTTAAACAATAAATTCGGTTTAAAAGTAGACCAACTAAAGCGACGCGGCAGCCATAAATATGATCCCGAGACGATAAGAAATAAAAAGAATAAATTACTGTAAGCTATGACAGACTTAGCTATGGGTTGCTGCTTTCCTTCAATTGCCAGCCATCGATGTAATTCAGTGAGCCAATGTAGCGACTCTACCAGCCAACTTTGGCCTTTTTGAAGAATTTCCCCTGAATAAGGAGAGATTAGATATCTTTGACTGCCTGCCCATACTGGAATTGGTCGTTCAGTTTCATTTACCCAACGAATATAGAAGTGATGTTCATCGGGGTGTTTATCTCGGACAATGTCTAATACCTCATCGCTTGTTAATTTTTTCTCATCTGAGAGTGGGTGTATGTTGTGGCGTGACTCATCCCATTCAATAACCTGCTTTTCATAAGTTAACAATACCCCCGTAACAGACATAATGAAAACTATAATTCCGACACTAATACCAACAACTAAGTGCGACCAAAAGATAATCTTGCGAAACATTTTTTACCTTATTAATAAAGCATTAAAAAACTTACATTCAAATGGGGGTTAAGCATCAACAACGCTTATCAATGGAGCTAAGTAGCTCTCGTAATTTCGCCAACGAGCCTTAGAGCTTTGATATATAGGCTGGCGTACTTGCCAACGACTAGGTGTTTGCACCGCACGTTTACTTTGATGAAAGTTCAGCACACACTCATCCCAAGGTAATCCAACAAATTCAAGTAACCTACGACCTTGCCACTCTATATCAGAGATCGTTTTTTCATAGTTAACTTCTAGGATTTCTAAGCCACTTATTTGTTTGAAATGCGCCATCAGCTTTTGATAACCTTGCCAATAATAAGCAATATCGTCGAGATCAGTTGACCAACTTTGCGTAATATTAAAATTTTGAGTAAAAATGGATAACCCGCAATCTCTAATATCACGTGTGCAGTGAATTATTCGAGCATTAGGGAATGCCATGGCAATTAAACCTAAATGCCAAAAGTTTAACGGCTGTTTGTCTACCACTTTATGGACTGTCTCTGGAGCACGCTGCCCTGACGCTATTAAGTAGTCTTCACCTAGCTCATCAACTTGTTGTGCAGACAAGTTAAAAGCATTTTCTGGCCATGATATTGTTGCGTCACCAAGTCTGTCAGGCGTACCTGTTGCTAGATCTGTAAGTGCACTTAATTCGCCAGCCCCAAAGCACTGGGGATGAGAAGCGAGTATTTGTTCAGTTAATGTCGTACCTGAGCGCGGCAGGCCAACAATAAACACAGGGCGCTTTGACTTATTTCCCCAATCCTGACGCGCTTTAAAAAATGCAGTGGAAAATATATTTATCATTGTTTCAATGCGTTTATCAAACGTTTTACGATTGAAGGTGCCTGAATCTTTTCTTCGAGCGATATTAGCTATTTGATAAGCCTGAAATGCAGCAGTATAGTTTTTTTGTTGTTCATAAGCTTTACCTAGACCATAACCAATCAAGGATTTTTCTCTTAGCTCAAGTGTTTCTAGTAACTTTTCTGCTTGTTCAATTTCTTTAGAAATATTGACATGCTTACTTAAGTCTAGAATATTAGCAAGTGCATCATACTTGTGCGGTGCATAATATATGGCTTTTCGGTAAGCGTCTGCTGCTTGCTGTGGCTTACCAACATCTTCGAATAATTGACCGAGACCGAAATAAGTTATATCGGAATTCGGTTCAAGCTTTATTGCATGTTCATATTCAGATTTCGCCTCTTCAACATAACCTAATTTTTGTTGGCTTGAAGCAAGCATTTGACGAGACATTAAATGATTTGGGTCAGCTTTAACAGCGCGTTTTAAGCATTGTCTAGCTTCCTCAAGCTGATTATTATCATCAAGGAGTTTGGCTAATCCTATCCATGGTGCTGCAATGCGGGAATTTAGTTTTATAGATCGTTTGAAATCATTAAGCGCGGCGATGGGATCACCGCTACGCTTGTTTTCAATACCACGATCATACCAATCCTTTGCCGTTAAGACATTGGTATTTGTCATTTATCTACGAGCCTCTTACATATTCCAATTAAGTGTCATCGTAACTGTTCGTGGAGCACCTAATATCGCACCGTATGAATATTTATTAACTCCGGTAGTGTAGGTATTTTCGATGTAGAGTTCATCAGTTAGATTCAAGACACCGAGCGATAATGAGATATTATCTGAAACAGGGTATTTAGCGCTGATATCGGCAACTGTGTAGCCATCCCAAGTTTTATCTGTGTATGTTTTATTGGTACTTTCACCGACATATCGTAAACCACCACTTAATGATAAACCTTCTAAAGAGCCCGATAGCACTTCATAATTAAGGTACAAACTACCGGAAATTTCTGGAAAAACGGGATTCGGTACGCCAAGCTCTTTATCTTCATCGCTGACTTCAATATCGGTATAACCAATATTAAAAGAGAGGTTTAGGGCATCAGTTAATATGGTGGTACTTGATAACTCAATCCCTTGAACATCGACCTCGCCAGCTGTGATCACATAGTATACATTGGTATTTTCAGGATCTTCCACGGCAACATTTTTTCGTTTAGTCCAAAAATAAGCCGCTTGAAAAGAGGTTCTATTATCGAAAGCTGAACCTTTAATGCCAATTTCGAAACCATCTGAGGTTTCGGCCTCTGCTGTGCTATCGTCTCTTTTTACGCCGAATTGTGGTACGAATGCTTGAGCAAAACTTGCGTAAGCATTTAGTTCATCAGATATTGCATAAGAGGCACCAAGTCGAAGGGTCAACTCATTGTCATCATAGAAGCTTTCTCCGCGTCGGAAGTTAACTTGTTCTAATTTATCGTACCTAATACCTGCAACAACAGTTAGTTTCTCACTAGGACGAAGTGCGGCTTCAGAAAAAATTGAAGAGAGCTTTTGGTCACGTGAAGTAAATAGGTAGAAATCGCCGTAGTTCTCTTCATCCCATCCGTAAATAGGCTCACCAATTTGTTCAAGAGATATGGCTTCCCATCGGTAGTTTTCACCAAATTCACGCGTCCAATCGTTTTCAGAATGCGCTACACCGATGACAAAGTTTTGATCTTGTCCCCAAAATTCAGCTTGGTAAGCAAGTTGTGCATCAATAAATGTAGCTTCGAGGGTATTTCGCGCTTTATTTTCAGACACATATATCATGTTATCTTCTTTGTCTGGGTTAATACCCGCATTCCACGGAGGTTGATAACCGTAAACGCCGCCTGTATGTTTGTAGTCATTATCGGTCGACTGTTTACTTCCGCGTATAGTAAGTTTCAAATCATCCAAAAACTCATGATTAACTTCGACATCGTAGGTCACATCTTCTGAATCAGACTTTCCGTTAATAAAACCATTAAAAGTGCTTGTATCAACCCCAGGTAGGATTTTACCTTCGTTAGTTAAAGGCATACCGCCATTAGGGTTAGACTCAACATTACGATAGGCGGCACTTGCCTTTATTGATGTTTGTGCACCTACGTTAAATACTGCAACCGGACGTATTGCGGTTGTTTTACGGCCAACGTGGTCAGCGTCAAATTTATAATCTCTATAAGCACCGCTAACTCTTAATAATAGGGTATCTGAGTTGTCAATTTCACCAATATTTACATCAAAGTCTGCACCCGCGCTACCAAATTGGTCGCTGCGCATTTTTACACTCGCAGAACTGTTTACTGTAGGAGTTTTGGTTACCGTATTAATAATACCACCAGCACCAACGGGACCTGAAGCTATAGAAGCAGGTCCTTTAAGTACTTCATATCGTTCAACAAACGAGTCATCACGCGCGCCCATTCCCCTGAAATCGTTTTGGTAGCGGTTATCAACAAGCACTGGTGCTGCAAAACCTCTTGAAAGAAAGTTAGTTGTACCTGTGCCTGCTCTATCTTCTATGCGGGATATATTAGGTAATGTTGTTAGCACTTCAATAGGACGAGTAAAGTTACGAGTATCTAATAAGTCTTTATCGATAACGTCTAAAGTAAATGGCAGTTCTTTTGGAGTGACGGGTATTCTATTAATTAACGATTGTTGGAATGTGCCAGTTACGGAAATTTTTTCAATATCTATGTCTTTAGTTATTTCGTCTTCAGCAAATGACAAAGGTGCTGTTAGCGCAAACGCAATTGCAGTAGCTAAGGGAGTTAAAGGAGTGCGTCCCTTACTCGTATTTCCTAATTTCATGTGGAGCCTTTTTAAGATTAATTATTGTTGTTACAAAACTTAATGCGAATTATTCTCATTTCCAGCAAGAAGTCTAGCATTTTTACATTTGTTACAAATCAACAACAAAAAAAGGTTATCTTTTAGGGAGCTTGATGGTCATACATAACCCACCATTTTTTTCATTATTTGCTGTAATCGAACCTCGAATTGCAGCAAGTTGTCGTTGTGCTAAAGCTAAACCTAAACCAAAGCTACAACTATCAGTAGTTCTTGAACTTTCAACTCTAAAAAAAGGTTTGAAAATAGTATTCAAGTACTGCTCTGGCACACCGGGACCTTGATCAACAACTTTAATTTCGACTTCTTCGTTTTGCTCAGTCAAAGTTACTGAAACTGTTTGTCCGACAGGCGTATACCGTACGGCATTTCTCAGTACATTTTCTAATGCTTGTCCTGCAGCTCTATGGCTAGAGTTGTCAACTATTATACTGTTTGGGAAATTACTACTGATAATATTATTTGGGAATTCGAACTTCGCATCTTCAATTAACACATCTAACAAATCAACAAGTTCAAGTGACTCTTGCTGTAACTTTGGCTGTTCATTTTCAAGCCAAGCTAAGGTTAATGTATCTTCCACTAATTTTCGAATTTGTTTTGATTCTCGATCAATTCGTTTAATATTTTCACTCGGGAAAGCTAAGTTATTCTCTTTCTCTAGTGCAATATCAAGGCGAGTTAGCGGCGTTCTTAATTCATGTGACAAGTCAGCGATCAACTGACGTTGACTGGTTAGTTGCTCACCAATCCGTGCTGCCATTTGATCAAAAGTCATGGCAAGCTCTGAAAATTCATCATTTCGCTTACCCATCAATTTTGTGGCGCTAATATCAAACCTGCCTTTACTAAACTCTCGAGTAGCCACTTTTAGCTGAAGTAACGGCGTCATGATATAACGATAAAGTAAGTAAGATAAGAATATCAGTAGTATGGCTGGCACAATGATTTGCAAGGTAAGTTGCGTATATTGCCAGTAGGATCCTGGTCTCATGCTGTCAGGTAGATAAACAAGCAGACTGGTTCTATTATCGCTAAAAGGTATTTGCATCACAGGATTTTGGTCAAAATATAAGTGAATTTTCCATTCGACATTACGGCCTAAATTATACCCCTGATAATATTCAGACTTTAAGGTTTCTCCGGCAATATTATTAATATCAAAAGAAGCAACTACCATCCAAGTTTTTTCTTGTTTTTGTTTTGTTGCCAACCAGCTATCTAATACTTGTTTATCGCCAGATAAATACAGTTTTTCTGCTTGTTTACCCCAAGAATTTAGTGTTTGTTTATCTTCTAAGGAAAGGTAACTCATGCCTTCTTCTGTGTTGTACGTTAGCAAGTTGAGTAGATAAAAAACTACAACTAAGCTCAAGGCGATAATTAAGCATAATTTTAAAAACAGTTTATTGGTCATACTAGACAATACCCTTTGCCATGACTGGTTTGCAGTCGTTCACCTTGCCAATTACCTTCATTGAGTTTTCTGCGTACGCGGCTTAAATGCATATCTAAACTGCGGTCATAAGCGCCAATGTTTTTATTGAGTACTTTTTGATATAAATAAGCTTTACTCAGTACTTCGCCACGGTTTAATAATAATTCCCACAATAATTTAAATTGTATCGGTGTGAATTCCAATACTTTATCTTCTACAAAAACGTGCTGGTTTTTAATATTGATAGTTAAGCCGTCAACAGTAAGCTCTTGTTTGGATGATTCGGTAACCGTATGATGACTGCGCCGTAAAATGGCTTCTATACGTAATAATAACTCTGCGCTACTAAAAGGTTTAGCTACGTAATCATCGGCCCCCTGATTAAAACCCTGAATCCTTTCTTGCTCTGCGCCTTTAGCCGTGACCATTATTACAGGCGTTTGGCATGACTTTCTTAATACTTTAAGTAAAGAAAATCCATCTCTTTCGGGCAACATAACGTCTAATAAAATCAAATGGTGTTGTTGTGAGGAAGCTCTTAATAAACCGGTTTCTCCATCAAAGCATTGCTCTACTTGATAGCCTTTTACCGTAAGTAATTCTGTTAGTTGCTGATTAAGGATTTTATCATCTTCAATTACTAAAATATTGAAATCGGACATATGTTTTTTCGGGTTGAAATTTATTCTTCGATTTTATCGGTATTGAGAATATTATCAAGAACATATAGGCATTTAACCAACTCTA
>Ga0209291_1000545_pt1 | contig 35654 bp, 35 predicted proteins | sample GOMGulsemesocosm_FD_184633 | JGI IMG/M metagenome (GOLD analysis project Ga0209291, IMG submission 184633) | Methane-oxidizing microbial communities from mesocosms in the Gulf of Mexico - GOM9B Gulf of Mexico (SPAdes) (version 2) | ecosystem: Environmental > Aquatic > Marine > Cold seeps...
TGCATCAGCGATGCTACCTGTAAAGTGAGTAGGGAAGGTGTAATCTAAAGCTTGGTATTTATAGTTGATAAAACGCTCTTCACCTTTATTGTTGGCGCATTGTTTAGCATCTAATAAAGCTGAGGTTCTAAACCAAGTATCTCTTAATTCTGGAATATTAAAGTTGAATGCATCTGAACCGTTAATGATGTTTACTTCATTAGCTGCAGTAACTTCACCAATGTTAAAGAATTCAACATTGTTATCAGTTAATACTTTTTCAATACTATTGTCTACCGCTTGTAAAACAATACCATTATTTTCAGAGAACAATACTTTAATAGAATCAGCTTCTCCTAATTTTGTTAAATCAAGATTAGCACCAATATTATTATCAGCAAAACACAATTCTAACAAGGTCGTAATTAAACCACCAGAAGCAACATCGTGCCCAGCAACAATTTTATCAGCCTTTATTAATTCTTGAATCGTATTAAATGCAGTTTTAAATTTAGCAGCATCTTTTATAGTAGATGTCTCGTTTCCTATTTTGTTCATTACCTGAGCAAAAGAAGAACCTCCTAATTTAAAATTATCTTGAGATAAGTTAATGTAGTAAACATTTCCTTCTCTAGTTTTGAAAACTGGCTCTACAATTTTATTAATATCGTTACAGTTAGCTCCTGCTGAGATAACAACTGTACCTGGAGAAATGACATCCTCATTTGGGTACTTTTGTTTCATTGATAAAGAATCTTTACCGGTAGGTACATTGATTCCTAATTCGATTGCAAAATCTGAAATTCCTTTTACAGCACTGTATAAGCGAGCATCTTCTCCTTCGTTTTTACAAGGCCACATCCAGTTAGCTGAAAGTGAAACAGATGATAAACCATCTTTAAGTGGTGCCCAAATAATATTTGATAAGGACTCTGCAATAGCATTTCTACTTCCTGCAACAGGATCAATCAACGCACTAATTGGTGCGTGTCCAATTGAAGTTGCAACACCTTCAGTAGATTTGTAATCTAAAGCCATTACACCAACATTGTTCAATGGTAATTGTAACGGACCAACACATTGTTGTTTAGCTACTTTTCCACCAACACACCTATCTACTTTGTTTGTCAACCAATCCTTACAAGCAACAGCTTCTAACTGTAACACTTGGTTTAAGTAGTTGTCTATGTTTTTTACATCGTACGTAATTTCATCATAATTGCGAACAATAGTTGTATCATTCATGATTGTTTTAGGAGAACTTCCAAACATATCTGACAATTCTAAATCCATTGGTTTTTCACCAGTAGTTTTAGATTCGAAAGTAAAACGATCGTCGTTAGTAACATCACCTACTTCGTACATAGGAGAGCGTTCACGATCAGCAATACGTTGTAAGGTATCTACATCTTTTTTACCAATTACTAACCCCATACGTTCTTGAGATTCATTTCCGATAATCTCTTTGGCAGATAAGGTAGGGTCTCCAACAGGTAACTTATCTAAATCGATCTTTCCTCCTGTATCTTCAACTAGCTCAGATAAACAGTTTAAGTGTCCACCAGCTCCGTGATCATGAATAGAAACGATAGGATTGATATCACTTTCTACCATACCTCTTACAGCATTGGCAGCACGTTTTTGCATTTCTGGGTTAGAACGCTGAATGGCATTTAATTCAATACCCGAGCTGTTACCTCCAGTATCTGCTGATGATACCGCAGCACCACCCATACCAATTCGGTAGTTTTCACCACCTAATATTACTATTTTATCTCCTTCTTCAGGAGTATCTTTTAAAGCTTGTTCTGCTTTACCATATCCAATACCTCCAGCTTGCATGATAACTTTATCAAAACCAAGTTTTCTAGCATCTTCATCATGTTCAAATGTTAATACTGAACCTGTAATTAATGGCTGTCCGAATTTGTTTCCAAAGTCAGATGCTCCGTTAGAGGCTTTTATTAAAATGTCCATTGGCGTTTGGTATAACCATTTACGCTCGTCCATTCCTTGTTCCCAAGGTCTGTTTTCCTCTAAACGAGAATATGAAGTCATGTAAACAGCTGTTCCTGCTAAAGGTAAAGAACCTTTACCACCAGCAAGCCTGTCTCTAATTTCTCCACCAGCTCCAGTTGCAGCACCGTTAAAAGGTTCTACGGTAGTTGGGAAGTTATGTGTTTCTGCTTTTAATGAAATCACTGAGTTGAATTCAGTCTCTTGGTAAAAGTCTGGTTTGTCAGCAGATTTTGGTGCGAACTGAGTAGCTTTTGGCCCCTCAATAAAAGCAACATTATCTTTATATGCTGACACAATTCCTTTTGGAGTTTCAGCAGATGTTTTCTTAATTAATTTGAATAAAGAAGAAGGCATTTCTTCTCCATCAATGATAAACGTACCATTGAATATTTTATGACGACAGTGTTCTGAGTTTACTTGAGAGAATCCGAATACTTCAGAGTCGGTTAATTTTCTACCAATTTTAGTAGCCATACCTTCAAGGTATTCTACTTCTTCATCACTTAGTGCTAAACCTTCTTGTTGGTTGTAAGTAGCAATATCATCAATGTTTAAAACCGCTTCAGGTTGTACATCAACAACAAATATATCTTGATTTAATTCAGAGAATTTCTGAGATAACATCGGGTCAAAATCTGTATTGTTTTCTGTAGTACTTTTGTACTCTTCAATACGGATGATTCCTTCAATTGTCATGTTTTGTGTAATCTCCACTGCATTGGTACTCCAAGGAGAAATCATTGCAGCTCTAGGACCAATAAAAAAAGCGTCAAGAGACGCCGCGTTTATTTTAGGTTGATTACCAAATAACCAAGTCAATTTTTCAATTGCTTCGCTAGAAAGTTCTTTTGTTGTTTGTACAGCGAATACAGTGCTGTTTGTGTTTCCAAAGAAATGAATCATCTATTAACGTTTTTGTTGTGTTATTTAAAGATGCAAAAGTACGTATTTTAACCGATTTAATAACTGAAGAAATAGCATTTAATTAACAGTGAAACATATTATTGCTAACTATTTTCTTTATGAGATAGTAATTTGAAATTACAATTCTTTTTTTATAAATTGGAAACTCTAATTTTATACCAATTAGATTTCAAGATACCTATTGGTAAATTGAATTATTTTTGGTTTAGTTAAGTTTTAAAATTTAAGCATAGCCTAGCTTACGGTTATAATTTTTAAGTGATAGATAAACGAAAAAGAAACGATTTAATATAGTGATTTTGAATTTTAACTGGTATTAATATGTATACAAAAAGAATTTTTCCAATTAAAGGTGTTTTAAAATGGACGATAAGAGATTTATTATTATTCTTTTTCTTGTCTTCAATTCCTGTTTTTTTATATGATATAGTAGGGTGGAAGTGGTTGCATGTGCCGTGGTTACCTTTAGGTGTTCTTGGTACAGCTACAGCTTTTGTTATTGGTTTTAAAAACAATGCGTCTTATGACAGACTATGGGAGGCTAGAAAAATATGGGGTGGTATTGTAAATGCTTCTCGTACTTGGACTATTATGCTAAAAGATTTTATTACTAATGAGCATACAAAATTTGAATTAAGTAATGAAGAATTATATGGCATAAAGAGAGAATTGGTGCATAGACACATAGCTTGGTTAACGGCTTTACGCTATCAATTACGTAAAGATAGGCCTTGGGAAATGCATTTAAAAAAGGATCGGGCTAACCGGAAGTTTAGGGAGAGTCAGTTTACGGTGTGCGAAGATACCTATCCAATAGCAGATGTTATAAAACCATATATTTCAGAAAAAGAATATAATGAAGTATTTGCTAAAGGGAATCAAGCTTCGCAATTATTAGGGATTCAATCTAAGTGTTTGAGAGAGTTAAAAGAAAATGGAGCTATTGAGGATTTTAGGCATATGGAACTGGTTAATATGTTGAAAGAGTTTTATGTGCTTCAAGGGAAAAGTGAACGAATTAAAAATTTTCCGTATCCACGACAATTTGCAACATTGAATTATTTATTTGTATGGATTTTTATCTTGTTTGTTCCGTTTGGTATAATGGAGGAATTTGAGAAAATAGGTGATCATATTGTAGTAGATTTAGCTAATCATCAATCACATACGAGTTTATTACATCAAATACAGGTTTTTATTGGAGAGAAATTTGTTTGGTTTTCAATTTTATTTAGCACGTTAATTTCTTGGGTTTTTCATACCATGGAAAAAATAGGAGAGAATTCAGAAAACCCGTTTGAAGGGGGGCCGAACGATGTGCCGATTACTGATATGAGTAGAGGGATAGAGATAGATATCAGACAGTTAATTGATGATACAGATATTCCAGAGCCATATGTATGGACAAATGATATTGTAATGTAGAGAACGCTATTTGTCATAAATAAAAAAGGGGTCGTAATTACGCCTCCCTTTTTTATTGCACTTAACTAACTGTTAATTAGTTGATTACTAATTTTTTAACAACACTGTTTTTGTCAGTATGCATTTTTAATAAATACATGCCAGTTGCTACTTTGTAAAGGTTGTCTAAAGTAATTACTGAATGTTGAGTATCTATTTTTTTAGATAGGATTAATTTCCCAGTAATGGTGTATAGTTCTAATTGTTTAATGGTATTGTTACCTTTATTGATGTAAACCATGTTTGAATGCGTTGGATTTGGGTACATGCTGAAGTCATTAGCAGTATAATCATCAACAGCAAGAACACTGCTCCAAATTTGACCTACATATTCGGGATGATCAATAAAAGGGTTTCTGTTATTTTGTTCACTAAAAATAGCATTGTTTCTGTCAATTTCTCGTTGAGAAACAGGGTCTAGCATGTGCCATTGGTATAAAATATCAATGAAAGGTGAGGTAAATACTTTGTCAGCAGTACCATCAAACATATCATAGGAATTAAACCCTGTAATATTATTTTCATAACGAACAGCAAAGTAAAAGTACATACGAGCTATATCTCCTTTAAATTCGTCTATTGGTTCAAAAACATCATTGGTATAACCTGCGGAATACCCTGAATTTAAATTGTTACCTCTTTTTGATCCGTTTGTACTTGTCCAATTAGAAGTATTAACAACTCCAAAAGGTAAATTTCCACGTTGAGCATTTACTTTTTTATCAGATGGCACAACAAAATGAGCATCATTTTTCATTGGACTAGCACTGTTAAAAACAGATTGTGGAATAATATGTTCTCTATTGTACCAATCACCTTCTACAGTACCTCCAGTTCCATTATCTTTATCTACAACATGAGTGTATTCATAAGAATCTAGTCCTGAGGGTTTTTCAGAGTACATGTCTAAAACAGTACCGTTATTTTCATAATAACTATCACTATCAGATGTTTGGTAAGTTGTGTATAAATAACTGTAGCCTTTATCTACTGATTGATATTCTATTACCAATCCATCATTATTGTTATCTATAATTTCTTTTAATTGTGTTTTTAACACATATGCAGTTCCTGTCGCAGAGTCATAATACCCAGTTGGAATTTGAGCAGTTATAATAAATGAAGTCAGCATAAGAGCTAATAAAGTAATTTTTTTCATATTAAGTATTTTTTAAAAGAAGTAAAAACCACTAAACTTCTTTGTTTGTTATTGCAAATGTAATTAAAATTATTTTGTTTTACGTTCTAATAGTGCCATGTAGAAACCATCGTATCCACTTTCAGAAGCTAATATTTTCTTGTCAGAAACAAATGTAAACTCCTCATTAGTAGCTAAGAATTGATTTACTTGATCTTGATTTTCAGATGGTAATACTGAACAAGTTGCATAAACTAGTTTTCCTCCAGGTTTTACCATTTTAGAATAACTACATAAAATTTCTTGCTGAGTTTTTCTAATATTGTCTAAAAATTCAGGTTGTAGTTTCCACTTAGAATCAGGATTTCTTCTTAAAACACCTAATCCACTACAAGGAGCGTCAATTAAAACTCTATCCGCTTTATCGTGTAATTTTTTAATTGGTTTAGTAGAATCAATTGTTTTTAAAGTAACATTATGTATACCGCCTCTTTTAGCACGAACTTTTAATTTTCGTAATTTACTTTCGTAAATATCCATGGCAAATAACTGTCCTTTATTTTGCATTAACGCAGCTAAGTGTAGCGTTTTACCACCTGCACCTGCACAGGTGTCAATAACTTTCATTCCAGGTTGCACATCCAAATAAGCAGCAACCAATTGTGAAGAAGCATCTTGTACTTCAAACCATCCTAGCTTGAAAGCTTCAGTTCTGAATACATTAGCGCGCTCTACTAACTTTATAGCGTCTGGGTGTTTAGGTAAAAGAACTGTTTCTATTCCTTCTTCTAATAGTTTTGCTTGTAAGGCTTCCTTAGTAGTTTTTAAGGTATTGGTTCTTAAAATTACTTCAGCTTGTATATTAAGTGAAGCAATTTCTTTAGTCCATACCTTTTCACCTAATTCTTTAACTCCAATTTCATCAATCCAATCAGGAATTGATTCTTTAAATTTTCTGATTTTTGATAATTCATCAAACCTCCCCTTGATTCTTCTACTAGGCGTTGGTTCTATTTGTGACCAATCTGGTAATTCAATCCCTCTTAATACACACCAAACAGAGAATAATCTCCATAAATTTGGACGAGTAAACGGTTCACTTACTTCTGCTATTTCAGCATATAAACGTTTCCAACGAATGATATCATAAATAGTTTCAGCAACAAATTTACGGTCACGGGAACCCCAACGTTTGTCACGTCTTAAAGCTTGTTCTACAGCTTTACCAGCATACATGTCTTCATTAAAAACATCTCTTATACTATCAATTACTGCGTATGTTAAGTTTCTATGTAATCTCATTTGGATATATTATAGGATTGAATAAATCAGCCTACAAAAGTATTGTATATTTACGAAAAATGAATGTTATGAGTCGATTATTATTTATTAGTGTTGTGATGTGTACTTTTTTTAGTTGTAAAAATGAAAAAACAAAGGTCATTCGAGATTTTAATGTAGTTGAAATTGGAACTGTTTTACAAGACTCATTGTTAAATGTAAGGGCTTTAGAGATTTCAGAAGGGAAAGTTGTAATAGCAACTCCTGACGGAAGAACACTGTTTAATGAAGAGAATTCTAATCAGTTTGTTGAACTTTTTAAAAGAGATACAATACATAAGCCTAATTTCAGGGCGTTGGCTTTTAATAGGAAATCTATCTTCACATTGAGCATTGCTAGTCCAGTATTATTATATAAGGATGGAAAATTAGTATATACTGAAACACATGATAAAGCATTTTACGACTCAATAGATTTTTGGAATGAAGAGGAGGGGATTGCTATAGGAGACCCTACGGATGATTGTTTAAGTATTATAATAACAAGGGATGGAGGAGAGAGCTGGAATAAATTGTCATGTGATATTGTTCCAAAAGCAAAAGATGGTGAAGCAGCTTTTGCGGCGAGTGACACTAATATTAAAATTGTAGGAAATCATACTTGGATTGCAACCGGAGGGAAGGCCAGCAGGATATTATATTCCTCGGATAAAGGTAGTACATGGGAGGTTTTTGATACGCCAATTGTTCAAGGGTTAGAAACAACAGGAATCTACTCAATTGATTTCTATGATTCACTAAACGGTTTTGGGATTGGTGGTGATTATACTAAGTCAAAATCTAATAAGTTGAATAAAATAAAAACTATTGACGGAGGGAAATCATGGAGTATTGTAGCTAAAGGAAAAGCACCAGGATATAGAAGTTGCGTGCAGTATGTACCCAATAGTAATGCAAAAGAATTAGTAGCTGTAGGTTTTGAAGGAGTTGATTATTCCAATGATTCAGGTCGTAGTTGGAAACATTTAAGTGACGAAGGTTTTTATACTATTCGTTTTTTAAATGATAGTACTGCTTATGCTGCCGGTAACGGTAGAGTGTCAAAACTAAAGTTTAAATAAAATTATCACATCTGAAGTATTAATTTTCATTTCCACACTACTAAAAAGAAGAACTATATAGTTCTTCTTTTTAGTTTTTTTTATTAATGCTTAAGTTCAGGTGAGTCCCTTCCTTCGGGACCTCTATGTCCTTTAAATTTCTGTATTAGTTTTCGGGTAAAATCATCTTCTGCTTTTTTTAATAAAATAATTTTTTTTGCAGGTAAGAATTTCATTAAATTGGAAGTTAGCTTGTTTCGTTCCTGGTGCATTCTGTTTTGTAAATCGATTGATTTTTGTAAAATAATTTTTGCTTCATTTTCTGATATAGTATTGAAACCCTCTTTTAATTTTATACGTAGTTGTCTTGATTCGCTACGTAATTGATGATACTCTTTTTGTGAAGCATTATAAATAGGCCAAAATTTTTCAGCTTCTTTACTAGTTAGGTTTAATTCATTAGTAATGTGAGCCGTTTTTAAGGCTTTTATTTTCTTCCTTTTGTTTGGGTGCTGTCCAAATACTGTGCTAATACACAATAAAGTTATTATTAAGGATAACGTTAGTTTCATTATATGTTGTTTAAATTATTTTATTATTTGTAATCAGAGTTCATTGTCATAATAGTCGTCAGAAGTAGTTTCTTCAGATAAATAGTCTAATATGTTTTCGTCTTCAATACTTAAAAAAGAGATGTTGTCTAGTTCATTTGTTTCAATTTCATATAAGTCAGCTAATTCAAGAGCAGAAATATCCAAATCTTCAGTGTTTAAGTATTCTTCAAAGGCGGCATATTCAATGTCGTCAAAAGTAGGTGAATTTGAATTACTTGGGTTTAAAATAAAGAAACTTAAAACAAGTATAGCAGCAATGCTGGCAATATATAAGAATTGTTTTTTACTAAACAATTTAATTACTTTAGTTTCAGTAGTTGTTATTTTGTTTAAAATTTCGTTATCTAAATTGTCAAAGTAGTTTTCAGGTGCTACAAATCCAGTTTGCTTTTGAGTGTTTTCTTCAATAGAAATTTTGTGTGATAGCTTTTCTTCAAAATTATCAAAGTAGTTATCAGGTGTTGAAAATCCAGTTTCTAAGGGTAATATTGATTCGCTTTCTTCAATAGAAAGTTGCTTCAATACTTTTTTATCAAAATTGTTAAAATAGTTATCAGGTGTTTTAAATCCTGTTTTAATATGTTTGTTGTTCTTGTTCATTTGTTTATTAGATAGTTATAAATTAAAAAGGTTTAATTGTTTAAGATATATTCTTCTATTTTTTTAGTTGCAATATGGTATGATGCTTTTAAAGCTCCTTCGGAAGTTTCTAAAATTTCTGACATCTCTCGGTATTTAATTGCATCAAAATACTTCATATTAAATACTAATTGTTGTTTTTGTGGAAGAGTAGCAATTGCTTTTTGAAGTTTTAGTTGAGCTTCATCCCCATCAAAATGATCATCAGCAGTTAAGTTGTTTAGTATTGTTAATTGCACTTCTTCTGTTGCACTATTGTTTTTTTTAGCACGTTGATTGATAAATGTTATGGCTTCATTTGTTGCTATACGATACATCCAAGAGTATAATTTGCTATCTTCTTTAAACTTACCAATGTTTTTATATACCTTGATAAAGGTGTTTTGCAACACATCATCAGTATCGTCATGGTTAATTACAATTTTCCTGATATGCCAATACAGTCGTTCTTTATATTGCTTCAATAGTTCCTTAAAAGCAATATTTAATAAGCTTGGGTTTTTAAGTGATGTTACGAGTTCTTGTTCTGTCATCTTTTCTTGTAAGACTATATGACTTTAAAAATAAGAAAAGGTTTAATAAGAAGAGCAAATGATAAATAAACATCGGTTAAATGTAAATTACACCGATAAAAAGCAGTAAAAATTTTGAAAATAGAGTTTACCTCTATATATTTGTGTTATTATTTTAAAGGTTTAGTGTTAAGCTGCTTATTAAAAGCCCCAACTTTTTTAAGCGGTTACTAAAAAAATAAAAGGCGAAAACTTATGTTTCGCCTTTTTGTTTGTTTTAATAAATAATTTTTAGGCAATAGATTGCATTTCAACAAGTCTTTTGTACATACCATTTTTTATAAGTAATTCATCATGATTACCTTGCTCAACAATCTCACCTTTTTTCATTACGATAATGAGGTCGGCTTTTTTAATAGTTGATAGTCTGTGGGCAATAACAATAGAAGTCCTGTTTTTCATCATATTTTCTAACGCAACTTGTACTAATTTTTCTGATTCAGTATCTAAAGCAGAAGTAGCTTCGTCTAAAACCATAATTGGTGGGTTCTTTAAAACCGCTCTAGCAATAGATAAACGTTGTTTTTGCCCTCCAGATAGTTTGCCTCCTCCGTCACCAATATTAGTATTAATACCATCAGGTAGTTCTTTTACAAACTCCCAAGCATTAGCAATTTTTAATGCTTCTATTACCTCATTATCCGTTGCGTTTTTATTACTTAACTTGATGTTGTATTTTATAGAGTCATTAAATAAAATAGAATCTTGTGTAACTAAACCCATTAATGAACGTAAAGAATGTTTAGTGATATTTTTAATGTTTTCTCCATCAATATTAATTTCACCTTTGTTTACATCATAAAAACGAGTTAATAAGTTAGCGATAGTACTTTTCCCACTTCCTGATTGCCCAACTAAAGCAATAGTTTTTCCTTTAGGTATTTTTATTGAAAAATCTTTTAATACATAATCATCTTCATATTTAAATGAAACGTTTTTAAGTTCAATTTTCTCTTTAAAATCACTGGTTTTTTTGGCACCCGATAGGTTAGGGATAGATGTTTCCTGATCCATTATTTCAAAAACCCTTTCGGCAGCAGCCATACCGTTTTTTACACGATACGAGGCTTTACTAATCGCTTTTGCAGGTGTCAAGATATTGTAAGCCAGTCCTATAAAGGAAAGGAAATGTACTCCTTCAATAGATTTGTCTACTAAAACTAAAGTTCCTCCGTACCATAACAAAACAGCAATAACAATAATCCCCATTGTTTCACTTAGTGGTCCAGCTAAATTGTTTTTGTTCCCAATATTATTTGAGAGCCTTAGTAATCTGTTGATAGAATGGTTAAATTTATTTGAAAAATTTGATTCAGCATTATAGCTTTTTATAACCTTTAGGCCAGATAGTGTTTCTTCTACAATGGAAATTAATTGTCCAGATTCTTGTTGCGCTTTTAGTGATTTTGCTTTTAAACTTTTACCTATTCTTGAAATAACAAAACCAGCTATAGGAAGGAATAGGAAAACAAAAACAGTAAGTTCCCAGCTAATGATACACATGTAACATATTGAGAATATTATAGTTAAAGGCTCTCTGACGACTAATTCTAAAATAATAAAAAAAGAATTTTTCATTTCACCAATATCACCTAGCATTCTAGCCATTACATCTCCTTTTCTTTTTTGCGAGTAAAAAGAAATGGGTAGATTAACTATTTTGTCATACAACACTGCTCTAAGGTCTGTTAATACCCCGTTTTTTAGGAACATCATGTTTTGTGCGGCTAAATAGCCAAACAAATTTTTGAATAAGAAGGTAGATATCACCAGCGATATAACAATTAACAATGCTATTTGTTCGTCTCCCTTGTCTATTAAGCTAGTTACGTTATAATAGAGTAATTGTTGTCCGTAATCGGAAATATTTAAAAAACCATCCCATACTGGAGCCTCTTTAACCTTTTGTGCTTTATCAAATAAAACATTCATCAGAGGTATTAAAGTTATAAAGGATAAAGTACCAAAAAAGGCATTCAAGATGTTAAAAATAACATTTAGAACTACATTTTTCTTGTATTGTTTAATAAACGGTAATAGTCTGTTTATAATTTTTTTCATTTACTAGATGTTCAAATCGTTGATAATAGCGCCTATTTTGGCGTCTAATTTTCCTTGAACTTTTTCAAAATCATCCACGGTTTTTAGCGTTTCTTTTACACTGATGTAAAACTTAATTTTTGGTTCGGTACCACTTGGTCTACACGCTATTTTGCTTCCATCTTCAGTATAGTAAATTAATACATTGGATTTCGGTATGTCTAACGGGTATTCTTTATCAGCAACTATGTTTTTCATAGTAGAAGCTTGGTAATCTTCTAGCATTATTACTTTAGAGCCGTTTATTTTTTTTAATGGTTTCTCTCTAAAACCTACCATCATTTGTGCAATTTCTTCAGCTCCAGAAATTCCTTTTTTAACTAATGACACTAATTGTTCTTTGTAGAAACCATGTGTTACATATAGTTTTAACAACTCTTTGTATACGGAGCTGTCATTAGATTTTGCTTGACTTGCAATTTCACAGGCCAATAAAGCAGCGGTTACGGCATCCTTATCGCGAACAAAATTACCAACCATAAATCCAAAACTTTCTTCACCACCACCAATAAACGCTTGTTCAGGGAAGTCTTGAATCATTTTGGCAATCCATTTAAATCCAGTTAAGCCAACTTTGCATTCTACACCGTAGTAATCAGCCAATTCTTGCATCATAGGAGTTGATACTATTGTGGATCCTACAAAATCATTGTCAGACAATTTTCCTTGCTTCAGCCATTGACCAATTAAGAAATCAGTCATGACAATCATGGCTTGGTTTCCATTAAGTAATACCAACTTGTTATCATTATCACGTACAGCAATTCCTATTCTGTCGGAATCAGGGTCTGTACCGATAACGATATCAGCATTTATATTTTCTGCTAATTCCATCGCCATTGCTAATGCTTCTGGCTCTTCTGGGTTAGGCGATTTTACTGTAGGGAAATCTCCATCAGGTTTAGCTTGTTCTTCAACAATATGAATATTAGTATATCCAGCACGTTTTAAGGTTTCTGGTAAAATAGTAATTGATGTTCCGTGTAATGAAGTAAAAACAATAGATAAATTATCGCGTTCAGTTCCTTCAAAACTTCCGTTAGCAACTGAAGCAGATATAAACGCTTCGTCTAACTCAGAATCAATCAATTCAATTAAACTTTCGTTTTCTTTAAAATTAATTTCGGAGTACTCCAGTTCATTGATTGCAGTAATGATTTCAGTATCTTGAGGAGGGACTATTTGTCCACCGTCATTCCAGTATACTTTATATCCGTTATATTCTGGTGGATTGTGTGATGCTGTTAATACAATACCACAATCACAACCTAAGTGTTTTACGGCAAAAGATAATTCTGGAGTAGGGCGTAAGTCAGAAAATAAATAGACTTTAATTCCATTAGCTGAAAATACATCAGCTACTAACTTCGCTAGTGATTTTGAGTTGTGTCGGCAATCGTAAGCTATTGCAACTTTTAATGCTTTATTAGGATTTTCGAGCTTTAAATAATTGGCAAGTCCTTGTGTGTTTTTCCCTAAGGTGTATTTATTTATTCGGTTTGTCCCAACTCCCATAATACCGCGCATACCACCAGTTCCAAATTCTAAGTTTTTATGAAAACTTTCTTTTAGTTCTTCAGGATTGTTTGCGATAAGTTCTTTTATTTGAAGTTGAGTATCTTCATCAAAAGTTGGAGTTAACCATGTGTTTGCAACTTCAAGAGTTTCTGGTGCTACGTATATCATTTTTAATCTTAAATAAAATAGGGTGCAAATGTAGTGAAAAACGAATTCATAATATTGAACCTATAATTCTTCTTCTACTTTGTAACGGTCTTGGTTTTTATTGTTTCGTAATACTAATTCTCCTAAAAACCCAGCAATAAACAGTTGTGAGCCAATAATCATACTCACTAATGAAATATAAAACTGTGGGCGTTCAGTGATTAGACGTTCCATTGGGTTTAGGAGTAACTTGTCGATTCCTAAATAAAATGCAAACAGAAAACCGATGATGAATAGTAGTGTTCCTAGGGCACCAAATAAGTGCATTGGTTGTTTTCCGAATTTTGAAAGAAACGAGATGGTTAACAAATCTAAAAAGCCATTTATGAACCTGTCCATACCAAACTTTGTTTTTCCGTATTTACGTGCTTGATGTTGCACGACTTTTTCATCTATTTTCCTAAAACCAGCATTTTTAGCTAATACAGGAATATAACGATGCATTTCACCGTAGACGTCTACGTTTTTTACTACTTCGTTTTTATAGGCTTTTAAACCGCAATTAAAATCGTGTAGTTTTAAACCTGAGGTTTTTCGAGCACACCAATTAAATAACTTAGAAGGAAGGTTTTTTGCAAAAACAGAATCATATCGCTTCTTTTTCCAGCCTGAAATTAAATCGAATCCTTGATTTGCGATTAAGTCATACAACTCAGGTATTTCTTCAGGATTGTCCTGTAAATCGGCATCCATAGTAATAACTACGTCACCTTTAGCTTTTAAAAACCCGATGTGTAAAGCTTGCGATTTACCATAGTTTCTTAAGAATTTTATGCCCTTTACATTAGTGTCCTTTTGTGAAAGGCTATTGATAATTTCCCAAGAATTATCCGTAGAGCCATCATCAATAAAAATAATTTCATAAGAAAAATCATTGGATTGCATCACTTTTACAATCCAAGTGTGTAATTCCTTAAGAGATTCATCTTCATTAAGAAGTGGTATGATTAGAGATAGATTCATTAATCTATGATTTCTTTAGTTTTAAGGATGTTTCCAGAAATTAATGATATTACGGCACCTAAAAACACAAACCAAATTGTATATAATGGTATACCAAAGTAATTCATGTCTTTATTTTTTTTAGCTAGTTCTATCTGATCTTTTACTGTCTCAACTTGATCAGGACTCATTTTTTGAACCCATGCTAGTGCTATATTATTTTGAAAGTCAGGGTCAATATACGTGTCATATATAAAAGCTGATGTTGTGTACATAAGTCCTAGTATTAACATTATGATAATTCCAATTTTCAGAGCTTGTTTGAAGTCTAAAAATGAATTCTTTTTTTTAAACAGTTTTATGACGTATACAATAAAGACAATTTCAAATACTAATGCAATAAGAAAGGTACTATAATACGCTAATGGTGTTGGAGAAAATATTTTAGGTGTAAAGTCAATTAGGATTCTTATTAAACCCGCTAAAAAAGCAAATGGTAATACGAATTTTTGAAGATTTACTGTTTTTTCCATAATTTAAATTAGTTTTGTTTAATCAGTAAACAAATGTAGTAAAACGTTACAGAAAAAAGTTTAAAATATTTTACAAATAAGTTTTTTGAAACAGATTAAAAGTGATATATTTGCACCTCGAAAATGTTAAGATTAATAAAATGAAACAAGGTTTACATCCAGAAAATTATAGATTAGTAGCGTTTAAAGACATGTCAAACAATGACGTATTCTTAACTAAGTCTACTGTAGATACAAAAGAAACTCTTGAAGTAGACGGAGTTGAGTATCCATTATTTAAATTAGAAATTTCAAGAACTTCTCATCCATTTTACACTGGTAAATCTAAGTTAATAGATACTGCTGGACGTATTGATAAGTTCAAGACTAAATACGCAAAATTCAAAAAGTAATTTTACGAATTTATTAGATATTAAAAGCCTTCGAGAAATCGAAGGCTTTTTTGCTTTTCTATATGTATTATAAATTTTAACTTTGATTTTTCAATTCAGAAACTATCCTTATGAACTATATTCTTTTTGACGGAACTGTAAGAAACCAATTATTGCCATTTACCTATACCAGACCTGTGGCAGATATTCGTGTAGGAATTTTGACTATTAGAGAAAAGTGGGAAAAAACACTTGGTTTTACTACGTCTACAATTACAGAAGAATATTTATCGCATAAATACCCAATGGTAGAGTTTGAGCAAAACATTATGATAAATGCCTCGTTTTTACCTAATGAGGAATTGGTGGCAATGATTCAGAATTTATCAGAAAACCAAGCTATTGTTTGTGATGATGAAATTCTTGCGTTTTTTACTACTGAAGGGCAAGAAGAAGTAGATTTTGAAACCTACGAGGTTTTTGATGTTGATTGTGATTATATTAGAATAGAAAACACTTGGGATATTTTTGCTAAGAATGCAGTGGCTATACAAGCTGATTTTGATTTGTTGACTAGGGATAAAGTATCAGAACCAATTCCAGAAGGTGTGCAATGTATTGCTCGTGAAAATATTTTTATAGAAGAAGGGGCTAAAGTGTTGTTTTCGTCTTTAAATGCAACAAACGGACCTATATATATAGGTAAGGATGCTGAAGTTATGGAAGGTTGTACGGTTCGTGGACCATTTGTTTTGTGTGACCATTCTACTTTAAAAATGGGTGCTAAAATTTATGGGGCTACTACAATAGGTCCTCATAGTAAAATAGGAGGAGAAGTAAATAATTCTGTGATATTTGGTTTTTCAAACAAAGGCCATGATGGTTTTTTAGGAAATTCTGTTTTAGGAGAGTGGTGCAATTTAGGTGCTGACTCTAATAACTCTAATCTAAAAAATAATTATGCTGAAGTACGTTTGTGGAATTATGATACTGAAAATTTTGCCCGAACTGGATTGCAGTTTTGTGGTTTGATGATGGGGGATCACTCTAAGTGCGGAATAAATACCATGTTTAATACTGGAACGGTAGTTGGTGTTTCGGCTAATATTTTCGGAGGAGGATTTCCAAGGAACTTTATCCCAAGTTATAGTTGGGGAGGGAATTCAGGGTTTACAACCTACTTAACTAAAAAAGCTTTTGAAGTAGCTGAGGTGGTAATGGCGCGTAGAGGAATAGAATTTTCCGATCAAGATGCCGCTATTCTTACACATGTGTTTGAAGAAACTGCTAAATATAGAAAGGGGTAAAGCTAAATTAAAGGAGTTGACTGTATTGTAAATGTATTAAATCCTACACCAGATTACTTATTGTACTAAGGCAAGTTATTGGTCAGACCAAACTGCCAATTCATTGTTAGATGGGTCACTGAAATGGAACCTGTGACCACCTGGAAAAGAAAAAATATCTTTGGTGATTTTACCACCAGCCTCGATAACTTTATGTTTTATAGTCTCAAGATTTTTATGGTATAAAACAATTAGGGCACCATTTATAATTTCATTTTCAGTTTTTTCGAAACCTCCCTCAAGTCCGCTTTCTGAAAAAGCGATATAGGTTGGTCCGTAATCAGTAAAAGTCCAATTAAAAGAAGCTGAGTAAAATGCCTTTATTTTTTCAAGGTCATGTGCTTTAAATTCAACGTAATTAATGTGATTGTCCTTTATACTCATATTTAATAAATATACACTTACTTTTCGAATTAAACACCAAAGCCGTATCATTTATAGGTTTTGTTGTGCTACGTTTTTTATTTTAAAATTTTCTTTATAGAAGATTCATCCACTCGTAATATTCTTAAAATTTTAGCGGCTCGAGTCTTATTTTTCTTTTTTGTTTTGTTAAATTCGTTCATTAACCCTGTTGCATAAAGTCGTTCGTTGACTGTCATTTCAGCTAGTCCAACTACGTTTTGTACCTTTTCAATTGTCAATTCTTCCTGGATTTTATTTAGAATATATTTGCACGCTTCCGTTTCTGTAGTAAAAGTCCGAGTAGAATGTTTCTTCCCACATTCTTTATAATAGACCTCATATTCAATCGTATAATTTCCTTTTCTGATAGTCAATGCGATTTTATCGTTATCATCTGTCGAGCTGAAAAGTCCTTGCAGATAATATCTGTCGTCTGATACGTCTAAGTTTTTAAGTTTGTTATTTAATTCTTCAATCGTCATTTTTTAATTAACTGCATATAAACGTACTATTACGTATATATCTATTATCGGTTTAACGTTTCTTTTTAATATCGAGCAACCTACTCTTGTATACTCGCTTTAAATGCAATAAGTTAATTGGGTTCATCCCTAAACCATGTATGTTTTTTCTTGAAAATCGAATTACTTGGTCATAATACAACGGAATAACTGGCGCATGATGGACAACTATGGAGTCCATTTTTTGATATAAACCATGACGTTTTGTTATGTCTACTTCTTTTAAAGCATTTTCATACAAACTATCATACTCTATATTTTTAAAGTGGGTGTAGTTTGGTCCGTTAGGGGTAAAGTTTTTAGAGTAAAATAGGGATAAGTAATTTTCAGCATCAGGGTAGTCGGCAACCCAGCTGGCTCTGAAAACGCTTAGTTTTCCAGTAGCTTTTTCTTCTTTTAATGTTGACGAGGTAAGCAGGTCAATGGTGACGGTTAGCCCGATTTTCTCTAATTCACGTTGAATGTATTCACACAAATCAACATATAAGCTGTTAGTTGAGATAGTGATTTTAGGTTCTTTTATTCCGGTTTCTTTAATGAATTGTCTAACTAATTCTCTTGCTTTTTCTGGTTGATAACTAAAGCCTTTTAAATAATTAAAGCTAGGTAATCCTTTAGGGATAAATCCGTTTTCAGCAGGGGTTCCAATTCCATTACGCAAATAGGTGATCATAGTTTTTCGGTCAAAACCATAATTAATTGCTTTCCGGATTAATTCGGATTTAATTTCCGCTTGATCAGTATCCATATAAAACCCTAAATATTCTGTATTTAGATAATCTCCGAAAACCATATTTACGGACTCTTTGTATTTTGATCTTAATTTGCCATCAACAGTTAGCAATTCATCTTTGTATGACGGTGCTAAGCCAGAGATAAAGTCAATGTTTCCTTGTGAAAATTGCAAAAATTCACTTTGCTTGTCGGTTAAAAAACTTACAGCGACAGCCTCCAAATAAGGGAGTTGCTTTCCTATGCTATCTTTTTCGTGATAGGAATTGTTTTTCCGCAATACTAATTTAATATTTTCTTCCCATCGTTTAAACTTAAAAGGGCCGGTTCCTATGGGGCTCGATCTGAAATCATTTCCATAGAATTCTACGACTTCTTTTGGGAGTACGGAACAATATTTAGTAGTAAGTACTCCTAAAAAAGCAGGGAAGGGCTGTTTTAATTGTATTGTAAATATAGTATCGTTTATTGCATTGTAAGTAGCTACTTGTTGTAAGGTGTTACTACCTGGTGATGCTGTTTTGGGGTCAGTTAATCGGTCAAATGAGTATTCAAAATCAAAGGCGGTTGCTTTTCTGGTGTTTTTTTTAAATAATTTGTGTTTGTGGAAATAAACATCATCACGTAGGTGAAATGTATATGTTTTTCCATCTTCTGAAATGGTCCAGCTTTTAGCAATGTCTGGTTGAATATTTAAATTATCGTCAAGCTGTACTAATCCGTTAAACAATTGGTTACAAGCCCAAATGGTAGAATTGTCCTTAGCAAAAGCAGGATCTAATGAATTGATGTTTTTGTATTCGTTATAACGAAAGACTAAATGATCCTTATCAGATTTTTTGTTAGAATCGCAAGCGATATGCAGTGTGAAAAGAACACAACTTATCAGTTTTGGTAGAAGGTGTTTTACTGTTTTCAAATTGGTTTATTAGTTGTATTTTTGCATCCGCTATTCTTATGATAGCTAAGCTGTTCAAATATAAGTAAGATAATTAAATGCAAGAAAGAAAAAAAGTAGCTTTTTATACTTTAGGTTGTAAATTAAATTTTTCTGAGACTTCTACAATTGCTAGAGACTTCACAAAGGAAGGATTTGATAGGGTGGAGTTTTCTGAGCAAGCAGATATTTATGTAATCAATACCTGTTCGGTAACTGAAAACGCTGATAAACGTTTTAAGAGTATTGTCAAGCAAGCGCAAAAGTTGAATCCTGATGCTTTTGTTGCTGCAGTAGGTTGTTATGCGCAGTTGAAACCAGAAGAACTTGCTGCTGTTGATGGAGTAGATTTGGTGCTTGGTGCAACTGAAAAATTTAAAATTACCAGTTATATAAATGATTTGTCTAAAAATGACATGGGAGAAGTGCATTCTTGCGAAATTGAAGATGCAGATTTCTATGTAGGAAGCTACTCAATTGGTGACAGAACCAGAGCCTTTTTAAAAGTGCAAGATGGTTGTGATTATAAATGTACGTATTGTACTATTCCATTGGCAAGAGGGATATCACGTAGTGATACCCTACAGAATGTGTTGGATAATGCAGCTGAAATTTCTGCTAAAGGAATAAAAGAGATTGTATTGACAGGAGTTAATATTGGTGATTATGGAAAAGGTGAGTTTGGAAATAAAAAACACGAACATACTTTTTTTGAATTGGTAGAAAAACTTAATGACATTAAAGGTATACATCGTGTGCGAATATCGTCTATTGAGCCTAATTTGTTAAAAGATGAGACTATTCAATTTGTAGCGAATTCTGAAAGTTTTGTACCTCATTTTCACATTCCTTTACAAAGCGGAAGTGATGAGTTATTGAAAAAAATGAAGCGTCGTTATTTAAAGCAGACCTATACTAATAGGGTGTCAGCTATAAAAGAATTAATGCCAGACGCATGTATTGGTGTAGATGTAATTGTTGGTTTTCCTGGAGAAACAGACGAGTTGTTTTTAGAAACTTATAATTATTTAGCAAATTTAGACATCTCCTATTTGCATGTGTTTACCTATTCAGAGCGTGCCAATACTGAAGCAGTGTCATTTGAAGGGGTGGTGCCTATAAACGTACGTAAAAAGAGAAGTAAAATGTTACGTGGTTTGTCTGCTAAAATGCGAGGAGTATTTTATGAAAAACAATTGAATACGGAGCGTACTGTTTTATTTGAAGATGAAAATAAAGAAGGGTATATTAATGGATTTACTGAAAATTATGTAAAAGTAAAAACACCTTGGAATCCTGAATTAGTAAATACATTACAAAAAGTAAAATTAACCGAAATAGACGAAGATGGTTTAGTACGATTTGATTTTATTTCATAAAAAAAAACCGAAGTGAAAACTTCGGTTTTTTTTTATGAATTATATTTTGATGCCTACGGGAAGTAAGCTCCTGTATTGTTTGTTTTTTCTTATAAAGCTAACAATTGGATTACAAGTTGGTACAACACTTAAGTTGCGTTCTTCAATATTTTCAAAAACTATTTTAATGAACGTGTTTTGAAAATCATTTTCGGTAATTTCTTCCGGAATGTTTATTTTTGTTAAGAATATTTTTCGCTCTTGTAGTGAGTATTCAATAGTAGCTAAATGGTTGTCAACAATAATTTCAAATTGTCTTAAAAAATCGTTGTCCTTCAATGTCAATTCCATAATCATAGGTATAGGTTTTTTTAAGGTTAATAAGTTTGGTGGCGCTGTTTTTAGTAAACAGCCTATAAATATACGTAAAATAAAGATGTTTAACAAAGGTTAATTGGTGTAACTGTATGAATTTGATTAAATTATAGATGTGATTAAAGTTTATTGGACAGAAATACTTAAATTTATAAGCTTAAGAGGAAATGAATGAAAGACAATAAAATACATGTTTACTTTGTTCCTGGAATGGCGGCTAATGCTAAAATTTTTGAGCATATAAAGTTACCTGAGTCTGTTTTTGAAACACATTATTTAGAATGGGAAATTCCATTAGCTAAAGAAAGTCTAGAAGCATACGCACTTAGGATGACTAAAAAAGTAACACATGAAAATCCAATATTATTAGGAGTTTCATTTGGGGGGATTTTGGTTCAGGAAATGAGTAAGTTTATAGCTACAAAAAAAGTTGTAGTCATTTCAAGTGTTTTACATGAAAAGGAATTCCCTTTTAGAATGAAATTTGCTAAAAAAACAAAAGTATATAAGTTAATGCCAACGCATTTGTTTTCAGATGTTGAAAAATTAGCTAAATATGCTTTTGGTGAAAAAATTGCGCATAGAGCGGAATTATATAAAAAATATTTATCAGTAAGTGATGAAAAATATCTAAATTGGGCAATTGAGAAAATTGTTAACTGGAAACAAACCCAAGTGCTTACTAATGTTATTCATATACATGGGAGTAAAGATAAAATATTTCCTATGAAGTACATTAAAGGAAATGTGATAGAGGTGAAGAATGGAACTCATGTCATGATTGTTTATAAGTACAAATGGTTTAATAAAAATTTACCTGAGTTATTAAGTATTCAAAACGGTTATTGTAGTAAGCGGGGGTAGTATTGTGTAATAGGTTAAAAAGAGAAAACAAATGAAACGAATAAAAAATATTGTATTTGCTATTGGAATTATATTTATTGCTGGATTATTTATGAATTCAGTGTCGAAAAATGTAAATAATAAAATAGTAAAAATGGAGTCGGAAAAATTGGTGGATACCAGTTTTGTTAAAAATTACAATGTATATGCTTTAACATTGCCTAAGAATTTAATTTTCGCAAATGAAAAAGTACCTATGGGCTTACCTGATGTAAAGGAGCGAATAGACAGAGAGTTTTTGGTAAATACCTATTGGCAATCAAATGGTTTTTTGATGTTTAAACGCGCGAATAAATACTTTCCTGTTATTGAAAAAATATTAGCTGAAGAAGGTGTTCCTGATGATTTTAAATACTTAGCAATTATAGAAAGTGGTTTAACCAATGTGGTGTCTCCTGCTGGAGCAAGTGGGTTTTGGCAAATAATGAAAGTCACCGGTAGAGAGTATGGTCTTGAGGTTAATGGAAATGTCGATGAGCGTTATCATTTGGAAAAAGCTACTAGAGTTGCATGTAAATATCTTAAGAAAGCAAAAAATAAATTAGGGAGTTGGACTTTAGCTGCTGCTGCATATAATGGAGGGATGTCTGGGATGTCTAAGCGTTTGAGTAAGCAGCAAGTTGATGGTTACTACGATTTGCTTTTGGGTAGTGAAACATCAAGGTATGTGCCTAGAATTGTTGCGTTAAAATACATATTAATGCAACCACATAATTTCGGATTTAATTTTGAGAAAAAAGATTTGTATACAGGAATTCCTACAACAACTGTTGTAGTAGATTCTGTAATTACTGATATGGCTAGTTTTTCAAAATATTTTGGAATCAATTATAAAATTTTAAAAATTCATAACCCTTGGCTAAGAGAAGGACACTTAAATAATAAAACAAAGAGGACTTATGAAATTGAAATCCCCAAAAAAGGCTATTATACCAATTAAAATGAGTACAATACTTTTTCTTATTTTCATTGGTTTATTGGCTGGTTTCCTAAGTGGTATATTAGGAATAGGTGGCGGGGTTGTAATGGTGCCTTTGTTATTGTTGGTTGGTTTTACACAGCATCAGGCTCAAGGAACTAGTTTAGCTGCAATGTTACCTCCAGTTACATTATTGGCAGTATTACAGTATTCAAAAGCAGGACATGTTGACTGGAAAATGGCTTTAGTTATTTCTGCTACGTTTATTATTGGAGGGTTGTTTGGTTCCAAATTGGCAGTAGTTATCAACGAGCAATTATTAAAACGAATTTTTGGTATATTAATGTTGTGTATTGCGCTAAAAATGATCTTCGGAAAATAGCTGTAGTTTATTTCTTAAAAACTAATCACTAAAAATAGATTATGAATAAGAGGTTAAATGCACTTGTTTTTTGAAACTAAAAAAGGAGAGAAGTAACTTCTGAGAAAAGAGTGACAGGCTTAAGTCATCAGTTCTAAGTCGTGATTATGGTTCTTGTTTATATATTAGTAAATGAAAGTTGTTAGTTAAAAATCAATGAAAAACACCTATATAGATAGTAAGGTGTTAGAGTTAAAATGCTAAAATAGTCTTTGGTTTTTCGGGGTAAAACGCCTGGTATTATCGATGAATTACTTATATTAGAAAAATAATTCACTTTTTAATACCTGATATATGGACAATACAATTTTATTACAAAAGCTTATTCAGGAAATTTTAGCTTCTAATAATGTAGATGAAAAACGTGAGAAACGAAATAAAGCAGTTAAATTGTTTAAAGAATCTCGATTAGTTGAGTTTACTCCTGTGGTAGTTAGGTTAAATACAACTTTGGCATTAAAAGAAGCAATAGATAGTTTTATTGTACATGATAATCCTTCGTCTAGGGAGATATTAGAAAATACTTATACAATTGTTAGTGAGTTATTGTTCGACAATTGTCAGGCTGCTTAACCTATTTATATTAAAATGATTTGTAAGAAAATTCTTTAAGGACTGTCTTTTTTTTATGATACATAAATTCAAAAAAAAGAAGTATTTATAGCTGAAAAACAATACCTAATTAAGTTTTTTTTTTCATAAGCTATAATAGTTCTAAGTTTTATGTATTTCATACGTATATGTTCTGTATAATATGTTTATGTTGCTTCTCACCAAGTTTCGTTAAAAGAAAATGGCTAAACTTTGGTATTGTGATATTTATTATCCTTTGTTAGTTTGGTATGATAATTGAAATATTTTTTTCGGTTTTTAAATCTTGAAAATGAATAATAAAGCTCAAATACAAAAATTATTGCTTGAAATACTTTCATCTAACCGTATAGATGAAAAAATCGGTAAAAAAGAGTTGGTAGTCCTGTTGTTTAAGGAAACAGAATTGGTAGCGTATACTCCTGTAGCTATTAAAATGAATACTGTTTTAGAATTAAAAGACGGGATTGATAATTTTATCGTGCAAGATAATATGGTATCTAGAGAGCGCTTAAAAGCACTTTATGTTTTTGTTTCGCAGCTTATGGTAGATGAAAAAGATATTAAAGTAGCGTAGGTGAAATAGTAAGTAAAGTATGTTTGAAATAAAAAAAAGCAAGATGAAAACATCTTGCTTTGCTATTAAATAAATTATAATTTTTAACGGAAGTTAAAATGACATATCACAATGTACTGATTTTAAATTAGATGCGCAAATATTATTTTTAATAGTGAATGTTTTTGGCGAATAGGATGATTCTAATTAATCTAAAACAATAAGTTCGTTTGTATTACTTTCATTTATTAATAAAAAAAATAACCCATTGATGAAGTCACTATTGTTTTGTACATAATCAGCTTTAAATGAGTTTTTAGTTCTAAAAATAGAATCATCATTCTTTTTGATTGCAATAATTTTATCTTCACTATTGATATAATAAATTAAGGAAAGTCCTAAAGCGTGTTTCATATTTTTGATTTCACAAGAAAAAATGTTTTCTCGTTCATCAATATAAAGTACATTAATATGTTTGTTGTGTATTTTTGCTTTTTTCCTAGCAGTGTTTTTGTTGTCCCAATAGACAACTACAAAGTCAATTTCATTGTAGTAGGCTTTCGCTAGCTTATTTAAATATGCTATTTCTTTTTCATCTCTGATACACCATGAGGCATAGGTAACTAGAATAACAGGTCTTTTAAAGTATTTGTTTATAGAAATTATGGCGCCATGCGTGTTTTTGGCTTTGAAATTATCCAAATAAGTATTAATAAGGTTGCTTTCTACAAACTGATTAAAAAGTAATTCCCCTCTGTTTAGGTTGTAATTTAGATAGGCATTATTAACAGCTAGCTTATATGTTTTAATATTCGCATGTAATGCTTCAGAGAATAAGCTATCCTTTAAAGAGGCTTGTGAGTAGCTGAGTAAGTTAGTTAGTAGGAGTGTTAGAGTAATAATTATGACCTTCATAGACAGTTCGTTTAAATGTTCAACGTCTAAGCCGGTTTTTCAGGTTGTATACAAGTTAGCTATATTTATTTGCTTCTCAAAACATAATCAACTAAAAGTCAGTAAGATGGGGGTTAAAACATAAAAAGACCTGTTAAAAACAGGTCTTTTTATTAAATTAATATCATTTTTGTTAATTAACGCCTTCTTTGGTTGCCTGTAAAGTGTTGTTTAGGTCCTTGGGAACGTTTCATTTGTTGTTGCATCATTTTAATTTGATCCGTAAGCATACCATGTTTGTCTAATTTTTTGGCGTCATTTAATAAGTTGGTAGCTTCGATTTTTCGATTTTTACTTACAGCAATGCCCGCTAAAAACATTTTGGCTGCAGCCATGTCATGGTCAAAGTTTAGTCCAAGTTCAATGGCTTTACGTAAATATTTTTCCGATTTTAAAGGGGATTCTTGGTACCCAAATTGTCCTTTTAGGAAATTCCAATACCCTAATTGCTTTCTGGTAAGGGCTCCTTCTGGTTTTTTTATTCTATCCAACATTATTTTAGCACCATCCATATCTTGTTTTTTTAGTTTCAATGTGGTTGCTAGGATAATTTCGTTTTTAAAATATAAAAGAACAACTAGTGCTACAATAAAGATAATCATGATTCCATTACCAATATTCCCTTCGGTAAATTGCCATACTGCTGTTGCTAATAAAGCAATAGCAAGCGCTAATTTTATGTTTTTATTGAACATTTTATTTCGTTTTTTTAGTATAAATATTTAGTTTGCAAAGCTACATATTTTATTAGAAATTACATTGTTAATATGCATAGTTTCAAATAGATTATAAAAGCAGTATATTTGCATTAATAACGAGCGAATAATAAAGATTTAATTTTTTTTATTTTACACTTGTCAGTGTAAAAACTCTTTGTATATTTGCGCTCACATTTTAGCAGGATATTAATGCTGAAATTTTAAATTAAGTAAGAAAGTTTTTAAAGATACTATAAGATGAAAAGAACGTTTCAACCATCAAAAAGAAAAAGAAGAAATAAACACGGTTTTAGAGATAGAATGGCTTCAGTAAATGGAAGAAAAGTTCTTGCTAGAAGAAGAGCTAAAGGAAGAAAGAAATTAACTGTGTCTTGCGAGCCAAGACATAAAAAATAATAGTTAACATTATTGTTAATATTTTAAAGGTGTTCCTATTGGTAACACCTTTTTTTTGATATAATAGTCACTTATTTTTGCACAACAACTAAATTACACAACACAACATGCCGAAAAGAGAAGATTTAAAGTCGATTTTATTAATAGGTTCAGGGCCAATTGTTATTGGTCAAGCTTGTGAGTTTGATTATTCAGGAACTCAAGCGTTACGCTCACTACGTGAGGATGGAATAGAAACTATTCTTATTAATTCTAATCCAGCAACAATAATGACTGATCCGTCTATGGCAGATCATGTGTATTTAAAACCTTTAAATACCAAGTCAATTATTCAAATCCTTAAAGATCATCCACAAATTGATGCTGTTTTACCAACTATGGGAGGCCAAACTGCATTAAATTTATGTATAGAGGCTGATGAAAAAGGAATTTGGGAAGATTTTGGAGTAGAAATTATCGGTGTAGATATTGATGCAATAAATATTACTGAAGATAGAGAACAATTTAAAAACTTGATGGCGAAAATTGGAGTTCCAATGGCGCCTCAAGCCACCGCTACTTCATTTTTAAAAGGAAAAGAGATTGCTCAGGAGTTTGGTTTCCCCTTATGTATTAGGGCTTCTTTTACCTTAGGAGGAGCAGGAGCGGCTATTGTTCATAATGAAGAAGATTTTGATAAATTATTAACCAACGGATTAGAGATTTCTCCAATTCATGAGGTGATGATTGATAAAGCTTTACTTGGTTGGAAAGAATACGAGTTAGAGTTGTTACGTGATGCAAATGATAATGTTGTGATTATTTGTTCTATCGAAAATATGGACCCAATGGGAATCCATACTGGAGATTCAATTACGGTTGCTCCAGCAATGACGCTTTCGGATACTACGTATCAAAAAATGCGTGATATGGCAATCCATATGATGCGAAGCATTGGTGATTTTGCAGGTGGATGTAATGTTCAGTTTGCAGTTTCTCCAGATGAAAAGGAAGATATTATTGCAATAGAAATTAATCCACGTGTATCTCGTTCGTCTGCATTAGCATCTAAGGCAACTGGATATCCAATTGCAAAGATTGCTGCTAAGTTGGCAATGGGGTATCACTTAGATGAATTAGATAATCAAATTACAAAATCTACATCAGCTTTATTTGAGCCTACGTTAGATTATGTAATAGTTAAAATACCACGTTGGAACTTCGATAAGTTTGAAGGTTCTGACAGGACTTTAGGTCTGCAGATGAAATCTGTAGGTGAGGTAATGGGAATTGGTCGTTCATTCCAAGAAGCATTGCATAAAGCAACGCAGTCATTAGAAATTAAACGTAATGGTTTAGGAGCTGATGGTAAAGGAGAGACTGACTATAACACCATTTTAAGTAAATTAGAACACGCAAGTTGGGATAGAGTATTTGTAATTTATGATGCTATTGCAACAGGAATTCCATTAAGTAGAATTCATGAAATAACTAAGATTGACATGTGGTTCTTACGTCAATATGAAGAATTATTTCACTTACAACAAGAAATCTCTACGTTTACAATAGATACTATTGAAAGAGATTTATTGTTAGAAGCGAAGCAAAAAGGATATGGTGATAGACAAATAGCTCATATGCTAAAATGCTTGGAAAGTCAAGTGTCTAAAAAACGTGATGAGTTTAAGATTAATCGTGTTTTTAAATTAGTTGATACCTGTGCGGCAGAGTTTACTGCTAAAACACCATATTACTATTCTACTTTTGAAAATGAAGTTGAATTAGCAGACGGAACTCGTTATGTACATAATGAAAGCGAGCGTTCTGATAAAAAGAAAATTATAGTTTTAGGATCGGGACCAAACAGAATTGGGCAAGGAATTGAATTTGATTACTGTTGTGTGCACGGTGTATTAGCTGCTGCAGAAGAAGGGTATGAAACAATTATGATTAACTGTAATCCTGAAACAGTTTCTACAGATTTTGATACAGCAGATAAATTATACTTCGAGCCTGTTTTCTGGGAGCATATTTATGACATTATTCGTCATGAAAATCCAGAAGGAGTTATTGTTCAGTTAGGTGGACAAACAGCATTAAAGTTGGCAGAAAAGTTAGAGCGTTACGGTATTAAAATAATCGGAACATCTTATAAAGCATTAGATTTAGCAGAAGATAGAGGGCATTTCTCTAAAATATTAAAAGATAATAACATTCCTTACCCTGAGTTTGGTATTGCTGAAACAGTAGCTGAAGCTTTAGTGATAGCAGACGAATTGGATTTCCCAATATTAGTGCGTCCATCGTATGTATTAGGAGGTCAAGGAATGAAAATTGTTATAAATAAACAGGAATTAGAGGAGCATGTATTTGACTTGCTACGTACTATTCCTGGAAATAAATTGTTGTTAGATCATTATTTGGATGGAGCAATTGAAGCTGAAGCAGATGCAATTTGCGATGGTGAAAATGTACAAATTATCGGAATAATGGAGCATATAGAGCCTTGCGGAGTGCATTCAGGAGATTCTAACGCAACATTACCTCCGTTTAATTTAGGAGAGTTTGTAATGCAACAAATTAAAGATCATACTAAATCTATTGCATTAGCATTGGAGACAAAAGGATTAATTAATGTGCAGTTTGCTGTGAAAGATGATAAAGTATATATCATTGAGGCAAATCCAAGAGCTTCTAGAACAGTTCCTTTTATTGCAAAAGCATACGGACAGCCTTATGTAAACTATGCAACAAAGGTAATGTTAGGGGCAAAAGTAACAGATTTTACTTTTAATCCGCAGTTAAAAGGGTACGCTATCAAACAACCAGTCTTCTCTTTCAATAAGTTCCCGAATGTAAACAAGCAATTAGGACCTGAAATGAAAAGTACAGGGGAAAGTATCTTGTTTATAGATGATTTAAAAGATGATCAATTCTATGACTTATACTCAAGACGTAAAATGTACTTGACAAAGTAAGAGTTGAATTTCAACCATAAAAAAAGCCTCTTAAGTTACTTAAGAGGCTTTTTTTTAGCTAGGCTTATTACTCTAAATTTTCACTTAACTCTTTTACTTTTTGAGCCCAATTGTTTAAAATGTTTTTTTGAGTTTCAAAATCATCACCAAATGGGCCGCAGACAATTTTTAATTCTGTATCCTTGGTTTGTTCATTTTCCAAAAGAAGAAATTTTTCATTATACTGTATATGATTATAGTCATTTTGTATATAATAGTTTCCAAATAACTTATTAGCATATGAAGATATTAACATTCCGTTATGTTGGTAATGATAGTTTACATTTGATGTTTTCCTCCAGTTGGATTTTAGGGCATAATTTTTATCAAAAATGGGCTGAAGAATTTTTGCGTTTTCAGGATTTGTAAGTATTTTCCATACCTCATCTTGAGTCGCTTTTATTTTTATATTGTAAGAAAAAAAATTTGATTCTGGAATCATTTCAATTTCATTATCAGAAAGTAACTTAACATCTTTTAGTCTAGCACTTCCATTACCTCCATTTAAATATCTGAAACCAACAACAGAGTCATTGTCTACATTAATGGCTTGTATAACAATTATAAGGTCTTCTCTTTTTGAATATTCATTATAAAAACTAGCTAATTTAGGCATGGTGATATCTAATACCTTTGCATTTGGATATTTTAAAGTATCTGGGAAAATTAATGATGTCCCATTTTGTGTTTCTTCTTTTGTAGCCATTCTCTCGTTTACAACTGGGACATTTTTCCAATTAATTATATTAACTGGTGGAAAACCATTTAGGTTGTCAGGACAATACCATCCACCATATCTGTGAGGTTCTGTTTTTATTTGTTCACCTTTAATCTCTGTTGTTTTTACTTCCTTTTGATCAGTGGTTTTGTTGACTTGTGAGCATGATGTAAATGAAATTAGTAATAAAATAATCATTGCTTTAAATGCTTCTATTCTCATGATTTATATTTTTAATTATTAGTTTTTTATTGTTTAACATCCCATTAGCCCAAAAGAAACAACCAATTCTTGATTGACTTTTTCTCCATTATAGTTTTCTGCAGGTTTCCATTTACCTGATGTTTTGGTAATTAGTTCAATCATTGTTTCATCAACTAACGGGTAACCTGAAGATCTATCTAGTTTTACATTTTCGATAGTCCCTTTTTGGGTAACTGTAAAAAATAGTTTTGCTGGTTTTAATTTTTTAGGGTCTACATTTGTTCTAGTAATTTCACTGTTCTCTTTTAGGAATTTCTTCAGAGCACCCTTCCCGTAAATATAGGTAGCTTGTTTTTCAGGAACAATTGTTAGGTGAGGAGTGGAGTAGCTATCTTCTAATTCACCAGTATCTTTGTTTATTTGCTGGTATTCAGCCTTTATTAAGAAGTTGGTTGAATAGCCAAGTGATTGTATGAGTTTTAATTGAGCTATAGTTAGTTTACTACTATGTCCTGTTGCTTTTGTGTCGGTTCTTTTGTCGCCTTTTATTAGAATAATACTTATAGATTTGAGAGAAATTATAGATTGAAGTTTTTTTTCGTCAAAAAAAGCAGCTATTGATATTGCTTTGTCCACTTCTCTTTTTTTGATAGCGCCAAACCTTGGTCCAACATCGTAAATAAAATCAGTAAAAATTCTATTTTTAACCTTTTCCGGAATTTTGGTTTTGGTAGTAATATTTTCATCAACGGATATTGTTACTAGATCAGTTTTTGAATCGTTCCAGTTCATAAAGCTATAAGCCGTTAAACTTAGAGTAATTAATGTAATGCAAATAAATAAAATGTTCTTTTTCATGATACAAGTATTTATATCAAAGGTACAAGGTAAGTACTCATCACATTCCTAACGAATTGTAAAAAAATGTTATTGAAATGTAAATAAGCTAAAAGAATATGCTTATTTATTTTAATTCAATTTTCACATTATAGTTTTCTAATTCTTTTAAATAATCATGAGGGATGAAATCATCTTTGTCAAATTCATTTTACGATTTTGTTTCATTTCAAGCCTTTTAATAGCATCTAAAAAACGTTTTGTTTCTATGGTGTCGTTTAGAAATAATCCGGGGACTTTTACACTATTGTTGTTGTTGTTGTCTTTTGCTACCATTGTGAAATAAGACGAGTTACAATGTTTTTTTATTCCAGTTCTGATATTCTCAGCTTCTACTCGTATGCCAACAACCATGGAAGATTTTCCTATGTAGTTTATTGATGCTTTCATGGTGACTAATTCACCAACTTCAATCGGATTTAAGAAATCCACAGTATCAACTGAAGCTGTAACACAGTAGGTGCTTGAAAACTTAGAGGCGCATGCAAATGCGATTTGATCTAAAAGGGAAAGGATATAGCTACCATGTATTTTGCCACTGAAATTTGAGTGAGAAGGAAGCGTTAATTCAGGGGTACTTATCTGAGCTTCCTCAACATGTTTATGGTTCACGTTATTGGTTTTAATTATATAAAGCCTCATAGTAAAAACACCTATGAGGCTTTATTAACTTCATTTGTAGGTTGTTTTACTGCTGTTATTGTCTGAAAGCAATCATTATCCAACGTTGTAATATTCCATCATAAACAAGTTCTGCAGTACCATACCCTGCTGTAGTAACAAAAGAGTTTGCAAGTGTTATAATTCTGTTTACTGGCAACGAGGCTGTGGCGGTAGCTGAACTTTCATCATAAATTTTCATATTACTGGTAGAAACATTAAAGATAACAATATGTCTTCCGTCTGTACCACCTGCTATACCTGTTATTTGGTAGTTGGCCATCCTATCTGTAAGTCTGAACAAAGTTTTCCCTGTGTTTGCACCGTTTAAATCTAAATCTAAATCATCATAACTAGTACCTGAACTCGCTCCAGGAATTGATTTGGTTGCTGTATAATAGTATCCGTCACCACTACCTGAGGTTGCACTTAAAACATTACCAGTTAATGTTAGGTTATTTCCAATAACCATATCTGACATTAGGCCATTATTGTCTATTCCAGCTATTTTGGTTGGTATGCTAGTAAGAGTATTTGTTACGCAAAATGTTCCTTCGACATGTAGTGTTTCTAATGGTGTTGTTGTGTTGATTCCAACTTGTGAAAATATGATAGTTGGGATTAGTGTAAATATAAATAATAATGTTTTCATAATAATAGTTTTAAATGTTGATGATACCTTTTGAATTTAAAGCACAACTATTCTGACTTATACTTATAAGTGCTTTATTTTTTGTACAACATATAGTAATGCTGGTACAATTTTAACTATATGAATAGTTAGCCTAAATTATATAAGGAAAGTTTCGACAACGCCAAAAGTAAATATGACGTAAAACATTTAAAGCGGAATTTTCAATTCTGAAAATCATTTTTTCTACATGTAGTTTTATACAGTTGGGCTGTATAAAGTTCATTAGAATTGATTGTGAAGTTTTTTGGGGCAACATTTTTATGATAGCTATTGCGTACATAATTTAAGGGTTTAAAAGTTGCTTACTCTAATGTAGGGTAATATGTTTTATCTCAAAAACATATTCGTTACACAGTTAATAAATCGGTTAATGTGTAAATAACTTGCGTAATGTTTGGTAAAAGACTCTTTTTGTTAACAAATGTTAATTTAAAGTAGTGGGTAAATGATTTTTATTAGCTTATTGGTAAATTATTTATTAGTATTATATTTTAAAAATATGAAGCTTTCTGAAAAAAGGGGTAATATTAGCTAAGGTTTTCTAGGTAAGATGCAGGTTCTTTAATTTGGTTGTAAGAATAAGTTTTTCGACAATAAAAAGAGCCTTAAAATTAATTTTAAGGCTCTTTTTATTGTAACTGAGTAATTAATATAATTATTTAATCAGTACTTTCTTCATTCCTTTTCCTTCTGGAGACTCAATAATCATATTGTATATTCCAGATGATAAGCTTGATAAATCAATTTTTGTGTTAGCATCAAAATTATCATAATTGATTGTTTTTACATTTCTACCTTGTAAGTCAAAAACTGAAACAGTTGAAATATTAAAACCTTTGGTTTTAATATTCATGATTCCATTACTTGGGTTAGGGTAAATAGCAAATTTGTCATTTAAAGTAAAGTTTTGAGTTCCTAAAACAAAAGCAGAAGAAGTAGCTCCTCTAGAACCAGCACCGTTATGGTTGTTTAAAGTTGTTGATCCTCCATATGCCCATATTATGTTAATAGGTGCAGCTGAGTAGCTAAATACATAATCATTAGCTTCTCCAGTGTTAAGAGGTCTTGTGGCAACAATTGTCCTAACTCCTGTGTTTACAGTGTTACTTGTTTGTGTCCAGTGATTAACAGCGTCATTAGAAGGTGCTCCATACCCCGTTAAAAAACCATCAATAGTAGTAGCTCCAGTTGTGTAAACAACATCTTCGCTGTTCATCCCGGTTCCTACGGTTCCTGTTCCTCCAAAACCTATAGCAAACCAACGGTCAGATAATCCATTCATTATTATTGTTACTGTTGTAGCAGTTACATCAAGTTGAACATCTAGGTTTGCGTCACAGGTAATGGTACCGGTAGAATATGTTTGTGCAACACCTTTGGAAAAAGAAGTAATAAATAATAGTAATAAAATGTTTAAAGTAATTTTTTTCATATTGAGTTATTTTAAAAGATTGATTAATTTTTCGTTATTAGAAATTAAAGCATATTCTAAAGCGCTATTTCCTCTACTGTCTTTGTGCTCTTTTTTAGCACCGTGCTTTAGTAATAAGTTAATTATCTCTACATTTTTAGCCAATGTAGCATAAATTAAAGGTGTGGTTCCATTTGCGTCTGCAATATTAGGATTTGCGTTGTTTTCTAATAACACTTTTACAACCCTAGTAAGCCCTTTGTAGCTTGAAGCTGTTAATGCTGTACCAGACTTGCAATTATGATCAATGGTGTTAACTTTCGGTGCCAAAAAATTAACAACTGCTTCATTATTTCTGTAAGCAGCCAAAATCAATGGTGTAAAGCCATTTTCATCTATAGCGTTGATGGTGTTAGCATCAGTTATCATAAGTTGTTCCATTTCGGTAACGGTACCAAATCTTGCGGTGTCAAACACGTTTTTTTCTTGAGCAATTAATGTTGAAGAAATAAGTGTTAGTGTTGTTATTAGTGTGTAAATATAATTTTTCATTTTTTTTATTAAAAAGTTCTTGACATGTTAAATCCGAAGAAAATATTTCCAGTTTCCCAATCACCATTAGCGCCACCTAAAAAACCTGCTTCATAAGATGGTTGTGCGTTTGTGAAAAATAATTGAAATACATGCCCTCCTGTTTCAATGTCAACACCAGCAGATAGTGCGTTTTCAGCGTTACTGTCATCATCTCTATTTAAATGATATGCGTAATCAGCATTAAAACTTAATCTTTTGGTAAGTTTATATCTACCACCTATACCCATAACATATTGAGTATTTTCTTGTTCCGATTTTTTAGTGGCTGTATAATAAGTAGGTGCTAAATTTTCATGAAAAATAGTAGGCGCTACTTGTAAAGATAAGTTTTTATTGAATTTTCTAGAAATTAATAATTGAGAAGTATAGCTTAAGCGGTGCTTGAATTCTAAGTTAGGTAAAAAGTCATCCTCAATAGCTCCATTAATTGCAACACTACTAAATCCAGCTACTGTTAAAGGAAATCCTTTTTTAACTTGTCTAAGCATTCTGTATTTAGTATTGAATTCCCAAGTTTTTTGATAAGAACTTCTTGAAATACCGACATTCAACCAATCTGATAATCCATATATAAAGTGAAGTCTCGTTGCTGCTTGATCTAAACCACCAAGTTCTTTAAATCCACCTTTTATACTACCGAATCTGTGAGATACTACCAAAAATAAATCTTTTTTTGCCACTAATTTAGTAGATTCTAAATTTACGATTTTCAAGCCTTTAAAAGCTGAAGTTTCGTACGTTTTAATAGTGTCATTTTCTTGTTCTAATTCACTTAACAAATCATCTTCTTGAGCGAAAAATATTGTTGGTATTAATAGTAATACGAATAGTAAAGTTTTTTTCATGGAATTTATTGTTTTTTTATAATTGTACACTGATCTAATTTCAATTCTTCTAGCAATTCATCATAACCAATAAAGCGCCCTTTAATTACAACTTTTTCACC
>Ga0209291_1000548_pt1 | contig 35450 bp, 28 predicted proteins | sample GOMGulsemesocosm_FD_184633 | JGI IMG/M metagenome (GOLD analysis project Ga0209291, IMG submission 184633) | Methane-oxidizing microbial communities from mesocosms in the Gulf of Mexico - GOM9B Gulf of Mexico (SPAdes) (version 2) | ecosystem: Environmental > Aquatic > Marine > Cold seeps...
AAATATTAAACTTGATAGTATTTTAAATTTTTACACAAATGCAACAAGTCTATTTACTGGAGTTAATAAAGAAGATGTGGAATATATTAAAAGCTTAAAAAAAGAAGATTTTGAACGAATGTTTATCGATCAAAAAATTAATAAGCTGAACTAAAGAAAAACTATTTGTAACAACACCTATAAATAATACGGAATTTAACGCTTAAACCAAAGATTTGTGTTTTTTTACATAAACTGCCAAATCTTTTAATTTACTCACCTCAATTTCATTTAATTTAAAGGTGTTCATGATTTAAAAATTGGCGATTATTAAACAGCAAAATTAAAAACAAAACAAAAAGCTTATGGTTTGTGTCGACACGAAAATTCGCGATTTTTTGCACCATACTATTCAGCGCAAAAAAAATCAACCATAATCAAAATCACATCTTGAAACTTCATTGTAATTAATATTCCTTCTACTTTGCCTTTTTTCTTAATAACCAAGACATTCTAATGGCTAATGACGAATATGCAGCTCCAATTCTCAATTCTCTCTTACGAGGAGCTTGATTAGCTTCTATACGCGTCGGTGATTTTGACTCCCAAACAATATTTTCTGGATTTGCTACTTCATATAATTGAAGTACTACTTCTATTTTAGATGGTTGTGAAAAACCCACATTATATCCAGGGTAAACCCACAACGTTTGAATATGTAAATTATATTTTGCCTTAGGGTTGTTTCTTGAAATTGTAATTTTCCTTTTTTTAGGTATTGCATAATTAAAATCTCTAATAAATAATGGCGCATAAACAGTATCTCTATCGGCAAACCAAGAACCTTTAAATATTTTACCTGAACCGGGATTATGTTTTTCTCGTATTTGTACCTTATCTTTTATAAAATCAGCTTCTGTAGCGTAACCCTGAACATTTATATTATCATATCCAAAAGTGACCGACAATTCTTTTTCACCAGTTAGCACAGAAATATCTCCAGAAACTGTTTTTATTTTTTGCCCAAAAACAGATATCATACAAAAAATGATTAGAATACTACTAAGTGAATTTCTCATGTCCTTTATCGAATTAAGTGAACAAACTTAATAATTATATAATAAACTCAATTAACAAATATTACATAACTACTGTTTTTGAGTTTGTTTAAGAATTACCAATTTTTCAGTACACTATTTTTTGTTGCTATAACTGATTATAACACTTGAAAATGTTTTTTTTAAGAGTGAATGTAGTGACGAAAGTAAAAAATGATAATGGGAACTCTAACTCTTTATTTAGATTCCCTTAATCTATTTATAATAGTTATTAAGAATAAACAAACTTCTACTAACTGCATTAATAATAAGTAACTTCAAAAAAAAAATGTATTTGTGAGCTACGCTAATTTTTAAATTATAGTTTCTATTCTACTAAAAATCTCAAAACAAAAATCCAAATATTGGATTATGTTTACCCCAAATGTGATACTTTTATGATGAGCACGCATCATACATAAACATTGACAGTAATACTATGAGAATTTTGTTCTTGAACATAATATTGATTTTTCTTATTTTTAGTAGTTCATGTAAGAACTCACAAAAAAAAAGATTTAGTTATTTCCAATAGCGAGGAAAAAACTAATGGTCTATTTAAAAAATTAAAAAACTTTCCTGAAATAAATGATACAATTCAATTTATCGATGAATTACGACAAATTTTTAAATTAGGAGATTATGAAAGTAATTCTCATATAGAAAATGGAAAAATAACTATTTTCAAAAAAGTAAAATTTTATAATTCTAAAAAAGATTATTTTTTTATTGAATATGATTTTACAGATGGGGCTGGCGCTTCTTTTCCTTGGAAAAATCAATTTATACTTTCAGAAAAAGGCTTACCTATAAAAGTATTATATGGTCAAAAATTTGAGTTCGTTGAGGTTTTTAAAGATCAAAACCCATTTCTAATAATTGTACAAAGTACTGACAAAGGAAATGGACAACATGAAGTTTATAAAATTTCAGCAGATACACTAGAAAATGTATTTAAACCAATAAACAGCCATAAATATAAAACATATGATTCTCATACTGATGACAGTATTAATAAACCTTATGAATTACAATTAAAAATCAAAGATTATAATAGTGATGGTTTTAATGATATTGCATTTATTGGGTCTATTATATTACTACAGGGTAAAACCCAAGAAGGATATACGTATCATATCCAAGAATCAGACGAAAATCCAGAGATGAAAATTCCTGTGAAATTTATTTTTCTTTATAATCCAACTACAAGATATTTTGAACCCAAAGAAGATTATGAGATAAAATATGATAGTATAAAATCAGAAAAATACAAAGCTCTAGCCTTTTAAACTTAGTAAAAAAAAGCACTCACAAAACTTTTTTTATAATGGGTGAAGTTTTAGTGAAATAAAAATATTTTTATAACCTCATAAATATATCGTGTTTATTTAGGTGTGCTGGTTCTTGCATTGTTGGTAGTGTACCATCAATTGTATAATACCCTTTTTTTAAATCGCCATTTACTTGATCAAACGGTACTGCAACGTAAGCATGAGTGTATTCTGTAGGTTTAAATGAAGGTTGTTTGATCCTACGGGTATAATGAATTACATTTTAAAAGCAATACACTTGCTACAATCGAGTAACTTTTACAATCAATTCCCTCATAACGTTTTTGCCAGGCACAATTTGGTAAACATAAATTTTATTCAAATCCATCCGTATTGTACTAAAAGTGATTATATATACAACCTTTATTGTTGTTTACTGTTACCAACAGTGTTAGTTTAGAAAACAATTGTTGAACTTTAGTAGTGTTTAACTGGCTTTGTGTTTCCAGTACCCAATCTTTCACCTTATTAATGGTCAATTTTGTATCACCATCACCTAAATCAAAAGGTGTGCATTTTGAAGTAGAGAAAAGCGCATTGTACATAGAGCCATTTAAAAGGGGACGTTGTAAGGTTCTATTTAATGCGCTTTTATTCATGTTGCAGTAAGTTTGGGTTAGCTTGTTTAGGACTGCAAGATGTGGTAAATGGAAATGCTTTAAATCGCTTATTATAGTGTTAGTACTGTTCTACTTACTATTACTAACTGTCGTTTACTTTTAGAATACAACAATTAATTATTGGTGTATACTAGTTGAGAAATTGAACGATTTACAAAAAAAACAAAAATATACCCACTAACGGGTATTGTTCCATAAAAGGATAAAAAATACATTTAACTAACTAAAAAACTAAACATTATGAAAAAATTATTATTACTAATTTTAATGATCATATTCATTAATAAAACTCAAGCTCAATTTGCAGAAGGCATTATGACTTCTGCAGCGATTGATCAAGTTAAAGGAGGGTTAAACGATCTTGTTTCAGAGTCCCTTGACCGTGCAGATTATTCTGTTGCAAAAGCATCTCTACGAGCATTAGGTATTATTGATGCTTGGGAAGAAGCAAATACTAACTTATTAGACAAAGTTTTTATTGAACTTGATAATACTTCCAAAAATCTTTTTTCAAATATGTCTTCATTAATAAATGAAGTTGATGATACAATCAGTACAAATCTTGAAAGCGCCCAAAGAATTACGGAAAACGCAAATCAAATTTCTGAAAGCCTTATAGGTTCTGAAAAAAGATCTTTTATTCTTAGGTACTCACCAATGGTAATAAATCCAGCAAAAAAAGACAGTGTATTAGTAAGGCTAAGAGGCGTTAATTTAGAAAAAGCAAAGCCGATAATAACGTTACCAAATAACTTGGTTGCAAAAGCAAAAATAATAGGACCACAAGAAATCAATTTTTGGCTACCATTATCATCTTTATTAAGAACTACCAATAACTCTAGTATAAATGAAATAAAAATTACACATACAACTAGAAATGGATCGTGTTTCTTTTTCTTTCCAAAATACAAGCAAGTTGAAAGAATAATTATGGTTTCAACATTACCGACTGAGGTAGGAACATATAATTTGACTGGTAAGCGAAAATTTAATAAGGAAGAAAGAAAATTTCATACCGTTGACATGGGTAAGTTTGAAGCTAAAAATAAAACTATAAACAAAGTTGCTCATCCACCTAGTGGTTATAAATGGGATTTAAGACAAGGGGTTAATTCACATGGGAACTTTAGTGTTGTTTCAACAGGTAGCGGTGAAAAAGGAAGATGTAAAGAAATAGTTTGGAATGGTTCAAATGAGCATGGAATAATAGGATCTGCAAGGCTTGACGAGATTAGACAAATTCGAAATTTTGAAATAAGATGGAAATCTGGTTATAAACATTGTGGTATAAGCGGTCCTATTTATAGGCTGATTCCTACAATTGAAGAAATTCAGTCAGTAGCAGGAAATATAACTTGGAATAAAGATGAAATCATAAGCTTGCCAAATGATACATCAGAGTTCAATTTAACAATAAAATTGTATAATGGAAAAACAAAAGTTATTACAAATACTTTCTCTGATGGTATTATATCTGTTTTTAAAGATTCTAATAGACTAATTATCAGAACAAAAATTCCATCTGATATAATTAACGAATAAAACGATAATTACCAATGGCTATAAGTGATTACTTATAGCCTAAATTTCAGATACTTATATATTTTAATACTTTCTAAAAAAGAGAAATCCGAATGTTTGAAATTATTACTACTATAGTTGTTATTATTGGTTGAAAAGCCAAAAAAAATACCGAATTGAAAACAATCGGTATTTGAAAACATATGATATAAGACTATAATTATAGTTTTACTCGTTTAAACTCAATCACTTTATTATTAGCCTCCTTAGTAAATGCAATATTTTCTAAACCAGAATTAATATAAGTTCGGCCATCAATAAGAACATTCCATGTATAACCAGCTCCTGGGCCCCATGTAGAAACTGAGTCAAGAGACCATCCTGAACCGTATCCATAAGACGCTGCTAAATAACTTAGAGCTTTTACTTGAGCAAATACTACTGCATCAAATACAGTTGTTGCATTATTAGTAAAATCTGACCAATTAAGTGTTACATTAAAAGGTTCCTTAACTCCTTCTTTATTATAGCGTTCAATGTCTACTATAAAAGTTGAAGCTTGCTGTTTTGAATTTTCTACTGACATAATTAATTGTTTTGGTTATACTTCAAAATTGCAGAAATAATTAAATCTATTTTAAAAAAAAGTAACAAGGGCTCCATTTTTAGTTATAAGAAAACAAATTATGGGTATGAAAAAAAAACATAGCAGTTTATACAAACATTTAATAAATTCTTATACCCTCCAAAAAAGAAAAATCTGATTGTTTAAAACCACTTGGCAACCCTAGGATTTTTTTATAAATTCAACAAACTGAATTTGAGTTAAACATCTTGGCTGAGCAACAGATAATTTTATTGCTTTTTGCTCCTCTATAAGTTTTTTTCATTAAATGAGGGTTTTTATAGTGCTTATAGAGTTCTTGTAATTCTTTTAGACTTGGTGCGTGTGGAATAGTAACTTCTGGTAGGTTGTTTGTTTTTAGGGTATCAGACATAAAAAATTTGGTTAGTGGCTAAGTTTAAACAGCAACAGTGTTGGTAGTATTGTTGTTGTTTTTTTTTACTTCCATTCTTAAAATAGCCGCTGCTGTTTTTTCAGATAAATACTTTAAATTAGTTTTTTTGAGTTTGATTTTAGTTTTTATTAATTGAATTGAAACATACATCCCTGATATACATAATAAAAGGATAAGTAATGTGATTAGTATACCGCTGTTGTTGGCTAATATTTGCATAACTGTTGGTGTTTGTTGGTAACATAATAATTGAATATGTTTTATAGAGTTATTTAGTATAATTTCTTTTTTTCCTAACCAATAGGCATTAAAAGAAGAAACACGAATTAACACACATGATGTTTTAGATTTTTGCTTTTTAGAAAACTCTATTTCCCACCATTTAGCATATCGGATATAGCCGTTTTGATAAATCTGATATAGCACGTTTGGATAAACCTGTTTCTTCAGCAATTTTTGCAGTTGTTGCCCAGTCTAATAATGCCATAACTTAATTGTATTTTGTTAATACTTTATAATATGTATGCTCTTTTAAAGCTGCTGGTTTTTGGCTTACTATTTCTATAATACTGTACCGTGTGTTTACGTTATCAGCTATTATAGTATCGCCAACATTAATATCAACTTTCCTATATACTATAAATCCTATTTCATTATTGATGTTTCTTTTTGCTGGGGTTACTTTTCATAGATATAAAATGCAAAAAAAAGCCCTCAATAAATGAGGGCTAATCACTAAGTATTTAATAATTTATAAGCATTTAGCTTTAACATAAAATGAATTCCCCCATATAAAAGGTTCATAATTACTTGGGAAATACACTCCCCAATAATGACAGTTTGCTCCATCATAACCATAACCACTAGGACAACAATTATTAGCAGAAGATATACCGCAATTTTGCTGAACATAAAACCCATTACCCCATATAAAAGGATTGTATCCTGAAGGAATGGTTATTCCTGAATAACAATTTTGGCTATCAAAAATGAATCCTGAAGGACAAGTAGTAGTTTTTGATTTGCAACTTTGCCATAGTTGGTAATAAGTACTAGCAGCAGTACAATGCCCCCAAACATTACCATAAGCTTGACACTGCAGCCATCTAGAATAATATGCATTATAACTAGGGGTACAATCACATCCTGATTTATTAGCATCAGAATCTAAAGGTTTTGTAAAATCAGTAAAAACCTTAGATGTCAAAAGCTCTGAAGATAGTTGGCAAAAACTCAACAAATATTTTTTATCCCCTTTACCTAAACGATCATCTTCTAAAATCTGTTGCTTAATACTGATATAATTTAAGTCCTGCCCTTCTCTAATATCATCGTTTAGATACATAATTCCATTTTGGTAGAATTCAACTAGCTCACTATTAGAAATATCATTAGGAGACATCTTAAATTCTAAATCTGGAAAATCTTCTTTAAGGTTTTCTAAATCAGATTGTTTTGACATCCAATCTTTGATTTCTGACAAATCATTTTTTGAAAAAAATTCGCTATCAACACTCAAATTCTGATCTGTATTTTTTAAACCTTCATCGTCATTACAACTTAAAAGTGTGAAAAAACACATGATTGCTACTAAAATTTTAATTGGTTTTAAATTCATAATTTTTGATTTTAAATAAAGTGAGTTCTAAAAAAGTTAGTTATTCATTTTCTTGTTCTCCGCCCTTGTATTATGTGGCGTGATTACACTGTATAGTTCCCCAAACTAAAAAAAAGTTACCCTATTATTTTATCAAATATTAACAATATTTACAACTCATTATCAAGTATTTACATCTGATTTTTCGCGCGAAATATATTAAAAAAAAAGCTTATAGAAGTAAGGATTATCCTTACTATATTCAATATAAATCCTTACTTTTTTAAATGCACGAAATTCTACTTTTGGAGATTAACTTATTTAATGATAAATGAAAAAAATAATAGTGTTGGTCATGTTGCTAACTACTGGTTTAAGTTTTGGGCAGGAAAAAGTAACAACTACATTAGAGGAGTATAATTATTTATCATGGGGTTATGCTGATGACATAGCAAAAGGTAAGGATGTAAAAGCTGGCTATGAATTAAAAGAGTTGTTTACATTTGACAAAGACACCCAAAATTTCAATGTTGTTTACTATCAATTTATTGAGATAGCAACAAGCAAAACAAAAGCTGTTTTGGTAAAAGTTAAAAAGAAATCAAAAAATAAAGTAAAATACTTCTGTATACCTTTTAATAATAAAAATCTAACAACAAAATACAACGAGATGGGTGCATCAATGATAATGTACTACAGTAATGCTGAAAATTTACTTTTTAAGAAATTATTATATCAGTCATTAAATAAAGAATAAAGAGTATTTAAAATAGTAGTACAAATAAATAATATGTCTGACTTAATATTTGATGATTACAAAACACATATAAGTATATGCTTATTTTATGTTACTAGTAAAACATATCAAAAACAACAACGATACTGGGACGTACTAGCCTTTCAAACTTTGTTCAAAAGGTATTCTATGGAGTATACTACGTCCAAGAGTAACCTCATCAGCATATTCTAACTCATCCCCTACAGAAATTCCTCTTGCAATAGTAGAAACTATAATATTAGCACTTTCAATTTTTCTGAAAATATAAAAATTAGTTGTATCACCTTCCATAGTAGAACTTAGAGCAAAAATGAGTTCATCAGCTTTTCCATCTAATACTTTTTGCACCAATGAATCTATATTTAATTCTGATGGTCCAATACCGTCAATTGGAGAAATTTTACCTCCTAAAACATGATACAAGCCTTTAAACTGACTTGTGCTTTCAATTGCCATTACATCACGAATATCTTCTACTACACAAATTAATCGTTCATTACGAGCAGTATTAGAACATATTTCACAAAGTGCTACATCAGAAATATTATGACAACTGATACAGTGTTTAATTTCTGATCGCATTTGCTGTAATGCAGATGAAAGTTTAGTTGTTTGATCAGGATGCTGCCTCATTAAATGCAATACCAAACGTAATGCAGTACGCTTACCAATCCCTGGTAATTGTGACATTTCATAAACTGCATTTTCTAAAAGTTTTGAAGAGAATTCCATAGGCACAAAAATAACTCATTTAATAATATTACATTCAAAAAAAAAGCGATTTAACTTTCATTAAATCGCTTTTAAAATATCATTTAAATTATTTTATTCAATAATAATCTTTTTTACAATATTTGCTTTTACAGTATTTATTTTAACCAAATATATACCAGATGCTAATGCACTAGTATTAATTGAATATGTGTTAAATAAATCTTGTTCTTTTGAATAGTAAACTATTTTACCCGTAAGTGTAAATATTTTTACTGTTGCTTTATCTTTCTTATCCCAAGAAATATTTAAAACATCTTTTGTAGGGTTAGGAAAAACTGACAACTTTTGAAATTCTTCATCAGCAATACTCAAAGCAGGATTGTATAAATCAGACTTCCATAAGCCTCTACCGTATGTTCCTGCATATAATTTATTAGTTGTTGGATTTACATCTAATTCATACACACGCACGTTTGGTATATTATTACTAAAATCTTGCCAATACGTTGTAGCAGCAATAAAAGTATCGTCTATATAAAATACGCCGTAATTCATCCCAACATACAAACCATTATCAGCATTACCATGCCAAACAACTGTATAAGCAGTAAAATTCGGTAAGTTGTGTTTTATATTTGTCCAGTTAGCTCCTCCATTTTCTGTTACATAAACATTTCCTCCAGATACAGCTACAGCTACTCTATCAGGATCTGTAGGGTGAATAGCTATACTATTGATATTTCCTGATAAATTGTTTTTTACATTTACCCAGTCTGTAGCACCACCATCCTCTGTTCTATAAATATTCTGCCCTTTAGCAGCATATAACACTTGATTGTTAGATGGGGCTATTTTAAGTTCATCCATATTTTCAGCTGCAGGGTTTGCGTTTGGTTCAAATATTTGAGAAATAGCTGTCCAAGTTCCTCCTGAATTTATAGATTTATATACTTTATCATAAGCACTGTAAATAGTATTAACTACTGTAGGATCTTGCTCAAAAGGAGTTACCCAATTACCATCTCTATTTTCTGGAGAAGCTAATCCGCTAGAGCTGTTTCCACCATTGACTGACCTATATAGAGATCCATTTTGAGAAGTACCATATATAACATTACTATTCGTTTTATCTACAAAACCTTCCATTCCATCAGCTCCTAACCAATCTTTCCACAAACCTGTACCTCCACTATATACTGAAGATCCATTATCCTGTGCTCCACCAGTTACAACCTCAGTGTTAGTTTGACTTACTCCAATTCTATAAAATTGTCTTGTACCAATTCCACTCGTTATATCTCTATAATAATTAGCATTTACTGTATTTGGATTATCAGCTACATATACACCTCCATCTGAACCTACAAGTAATTTATTTCCTGAAAACTGTAGCATATCAATATCTGGATGACAATATCCTATTCCCATACCTGACGCCATACCAGGCTGCCATTGCGAAGTGATTGAAAAGTTTGTTCCTCCATTTGTTGATCTCCAAGAATTAATCCCTGCAATATGTACAATTTCTGCATTGTTAGGATCAACAGCTATATCCATATCTCTTGGTGCTTGACCTCTATCGTCAGCTGCAGTAGAACTGTATCCGAAATAATTTTTACCATCATGATTTAACTTTGTAAAAGTTGCCCCGCCATCAGTAGATTTATGAAATGAACCAAAAGCCCCGCCACTCTCTTCAACTACATAAACATAGTTTGGATTTGCAGGAGAAACTCCCATCATTTTCACTCCACTTCCAAATTGATTTGGAGTTACTTCAAAACCATCTTGAAATTCAGTTCCTGAGTTTGTTGTAACAGATACATCATCTAAAGTTGTTCCTCTACCATATTGATTTCTACTTTGAAAAGCGATATAATAATCATCCGTTACATTAGGTAATGCCAAAGATATATTAGTCCAAGCTGTAGCTTCATTTGTATATGATGCTCCAGGGATTAACGTCCAGGTACCAGCAGCTGATGTTTTATAATATACATGTAACTCATCAATATCACCATACCAATTCACTTGAGTATAATAAAAATTCAATGTTGGATTTACCGAACCTGCTAACTCTAATTTTGGGGATACCAATTTTGTTATAGGATTAGAATCTGAATCAATAAACAATATTGCCATTGAGTTTCCTGTTCGTGGCGTTACAGAGTTATTTTCATTTGTTGAAGCTGTTCCCCAATCCAATTGTCCAGAATCATATTCTTGAGACCATAATGGTAATGTTGACGGAACATTAAATGTTGTTCCTCCATCAATAGATTTAAAAAACTGATTTCCGGAAGCATATATTGTATTTGAATCTCCCGGTTTAAACTCAATATCAAAACCATGAGTTGCTGATGGATGTATAATTGTCCATGTTGCTCCTGAGTCAATTGATTTAAAAATCCCTCCATCTTGTACACTACAAAATACTTTATTTGTTTGTGTTGGATGTATTAATATTTTATTTACGGTTCCATTACCGGTATCAACGCTTGTTGGCCATGTTGCTCCACCATCAGTAGATTTATAAATTCTTCCTCCAGTAGAACCCCAGTAATACTTTTGAGAATCCAATGGATCAATTGCAAGGGAATATACATCCAAATTAACCCTATTATCGGTTAATACAACCCAATTAACTCCTGCATCAGTAGTTTTCCATACTCCACCAGTTGGCCCTCCAACAATCATATGATTTGAGTCTGTAGGATCAACAGCAATAGAAGTTATTCTACCAACACCTGGATTCCATCCACTAGTTTGATTCCAACTTTTTGGACCTAACTCCTCCCAAGAACCTTGGAAGTCAGCCTTATTTGCTAAATTATTTTCTTCTCTGTAATTTAATACAGTCTCGTCTATTTCTTCAGGAGTTTTTAACATTCCATTTTGATCCATGGATCTTAATGCATTGTATTCCCATCTTTTATATGATTTATATCCAACACCTCTTCCTGTACCAACAATTGAAAAATGGTCTTCAGCCTTAGCTTGTATTTCTTGAACGCTAAAAGTTCCCTTGTTAATCATTCGCTTGTATTCTTGAGACCAAGAATTCATAGCAAATGCTACAACAAATAGTAATGTAATTTTTTTCATGGGTTTATTTTTATAATTAAAGGTGTCGCAATATAGTCCTTTTTCGTTAATTTGTTTTTTAAAGCATTTTAAACATGAACGCAACACAAATCATTTTATTAATAGCATCCTATTTTGGACTATTGATATTGGTATCATATTTTACTGGAAAGAAAACTGGAAATGACGCTTTTTTTAAAGGCAACAAACAGTCTCCATGGTACATCGTTGCTTTTGGGATGATTGGAGCCTCCTTATCAGGAGTAACCTTTATTTCTGTGCCAGGATGGATTGAAGCCTCGCAATTTAGTTATATGCAAATGGTTTTAGGATATATTATTGGATATGCTGTAATCGGCTTAGTATTACTTCCATTATACTATAAATTAAACCTAACCTCCATTTATACTTATCTTGAAGGTAGATTTGGAAATTACTCCTATAAAACTGGTGCTTCTTTCTTTTTAATATCTAGAGTTATTGGCGCGAGTTTCAGATTATTCCTAGTTGCAAACGTATTACAAATTATTCTTTTTGATGATTTAGGTATTCATTTCTGGCAAACAGTTATTATCACTGTTTTATTAATATGGCTATATACATTTAAATCTGGAATTAAAACCATCATCTGGACGGATACATTACAAACTTTATTTATGTTAATCGCTGTTGGTGTTACTATCTATTTTGTTAGTGATAATTTAGACATGAATGGACAAAACACATTAAGCTATGTTTTGGATAGCGATTTATCTAAAATTTTCTTTTTTGAAGATTATAAAGCTGGTAATTACTTTTGGAAACAGTTTATTTCTGGAGCATTTATTGCTATTGTAATGACTGGATTAGACCAGGATATGATGCAGAAAAACCTAACATGTAAAACTTTAAAAGATGCTCAAAAAAACATGTTTTGGTTTACCATTGTATTAACTATTGTAAATTTTATATTTTTAAGCTTAGGGTTATTACTAACCATGTATGCCAAACAAAATGGAATTGATGCTCACAAGGATGATTTATTTGCCTTGTTAGCTAAAAATCATTTAGGTGTTGGAGTATTCATTTTCTTTCTTCTTGGGCTAATTGCTGCTGCTTATAGTAGTGCAGACAGCGCATTAACATCACTAACTACATCATTCAGTATTGACATATTAGATATTGAAAAAAAGTATGACACGGAAAAACAGGTAAAAATCAGAAAGCAAATACATATCCTCATTTCTATTGTTTTAATTTTAGTCATTATCGCTTTTAAATACATTCTAAAGGATGTGAGTGTTATTGCTAAATTATTCAAATTTGCAGGATATACTTACGGACCTTTACTTGGATTATATGCTTTTGGAATGTTTACCAAATGGAATATAAAGGACAAAATAGTTCCTATAATAGCTATCCTATCACCTATCCTTTCTTATGTAATAAGTGTGAATAGCTTAAAATGGTTTGGCTTTGAATTCGGGTTCTTTATATTGATTTTAAATGGACTATTAACTTTCATTGGACTACTGCTAATACGAGAAAAAACTACTTTGGTTGTGAACTCAACGAATTAAGTTGTAATCTATTTTCTTAAACTCCAATTAAATACTACTTTTGCCGAAAATTTATTTTCATGAGTGAAGTAACAAACAAAGCAATTGCTGTAGAGTATAATTTATATAGAGATACTGCTACTGGAGAATTAATCGAATCAACTGAAGGAAAAGAGCCTTTAGCATTCTTATCTGGTTTAGGACAAATGATACCAGAATTTGAAGCAAATGTTGCCGATTTAAATGAAGGAGATACTTTCTCTTTTGGAATAAAATCAGAAAACGCTTACGGTACACGTAAAGAAGAAGCAGTTATAGAACTTGCTCAAGATATGTTTATGAATGAAGGAAAATTAATTCCTGAAGTTGTAGTTGAAAACGTATTGCCATTACAAGATCAAAACGGAAATGTAATTCCTGGTAAAATTGTTTCAATCAATGAAGAAACAATTACTGTTGATGTAAACCACTTATTAGCTGATCAAGACTTACATTTTACAGGTAAAATTATTGAAATGAGAGATGCTACTACTGAAGAAGTAGAACATGGTCACGTTCACGGAGCACACGGACACCAACACTAAGCAATTAGTTAATTGTCAATACATAAAACTCCCTGTTTAAAACATTTTTAAGCAGGGAGTTTTTCTTTATAATTGGGAATTTAATATTGACCTGTTGATAGAAGTACTAAAGTACAAGCTTCTTCAAATATAATATTATGCTGTTTTAATAACTTATAAAATTCTAAATTTTCAGTTCCCGGATTAAATAATATTCTATTGGGTTTTAGATTTATTAAGTAATCATAATACTCCTTTTGTCTTACTGGATTCATATATAATGTTATGGTGTCAATATCAGTGTATAATTTTAACTTTGTATCAATTATTACTTCAGCTACTTCCCCTTGTTTTACCCCATACGCAACTACTTCTTGTTTGTACTTTAATAACTTTTTAATTGCTAAATAAGAATACCGTGTTTCCTTTAGTGAAGCACCGAAAACTAATGTCTTTTTAATCATTTGTTAAATTAGTGTTAATGAAATTTTATCCTGTAACATATCAATATAACAGTCGTCTAGTAAACAAAACTATTACAAATTCATCAATCATCAAAAAACGAACAATGCGAAAACTAATTCTATTCATCCATTTGATATTTATATCAATAACATTTGCACAAAATAATGGCCCAAAAGTGGGAGACATTAAAGGTACAATTACGGATCAAATCACAAAAGATAAATTACCATACGTAAATATCATCGTTAAAGATAACTCAAACAATGTATTAACTGGAGGTATTACAAATGACAAGGGAGAATTTAGTGTCAATAAAATTCCTGCTGGAGAAAATATTATCGAAATTCAATACATCGGTTATAAAACTGTTTCTAAGAAAATAATATTTACCCGTAAAGATGCAACGCATAATCTAGGGAATATCTTCTTAGTAGAGGACACCTCACAATTAGATGAAGTGGTTGTAGTTGCAGAAACATCCACTGTAGTTCAGAAAATTGACCGTAAAGTAATTAATGTAGGGAAAGACTTAACTTCAGCAGGTACAACTGCATCAGAATTACTGAACAATGTACAGTCAGTAAGTGTTGATTCACAAACAGGAAACATTAGTTTAAGAGGTAATGAAAATGTACGTGTTTTAGTAGATGGTAAACCTTCAAACATTAGTGTAGCCGATTTATTGAAACAAATTCCCTCTACATCAATAAAACAAGTTGAATTAATCACTAATCCATCTGCTAAATACAATCCTGAGGGGATGAGTGGTATAATTAATATTGTTTTACATAAAAATGCTAACCAAGGTTTCAATGGAAATGTCAATACAGGATTAACCCAAGGAGAAAACACCCGATTTAACGGCTCATTAAATATGAATTACAAAACAGGTAAAGTCAACTTTTTTGGAAATTATGGATATAATACTGGTAAGAACGATAACTTTGGTAATGTAACTCGTACTGGACTAACTCCTTCGTTACAAGAATTCACATTTGATTCTAACAGAGATTCTCATTTGATAAAAGCTGGTGCTGATGTATATTTAAATGATAGAAATACGTTATCATTTTATACAACTCAAAACTTCAGTGACAATACTGCTGAAGGATTAACTAAGGTTACTATTGCAAATACGTTAAAAACAAATGCTCCTAATATAGCTAAAACTAAATCAAACTCGGGAACTTATAACTTAAATTACAAATTAGACTTTGATGAAAAGAACGAGCATAATTTAGAATTTGAAGCTACCTATTCAAATACAGACTCTCCAGAGAATGCAAGGTATCATGAATTAATTAATCCATCAGATCCTATTACTAATTACAACAACAGTGTTGAAAATAAAACGGATAATTTTTTGTTTAACTTAGATTATACTGTACCTCTTTTTGAAAAAGGAAAGCTAGAAATAGGGGGAGAAATTAGAACGAATAAAACAACAAACTTCAACATTTCTAATCAACACGAAAATGCATATGACTCGAATGGTATCTTCGTAGGAACACAACCTATTGGAAACTCTTCGTTTGGGTATGATAGAGAAATATTTTCAGGGTACACAAATTACGGGCATAAATTCGGGAAATTAACTATGCAACTTGGGGTTCGTTTAGAGCAATATAATGTAGATGGAACTTTTCAAAAAGGAACGGCTAGCGCTAATTATACTGATAAGATATTCAGTGCCTATCCTTCTGCTTTTTTTACATACAATCCTTCAGAAAAAAATCAATATCAAATTAGCTATAGCCGACGAGTTGATAGACCAGGAATCGGTCAAGTAAATCCTATTAGGGAATGGAGTACTCCATTAATTACTTCAGTTGGTAATCCTGATTTAAAGCCACAATTTACAAATTCATATGAAGTAAATTATACTCGTAAAATAAAAAATGGTTCAATTACTTTTGGTTCTTTCTACAGAAAAATAAATGATAACATTTCTCGTTACTCAACTATTGATCCATTAGATGATACAAAACAATTACTATCATACACCAATTATGATAATGCAGACAGATATGGTTTTGAAGTTTCTTCAAACTATAAAATAGCTAAATGGTGGAGAGCAAACGCAAGTTTAGATTATTATGCTAAAACAGAAAAAGAATTAACTAGAGAAGTAAAAGCGAATAGTTTTAATGCACGTTTAAGTAATAGTTTTACTGCTACTAAAAAACTGCGTTTCCAATTATTCTCAATGTATAGAGGCCCTGAAGATGGAATTCAGTTTAACCGATCTGCTATGTGGATGGTGAATATTGGATCTAGCTTATCTGTATTAAAAAACAAAGGAACTATTAGTTTTAGAGTAAATGATGTTTTTAAAGGAATGAAATTCGAGTTTGAATCTACACAACCTTATGTACAAAACGGACAATTCAACTGGGAAAGCAGAACTGCTTATTTAGGCTTTAACTATCGTTTTGGTGGCGGAAAAAACAAAGCTTTACAAAGAAAACAAAGAGATAACAACGAAAAACAAGGCGGAGGCGGAATGATGTAGTGATGAATCTCCACAGATAAATTAAAAAAGCTTTCTAAAAAGTGAAATACCTTGTCATTATTGAGCCTGTCGAAATATTTTAACCTATTCATATGTAATAGGACTTCGACAAGCTCGATATGACAAAATTTAATTTACTTGGTTTTTAAACAGTTTTCTTTATTACTTATTATGTTTTTTTAAACTACACTACCATTTTATAATAGCACTCCCCCAAGTGAATCCACTTCCAAAAGCTGCTAATACAACTGTATCTCCTTTTTTTATCTTTCCTTCTTCCCATGCTTCGCATAATGCAATTGGAATAGAAGCTGCTGTAGTATTTCCGTATTTTTGAATATTATTAAATACTTGGTCATCACGCAATCCAAATTTCTTTTGAATAAACTGAGCGATACGTAAATTTGCCTGATGCGGAATTAACATATCAATAGCTCCCTTGTCTAAATTATTTTTTATCAGCCCTTCCATTATTACTTCTGAAAAGCGAACCACTGCATTTTTAAACACAAACTGTCCGTTCATATACGGAAAGTAACTTAAGTCTTCTGGATTGTTATCAGCAATAATATCAGTTATCCAACGCCCGCCCATTCCTGGAGCCTCTGAAGCCAATTCTAATGCGTGCTTCCCTTCTGAATGTAAATGTGTTGATAAAATACCTTTTGAATTATTTTCTTCTCGAGATAGAACCGCTGCTCCTGCCCCATCACCAAATATTACTGAAATATCTCTTCCTCTAGTAGATTTATCAATTCCTTTTGATTGTAGTTCCGAACCTATTACCAAAATGTTTTTATACATACCCGTTTTTATAAACTGATCGGCAACAGAAATAGCATATATAAAACCTGAACATTGGTTACGTACATCCAAAGCTCCAATAGTTTTAATTCCTAAAGCTTCTTGAACTTGAACTCCAGGACCAGGGAAAAAATAGTCAGGGCTTAAGGTTGCAAATATGATAAAATCAATTTCGTCTTTATCCAACCCTGAACGCTCAATAGCTTGCTTAGCTGCTTCAAGTCCCATTGTAAAAGTAGTCTCCTTATTTTCAGGATTAACCCATCTACGCTCCTTTATACCAGTACGTTCCGTAATCCATTCATCATTGGTATCCATGATTTTTGATAAATCATGATTCGTTACTATATTATCAGGAACATACTTTCCTAAGCCTATTATTTTTGAATTGTACATCTATTGGGTTTTTGTATACTGCAAATTACAATAATTATATATGTGGGGCAAGGAGTGTTTTGTTTTGTGACTTTACTGAATAATAAAAAAGCTACTGAATTTAAATTCAGTAGCTTTTTTATTATAATTGAAATTATTAATGTTATTCCTTAATCAATTTACTAACAAACTGACCTTTACTAGACAATACTCTTACAAAATAAACACCTTGAGTTAATTTTGTAATATCTAATTTCTTTTCTAACTGATTACCTATTACAGAAATACTATTTAGCACTCTACCATTCAAGTCATAAACACTTATGTCTTTTAAGTTATTTTTTCCCTTAATGTAAATAAAGTCACTTCCAGGATTTGGGTACATACCTAAACTTTCATCACTTACCAAATCTGCTAAACCAAGTATTGCAACAGTTGTTTGAGCTACATTAGTAATTATAGGTGCGTTGTAATCAAAATAGATTTCAGCATTGTTCTCAAAAGTATCGTTAACTACTAAGGTAGGCTGTGTTTTTATTTTAAAGGCAACATAGCCATCATTGTTAGCATCATCAAAAGGTAAATTGATATTCTCAAAAATAAATTCCACTATATTGGTATCTCGTACACGGGTTACATAACTATGACTTCCATGTAATGGCATAAGTGAACTTACATCATATTTAGCTACATCAATAATATCTTTTACTACAATATTCACTGCACTTGCAGAACCTGTATTTTCAAAACGAATCATATAATGTACATACTCCCCAACTTCACTTGGGGCAATTGTTTTACCTTCTAAACAAGTCTTATCATTAGGATCATAACTATTTACTACGGTTTGGGGCAATTCAAATACATTATCAGCTGGTGTTTCATCTCCTGAAACTGGATTAATAGTAGCTGTAAAATGCAACACGTCATCACCAAGAACTGGAAAAGTAGGATCCGTTGGTGCATTAATATTCATTGTTAAATCTATACTTCCAGTTTCAAACGGTTGTAAGTTGGTATAATTCCAAGTTAAACTTCCTATAGTTTGCACATCGGCTGTTGGACTAGTGCTTACGAAATCCATTAAATCATCATTAAATGTAAAATCAATACTCCCTGATAATATTGTATTTCCTTTGTTTTTATATACTAATTTATAATCTGTATCAAAACCTGGTCTTGCTTGAGTAACTGGTAAAATAGAAATTTCTAAATTATTAAACACACCATTTGGTGTTACACAAAAGTCTTGAGCATAAGGACTCGTATCTGTCGGAAAATCCACCACTATACTTGTCGGTGATACTGCAAAATAAGTTGGATTTTCTAATTGAGGAGTAATCGTATGATTACCTGAAGAAACTGGTAAATTAAAACTTCCTGTTTCATTAGCTATAATACTACCACTAATTACACCATTAGTTAAATTGAATTTCAAGTTAGGGAAAACTGGATCACTTAAATCGCAACCGTCGTTATTACTATCTAAAATAGTTTCACCATTAATTTCATAATATCTACCTCCAGGAACAAAAGAACAATACGAATTCAACACACAATTTAGATAACCACTATTATCTAATTTGGTTTGTACGCTAATCATTTCAATATCATCAGCACATATATAAGCCAGGTTTGGGTTATTTGCAAAATGTAAAAACTCTAACTCACTTCCGTTTTTAATAAATAGACTTGATAATTGGTTATCAGAACAAGCTAACTCTTTAAGACTATTGTTTTGTGAAATATCAATACTTGTTATCAGGTTTTCTACACAATAAACAATTTCTAGATTGGTGTTTTGTGAAATATCAAAACTCGTAAGTTGATTATATGAAAACCTTAAATCAATTAGGTTTACATTCTCTGTTAAATTAAGGTTGGTAAATGAATTATAATCCAACCATAAAGTTTCAAGCTCTGTGTTTTGAGTCAAATCAATATCCGATAATTGACTTCCAGCCGCATTCAATATTTTTAAAGCAGTATTTTGGGACAAATTTAAATTTATCAATAAATGTTGGCCACAAATTAATTCGATAAGGTTTATGTTCTGTGATAAGTCTATACTAGTCAAATAATTACTATTACACCTTAATACTTCAAGATTAGTAAAATAATGTATTCCCTCTAATGAAGATATCGTTTTATTACTAATAGTTAACCCCTTAATAATACTTAATTCACTTATTTGCAAAACACCATCGTTATTGATATCAGCATTACCATCAATAACCCCATCGCCATCAACATCGACAAGAGCGTTATTCAATAATACATTTTCAAAATCAGTGTCTGGTATAATTGCAATTTGAGCCTGAGAAAAAGAAAAGTTTACTAATAGTATTAGTAGTAGGTAATATTTTTTCATAATAAAAGTTAGTTTTAATTATTGCAAAAGTAATCTAAATTAATAATCAAGTATGTAAAAAAACTTTTTATAACAACCAACTATAATGAAAATAAACGAGTATCGTCTGCCATCTTGACACCAATATTAAATTGGTATTCTATTTGTCCATTGTTTAAGCAGAAAACAAATAGATTCCCACTTACGTGAGAACATTTAAATAAATTTAAATTATGGCTAAAGGAAATATTAATGTATCGGTAGAGAACATCTTCCCGCTTATCAAGAAGTTTTTATACTCTGATCATGAAATCTTTTTAAGAGAGTTAATCTCAAATGCAACGGATGCTACATTAAAATTAAAGCACCTTACACAAATTGGTGAATCAAAAGCAGATTACGGAAATCCGGTTATCGAAGTAAAAATCGACAAAGAAGGGAAGAAGATTCATATCATCGATCAAGGTTTAGGAATGACAGCTGATGAAGTTGAAAAATACATTAACCAAATCGCTTTCTCTGGAGCAAATGAATTTTTAGAACAATACAAAGAAAAAGTTGAGGATTCTGGAATCATCGGTCACTTTGGTTTAGGATTCTATTCTGCATTTATGGTTGCTGAAAAAGTAGAATTAATAACTAAGAGTCATAAAGACGAACCAGCTGCTCATTGGACATGTGATGGTTCTCCTGAATTTACTTTAGAAGCACATGACAAAACAGATAGAGGTACAGAAATAATCTTACACATTGCTGAAGATTCTTTAGAGTTTTTAGAAGATCAGAAAATTTCTGGATTGTTATTAAAATATAACAAGTTCATGCCTGTTTCAATCAAATTTGGAACTAAAGAAGAAACATTACCATTACCAGAAGATGCTGCTGAAGGTGCAAAACCAGAAACAGTAACTATAGATAACATCATCAATAATCCTAATCCAGCATGGACAAAACAACCATCTGAATTAGAAGCTGAAGACTACAAAGGATTCTACCAAGAACTATACCCAGCACAATTTGAAGAACCTTTATTCAACATTCACTTAAATGTTGACTATCCATTTAACCTTACAGGAATTTTATACTTCCCTAAGTTATCAAATGATATTGCTTCTCAAAAAGACAAAATTCAATTATACCAAAACCAAGTTTTCGTAACTGATAACGTTGAAGGAATAGTTCCTGAATTTTTAACAATGTTACGTGGGGTAATTGATTCACCGGATATTCCATTAAACGTATCCCGTAGTTATTTACAAGCAGATGGTAACGTAAAGAAAATTGCTTCTTACATTACTAAAAAAGTAGGTGATAAATTAAGTTCTTTATACAAAAACGATAGAGAAAGTTTTGAAGCTAAATGGAATGATATTAAAATCGTTATTGAATACGGTATGTTATCAGAACCTAAGTTTTTCACTAAAGCTGATAAATTTGCTTTATACCCAACAACTGACGGTAAATACTTCACTTTTGAAGAGTTAACTGAGGCTATCAAGGATACTCAAACGAATAAGGATGGAAAAACTGTAGTATTATACACTTCTAATAAAGATGAGCAACACAGTTATATTAAAGCTGCAGAAAACAAAGGATATAAAGTTGTTTTATTAAACTCTCCTATTGTATCTCACTTAATTCAAAAGTTAGAAACTGAAAAAGAGAACATTACTTTTGCTCGTGTTGATGGTGATCATATTGATAACTTAATCAAAAAAGACGAGGAACAAATTTCTAAGTTATCTGACGAAGAAAAAGAAACATTAAAGACTGCTTTAGAAGTTGTTGTACCTAAAGAGAAATACACCGTACAATTGGAAGCTATGGCTTCAGATGCTACTCCGTTTATGATTACGCAACCAGAATTCATGCGTCGCATGAAAGAGATGCAACAATCTGGTGGTAATGGAATGTTTGGTAACTTTCCAGAAATGTACAACCTGATTGTAAACTCTAATCATGAGTTAGTTTCTGATATCTTAAACGAAAAGGATACTATTAAAAAAGAGACTTTAATTAAACAAAGTTTGGATCTAGCACGTTTGTCACAAGGTTTATTAACTGGTGAAGAGTTAACAAACTTTATCGCTCGTAGTTATGAAATGATCAAATAACATACTTTATATATATTATAAAAAAAAGCCTTCAATTTAATTGAAGGCTTTTTTAGTTTATCCTACGACTGTAGTTTACTTATTCACTACAAGTCTAAATCCTTCTCCGTGAATATTTAAAATTTCTACATTTTCATCTTTCTTTAAATATTTACGCAGCTTAGCAATATAAACATCCATAGAGCGAGAAGTAAAATAATTATCATCTCTCCATATTTTAGTCAACGCTAATTCCCTTGACATTAAATCGTTTTCATGTAATGCCAACAGACGCAACAATTCATTTTCTTTTGGTGACAACTTTACTGGGTCTTCAGTACCAATAGTTAAAAAACGAAGCTTTGAATTTAAATCAAATGCTCCAATTTTAAATTCAAAAGTTGCACTATCAGCTATAGAATCTTTTACCTTCCTCAGCATAATTGCATTGATTTTCATCAATAATACTTCTGAATCAAAAGGCTTGTTTAAATAGTCATCAGCACCAACTTTATACCCTTTTAAAACATCTTCTTTCATTGCCTTAGCAGTTAAAAAGATAATTGGCACTTCTTTGTTACGCTCTCTAATTTCTTTAGCTAAAGTAAAACCGTCTTTATAAGGCATCATTACATCTAAAATACACAAATGATAATTGTCCTTTTTAAACTTTTCAAATCCTTCCATTCCGTTTTTAGCCAAAGTGACATCGTAGTCATTAAGAGATAAATAATCTTTTAATACAGATCCAAAATTTGGATCATCCTCAACTAATAAAATTTTCTTTTGTGCTTTTTCCATAAGTTATGAAATTAATGGTAATTTAATAATAAAAGTTGTTCCCTTTTCTTTCTCGCTTTCAACAAATATTTCTCCTTGATGGTCATCAATAATTTGTTTTACGTAAGCCAGTCCAAGACCGTGTCCTTTTACATTGTGTACATTACCGGTGTGTTCTCTATAAAATTTTTCAAATATTTTTTTCTGTACAGACTTAGTCATTCCATTTCCTTTGTCTGTAATTTTTAATACAATTGAATTCCTCACTGTTTCCGTAAAAACATCTATAACCGGAGCTTCTGGTGAGTATTTAATTGCATTATCTAATATATTTACAATAACGTTTGTAAAGTGTGACTCATTCACTAATACAGTTGATGTTTTTGCTTCAAAATTTGTTTCAATTACCCCTCCTCTATCTTCTACCATTAATTCAATATGCGGAATTGCATCTTCAATTAAGTCGTGTAATTCAAATTTTTCTTTCTTTATATCTAATTGTTTCTTTTCTAATCTAGAAATACGCAATACGTTTTCTACTTGTGCATGCATGCGCTTGTTTTCTTCCCCTATCATTCCTAAGTAACGTTTCACCTTACTATCATCACCCATTATTTTTGGATTTCTGATAGCATCTAATGCCAAGTTTATAGTTGCTATTGGAGTTTTAAACTCATGTGTCATGTTATTAATGAAATCGGTTTTTATTTGTGAAATCTGACGCTGCCTTAACAACTGATATAAAGCAAATGCAAAAACCAAAATTATTACTACTATAAAAGCAATAGAAAGTATTACCATTGATAACATTGAAGATAATAAAAACTTTTTCTTATTCGGAAATGTTAGTCTTAAATTAAAATTTCCAATTAAATTATCTTCAAAAAGGGTTGTTGAATATTCAATATTTTTTAATAATTCATATTCTTCTGAATGAACAGATGTTGCCAAGTCATTACTATAAACTGCGAATTCATATTCTAAATTTAATCCTTTATCAAATAACTCTTGGGCTAAAATTAAATTTACCTGATTATTCGTTAACCGCTTGTGTACTGGCCTTTTATTCGCTAAAGTTTTATAAATCTCTTCTAATTGCAATACACTATATTCAGGTAATTGATTTACACGATCAATACGCTCTTGTACAGTAACTTTAGATTGATCGATTCCCAATTCATCAAAAAAAGAAGTTTCACTTTTTCCATAAATTTTCTTTAACGTTATTGAGTCATTATCTGCTCCTTCAAAATATTCGCTTGTAGGAACCTTGTAATTCTCCTCTATAATACCACTTCGATGCAAAAACGTTTCGTTCGTCCTACTATCCTTTTGGATAACATTTAATTCTGAAATAACAGTCTGGCTTGGTAACTGACCTAAACTATCAATTAGTTTTTCTAATCTATTAAAATAATTATTACGTTCTTGCTTTTCTATTTTTTTTGAAGTAGATTCTAAAATTTGAATCACAGTTGTTGCAAACTGATCCTCTCTATTCGCTATAGAAGTATTTATCCAATAACTTTGAACAAATATTATTCCTATAAGAGACAGGCTCATTAAAGCAACTAATGAAACAAATATTTTTTTACCCATTGTTCAAAAATAGTTTTTTCACATGAGTATTAATACCTTTTAACCAAAACTTAACAAAAATGTTAAAATGAAGTGCTATTTCGTATTATATTAAGAATTTGTGTGTTAATTTTTTCAACTTGATTTTCTGTCCCTTCAAGTGTTTTATTATTGACAATGTAATTAGATCTATCAATTTTATCTTCGTCACTTAACTGATTCATTACACGATGTAATACTTGTTTTTTAGTAACATTGTCACGTGACATTACTCTATTAATTCGTTCTTCTAACGGAGCAGTAACTGTAATTACTAACTCACAATTTTTATAACTTCCTGATTCAAACAAAATTGCAGATTCCTTAATTACATAAGCTGAATCCTGAATATTATACCAGTTCAGAAAATCTTCAGCAACTGCAGGATGTACAATTGAGTTTAAGTCATTTAATACCGACTTATTCTTAAATACTTTTTCAGAAATATAACTTCTATTTAGTTCATTATTATCATTGTAAGCTTCATCTCCAAATAGCTTCTTAATCGCCGAAATTACTTTTTCATTAGCAACCATTATTTTTTTTGCTTCAATATCTGAAACATAAATTGGGACTCCCAATTTGTAAAATAATTTTGCTACTGTTGTTTTTCCACTTCCAATACCACCTGTTAATCCTACAATCATTATTCTATAAGTAAATACGTTACTGATTTCTTTAATACTTTTACATTCCTAACTCCTTCAGGAATATACTCCATATGGAGAGGTAAACTATTAGAGTTATTTATTTCATTATAATCAACATATACCCCAAACCCTTCAGCTCTATAATCACTAAATAAAGATAATGGAGACTGAAACTGTACATTAACCTGTTTTGGAAATATGGCTAACTTTTTATCTTTTGGAACATTTTTAATTTGAATTGGCAACTGGAATTCTCCCTGTGTAAATCGCTCTACATCATACCTATACTTTACACTTTTATGCTCTAATTTCACATCACTAACTTCATTATCTAATAAAACTTGTCCTGATATATTATCCAAAACACCATCAAAGTATAAACTATCTGTTTTTATTTCTGAGATTTTATTTATAATTGATGATTCCCCATATATCAATACAGAATCCACACTTAAATTTGAACTTGTAATACCATAGCCCAGTTTTGTATGTACCCTTATTTGAGGTTTTATTGGTACTTTCTTATGAGCAAGAATAGTTACTTTAAAATCCAATTGTTTTGGATCAACATTAAGTACTTCTATACTTTTAGGAAATAACCTTTTAAACTGATAATCATTTACACCCCAACTCCATTTATTTTTATTTTTTTGAGTATCTATTGAATACTTTAATTTCTCTAACTGATTATTCAACAATGAAAAACCTGATCCTTGAATTTTTATATTCAAAACGGAATCATTACTTTTTACTAAGTTACCATCCTTAACATTCCCATACAAAACGGCTACTAACACCGTTTTTTCATATGTTTTAGACAAGTTGATTAATACCCATATAAAAAAAGAAGCCAACAAAGCAATAACAAAAGCCCTGGAACTCTTCTTCTGAATATATGATAATCCGTTTTTATATTTCATTAACAATAACTTATAGTATAAAAATAGTCTTTTCTATTTAAAAAATAAATACGGAAATGCTACTTCTGGTTTTTGCTTTAAAACACCTATTTTAATTGTTGACTCTAAAAACCCTAATCCATAACCAAAAAACTGAATAAATAATGCAAATACTGACAATACTCCTATTTTCAAGCTCTTGTTTTTTATACTTGAATCAATAAAAATTAAAGCTATATAAATCCCCATTAGTGCAACAAAAAGATAATGTGATAATAACAATGTAACAGCGGTAAAAATAACTCCGACAACAAATAATGTAGGAAACCAATAGGTGATTTTTTTTGTTTCTGGATGCCAGCTATTTAGTATTGGTCGGCATTTTCCGAATTTTTGAACTTGAGTATGAAATTTACTCCATGAAATTCTGCGTTTATGATACACAAAAGCTTCAGAAATCAATTTCGTTTTAAAGCCTTCTTTCCATAATCGAATGGTTAAATCAGGATCTTCTCCTGGGTGAATTTTCCCAAAACCACCTGAAACCTCAAATACTTTACGAGATAAGCCCATATTAAAACTTCTCGGTTGAAACTTATCCACTTGTTGCTTTCCTCCACGAATCCCTCCAGTCGTAAAAAAAGAGGTCATTACATAGTTAATAGCCTTTTGAATATCTGAAAACGATTCATGAGCAGCATCAGGACCACCAAAACAATCCACATAATTTTCATTTAATGATCTTTCTACTTCTATTAAATAGTCCTCAGGAAGAATACAATCAGAATCTAAAATTAAAAAATAATTCCCCTTTGCTTTTTGCATTCCGTAATTTCTGGAATCTCCTGGTCCAGAATTTTCTTTTTTATAATAACTAATATTCAGCCTATTCGAAAACTTCTCTACAATAGCTTCAGAAGACAGTGTAGATCCATCTTCTATAATAACTATTTCAAATGGTTTAGCAAATTGAAGTGTTGTCATACTAATTAGCAACTCTTCAATTTCATCTGGACGATTATAAACCGGTATGATAAACGAATACTTAATTTCCATAATTACAAAAATAAAAAAGCTCGTGTTATAAAACACGAGCTTTTAAAAAATATGTGATAAACTTATTTTTTCACTATTCTAAAAGTACTTTCGGTGTTATTAACTGAAGCTTTTACAAAGTAAATTCCTGAATTTAAATTAGAAAAATCTAATTGATAATCTCTACTATTAGGAGTAACAGTTCTTATTGTTTGTCCTAACATATTCACAACTGATAATTGCTTAATTTCATTTTTAGCTGATATTGTCAATCTATCTTCTACAGGATTAGGATACATTACAAACCCTCCTATTTCACTTATTTCTTTAATACCTAATATAGAATGTAAATCTACTCTAAAATCATCAATAAAAAAATCGATATCCTCATCATCATCAGTTATTCCTACAGATGCCCAAAAAGCAAATTTTGTGGTAGCAGAAGTATACGCTGCTAAATCATATACCTTAGCATCTCCAGTTGCTGAAGGTGCGTTAGTATTATTAAAAGTATCTAGATTAATCCAAGTAGCACCATTGTCATTTGAAATTAACACTTGTACTTCATCATCAGAACCCATTGGATTTGGTGTTTCTGCTACAGTTCCATTCCACTCTACTGCCCCTACATTAAATGCTAAACCATAAGAGCCCGCAGATAAATCAAACGTTGGTGATACTAACCAATCATTAATACCTGTATCGTACATGTTAATTCTTGCAGCTCCTGTAGTACCTACATTTAAAAACCCATCTACATTCCAACCTCCGTCAGTACCGTTAGGTCCTGTTGCAATATCTGTATCATCTCCTTCTCCCCAACAAGCACCTGGAAATGCTGTGAAGTCTTGTGTATAAGCCGGAGTATAAGCTGCACAAAGAGTTGTAAAATTAAATGGTCCAGACCAAGCACTATCTCCCCCACCGCAATTAGCTCTTACATAAAATTTATAATCTGTTGTTGCAGTCAAACCTGTTTTATTAAATGGATTTGCCACTCCAGTATCTGTAGGAGTCCCTGTTGCAGTTGAAGCCAATGGTAATACCTCTACATCCCAAGTCGCTTCTCCACTACCACCAGAAGTCCAACCTAAACTCGCAGATATAGCTGTTATACTTGTAGCTGTTAATGTATTTGGCTCTACACAAGATGGAGGCGTTCTTACTATAAAATTATCCATATAAAAATTATAATCCTCAGTATCATCTATAGCTCCTTCAGTTCCCCAGAAAGCAAATTTTGTAGTTAGTGATGTATATGCTGCTAAATCATATGTTTTAGCATCTCCTGTACTAGAAGGTGTATTACCTGCATTAAAAGTATCTAAGTTAATCCATGTTGCACCATCGTCATTAGATATCAATACTTGTACCTCATCATCAGACCCCATTGCTGAGGCTGCTGTACCAATAAATTCAGTAACACCTACATCAAATTTTAATTCATAACCACCCGCAGATAAATCAAAAGTTGGTGAAACCAACCAATCACTATCTCCTAAATCCCATAAATTTATTCTTGCTGCTCCTGTAGTTCCTACATTAAGAAATCCATCAACAACCCATCCACCATCAGTATTATTTGGCCCAGTAGCAATGTCTGTATCGTTACCTTCTTCCCAACAGTTCCCTGGATACGTTGAAAAATCATTCGTATAATCTGGAATAACTGTACCACATAATGTTGTAAAATTGAACGGTCCTACCCAAGAACTATCTCCTCCTCCACAATTAGCTCTAACATAAAACTTATAGTCAGTTGCAGCAGTTAATCCTGTTTTATTAAACGGGTTAGTAACTCCTGTATCAGTAGGAGTTCCAGTTGCTGTAGTAGCAACTGGCAACACCTCTACATCCCATGTTGCTTCTCCACTACCACCGGTAGTCCAACCTAAACTCGCAGATATAGCTGCTATACTTGTAGCTGTTAGCGTGTTTGGAGGTAAACAAGCTGGTGGTGTACCATTAATATAGTTAAATTGAATATTTGGTCTATTTCCATTAACTATAGTAGTATTGTTCCCACAAGCAGAACTTCCATCAACTCTATATACTCTAGAACCATCTGCTACAGTTGTTACTCTAACTCCTCCATATGGTGAAGAAAAAGCATTTTGACCAGCAGAACATATTTCTACTAAAACATTATCAATACCATTCCAAACAAAGTTAGCGTCAAATGAAATCATATCGAATACTCCAGCAGCTGTAGCTGTTGGATCATAATCAAATGCATTCTTTACAGTAGTAGTTCCTGATGCATCGTGTGCCGAGGAATTAATTGCTGAAGTATGTCCAATTTTTATCTCATACCCTTGCAAATTTCCACCTGCGTAATCTTCAGATACTGAAAAACCTAACCCTGTTATTTCATCATAAGGAGTTAAAGATGCATTTAGTTCAGCAGCAGTATATACTACTTGGTATTTAAACGAGTTGTAATATCCATCCACTGGATCAGAGTCGGTTCCATCTGTTAGATCGGTTCCTGTACCGATAATAATGTTTTGTGAAAACCCTGCAATACTAAACAATAGCATTGCACATAATAGTGTAATTTTTTTCATAAAAATAAAATTTAAAAAAGGTTAGAATAATTAATTCGAAATAAGGTTAATTGAGGAAATACAAAAGTAAGTCAAGTATTATTTACTATAATAATAAGTTCGGCAACTAACTCATATATTCGTTTAAAACCCCACTTTTTAGGCAATATTTTTTTAGAATTCGAGTTTTGTATATTCAACTAAACCAATGTTTATAGCTTTTAATTAACATCCTAATTTTTAATTAGCCTACGAAAGCCTTATTTTTGCATCCTATCTTATAAAAAATGAAAAAAACATTATTTTTAATAGCAATTCTTTTTTGCTTTTATACAAATGCTCAAATCACTAGAAAATACTCTAATGAATTTTTAAATATTGGTGTAGATGCTGCAGCATTTGGTATGTCTAATTCCGTTGTTGCTAGTAGTTCCGATGTAAATTCCGGTTATTGGAATCCAGCTGGTTTATTAAAACTAAAGGGTAAGCAAGCTTCATTAATGCATGCTAACTATTTTGCAAATATTGCGAGTTATGACTACGGAGCATTTGCCATGCCTATTGATGAAAAAAGTGTTTTTGCACTATCATTGATTCGCTTTGGTGTAGATGATATATTAGATACCACCAAATTAATTGACGATCAAGGGATTGATTATAGTAGAATAAATTTATTTTCTGCAGCCGATTATGCAGTTACCTTTTCTTATGCCAGAGATTTAGGTATTAAGAATTTACGCTTTGGTGCGAACATAAAAATTTTAAGAAGAATTATTGGAGATTTTGCAAACTCATGGGGATTTGGTTTTGATGCTGGTTTACAATATGATTATAAAAAATGGACCGTTGGTTTAATGGCTCGTGATATCACAACTACATTTAATACATGGGACATTGATGCTGAAAAATTAAAGGATATTCAAGCTACCTCAGCCTATACTAATACCGGGCAAAGTCAAGAAGTACCTGAAGATACTGAAATTACTTTACCTAAATTACAGTTAGGTATTGCACGAACTTTTGAATTCAAACACAAGCTTTCCTTATTAACTGAATTGGATTTTGATGTGCGTTTCGCAGAAACAAACGATATTATATCCTCTTCATTCGCTAGTGTTTCTCCCAATTTAGGACTACAACTAGACTATAACAACTTAGTATTCTTAAGAAGTGGTGTTGGTAAATTTCAAAATATAACACAACTTGAAGGTGGAGAGAAACTAAACATGCAACCCAATTTAGGTCTTGGGTTTCATTACAAAGGAATATATGTTGACTACTCTCTAACGAACATAGGTAAAACAGATGAAACGTTTTATTCTAATATCTTTTCTTTGAAATTAGATTGGAGTATTTTTAGCAAAAAGTAATTTTATCTTTTAAAAGATGCAAAAACAAATTAGTTGCTACTTATTATTTTTACTAAGTTGGCTAACATTCTCACAGAGTATCCCATATTCTGACAATACCCTTATATCAGTTCTTACATGTGGCCCTGGCGATGAATTGTATAGTAAATTCGGCCATAGCGCCTTTAGAATTCAAGATTTCAACAAACATTACGATGTTGTATATAACTACGGAGTTTTTGATTTTAAAAAACCAAACTTCTACACCAATTTTGTTAAAGGAAAATTATATTACAAACTTGACAAAGCTCCTTACAATTATTTCTATCAACAATATCTTAATGAAAATAGAGAAGTTAAAAAACAGGTATTAAACCTATCACTTGAACAAAGAAAAAAGCTAATCAGTTTTTTGGAGAATAATGCAAAGCCAGAAAATGCGACCTATCAATATGATTTTTTCTACAACAACTGCGCAACTAAAATAAGAGTCGTTTTAGATGAAGTTTTCCCTAACGAAATCGTTATTAAGAATGACCACATAACTACATCATTTACCATGCGTGATTTGATTAATAATAATGTGCCACACAATACTTGGGCAAATATAGGGATAAACATTGCTCTTGGCTCAGTTATTGACGTTAAAGCAACAACAGATGAATATCAGTTTTTGCCTAAATATATTTATGAAGCCCTTAATAACGCAACAATAAACAACATTCCTTTTACAAAAGAAGCTTCCACTATATTGGCTATTGATGAATTTAGAGTTGACAAAAAAGGTTTTTCAATTTTAAGTCCGTATTGTATACTTTCTGTACTATCATTATTAATAATCGGGATTACTTATACTGATTTTAAAAAGAAGAAAAGAAATAAAACCTTAGACTTCATTCTTCTTACCATTACTGGAATAACAGGTGTGTTCTCTTTATTATTATGGTTTGCAACTGATCACACAACTACAATTAACAATTTAAATATTCTATGGGCCTTTGCTCCTAATTTAATTCTAGCATTTATTATTTTAAGTAAAAAGACACCTAAATGGATAAGTAATTATTTTAAACTTCTAACAATACTACTTATTTCATTACTATTAGTATGGATATTTAAAATTGAAGCTTTTGCTTATGGAATGACACCAATATTTATAGCATTAGGAGTAAGATATCTTTATTTAAGTAAATATTTTAGTAGGTTATTGTCCTCGGAAAAATAACACTGTACTCAATGTTTTTATAACAATATTTAAATCTAAAAATACATTTCTATGCTTAATGTAATATAAATCATATTGCAATTTCAACAAACTTTCGTCTACTGAAGCCCCATAACTAGTATTCACCTGCGCCCATCCAGTTAAACCTGGTTTAACAATATGCCTTGTTGGATAAAAAGGTATTTCTTTCGCTAATTGATCTACAAAAATTGGACGTTCAGGCCTTGGTCCGATGACACTCATTTCTCCTCTAAGAATATTGATAAACTGTGGAAATTCATCTAAACGAGTTTTTCTTAAAAACTTACCAAATGCTGTAACACGAGAATCGTTTTTATCTGCCCAAACCGCTCCGTCTTTTTCAGCATTTACAACCATACTACGAAGTTTGAATATTTTAAATAACTTCCCTTTTTTACCTACACGCTCTTGGGTATAAAACAAAGGCCCTTTATTAGCTATCATATTTGTTATCGCCAAAAAAGGTATCATCAACAATAAGCTTAACAAACCTACAACACTTATTATTATATCAAAAAATCTATGTATGAGCCTATATAAAGGCTTTACTTTATGCTGACTAAACGGAAACTGTTTGTAAAAATCTTTGTCTTTAAAACTAATATAAACCCTTCCTGAAAGTTCTTCATAAACTTCGGAGTATTCTTTTATAACATGTCCCTGATTAAATAAATCTAATAAATCACTATATAGTTCTGAGGAAGAAAATTTTGAGCTACGAGTAACCACAATTTCATGAATTCCTTTTTGTGCGTATTCTTTTAATTTAATAGATGAAACTTCCTTGTCGCTAAGTGATACGTTAGAATCATTATTAGTATTAACAAAATACTTAATTTTATAATTAGCGTCTGCAATAGCCAAATCACGTTCTATTCCTTCAAACATCTCTCCGTCAGCAACTAATAAAATACTTTTTTTGAATATTGGAGAGTTAATTAAAAGGATATATGCCAAACGCCCTATGGACATTGATATAATTATAGATATATAAAAGTAAATTATTTGAATTCTACTTTCTGGTAGTTCTGGAGAAAAGAATGGTGTTAAAATATACACCAATATTGTAATAGAACTAGTTGCTACTATTCCCTTTAATATTTTAAAAAAATTACTTGATTTTCTTAAATGATATATTTCAAATACTGAACCAAAAAAAAGAATATAAAACCCAAGCAATAATGACCAAATCCACTTATCTTCTCTTATGGTAAAGTAATCAAATTCAAAAACGCTACCTACAAAATGTAACCCTAACAAAATCAAACTCACATCAAGAAAACGCAATAACAATTTACGCTCGGATAATTCAAAATGAAAATTAGTTTTTTCGGACATTAATTTCTGTTTTAAGGACTGTAAATATAGCTTATAATAAACATTTCACACTTCTTCTTGTCGGCTTTATAGGTAGTATAGCCTATAAAACATTAATCCAACTTTGCTTTACATTACTCCAGTCAAAAGATTCTATCTTTTTTCTAGCATTTAAAATCAATTGCTGAGTAGATTCTATGTTTATAATTGTGCTATCTATTGCAAATGCCATTGCCCCTATGTCGTTTGACGAGACTAATACTCCTGTAATATTATCCTCAATTAAATAAGGCATACCACCAACATTGGTAGAAACTACAACCAAACCTAAAGCCATGGCTTCCATAACGCTTAGAGGCGTGTTATCAAAATTTGTCGTATTTATAAATATATCAAAATCTTCTGACAATTTATGCCATTCTGTTTTAGATAATAATCCTTTAAATTCAATTGCTTCACTAACATTTAATGATAGGGCTAAGTCTTTACATTCTTGTAAAGCCCCATCTTTATCAGGACCAACCATACATAATTTTGCAGATGGATGTTTTTTTAATAATTCGGATAATACATAAACTGCCATCTGTGGATTATATATTTTATCAAATGCACGTACATATAGTAATTTTGGAGTGAATTCCTCTCTTTTTTTAAATTTATAATTGTTTATCTCTAACACATTAGGAATGAATATAGTTTCATACCCCTTATTTTCAAAAGCATCTTTTAAATAATTTGATGGAGCTATATTTCTATAGGAATACTTAAAAAGTAAATCACAAAATTTAGCAGAACTATTCAATCTACTAGGCAAATTCCCTCCATGTAAAATTGGAATATATTTTAAATTAAACAACCTTGACAACTGGCTACACGCAAGAGCGTAATAAAAATTACGTGTGCTATAGGTATCAATAAGGATATAACTAATCTTTTTCCTATATTTAACTATATTTAAAAGCATATCAATTAATCTTAATAACTGATTTTTTTTTGAAGATGATAAGAGAACCTCATACCCTTCTTTCTTTAACAGACTACTTAATGCTACCATATAGGTAACATTATTAGTTTTTGATTTTATATTATTTCCTATGTATAAAATCATTTTGAAATTGCGTTAGTTTTTTTTTCGTTTAGCTTTTTTTTATTATGAGTTATGTCTAGCAAACTTAATCCATAAATAAAGGAAGGAAAAGCAATCCTCATGGCTGAGTGATTAATTGTCAACAACCAAAATAGGAAGAATGAATAAAAAAATATATTATTACGTAACTGCAACCGTAGCAGCAATGGTGTAAAAAATAAAATTATAAAAGATAAAATACCTAACGCACCATGTTCCGAAACCAATCTGCTCATTTCGTTGTGGGATGCTGCAAGAGTACCTGTTCTGTCTAATCGATATTGCTTACTTTTCCCAACACCTATACCTAAAAATGGGTTTTCAAAAAATGCTTGCATTTCTATTGCGACCAAATCCTTACGACCAGTAGTGATATCTTCTTTTTCTGTACCTCTTGCATTTCTATTTAAGTACCTATTTTCAATCATTCCTGAAGTTTGACTAA